>Ga0114129_10005835_pt1 | contig 17443 bp, 11 predicted proteins | sample RhiMetdeltSRZDD1_FD_80071 | JGI IMG/M metagenome (GOLD analysis project Ga0114129, IMG submission 80071) | Populus rhizosphere microbial communities from Tennessee, USA - Rhizosphere MetaG P. deltoides SRZDD1 (version 2) (version 2) | ecosystem: Host-associated > Plants > Roots > Rhizosphere >... | reverse complement strand
ATTTCGAACCTGGTCATTGATAGTTGTGAATTCACCGGTAATATTACCGGCTTCAGCGAATCATTATCTTTAGATGGCAACATCGACGGTTTCACTATTACCAACAACAAGGTACACGACAATACGAACATTGGCATTGCAGCAATAGGGCATTATGGAGTAAGCTCCAATTCGGCATTAGACCAATCCCGGAATGGTTTAATCAGGGGAAATACCTGCTTCAATAACAACGCCAGTTATGCTACAAGCGGAGGTATTTATGTGGATGGGGGAAAAGATATTAAAATTGATCGAAATATAACCTGGCAAAACGGGTATGGAATTGAGATAGGCAATGAAGAGAATGGCACCACCAGTAATATCACCGTCACCAATAATGTGATTTACGGGAACGAGGTTACGGGAATTGCCATTGGCGGATATAACGATGGTACTACCGGACAGGTGGTTAGTTGTATTATCAGGAATAACAGCTTTTTTAAAAACAATACCAACAATGATGGTTCCGGCGAATTTTATATGACAAAGGCCTCCAATTGTACCATCGGGAATAATGTTTTTTATACCAATAGTCAGAATACCCTGTTCTCATTGGAGAATATTTCGCCGCAAACGGGGAATATCATTGACTACAATGACTGGTTTACACAAACAGGAAACGCTTCCGATATCAACATCAACTGGCGTAACACAAGTTATGAGTCTTTCACTACCTATAAAACCAAAACGGGGCAGGATGCGCATTCTTTCTTCCAGGACCCGCTTTTCACCAGCACCGGAACGATCCCTGACCTGCATGTGAAAACAGGAAGTCCCTGTTTACGTACGGGCAATCCTTCCTGGATCACGGATGCCGCAGAAAAAGATCTTGATGGCAAGCCCAGGGTAGTTAATGGAGCGGTTGACATGGGAGCTTATCAGCAACAATAATCAAACAGGAATATTTCGAATTGACCAGGCAGGTAGCGATTAGTTCGCTACCTGTTCCTTTAAAAACAATAGACTAGTTGTATATCTGCTGCGCCCACAAATCACAATTTTGATAATGTAGATAAGAGATCCAACCTTTGCAAGCATTTATTGCGTAAATTTATCGAACGAACACATTTTCTTCTTTAAGGGCTTAAGTCCACTGTCCATTGAATATTCGATAATTACCATTTTTTCCGTTTAAAAATGCCTTATGCAACCGGTTTGTAGTGTACCTGCTATTGCAGTAATGATCTTACTCCTGTTTCAAACAACAAATGCCCAGCTTTGCAGAGGCAGCCTTGGCGATCCCATTGTGAATATTACATTTGGCGCAGGCGCCAATCCGGGAATGCCGCTGGCGGCTGCCACCACTACTTATCAGTATGTAGCCAACGATTGCCCAAATGATGGTTTTTATACAGTTCGCAACAGTACCACCGCATGTTTTTATAATGAATGGCATTCCCTTTCGGCTGATCATACCGGCAATGCAAATGGTTACTTTATGCTTGTAAACGCAACCTATCAGCCCGGGGCTTTTTATCTGGAAACAGTTCGGGGGCTTTGCAGTAATACAACTTTTGAGTTTGCTGCATGGATAGCTAATGTACATAAACCAACTGGCTGTTCAGGCAATGGCATAGAACCCAATCTTACTTTCATTATCGAAAAAACAGACGGTACGGTTTTGTCAACGTATAACACCGGTAATATTCCCAAAACGCCAGGCCCTGCCTGGCAACAGATAGGATTTTATTTTACTACCCCGGTTGGCGTAACAGAAGTTGTGTTGCGTATGGTGAACAATGCACCGGGCGGTTGTGGTAATGATATTGCGCTGGATGATATTACCTTACGGCCCTGCGGCCCGGATATTACCGCATCTATTGTTGGCCTTTCTTCCAACAGTCAGTCTTTTTGCGAAGGAGAAGCGCATACCTATACTTTTACCGGTACAATACTGGCTGGTTATAGCAATCCTTCTCTTCAATGGCAGCAAAATATCAATGGCAGTGGCTGGGTAGATATTCCCGGCGCCGCCACCACTACGCTTGTCAAAGATTTTCTCTCCAATATGATGGCCGGCACCTATCTGTACCGGCTGAGCGCAGTCGAAAGCAGTAATATAGGTTCAACCGCTTGCAAAACGGCTTCTAAACCTATATCCATTACTATTAACACCAATCCGGTCACTGCTACATCCGGCAATTCACCCCTGTGCGCAGGCGCCAACCTCATACTCACTGCAACGGGAGGTGCACAATATCAATGGACAGGACCCGGCAGCTTTACATCAGCCGGAGCAACTGTGTCTGTTAATGATGTGCAACCTGCTCAATCTGGAAAATATTATGTAACGGTTACCAGTGCAAGCGGTTGCATGAACAGGGATTCAGTTATGATTGCTATTCACCCGGCACCGCTGGCCGCTGCAGGGCCTGCCCTTTCCGACATATGCCAGGGAAATTCGGTGCAATTGACAGCCAGTGGAGGCATACACTATCAATGGTTACCGGCTACCGGTTTATCCTCGGCCGGCATCGACAGGCCCGTTGCCAGGCCAGCAGATACAGTGAATTATACAGTTGTCGTATATAATGAGTTTTCCTGTAGTGACACAGCAATGGTTACAGTAAATGTAGCCCAAAAGCCTTACGCCAATGCAGGACCTGATAAATCGATCATTGAAGGCAATGCCGCTCAACTGGAAGGCGTTGCAGAAGGGCAGGATATTCATTATTACTGGTCGCCTGTATTGAATATAAACAATGCTCAATTGCTCAACCCGGTGGTAACGCCACCAATGAGTACAGACTATGCGCTTACAGTTGTATCGGAGTTGGGCTGTGGTACTGAAACCGACACCATGCATGTTTTTGTGTACAAAGATATCTTTGTGCCCAATGCGTTTACGCCCAATAAAGACGGCATCAATGATTCCTGGCATATTCCTGCATTAAGTGCCCTGCCTGATTTTGAAGTGCGTGTTTTCAACCGCTATGGACAGCTCGTCTTTCACATACGCAATACCAATACAGGCTGGAATGGAAAATTTAATGGCGCCGATCAACCTACCGGTACATATGTATACCTGATCAATATTGATAATGGCAAAAGAATATTGAAAGGCCCGTTGATGCTAATTCGGTGATGGATAAAAGTGCTATGAATGTGGCGGTAATGCCTGCCGCTAAAAACATCCAACCAACCGACGGGAAAGCCTGCTCATCGTTTGGCCTCAGGTAAGCGGCCTGCTCGCCGCAACGGCTGTTTGCTTAGCATTATCTTATTATTGGTTTATGCGAAAAGAGATCAGGACCTGAGAACGGTAAGGTATTGTTCTGCTACTGGCAGTGTTAAATTTTAGGTAAGTGATTTTATTCTATTGGCGTGAAATTATAATGAAATATCAGGTCTCCTATTGCTCTCATTAATTGTTTAAAATATTGAGGCTTCATTTTAGTAATTCTTTTGCCAATAATTTCTTTGTTCATGCATAATTGCAATAAATGCATCCGCGCATGGCTGTCCTCTTTTGTGAGAGGAATGTCAAACATTTCATTTGATAGTTCGAAAGAAAAATCATCCAAATATTCTTCAGATGATGTTATCATCACTGCAATAAAAGTATTTTCATACTCATTTGCCTGGCGAACTGATAAAACGATAAAAAGATGATCTTCAACTTCCGATGTCAATGGAAAGGGCAATAAATAAACTTCACGTTGTTCTACGGCCATTAGTAACATTTTGCAGAGTATTTAACGAATGTCTGCAGGAATCTATGGCTATTTGGCTGGTTGGGATGCTTTCTCTTTTGTTGTGTCTTTTCAATATTCGTAAAGACGTATAATAGTGATCGATAGTTTCAGCTAAAATTTCATCAGCTTCTTTTAATTGTGGGTCATTAGATTTTTCAATCTCTGCTTTTAGCTTGATATTGATATTAATTAAATCCTGAAATAACTCAATTGGATAACTTAAATCAATTTGCGTTCCCTCTTTAAATCTATCATTAAATTCAGAAACAAATCCTCTTGAATGTATTAACTGGGAACTAAGCGTTTTATTTAATTGATCAATGGCCTTCTTCTTGAAATAGTGAAATAAATTAAGCCATGAAAGACGATGGAAATTTTTTCGGCTTGCATCAACATCCTGAAACTGATGTTTAATAATAGTATTGTAATCAAGAACGAGCATACGAAATTAATCATGGTCGCTACTAACAAGACAAAAAAATGATACGTATAAATGGTTGAATATCACTTCTTACAAGGATTAATTTATTGTCTATCAGTAATATATGTAATTATTAAAAGCTAATATACATCAAATAGACGAAAATCAAAAAAAGTATTCTCCTATCATAGACCCCAAAGTACAAGTTGTAAATGCCTACTTCCATCACCCGGCCCTGATTATCTGCCATAGGGATCAATTGCATTTTTACCGGGCTTTATTTTACTTTATATTTATGTTCATCATCCGAAATACATCATCAACTTATAATATGAAAAAAATTGCCCGTTTAACGATTATTGCCTGCTTATTTATTTATTGCTCTGCAAAGTCGCAGACCGTTTCATACAGCCTGTTTAATGGCAGGGACCTAAGCGGTTGGCATGTGGATGTTCCTGAAATGGATACAAACGCATCAGCCCGCAATCCTTTTATAGTACGTAATGGCATGCTGGTAAGCCTGGGAAAACCTAACGGACATCTGATCACCGATTCGGTTTACCATGATTACCGGTTACAGGTAGAATATCGTTTTGCCGATAAACCGGGCAACTGTGGCGTGTTGGTTAATGCCTCTGCACCACGGGCGTTGTATAAAATGTTTCCGAAATCGATCGAGGTACAACTTATGCATCAGAATGCCGGTGATTTTTGGTGCATTGTTGAAGATATTACGGTGCCGGATATGGAAAAACGTCGCGGACCTAAAAACGAATGGGGTATTACAGAAGGTAAACAACGTCGTATAATCAATCTTACCGATAACTCTGAAAAACCACTGGGGCAATGGAATACGCTCGTGGTTGAATGCAAAGCAGATACCATAAAAGTATGGGTGAATAATGACTTTGTGAATGAAGGGTTCAATTGTACCGCTTCAAAAGGACAGATTGCTTTACAGGCTGAAGGAGCCGAAGTAGAATTTCGAAAAATTGAACTGACACGATTAAAAAACAGATAGCGGTATCATTCCCTGGAATCACGAATTTATCAACAACGCACGCTCCTTAAGTTTCTTTTTATAGCGCGATAACTGAACCCAATAATTGATCCATGCTGCTAATCCTGCCAAAGCAGCAAGACTCTTTAAAAATAGAAGGGGGAGCATACTTATGCAAAACAAGGTCGCATACGAAATACCTGCATTATAGGTTGGCTTATTACTTTGAGGAATGGGATCTTCTGCAAATATTGAATCGCCGGTTGGCGTATTCAATTCGTCACGGATCGAATCAGAAATTTTTCTAATTACAAAAAATTGCCAGATTAATCCGAACAGTGGAATTAGCTGAAGCCATACCTGCCCGGGACGCATACGCCGGTTGGCGGCACGAACCAGCTCTAATGTTCGTTGTTGCGTCAGAAAGAAAAAGATAACAGGAACAATAAAAGCTAACAGGAGCAGGATTTGTAACCAGGATTCGGGTTGAAGTTGTTGCATATGTGATTATTATAACGAAATAAAAATACTTCTAAATTTTAGAAAGCAAAACTTTTATCGGTTGTTGTTCAATTTTTCAATTGAAATTGAGGCAAAAAAATTAAAACTGTTTTGGGAACCGGGGTGGGGGCGTTAACTAATTGAGCAACGGGTGAGGAAATTTTGATAAATTTACCCTGCAAAATCAAACTCCAGCATAAATACCCGTGCCTCAATCAACTATGCATAATGAGAAGGATCTATTCCGGCGAATAGCAGAAGGCGATGAGTCGGCTTTCGCTGAATTTTTTCATCGACATAAACTGGCTTTATTCGATTACGGAATGAAGATCACCAAATCACGGGTAGCGGCAGAAGAACTGGTTCAGGAGTGTTTTGTAAAATTATGGATCGCCCGGCAAAACCTGCTTACCGTTGAAAATCCGTTGGGCTATTTGCAAATAATGGCGCGAAATGCAGGTGTTGATTATTTACGCCGCCTTTCATTGGATGCCGGTCTGCAAAAAAAAGTTTGGGCCGGAATTTCGGAAACTGAAAATCCCACTTTACAAAAAATACAGGTTAGTGAAACGCAACGTCTTATTAATGAGGCTGTATCCCAACTTCCTCCCCAGCAACGCGAAGTTTTTATGCTAAGCCGCTATGAAGGCTTAAGCTACCAGCAAATAGGTTCGCAATTAGGCATTGCCGGCAATACCGTAAAAAATCATCTTGTAAAGGCATTAAAGTTCATCAGGGAATATCTTGGCGCAAAATATGGCGCCCCTGTTGTGCTGGTGATCTTAACTTTCCCCGGTTCATTTTTCTTGAAATAAAAAATATTTTATTCTTCGATAGTCCATCCATTTCCTTCATCCGTCATTATCTAAACAACACCTTATCTTTTAATTAAATTTTTTATGTCGCAATCGCTCGACGACCGCACCGGCTATCTGTTAAAACAATATATAGCAGGTGCATGTACTTACGATGAATTCAATGAATTGCTTGCATTGGTTAAAATACAGGCTGATGATAATGTGTTGCAGCAGCTATTGCTCGAAGAGGTGCGCATCAGTGGTTTGCACCAGGCGGGTGAGCAGGTTAATTGGGGAAGTATGTTGCAAACCATACTACAACAACGTGCAGAAGAAGCAAAGGCAGCGCCGGTACGAAAAATGGTTTGGTTTAAAAGAATGGCAGTTGCCGCCGTACTGGTTGTATGTATTGGAGCTATTGCATATTGGTGGTTACAAAAGGATAATAGCAAACACCCTATATTACCCACACCAACGCTGGCAACCAATATAATGCCGGGCCGTAACGGCGCTGTGTTAACCTTGCATAATGGTCAGCAGGTGGTGCTCGACAGTGCGCAAAACGGGGCTTTAACCACGTTGCCTGATTTGCACATTGTTAAACACGACAGCCTGATTGCTTACTCAACCGCTAAGGAAGCTAAAGGCGAAACCGCTTATAATACATTAACAACACCGCGCGGGCGGCAGTTTCAGGTGGTTTTGTCGGATGGTACCAAAGTATGGTTGAATGCTTCTTCATCAATACATTATCCGGCCGTTTTTAATGGTAAAGAACGGGTTGTTGATGTTACCGGCGAAGTGTATTTTGAAGTAGCTAAAAATGCGGCCAAACCATTTATTGTTAATATACTGCCCGGTTCAGGCAGTACAGCACGGGGTCGTGTAGAAGTGTTGGGAACACATTTTAACATCAATGCCTATGACGATGAACCCGCGATTAAAACCACTTTACTCGAAGGTTCGGTAAAAGTTACACCCCCATCCCCTAAAGGGGAGTCAGCTGTGTTGAAGCCCGGTGAGCAGGCATCAATTTCCCATTTATCCCAAAAATCCCATCCCATCCCAGTTCTGACAGTTGAGACAGAGGAGGTTATGGCATGGAAGAATGGCCTCTTTCAATACAAGGCCGCAGATATTGAAACAGTTTTGCGGCAGGCGGCAAGATGGTATGATGTTCAGTTCGAGTTTAAAGAAAATATTTCGGAGCGCTTCTCCGGACAAATTTCCCGAAGCGCCAATCTTGATCAGCTGTTAAAGATCCTTGAATTAACCGGTAAGGTTAGGTTTGAAATTCAGGGGAAAACGATTGTGGTGAAGCGTTAACGAAGTTTTGATCGGGTACTGTTGAATAATAAAAATTAAAAACCGGAAGTGTTGCGACCACCTCCGGCGAATTTTGAGCTAAAATAAAAAGTAACACTACTAATTTTTCAACCCAAAGAGGAACAAATTTATGCTAACGATTGCATTTGGCAAAGCATCGCCCGAACGATGCTTTCCGGCCGCCTTACTATGCCCCGGCGGTGCTAAATTTTTGAAAGTGATGAAACTAACGATTGCTTTGCTTACGATTGCTTGTCTGCAGGCCGGCGCCAATGTTTTGGCACAGGGAATAACATTAAATGAAAAAAACGTTCCGGTTGAAAAGGTATTCAAAGAAATTACCCGTCAAACAGGATATGTATTTTTTTATGTCGACGGGTTATTGAGCAATACAAAAAAGGTAACTGTCGTTACCAGTAACTCCACACTTGACCGAACACTTACACTCTGTTTTTCACAACTGCCGTTTACGTATTCCATTGTTGATAAAACAATTGTGGTAACAGAAAAACGGGTAGTCAATATTCAGCTACTTCCTGAAAAACAAACTGAGGAAGTACAGGTACCAGTTCCGGTAACCGGAAAAATTACGAATAGCAATCAGGAGCCGCTCTCCGGCGCCAGCATTGTTGAAAGGGGCACCAATAACAAAGCTTTAAGTGATGAAATTGGAAAATTTAGTATAGAGGTTTCCAAACCCAATGCTACTTTGATCATTTCCTATGTTGGCTATCAGTCAAAAGAAATCGTTCTTTCAAACAGCTCGCCTGTCAGCATCGTGTTGCAACAGTTAAACAAAAACATGGATGAAGTGGTTGTCATCGGGTATCAGAGTGTACGTAGAAAAGATCTTACAGGTACTGTTTCCTCGATAAGCGGTGCGCAACTCGAAAAAGTTCCTGTAGCAAGTGCGGCGGAAGCGATCACCGGCCGTTTGCCTGGCGTACAGGTAACCACGGTAGACGGGCAGCCGGGCGCCGAAATCGTAATTCGTGTTCGGGGCGGCGGTTCTATTACAGGCAGTAACGACCCATTGTTCATCGTGGATGGGTTCAGGGTGAACAATATTAATGATATTGCTCCTTCTGATATAGCGAGTATCGATGTTCTGAAAGACGCAGCTACCGCCGCTATTTATGGAGCGGCAGGCGCCAATGGTGTTGTGATCGTTACCACCAAAAGTGCAAAGGGAGGCAAATCAACCGTTAATTACAATGCCTTCGTTCAGGCAAGGCAATTGCCCCGCAAACTGGATGTTCTTTCGCCTTATGAATTTGTGTTGGCCCAATATGAATATGCACGGCTGAAAAGCCAGAGCGATGTTGATAATTTTACCAAATACTTTGGCGCTTTTGATGACCTGGAATTATACAAGTACCAGAAAGGCACCGACTGGCAGCAAAAATTGTTTGGTAGCCCCGCCTGGTCGCAACAGCACAATCTAAGCGTAACCGGTGGAAATGATAAAACAAAATTTGCCCTGAACTATACCTTCAATAAGGATGCAGGGCTGATCCCCACAAATAACTACACGCGTAATTACCTGAACTTTAAATTGAACCATGAAGTTTCCAAATCCATAAAGATAGATGCTGCAATAAGGTATACACATCCTGTTACTAACGGCGCCGGTTCAGCGGGTGGCGCCAGCTTCCGTATTGGCGATGGCATCACCACCCGCCCTGTAAATGGCATTGCCGATATGATTATCCTTGATCCCGGTAGCAGTGATGATTACGAGCAGTTTTTGCGCAACCTGATCAATCCTTTGAAACTCACCGAGCAGGATTACCGCAGGAAGATCAGCCGTGTTATTAATTTGAATGCCGGTGCTTCATGGACAATCGCTAAAAATATTACTTACCGTTCTGAATACAGTTTGGGTTTAAGTTTTTCTGAGAACCGCCGTTATTACGGCCCCTTAACCGGTACAGCCCGAAACGAAGGCGGCAATTTGCCATTGGGTGAAATAACACAAACCCGGTTGCAGGATTATCGGTGGACCAATACGATCAACTACCAGTTTAAAAAAGATTTCAGGCACGACCTGAATTTTTTGATTGGTCAGGAGGTTTTGGCAAGAGGTAAAGGGTTTGAAGAATATAACAGGGCAAAATATTTTAATGCAGATATTACCCCCGAGAAGCTTTTTGCCACTATGGGCCTGGGTACGCCCGACATTCATACAACTACCGAAATAGCCCCTGAAAAAACGGCTTCTTTCTTTGGCCGTGTCATTTACCAGTTCAATGAAAAATACATTTTTAACTTTACAGCCCGCTATGATGGCTCAACCCAGTTTGCGCCCGGAAAACAATGGGGATTGTTTCCCGCTGCTTCTTTGGCATGGCGCATGTCTTCGGAAGAATTCATGAATAACGTGAATTTTATTTCCGATCTGAAGTTAAGGGCCAGTTATGGCGCTGTTGGTAACAACAATATCGCTACTGATCAATGGAGGGTTTTATTTACACCGAGCCCTACACGTCCATACGGAGCCGGTGATGTAGCAAATCCATATTATACTTATGCCAGTACACAGTTAACAAATCCTGATGTAAGGTGGGAAACAACCATTACCCGCAATATCGGGCTCGATTTTAGTCTTTTCAATAACAGATTGTCAGGATCGCTCGATTTTTACCATAATACCACAAAAGATTTGCTGGTTCAGTCTGCTATTCCTCCAACCACAGGTTTTTCTACACAACAACGCAATATCGGACAAACATCTAACCGCGGAGTTGAATTAGCAATCAGTGCCGATATCATTAATAAAAAGGATCTCCAGATAAGCTTCAACTTCAATGCAGGCATCAATCGCGCAAGGATCGATAAACTCGATGGAGTAGATGAACGGTCATTTAATTCAAACTGGGCCGGAACCGATTTGAAGAACATCGACGACTACAGGCTGCTTGTTGGCCGCACCATAGGGTTGATGTATGGGTACGTGACCGATGGCATGTATACCGTTGACGATTTTGAATCTTATGATGCAACAGCAAGGAAATACATTCTGAAAGATGGTGTGCCCAAACAGGACCTCGGTGGAATAAGCCTGCGACCGGGGGTGCTGAAGTTAAAAGACCTCGATACAAACGGCATCATCGATGCAAATGACCGTACGATCATTGGCAGCGCACTGCCAAAAGCTACCGGTGGTTTTGGCTTCAATGTAACTTATAAGGGATTTGATATGAGCGCTTTTTTTAACTGGGTTTACGGCAACCAGGTTTACAATACAGGAAAGATCTCTTTCAACATGCTGTACCGGACATCATTTGGTAACATGTTGAATTCTTCTAATTATGGGAACCGCTTCCATTATATCGATGCGAACGGTAACCTGGTTACCGATTTAAAAGAACTGGCCGGGTTAAATCCCAATCCTAAAATCTGGTCGCCGTTTTCAATGGGTACAGCAGCACCCTATTTTCATTCCTGGGCTGTAGAAGACGGTTCGTTCCTGCGATTAAATAACCTGTCGCTGGGATACTCATTGCCGAAGAAATTAATAGCCCGGGCATGGATGACGAAATTCAGGGTTTATGCAACAGTGTACAATGCATTTGTATTTACAAAATACAGTGGATACGATCCTGAAGTAAGCACCACCCGAAACAGCGGTTATAACCAGCTGGTACCCGGAGTCGATTACTCGGCCTTCCCCAAAAGCCGCTCATATACTGTAGGCGTAAACGTAACTTTTTAAGAAGCTGTTTAATCAAAAGCAATGAAACGTATTATAAATATTCTGATCGCAATTTCATTATTGTTTTTTGCTTCCTGCAAAAAATACCTGACTTCCGATTCTGCTTCCAGGTTTCCTGAAGAAATTGTTTTCAGTTCTGAGTCGGATGCCAAAAAAGCAGTTAATATGGTATATGCCCTGTTCAACCAGGATGCATTTACATCCCGTGTGTCGACCCTCTTCGCCGGCAATACCGATGTAGAGGTCGGGAACTCGGTGGGGGCATCGCCCGATGGAGCACGTCGCGACCTTTGGTCTTTTGAAGCAACTTCGTCGAACAACGATCTGCTCACTGTTTGGAACAATGCCTATAACGCCATCAATAAAGCCAATGAATGTGAATATGGGTTAACCACTTTTTCATTGGCAAAAGACTCAACAAATGCAACTTACCTCAATCTTTTGGGCGAAGTAAAAGTGCTGCGCGCTTATTGGTATATGTTGCTGATGCACCATTGGGGCGATGTACCGTTCAATACAAAACCAACACGTGCCGGCGATAATTTCTATTTGCCCAAAACCGGCAGGGATGTTATACTCACTTTCCTGATCAATGACCTGATAGGAATTGAACCAAAAATGCAATGGGCCGACCAGCTGGATTATGGAATTGAACGCATCAACCGTGAATTTGTGATCGGCATGATTGCCCGCTTATCCTTACTACGTGGAGGCTACTGGCTTTATCCTGATATGACCATGAAACGCAAAGCCGACTATCTGGAATATTATCAAATCGCCAATACGTATTGTAAAAAGCTGGTGGAACTGAAACCAAGGGTATTACCTGATTATGCCACTGTATTTATGAACGAAAACAAATACATTAAACCGGTGAACAGCGATATATTGTACGAGGTCGCTTATGCTCCCGGCTATGGTGATGTGGGTTGGTGCATGGGTGTTGGCGTAACGAATGGGGCCAACTATCACTCATTTGGTTCTACAACCATTTCAATGGCCCTCACGCCCACCTATTATCATTCATTCGATACAACCGATCTTCGTCTTTCCGCTACCTGTTCACTCATTTCCTATAATGATACGCTGGCCCAGGCGCCAACAGGGCCTACTTCAATTACCATAAATAAATGGAACCGGTTGCTGGTACCTACCCCTTTAGGGCCTGCATCAACCAAAGGCACCAGTATCAACTGGCCGCTTATGCGATATTCAGATGTGTTGTTAATGCTGGCTGAAAGCGAGAACGAATTGAACGGACCTTCCGGCGCCGCTACTGATGCATTGCGTAAAGTTCGTCAGCGTGCTTTTCCTTCTTCATTATGGAATGATAAAGTAGATGCATACATCGCATCCGTTGCTACTGATAAAAATTCATTTTTTAATGCTGTTGTTAATGAACGTGCCTGGGAATTGGGCGGTGAAATGATACGAAAGTTTGACCTGGTGCGATGGGACCTGTATGGCAAAAAAATTGCCGAAACCCGAAACACCCTGAATCAAATGGGACAGGATGCTATAGGTGGCGTAGGTACGTACAGTAACCTGCCTGATTACATGTACGCCAAAAGAAATAGCGACAAAACGCTTACTTTTTTAAACAGGTTTCAAAAAGTATCCGGAACGGTTCCGGCAGAATATAATTTAAAGTACACCTGGCTTCGCAATCTGTGGAATACAACTTTAAATACACCTGCCAATTACAACCTGTGGCAATGGAGGGGGTACACTGATAATACAGGTACGGCACCGGTACGCTATGTTTTGCCTTTGCACAGTTCTGTTATATCAGCCAGTCAGGGCAGTTTACAAAACGAATATGGGTATTAATTAAATATTATTTCTGATGAATAAGATATTTATCACTTTGGCAATAGCCGCGTGTTTTTATATTTCCTGTAAAAAAAATGACGACCTCGGCACACCAAGGCTGTTCAGACCTGTACCTGCCGGTGGATTAACAGCCGATTCCAACACCATTGAAGCGTCGTGGCAAAAAATTGGTGGCGCTGCATCTTACCTGGTTCAGTTAAGCCGCGATACATTTCGAACAATAGACTTATCGCTGTCGATTGATAGCAGCACTGCAGTGGTGAAAAAACTTTTATTCAATCAACTGTACCAGGTACAGGTTAAAGCGATTGCTGCCGACACCGTGCTGAATTCAAAGTGGTCTTATTTGGGCGCCATAAAAACTTTATCCTCTATATTAAAAGTGCCGGGGATCGATGACGTCACCTATAATTCGGTGCGGGTACGGTGGGCAACAAAAGGTGCTCCGGTTACGTCGGTAAAAATTATTAAAACATCCGATAGTTCACTGGTGTCGGAAGTTACCCTCACAGCAACAGATCTGATGAACGAGTACAAAGTGATTGATGGACTGGACGCTGATACCCGGTACACTATTTTCCTGATCAGTGAAAATGAAGTAAGAGGGTCTGTTGATTTTACATCAAAAGCGCCGTTTTCGGGTGCAGTTATTGATTTAACAGGCATCACAGCACGACCGGGCGTATTGGCCGATACCCTTCCATCGATTCCTTCGGGAAGTACCATATTGCTGAAAAGAGGAGAAACATACAATATATCTTCTGCAACGAGCCTCGATAAAACGCTTATTATCATGAGCGCCCCCGATTTATTAAACACCGTTCAGGCAAAGATTTACTTTACCAGCAATTTCAATCTGGCAGCCGGCGCCACTATTGATTCGATAGAGTTCAACGACGTATATATGGTAAGCGATAGTTACGGTTCCCGCTATGTGATTAACAACTCCAATAGTGCCAATGTTGGTAAAATAAAATTCATGAACAGCCGCATAGAGATCTTTCGCGGCATGTGCCGTTTTCAGGCAGGCACCACCAATATAAACGACTTTGTTATTAATAATTGCATTATCGATAGTATCGCCAACTATTTTGTGTTGAATGTTGGGACCACGGCAAGCAGGATCAATAATATTTCAATAACCAGTAGTACCTTTTATAAGATCGAAGGTTTGATTGCCAGTGCGCAAAGTTCCAATGCTGTTGATATAGCTGAATGTACATTCAATGAAGCGCCCCTGGGTAATAGCAAAAATTACTATGTAGACTTTGGTTCCAATGTTGTATCAAATGGTTTTTTTGTAAGACACTGCATTTTCGGTATTGGGAAATACAGTGCCGGAGCATTCGCCGTGAAAGATTACAGGGTAGGCTCAGGCACAGTAACCACAACCGGCAATAACTATCGAACGTTTGATCATGCGTCGGCGGGTAATGATTTTGCCGGCATTACCATTTACAATCGTACGGCTGCCCAATTGTGGCAGGACCCGGCCAATGGTAACTTCAAAATTGTGGATGCTACCTATCCGGGCCGGAACACTACAGGTGATCCACGGTGGAGGTAAGGATAGCCGGTAAACCCAAAGAACACCAAACCATTTAATATAAAAGCAACGCTGCTTCTTTCCCGCTCCGCGGGAAGGAACGGCCGGCTGTTGCCTGTATGTAAATGCAAACCTTTTCAAAAAATAACACGAACGATTATATGTTGTATGCAAAAATGAAATTCCGTACCAGTTGCCTGCTGATAATGCTGACATTGCTTTGTACAGCTGTTTTACAGGCGCAACAGCCCGCCTTTCCCGGAGCCGAAGGCGCAGGTATGTTCACAACAGGGGGCAGGGGCACTTCAACAGTACCCACCACTGTTTTTGAAGTAACCAATCTGCTCGATGATGGCCTTGCCGGCAGCCTGCGTTATGCTTTAACTGCACCGGCTACTTACCGAACAGTGGTGTTCCGTATATCAGGTACCATTCATCTCAATTCAGCATTACATATACCCGCCAACACAACTATAGCAGGGCAAACGGCACCCGGTGATGGCATTTGCACTGCCGATTATCCGGTTCATATCAGCGGAGATAATGTTATTGTGCGGTACATGCGTTTCAGGTTAGGCGATAAGAACCAGAAAAAGGTAGATGCCAATGGAAATCCTGTTGATGGCAGCGGTGGCGATGACGCTTTTGGCGGCACAGGTCCAGGTAATATTATTATTGACCATGTTACTGTCAGCTGGAGCGATGATGAGGCGCTTACTATTTATCGCGGCGATAACCTTACCATTCAATGGTGTATGGTATCGGAGCCGCTAAACTATTCATATCATTTTGAAACGGGTGATACCGATTATGAACGTCATGGCTACGGAGGCATCTGGGGCGCTAAAAGAGGCAGTATGCACCATAACCTGATTGCCCATTGCCGTAACCGTAATCCACGTTTTGCCGGCATCAGTACCTACACGCCTGCTACCATCGGTATTGAAAATGTAGACTTCAGGAATAATGTAATTTATGATTGGGGTATCAATACGGTATATGGCGGCGAGGGCGGAAACTATAACGTAGTAAATAACTATTATAAATATGGGCCGAATACCGGAAGCGGCGTAAAGTACCGCATTTGCAATCCCGGCAACAGCGCTACCATTCCGGTTGGAAAATGGTATGTGAACGGGAACTATGTAGATGGCTCACCTGCCAATACAGCCGACAACTGGGCCGGTGTAAGTACAACCGATCCTTCGCAGGCAATGGCTACCACGCCTTTCAATCATGGGTATGCTGTAAATACCCAAACGGCATCGGATGCTTTTGATGCGGTATTGCTGAAATCGGATTGCTCATTACCTAATCGCGATACACTTGATCAGCGAATAATAAATGATGTGCGCAACAGGACCGGAAAGATCATCGACGTTCAGGGCGGTTATGCCCACGGAACGCCTTATGATCAAACCGTAAATGCCTGGCCGGCGCTGGCCTCATTGCCTGCACCCGCCGATAACGACCACGACGGTATGCCCGACAGCTACGAAACGGCTAACGGTCTTAATCCAAACGATGCTGCTGACCGTAACGGGTATGCTTCGAATGGATATACCAATCTGGAAAACTATCTGAACAGTCTCACCAATTCTGTTCCCCCTTCAACACCGGTTGTATATGCCAATGCTACCTTTGCTAATTTTAGCCAGGTAACAGGAACGCCTTCAGCAGTACAAAGCATTCCGGTTTCCGGTGCTAATCTTACCGGTGCTGTTAACATCACCGCTCCGGCAAACTACCAGCTATCAACAGACGGAACAAACTGGAGTAATGTTATTACGCTTACGCCCAATGCAGGCAATGTAGCTTCTATTGCTATCAAAGTACGATTAAATGCTGCTGTCAATGGCAGCTATACCGGCAATATTGTGATTGAAAGCAATGGCGCTGCCACCCTGCAATTTTCCGTAAACGGAATAACGTCGGGTACGCTGAGCAATCAAAAACAGATCATTGGCATTTTTCCCGTAATGGAAGGCGGGTTCGAAAATCAGGCAGCCGGTGCAGTATCAACAACCGCACCGGCTACGGGGATTAATTTGTCGCAAACCGTGTGGACCACCTCGGGTTCGGCGAATATCATTAATAACGGTACTGCCCGAAGCGGTAATAATTACTTTACCTACACAAGTACAAGCGGCAGCACCAAAAATGTTTATTCTCCTACTGTAACTGCTCCCAATTTTACAAAAACCACAAAATATATTGTACAATACTATTACCGGGCGCCCGCCCCGGCAACAGGCAATGCGGTAAGCGGATTGCTTGCTGTAGCCGATACGGCAAATTTTACAACGGCGTATGCTACTGTACCCTTTGCAACTACCAATAATGGCTGGTTAAAAGTGGCTAACGCATATTCTATCAATCCTGCCTATACGCCTAACATTTCTTTCGGCGGCCTTCGCTTCAACGGAGGAGGCACCCCCATTGTGAAACCTTTCGATGTAGATGATTTTGTGATTTATCCGGCCGATGACCAGGCTAACCCTTCGGCAGATGTTACGGCTCCCGATGCTGCCACGAGCGCTGCTGCTTCGGCCGGTTCGAATGGGATTGTT
>Ga0114129_10005834_pt1 | contig 17446 bp, 15 predicted proteins | sample RhiMetdeltSRZDD1_FD_80071 | JGI IMG/M metagenome (GOLD analysis project Ga0114129, IMG submission 80071) | Populus rhizosphere microbial communities from Tennessee, USA - Rhizosphere MetaG P. deltoides SRZDD1 (version 2) (version 2) | ecosystem: Host-associated > Plants > Roots > Rhizosphere >... | reverse complement strand
CGTCGTACATAACATAGCCACTAGCAGCATTTGCATTGAGCCATTCGCGGACGTACCGTTCATGGGTGCCCGTGCGTTTGGCGAGTTCTGCGGGCGTCAGTGGAGCTGAATCGCCCATGGCCTGTGGCCTTGTATCGGGTCGGTTTAGCGAAATCGCCTGCGTTTGATGACGGACGCGGGCCTACGGAGAAAGTAACCTAACGCCCATGCCGCCGGCGTTTATACGCTCGACAATGTTGTAATGGAGAGACTGCGACCGGTCATGTCGGACACCGGCTCATGCTGGCGCAGACAGATAAATTTCGACCTTAAATGAGTCCGACCGGTCACTCTCCGGGTGACGCTGATGCACGACCGATGAGTACGTTGCGCTGCTTAGACCTACCGGCGAGTCGGGTCGCCAGGCGTCTCCTCCACAAGAGGAATCGTTATCGCTATGCGATCTTCGTTCCCGAGATTTCGCGTAATGTGGCCCTTCCCGGTCGTATCTTCAATAAGGTTGATATGGCCGGGACCGACTGCAACCTTCTGACCTCCGGACACCTCGATCTCTCCTCGACCGCTGAGTGTGATCACGAACTGGCGCCTCGGACCGACATGCCACTCGTTGGAGTTGTTCGGGGCTCTACGACTGAATTCGACGCCAGTCGCTTTGATCATCTCGGTCGCGTTCCCGTTCAATTTCATCTCGATTTCTTCGGCGTGACTCAGCCCGTCCGAGCCGGTGTAGATGCGCGTCATCGTGATCGGCCGGCGAGTCTGCGCGCGTGCGAACCATCCCAGACAAAATGAACCGACCATCGCAACGATTACCAGCGTTTTCGCAATTGTTCTCATAGCATCCTCCTTCAATTGGGTTTCTGTGGAGGATAGACCGGCAGAAGGACGCGATCCCCGAAAGCGGCTTTGAGACCTTCGATGGCACAGTTCTCGTCGCCACCGCCGCCGGCGCCACCACCGACGCCGATAGCGCCAATCATTTCGCCGTCAACCACGATGGGGATGCCGCCCGAATTCGTGAAAAATCCGAATTGCACCAACTGCCTCGGATTCCCGCTCGGATCGTTACGCAATTGCGCCGCACGGATGGACGTAGGCTGGCGTGTTTGCAGCGCGGTTTGCGCTTTGAGCATTGCTGTATGCACGTTGGTGTAGATCTGGCCGTCGCCACGTTCCTGGTGTACGAAGGTGTTGTGCGTGTCGATGATATATATCGACGCCGTGCCGCCTTTCGCCGCAGCCCAATCGCGACAAGTACGCGCGATCTTTCGTGCGGCTTCTCCGGAAATCTGATTTGCGTCAAAGATGTTCGCAGCTGCCTTTCCCGACACGACGAACTCCGACGGTAGGGATGACTTAGGGGCGGTTCCCTGCGGGAGTTCGAAGCGTGGGACTGGCGCGCTGGCGCGATTGACAGCGGGCCGAGGAGGCAGGTCTTCAACCAGCGGAGGCTGCGGCCCAAGGACTTCCGTCAAGGCTTTGTGGGCGCATATCTCATCACTCCAGCCTTGCGCTACGCGCGGCGCCGAACCACCAACGCCAATCGCCCCGATCAACTGATCGTTCACGATGATCGGAAGGCCGCCAGAATTCGGAAACAGCCCGATTTGAATTTGCTGCAATTCGCTATCTGGATTCTGAATGACCTGGTTCATTCGCGTTTTGCTCGGCGCGTGAAGCATCAGCGCCGTGCGCGCCTTCATCTCCGCCGTGACGATGTTGAGATAGCCCTGTCCGTCCATGCGGTGCATATAAACATGGTTACCCTCGTGATCGAGGATGTAAATGCTGACGCCGACACCTTCCTTCCCCGCGAGACGCTCACACGTATCCGCAATGCGTTCGGCCGTCGCGAGATTGATGGTACTGAAATCGTGAATCTTCTTTGCAGTCTCTCCACCGATCACAAACTGTGATGCGGAATTCTGCGCCGACACTTTCGCCGCGAACACCAGAAGAGCACAAAGCAATCGCGCAACATGGATGCGTTTCATCATTACCTCCTATGCGAAGTATTTCGTTTGATTTTTCACGAAGGCTGCCCGAGAGAATGCATCAAACTTTGTCAGGAGGCAAATTTGGGCTGCAGTCCATCTAACCGGCATGTTCTATGAGAGCAGTGTCCCCTCACCAGTATTTCCGCGTCGCGGGAAAATCGAGTGTCCGAGAAAAGAATCATTTTGTCCACCTAACAAGGTTCTACGCGAAAGGCGACCGATGCTGATCGTACGTGGCTGCATGATGGCGCGTTTCGCTTCGGTGCGGACGTACTCAAAGCGAAAGCCTCGCGGCTTGAGAATTAGATCCAAAAAAGTACGGTTGTTTGGGAATATTGTAGGATGACGCGCCTTCGGGTCGAGCGAGGCTTGGAGTATTTCGCGGGGAGATCGAGTGAACAGACGGGATTTGGTTGTTGGCATAGGCAGTGGCGTCGTGATCACCGGCGCTAAAAAAGTCGCGTGGGAACGTTTCTGGTCACCACAGAACCAATTTGCCCGCCAGAGTTTTTCCCAGCAGGGCGAAGATATCGTGCTATATCATGCGCTGCACGAGACTCTCAATATCGAGCATCCCACCTATTTGGACGTCGGTGCCGCTCATCCAGTCCAGAGCAACAACACGTACCTCTTATACCTCACGGGCGGCCATGGCGTGCTCGTTGAGCCGAACCCGACGTTTGCGAAAATGCTCCGCGACTGGCGTCCGAAGGACATCGTGGTGGAGGGTGGCATCGGCCTGAGAGATACGATGGAAGCCGACTACTACGAAATTAAAGAAAACCCTCTGCTCAATACATTCTCGCCGGAGGTGGTGCGAAACCTGCAAAAGGGAAAGACTGAAAGCGTCTTGGAGCGAGTAGTCAAGATGCCACTCGTCAATATTAATCGCGTCATCGCCGAGGAGCTGGGTTCGGCGCCCGATTTACTATCGACCGACGTCGAAGGTCTCGATGAGGCGATTTTGAAGGCGCTCGATCTGCAACGTTTTCGGCCGGGAGTCATTTGCGCCGAAGGCGTGTCGATTTATAAGAACGGCAATCACTCCGACCTGGCACAGTATCTGGCCGGTGAGGGCTACATCCAACGTGGCGGGACCATGGTCAATTCGATTTTTGTGGACGGCAAACGAATCCATGAATGACGCAGGCCGGCCAATGACCTGATCTTGTCGAATTCGGCAGCTTCATCGAAATGGGGGTGCTGACGTCCGTTGAGTTCCCTCGCGAGAAAGCGGTCAAAATTTCAACTGCTTGTCGAGCACGAGCACATTCACGGTTTCGCGCTTAACGCCGTCAGCCTTCATCGCGTCCGCGGTCGCCTGATCCCGCAGTGTCTGCAGAAACGCTTGTACGTTCTCCGGCTCGACGCAGACCGCGGCGGTATTGCCAGACACCCCGTACTCGGCCGGCCCCTTCAGCCCGTATGTCTTGAAAAGGTCTCCGTGTGTCCGAAAGCTGGCTTCCCACTTCGCTCCGTCTTCGACTTGCGCTACCACGAGTACCCTTGGCATAGATACACCTCCTGTGATGATCGTTGATTTTCAATTGAGATCGCGCGCGACTATATCATCTTGAGATTGCCATCTGAACGAAAAGTAGCGCTTCCTTTAACGCTAATTTACGGGCCGAGTTTGTCGCCTGCGGATATCGCCATGCGGACCCAAGTCTATACGATCTCGATCACGCTGAGGTCGCCGGGGCCACATTCTGGTTGAGGCGGAAGAGATTGGATGGGTCATACTTTGCCTTGAGCTTCGCGAGCCGCTCGTAGTTCGGCCCGTAAGCGCCGGTTCGAACTCGCTGCGCCTCGTCCTCGGGCATGAAGTTGACGTAGACCCCTCCCGTCGCGAACGGCGCCATCGCATCGTACAGCTTGCGCGCCCATGTGATGCACGGTTTGTCCTGCGACGGCTCGCTCCAGCGCGTGTGCACGTTGATGACGAAGTTGACATCCCGATGCGGGTACGCGGTTGCCTCGGTTGGAACGCGATTGATCGCGCCTCCCAGACTCGCGATGAAGATCTCGCATTGGGGCGTCGGCAGGGTCCGAACCGCATCGTCTAGGACGTCGATGAGCCCGTCCGAAATGTCGAGGAAGTCATGTGACTTCCAGTAATTGCGCTCTCCGGGAGTGAGCAGCGGATCGAACGCGGCCTGCCAGCCGACGAACGGCGCCGGGCCGACAACGTCCGCGATTGGCTTGCCGATGGCCTTGAACTGGGCTGCGGCCTTCTCTCCCGAAGCAAGATCGCCGGCGTAGCAGAGGGCAAGGACGACAACCTCCGTACCGTGGACCTCCGGTGAAAGGAAGGGTAACGGCGGAGCCTTGCGCATCACGACCCAGCAGCACAGCTCGTCGGGAGCCTTCGCGACCGCGTTGCGGTACTCCGCGAGCACGTCCTTCGCGTTGGCGAAGGGATGGACGATGAGGCCCGCAATGACCTGGGGCCCCACGGGGTGCAGCTTGACCTCCAACGACGTCACGATGCCGAAGTTCCCGCCGCCCCCGCGGATGGCCCAGAACAGGTCCGCGTTCTCTGTAGCGCTTGCGCGCAGCAATTCGCCCTCCGAGGACACAACGTCCGCTGAGATCAGGTTGTCGATGGTCAAGCCGTGCTTGCGGCTGAGCCAACCGAAGCCGCCGCCGAGGGTCAGCCCGGCGACGCCGGTCGTCGAGTTGATGCCCACCGGCGTCGCGAGACCGAAGGCCTGCGTCTCCTTGTCGAGGTCCGAGAGCTTTGCGCCGGGCTCGACCCGAGCCGTGCGCGCCGCTGGATCCACGCGGACCGATCGCATCGGCGACAGGTCGAGCATCAACCCACCGTCGCACACGGCGTTGCCGGCGATGTTGTGCCCGCCGCCTCGTACGGCCAGGAGCAATCCGTGTTGGGACGCGAGCCGCACCGTCTGCAAGACGTCGCTCGCGCCGGCCGCCCTCACGATTGCGGCCGGGCGTTTGTCGATCATCGCGTTCCAGATCGTCCGCGCCTCGTCGTAGCCGGCATCACCAGGAAGGCACAGGACGCCGCGGAGTCGGCCGCGCAGCGCGTCGAGCGCCTCCGTTGAAACTGAAACCGTCTTCCCCTCCGTCGACTTGACCGCTATGCCTGCCATCACGCCCTCCATGTTCGTTGTTCGATTGCGTTATCTAGTGAGTCATTGCGTAAATGATGAAATTGACCGCTACACGAATAGCGTAGCCGGAATATTTCTCAGGATAGCAGTTGAGGTCCATGAACTCCCAGGCGTCGCCGAGATCGGTGTTGTATGTAACGACGACCATAAGCCGGCCTTTGTCGTCGGTGATTCCGTAAACGCGGGGCGCAGTATCGTCGGGTTGCTCCCAGGTTCTTCCGCCAAAGCAACCCTGACCTTCGTTCGGAGTCTGGACGATTTCATCGATGTCGAAGAACGTGTGAAAGATCTCGTGCTTCAGAGGCAGGGGCTGCAGCGAATATTCTGGAAAGACTTTCTTGAGCTCAGTTTCGAGATTTTCTTTTTGCTCCAGTCCCCAAAAGTCGTCGAGGTGAAGAAAGCCTCCGCGCAAAAGATATTCGCGAAGGCGCTCTGCTTCCTGCCGGCTGAAATACATCTGGCCCGGTTCGACGATGTAAGCGAATGGAAACGTGAACAGGCTCGGGTCCATGATCTCGATGTAATTCGGATTGGGATAAACATGCTGCCCCGTCAAACGGTGGATCGCCCCCATTAATTTGCAATCTGCGCCGGGAGTGTCCGTCGCCCAGCCCCAGCCTTGAGGAGGAAAAAAGTTTCTGCCTCCGAACTCCGGACAACGATAAGGTCCGGGCTTCGCCATGGTGAAGGGTCGAAAGTATCCATGGGGAATCGGGTTCTGTCGATAGACCAGACGAGTGAAATAGAATTCCGGAGGATCCACAGGCGAATCGGCGAGTATGTGCGATTTCATGAAGAACGTTATCAGCGCAGCAGCACAAGCCAACATCGAAAGTATTGCGCAGCATCTTTTTTGCGTCATTTGTCTTGAGCGTACACTTCCTTGTCTATCCTCACAAATGCCTTGGAGTTTGTAACGGCGATGTACTCTCGCGCAATCTTGAAATTGTTAAATCGCCCCGGGGAAAGGGACTGGTCTTGTGAGCCTTCTATTTTTTAGGACTGTCATGATTGTTACTCCCGCGCCGCACTTTATGTGTAAGGCTGCTGCGAGTATCATGCGAGACAATCCGTGAAGTCGAAAAAGAGAGGTTTGCGATAATGTCAGCCAGTCGAACGAGACTTTGGTTTCTGGTCGCGTTTGCGGCGATCCCGTTATTCGGTGGGATCACGCGGCCGCAGCAGACTCGGTATCCTAAACCCAACGAACTTCCCAATCCCTATCGCCTAGTTGAGGGCTGGCCGATGCTTCCCAAGAGCATGAATGGAGGTCAGTGGGGAGAAGTCATCCGAGTACACGTTGACGGCAAGGGGAATGTCTGGGTCTTTCACCGCTGCTTCAATGTCGTCCCCGCCGGCCAGGCTACGTGCATAGGCCGCGGTCCGACGAATCCGCCCATCCTGGAATTTGATCCGGCGGGGAAACTTCTGAAGAGTTTTGGCGTGGGTCTCTTTGCCTACAATCACGGTTTCACCGTGGATGCCGACGGAAACCTGTGGGCCACCGACGTCAACGATCAGGAGACGATCCTCGGAATGTCCGCAAGAAATGCGGCCGGGGCGATCATGGGCCAGGAAGTCCTCAAACTGAGCCCGGAAGGAAAAATACTGATGACGCTCGGTACGGAAGGCGTCGCAGGAACCGGTCCTGATGCGTTCGACCGTCCAACCAGCGTGGCCGTTGCGCCTAATGGCGATATTTTTGTTTCCGATGGGCATGCTCCGAACAAAAACAACGCAGGGCGCGTGGTGAAGTTTTCGAAGGATGGACGTTTTATCAAGGCGTGGGGGCATAAAGGATCGGCGCCCGGTGAGTTCGATGAGCCACACGACATTTTCGTTGGCGGATCGCGCGGCTGGGTGTACGTTGCCGATCGGAAAAACGACCGGATTCAAGTCTTCGATCAGGACGGCGCCTTTATCGCCGCGTGGAAACAATTCGGTCAGCCCAGTTCGGTGTTTGTCGGAAAGGACGACTCAATCTATGTGGGCGCTTCCTTTCCCGATGCCACCGCCAAAAAAGGCGAACTCCGAGGCATCACGATAGGAAACGCCATTGACGGTTCGCTCAAGGCCTTCATTCCCGACCCCGCCGATCTCGATAAGGTAGTTGCCGGGACCTCCGCGTCCGGCATTGCCGCCGATAGCATGGGTTCTGTCTTCGCAGCCGACGTCGGCGCGCACAACCTTCGGAAGTATGTGAAGCTCAGGTAACACACCGGCGCTGGTCAAAACTATCTCTCAGAAAATTCCCGCTTGACGACTCCGCTCTTATTGACTAATTTATTAGTCACTCCGATGAAACCAAAAAAAACTGTCCCTACCGACCAGGAACTCGAGATTCTCAAAGTCGTCTGGCAGCGAGGCCGGGCCACTGTGCGCGAGGTGTATCGCGACCTCGCCGCCCAGCGCAAGATCGCGTACACCACGGTGCTGACCATGATGGGGATTCTCGAGCAGAAGGGACATCTGAAGAAAACCGCCGGAGAGCGGGCGTACGTTTACAGCCCGGCCAAGCCGCAGCAGCAGGTGGTGCGGTCTATGGTCCGGGAATTCGTCCACCGCGTATTTAACGGGTCCGCCAGGCCGCTGCTGGTGCACTTGGTCGAAGATCCAGACATCCATCCGGAGGAACTCGCGGAAGTGGAAAAACTCGTAAAGGATCGGCGCAAAAAGAAGTGATCCTCGACGCTATTCTCCGCAACCTGGGTCCCTGGACGGAACAGGTGATCGTGATCGCTCTGGTCGCGGCGCTGTTGCCGATGCTAATTCGATTGCGCCATCCGCAGACGCAGCTTGCGTATTGTCATCTGATGTTGGCCGCGTGCCTGCTGCTGCCGTTCCTGCAGCCGTGGCGCCACAGCATCGTTGTGATCTCGGAAAGTACTGTTGCCGCGGACGAGCCTGCGAACCAGCCGAAGTTCCCTGCTACCGCTCGGCCAGCTTCAGACGCACGATCCGTTCCTACCACCCTTTCATCAAGGCTGCCGTCTGCTTCCGCGCCCCTCCCGTTCTGGCGAAAAATTCCAACCGAGCGCTTGTGGTTGAGGATCCTTGCGGCGGGAGCATTGGTACGGCTTTGCTGGCTGCTTGCAGGTTTATGGAAAATCCGCGGCTACCGCATCGCGGCAACGCCTCTATATCCGATTCCGGAAGCGGTGGAAGCTGCCTCCGCGCTCACGCACGCCGATGCTCTGTTCTGCATATCCTCCGACGTCTCTGGACCCGTGATGTTGGGCGTGTTCTTCCCCGTGGTCTTGTTGCCGGATTCGTTCCGCGGTTTGGACGACGAGGCGCAATGTGGCATCGCTGCGCACGAGCTGTTGCATGTTCGACGCAACGACTGGTTGGTGACGCTCCTCGAAGAGCTTGCCGGCGCGCTGCTCTGGTTCAATCCTGGGATCTGGTGGCTGCTGGCGCAGACACGCCTTGCCCGCGAGCAACTGGTAGACGCGGAGGCCGTCCGCCTGACGTCGGCACGCGAGCCTTACATCCAGGCTCTGCTCGCGATCGCGCGTTCGCGTCAGGTGCTGGATTTAGCGCCGACGCCGTTGTTCCTGCGCCGGCGTCATCTTACCCACCGACTACACTCTCTGCTCAAGGATGTTGCGGTCTCTCGGCCCAGACTGGTTTTTTCCTACGCATTCATCGCGACAGTCCTGGGAGTCGCCGCATGGCTTTCGTTCCGCGTGTTCCCGCTCGTAGGAAGTCCGCAAATCCAGCGAATTGCGTTGCCCGCCCGCGCTCCGCAACCGGTTCTATCGACAGCGGCGCCTTCGCGCGCACCGGCTACGGTCGAGACTCGGTCTGAGCACACGACTCACCCCGATTTAGCTCCAGTGCCTGCGTACAATGAGGAACCCGTGACAGGGTCGATCCAACTTCGCACAACTCCAGCCGAACGCGCTGCGGCTCTGTCGCTACTCGAGCGCGCCCGGCAGAACAGCGACATGCATCTCGCGGGCACGCCGCCATTCCGGCTCGACGTGACATTTTTCGCCCGCGGCAACGTGAGTTATGTGGGTTCCGGCACGCTGTCGGAAACCTGGCTATCGGGGCAGCTCTGGCGCTGGACGGCGAATTTGGCCGGATATTCGCAGACGCGGATTGGCCGCGGGCAGATGGGTTTTGATGAGGAACCTGTTCCGGCAGTTCCACTACGCGTGCACATGCTGAGAGAAGCGGTTTTCTGGCCGGTCCGTTTCGCTCCCGGCGCGAGACTTCGAACTGCGGCAGCACAGCGGAACGGAAAGTCTCTAACCTGCCTGCTGCTGAATGGCCAAATGGATTCCGGAGCTCCCACACGATTGTGGGCCGAACAGGAATACTGCATCGATAATGGGTCTGGCTTGCTCGACCTCTTCTCGCCTGCTCCCGGAACCTACTTTGCATACGACTACGACAGGAATGATTTTCACGGACGGTTTGTGCCAGTTCACATCACAGCGTCTGTGGGCGGCCTTCCGATACTCGATGCGCAAATCGCGATTTCAGACGCGAATGCCGCGGACGTCCCGCTGCCGGAAGCAGTGGGTTACAGACCCGGCATCACTTTGGCGGCTGGCCTGAGATACTTGATCAGCGCGCCCAACAACTTTGCAGCCGATTCGATTCAAACCGTGATCGTGCACGCGGCGCTCTCTCCGGCGGGCGGTGTTCTGGAGGAAGAAGTTTCGACATCCGCGGATCCCCGCTTGAGCCAGGTTGCTCTCGACCTTGTCCAGCAGCACGCGTTTCCCACAGCATTAACCCAGCGTGATGCGTATGTCAGCGTCGGATTCTTTCCAGTCCAGTAAAGGAGCATCTCACATGCGAGTCGTTTCTATGTTCATCTTGTCTCTGTTGCCGCTGTCCGCGCAGCAACTGCCCGACGCCCAGACTCTCCTTGAGCGCGAAGCCAACGCGTTTCAGAGTTACGTCAGCTATCAGTACACGGAAGAGACAACCATGCAGATGACGGTTATGGGCAACCCTGTGAACGTCCCCATGACGATTGAGGTTCAGGCCGCCAAGCCCAACAAGTTGCGCATGGAGACCAAGATTGGGAACGTGACCAGCTCGTTGCTGATTTCCGATGGCGACACGGCCTGGATGTACATTCCGATGCTCAAGCAGTACTCCAAACTTTCCGGAAATGAGGCAGCTCTGGAGGCGCCGCGCTCGCAAATGATCGGCGACGCTGCGCAGATCATCGCGAGCGCCGTCACCAGGCGTTCGGAGGCGGTGGACGTGGACGGGATGTCACACGAGTGCTGGGTGGTGGAAAGTCGCGTCGCCAAGCAATCCATGGGCGGGATGGAGATCCAAGACCCGTTCTACGTGATATGGGTCGACAAGGAGACGGGCATCGCGCTGCAACGTAGCGTGTCCGGGAAGATGCAGGGCGGTCCGATGCCGGGTTCTGTGGAAACGCAGATGAAGTCGGTCAAGCGGGCTCTCAAGTTCAACGAGGCGCTGTCAGACTCATTGTTCACTTTCGTTCCGCCAGCAGATGCCAAGGAAGCGGATTTTATCAACGGTGCCGGAGCCGCAACAGCAGGTTTCGGTCTTACTCCGGCGCCCGGGCGCGCGGTCCCTCCGAAAAACCGACAGGCGCCGCAACCGCTCCCGCCGCCGGCCAAGCCACCGCAGCCGCGCGAGCCGCAGGCTGACGAGCCGGAGGCGTATGTCCCATTTCTTAATCCAATCCATCGTGAGGAGGCCTCGTGGCCCGAGTCCGCGAAAGAGAAGAGCATCCAGGGCATGGTTCAGCTCCTGGTGATCGTGAATCCTCAGGGTCACGTCTCCAATGCGGAGGCCTTGACTGGTCCGGAGATTTTGCGCCAGCCCGCTATCGAGGCGGTCAAGCAGTGGACATTCCAGCCCGTGTTGCGCGATGGCCGAGCGGTGTTCGCCTACACTGAAGCCACTGTAGATTTTATGGATCACTCGAAACGCATCACGCCCCAGTCCATTGGCTTGGATGTAAGTCAGGAGATGGCGGCGCAGCAGCGGATCATGGAGATCCAAAGCCGATTCCCGCGTTCGCCGGCGCAGGTGCTCGCAGACCTTGAGCAGGATGTAACCGGCAGGGATGGCTTAGAGCGAAGTCTTGCGCTGCCGCAGCTTGCCAAGGCTGCTGTCGCGGCCGGCGCCCTCGATAAAGCCCTCCTCTATGCGAACGAACTGATTGCGTCGGTGGGAAACGGCGGGTGGAACAATGGCAACGCGGTTCACGACGGCAACATTGTGCGCGGGCTGGTTGCCCTGCGCAGCGGCAACATCCAGCTGGCCACCAAAGACCTGATCGAAGCTGGGAAAACCACAGGCAGCCCGCAATTGGACTCGTTCGGACCGAACTTGACTCTAGCCAACGAACTGCTCGAAAAGGGCGAACGTGACGCCGTGCTGGAGTACCTCACACTGTGCAAGAATTTCTGGAAGATGGGATCGTCCAAACTCGACGCATGGATCAACATCATCCGTGCCGGCGGAAAGCCGGATTTCGGAGCGAATCTGCTCTACTGACTCGAAACGAGCGCGACTACGCTTGCCGCCGTTGTCTCGACTTTTGCTCAGGTCTTAGGGCGATGATCGACACGCCGCGGGTGTGCAAAAAAAACGCTTAAATTTTCCACAGATCTTGTTTGCAAGCCCTGAAATTTTTGGGAGGATCGAGACCATTCCGAAAGTTTGGGTCGTGCCGTGCAGCACATCTCAAGCGGTACCAGAGATGGCCGAAAAACGGGTTTTCTTACCCCCAAACTTCTGCGGCGGGTCAGTAAAAACACCTATGGTGGAAGCCATCATGCCAATTTGCATTTTGGAGGCCAATCATGAGAATTCCATTGAATGTGATGTTCGGATTGTTGCTATTGGTTCCGGTATTCAACCGGAACGAACTGAGCCGAGTTGAGGCTGCGTCCGAGAAGCAATCGATCACGGCGAACACACGGCCGCAGCAAGACAAGCGTGACGAACAGGCGCAGCAAGACAAGCGCGACGAACAGGCGCAGCAAGCCGAGCGCGACGAACAGGCGCAGCAAGCCGAGCGTGAAGCATACGTCAAGTCAATCCAAGCAAAGTTGGATGAATACGACAAAAAGCTCGATGTGCTGGAGGCCAGCGCGTCCACGTTGAGCGGGGCCCAGAAAGACGATTTCAAGAAGATGATTGAGCAGTTACGCCTTCAGCAAAAAAGTATCGCTTCACGACTTAATTACGTCAAAAATGCAAGCCCTGATGCGTTCTCGCTAATAAAAGCAGACGCAGACTCGGCCCTTGCAAAACTCGAAAGCTCGTATCAAGACGTTTCCTCTAAGAGGTCAGAAACAACTCTGCCAAGTCCGTCCAAGAATCAACAGAAATAGGACTAATATTGCGCTGCAAAATAGCGCGCGCGTGTGATGTGAAAGACGAACGCGGGGTGAAAAGCCCCCGCGTTCCTAACGGCCGCAGTCCATGCAATGGCACTCTAGAGCCGTCGGTCTCCGCCACGTCTTTACTTCCGAGGATTGGCGGGCTGCGCGCGAAGACACAATCGCCGGGGTCGCACGGTAGCTGCGGGAGCGCTGCACTCGTCGATCCATCACCGTCCGCAATATTCCCACAGTGGTAGAATCGCGCATGCGAGTCAAAATCTGCGGCATACGATCATTAGATGAGGCCGAAGGTGTAATCGAAGCTGGAGCCGACGCGCTAGGCTTCCATATCGAACTCGAGCATTCCCTCTGTCCTCTTCCAGCCGCAACCGCGAGCGCGATCATATCGAAACTGCCGCCGTTTATCTCCAGCGTCGTCGTCACGTCGGAGACCGATCCGAAGAAATTGGTCCGCATCATGAAATCCACGGGAGCAACTACTTTGCAGCTGCACAAGGAAGTTTCGCCAGAAATGGTGAATGCCGTTAAGACCGTTTTCTTCAATACGAAAATCTACGTCGCTATTTCGGTAACAGGCGACGAATCTATCGCTTTAGCAAAAACCTTCGAGGACTCCGCGGACACGGTCATTCTGGATAGCATGAATCAAGAAACGGGCGCTCGTGGCGGGACGGGGAAAACTCATGATTGGACGATCAGCAGAAAGATTGTTGAATCTACGTTGTTTCCAATAATTCTTGCAGGCGGGTTGAATCGTGACAATGTAGCAGATGCTATCAAAGCAGTTCGCCCGTATGCGGTCGACGTAAATTCCGGCGTCTCGAATCCGCGCGGGACCAAGGATTTCTCAAAAGTGAAAGCGTTCGTTGAGCGAGCTAAATCTGCTTAATGGATCAGCGGCCAGGTCATTGTCTTGCAAACCAGAATGTTGAGCTAAAACGGCGAGGTCGGGCCACCGGATCGTGATGGATTCGCCAACACTGAGGAGGGACCAATGCGAACTCAATTCATCAAGGTGCCGGCACACTCTTGTCAGTGCGTCATCCAGGCAGCGCATTTCCTCCCGCGGGGCAATGCTGCGGATATGGTTCGCTCCGTCCCTCATTGCCATAGCCTGTTTCCGCCGCTCCGGCACGGCTGATCGGGCGAGCCATTCGTACCAGCAGATGTAGGTCGCTCGTTCGGACTGAAGTGAATCCTCTCGCCCCTCGCGTCGTAGCTTCTTCCCAAGTTTGATCGCCCGACGTCGAGCGCGGGCGTCCGCCCGCGGAGAGATAGTGGCATTTGAAACGCGATGGAAGGTCCCAGCGTTGCCGCCTGCGGCCAGTTGTCCGAAAATTCCATCAGTGATACCGAGCTGCGCCTCCACGACGAGGTGTAAAAGATCGTGGGGCGCCAATGAATCGTAGCCAGGCGCAGGCGACATAAGATGGTCGGGTAGACCCGGGCGCTGCACCCGTACGGCGTACCTTCGCTCGCCGGTGCGTTGGAATATCAATCTCATCCGACTTTCTCGCAAACCTGCAAGTTGGTTGTCGTTCGCAGGTCCGGGAACGGCACTCCGTCGCTATGCGCCCTGGAAGGGCTCGTCCGCGCTGCCGCCGTAGATCGAGGGCACTTTCGAACCCATCGCTCGGAGGTAGGTCATCAACTGGCCGCGGTGATGGACGCCATGGTTGTTGGCCAACCCCAGAAACCAGATCGACGGCTCCTTGGTCATGCCGAAGAAATCGACTTCCTTTGCGAGCTGCTCGCCCGGGGTCGAGCGGAGGCGCTGGATTCGCTTCGGGTACTCGCGCTTGTAGAACTCGACGACGTCGTCGATCGTGTTGAGCCCTGCAGTCCTGTTGTTCTCGACCTCCGGGTCATAGACGAACACCGCGTCGCACACGCTATCTAGAAACCAGAGGTCCGAGCTGGCGAGGTGCGTCGCCAGCTCCCACGCCGTCCGAGATTTTTCGTCCGGCTTGTAGTCGCGGCGATCGTTGGGTACAGCGCGTAGCACCTTCACGGTGTTCGCACATTCTTGGTCGAACATTGCGGCAAAGTAATCGGCGATGGCTTTGGCGTGATCCGCTGTCATAGTCACCTCGTTAGATTCCAGTACTTGATCCGTTGCGGGGTATCGGCATCCCCCCCGAGAGGACGCTTCCAATTCGATTAGTAGTCCTGACCGGAGGATAGAACTTTAAACGCTTTACGACCTGGATTTCAATCGGAGCGGACAATCACGTAACTCTGCCGAAGTTAAGAAATGAATGCTTGCCCCGTCGCGTTTTATTCGGAGCGTATGGCGACCATTGGCTGGACTGAGGCGGCGCGGCGAGCCGGAGCGAGACTCGACACGACCGCGACGAGTACGGCAACCGCGGTGCCCGCGACGTACGACATATACTCCACGTTGCTGAGCGCGATGCCCATGTTTTCGCCGTTGAGGCGGATGAGGGCGGCCGTGAGAATGACTCCGACGACCGCGCCGGGCAGCACGAGTTTCACGACGTCGAACAAGATCATGCCGAGCACGCGGCGTCGTGAGGCGCCCAGCGCGACGCGTACCGCAAGCTCACGCGTACGTGTGGCGACCATCAATCCCATGACGCCGTAAATTCCAAGCGCCGACAGTGCCAAGATTACGCTGCCTGCGACAGCCGCAACGGCCGATTGCGTCAGGAAGTCATCCATGCTGTGCTTCCGCAGCCACACTCCCGTGACCACCCTGGGATAAATAGGCGTTCCATCTTCAGCCGTTCCGAAGCCGCGATTCTCCGGATTGAAATCGCGTTCCGCGTTTTCAAGCGTCTCGGTCACTCTCTGTGGCGGTTCGCCAGGCATGCTGCGCGCAATCAGGAACAGCTCTTGAGACGGTTGTTGCGCGAGCGGCAACAACAACTGTTCTCGCGCCGTGCTCATTTGCGTCGTCGGGAAATCCCCGCTAACGCCCACGATAGTGATCGTCTGCGTCGTCTTTTCATCGTTGCCAAAGATCAAACGTTTGCCGATCGCTTGGCCGGCTTCAGTATTCGGAAAGAGTTTCTCCGCGAGCGTCTTCGAAATGATGGTGACGAGTTCAGTGCCCGCTCGATCATCCGGCAAGAAACCGCGGCCACCCAAAAGCCGGATGCCCATCGTGTTCAGATAGTCTTTATCCACACGCGTGACCTGAACATGGATGAACCTCGGCGCCACGTTCACTTCCGGCTGCAGCGCGGTACGCGTGCCGCGATCGCGGAAATCCAGGGGCAGGGCGTCCGCGAGAGTTGCGGCGGCAACACCGTTTGCTCCGGCAAGATTGTCGCGGACGCTGCGGGCTCGGGAGTCCGCGTTCACGATCTTGGCGTCGTCGATCTTCAATGGCACGGCGTACACCTGGTCCGCTGCGAATCCGAGGTCGGCGGTTGCGGTGGCGCGGACGCGATCGAGCGAGATGCCGCTCATCACGATCAAAGGAACCGCGATCGCAACCTGCAACGCCGCAGTTACGCGATGAATCCGACCTACGCGCCGCCCCCCGACGCCCACATCGTCTTTCAAGGCGGACAGGATCACCGGGCGGCTGAACCGAGCAGCCGGCAACAAACCGAACACGAGGCTGGTCAGGAGGCAGAGGCCCACGCACATCCCGATCGTCGGCAGATTCATTTTGAGTGCGTCCAGGACCTGAGGCGGAAGCGGGTCGTCGGTTAACAATGATCGTAGCGACGGAAGGTTGAACAGAACAAGCGACGCGAGGATCGCTCCAAGGCCGGCCATGATGATCGCTTCGCTCATCATATATTGGATCAGCTGCCGGCGTGTGGCGCCGATCGCCTGACGGATCGACAGTTCCCGCTCGCGCATTGCGCTGCGAACCTGCACCATGCCGGAGATATTCAGGCACACGACCAGCAACACCATTCCAGTCAGCGTCATCCCTACCGCTTGAAGGGCGGCAAGTCGGGACTTCTCGAGATTGCCGAATGCGTCATAAGGAACGGCGATGCCGCCCTTGTTCTCGTTCGTGGACGGATACTGCTTGGCCAAAGCCGATGTGACCGAGGAAACCGCCGCGCTCGCCTGCGCCACGCTGACTCCGGGCGCGAGGCGTCCGTGGATAAGCACCCATTCGTTGCTTCGGTCGGTGCCGTGGGTACGAAAACGCGGATAACGTTCGAGCGGAAGAAAGACAGCCACTTCTCCGTTGAAACTAAAGTGGCCATCAAATCGATCCGGTGCGATGCCCGTCACGACGTGCGGGACGTCGTCCAGCGTGAGCGTCTTGCCTATGATGTCCGGATCGGAAGCGAAATAGTTTTGCCAGTACCCGTATCCCAGAATCACGGCAGGCTCGGCAGTCGCGCTGAAGCCCGCTCCGCGCGCCAGCGTCACGCCCATCGTCTGGAAATAGTTCTTGGATACGAACATTGCCCGCACGGAGTCCCTTTTGACGTCGCTTTGTCCGTACGTCCAGCCCACGAGCGCGATTCCGGTATTGGCGTCGCGCAGATCAGCGTAGTCCGGATAGGACCATGCGTCGGTCGCGGCGCGAGAGCCTGCTCGCGTCGTGATGATTTCGACCAGTCCCTCGGTTTTCAGACCGGGCGGCGGCATCGTCACTATTCGCGAGATATACGGAATGGCGAGCACGGGCGCCATGCCGATTCCCAATGACACGACGCACACAAACGTAAAAGCTCGAGCTTTTGCCAGCGAGCGGCCGGCGTGAAGCAAGTCATTCCAGATGCGGTTCAACATATTTCTGGATTTAAACACGACTGCCTTTGCATGGCAAAGTAATTTACAGTCGCGAACCGAACCTTACTTCACGTCAGCTAGACCTTCCGTCATTTCAATATTCGTTCCCCATGGATCTTTGATGAAAGCGATCGCGATGCCAAGCTGCGGCACCTTCGTGTAGGGACGATCCAGGGTGATGCCCTGAGCTTCGAGCTTCTTTGTGAATGCCTCAAGGTTT
>Ga0114129_10005833_pt1 | contig 17446 bp, 19 predicted proteins | sample RhiMetdeltSRZDD1_FD_80071 | JGI IMG/M metagenome (GOLD analysis project Ga0114129, IMG submission 80071) | Populus rhizosphere microbial communities from Tennessee, USA - Rhizosphere MetaG P. deltoides SRZDD1 (version 2) (version 2) | ecosystem: Host-associated > Plants > Roots > Rhizosphere >... | reverse complement strand
CTCCACGGGGCCGTACACGACCGGGCGCCTGGCGCAGAGCATCAACACTGAAGTGATCCCGGTACCCACCGGGGTGCGGGGAAGGGTAGGGAGCAACCTCAAATATGCGGCCTCGGTGCAGGGCGGAGCGGGGGCTCATAAGATTTACCCGCACCGGCCACCCAGTGCGCTGCGGTTCTACTGGCGCAAGGTCGGCCACGTGGTGTATTTCTACTCGGTCAATCACCCTGGTCAGCCGGGTAAGCATTACCTGACAGACTCTTTAAAGGAAATTGCCCGGCGCCACCGTATGCGTTACATCGTCTTTGACTACTAGGATCCCCTGTATGACTCAAGGCGATCCCGGGCATGAGACACGCCCTGTAAAAATCAAGGACCGGCAGGTTGAGACCCGCAAGCTCAAGGATGTCCAGATCCTGCTAATGAACCGTGAGGCTCAGCTCGTAACCAGGACCGACTTGCCCATGGATCGTCGGTTGAAAGGTGCCGCGACTCTCATGGACCTTCTGGAGAGTGCCATTGTTCAGGAGTCGGACCGGCAATGGCTCACTGACCTCAATGTCAAGGGTGAGCTGGAGCTGTCGGATCTGATGGAGATCCTCACCGTGTTCGGCGACGACAAGGCGGACGAGAAGCCGGTGGTGCGCCGTGGCAGGCCGCGCAAGACGGCCGTATAGCCCACCTACCACCACTTCTGCCGAACCCTCCGGGATCCAGGTCCCACAGGTGGTCATTGACCCAGTGTGGTCCCTGAGGCCGTGGCCATTGGTGGTGAGGGTTGCGGGCCGGGAGGCGGAGGTACCGGCGGTGCCAGCGGCGGACTGGCTGGGCATCCTGATGCAGGAGTCATTCAACATCGACGACGTGTTCCTCACACTCGCACCTGAGCTAGCCGATGCAGTGGATGAGGCCCTGTACAGCGGCTTTCTCTCGTTCGATGACTACAGTGACTTGATCTTGAAAGTCATCAGTCAGGTCTCGGGGCGCCCATGGCACATCGCCTTACGCCTCATCTACAACGTGCGAGCCAACTGGGACACGCTTGGACCGGAGATGCTCCGATGGGTCAACCCATCCCACGTGTCATTGTCGGCATGGCTGGATGCGGCCCTGATCGTGATGCTGCGGGCAATGGATCCGAAAGACGTAACCATGTTCACGATGAAACTCACCGCCCCAGCTCCGGGCGAAGAAGCAGCCGAAATGGAAATGTCGCAGGAGGATTTCGCGGCGCTTATGGCTGGTCAATAAAGTCCGTATCATGACCCTGTGGTTTTCGGCAGCCAGGGCGAAGCTTTTATCGACGTACATGCCAATACCGATCCGTATGAGCGTGAGCTGGATCGGGGCATTCGTCGGTCGTCTGAGGATGCCGAGAAGATCCTGGACATCATCGGTGAACAATGGGGCGAGGACCTTGCCGACGGTGTCTCCAAGGAGCTGGGTCGCCACGGCAAGGACTATGGCAAAGCGGTGGAGAAGGCCACCGAAACCACTACTGTCGAGATCAAGAGTAAGTTCAAGGTCGATCGCCATGGCCGCCTACACGATGCTGCTGGACGATTCGTTAGCGAGTTCGGCGACGACGTAGAGCGTGAGTTCAACAGGCTCGGTGCCCCCGGTGGTCCCTTCAGTCGGATCGGTCAAGGTCTCGCCGATGCCGTGGGTGCTGGCTTCAACATCTCCGGCCGCAGCCCCCTGATCGCCTTGCTGACCCCGCTCATCGGCGCCATCGGTGCTGCCATCGGTGCCCTGATCCAGGCTGTTGGTGCACTCGCCGCCCTCCTGACCACCCTGCCGGCCTTGCTCACGGCGATCGGGTTCCAGGTGGGGGTCCTGTTCATCGCCTTCCAGGGGCTCGGTGAACGGATACAAGCGGCATTCGCAGCCAAGAACGCCAAGGAGCTGGAGAAGGTCCTCTTCGGCCTGGACGAGGCCACCAAGCGGTTCATTAGGAGCCTGCTGCCGCTGCGGGACTTCTGGCGCGATCTCCAGATGGTGGTTCAGCAGAACTTCTTCGGCGCCCTCAAGACTCCGATCGCCGACCTGCTCAAGGCGCTCCGTGGCCCGACCCTGCGCGGCTTCGCTGCCCTGGCCACGGTCATGGGCACCTTCTTCAACAGCCTGGCTGCCTTCTTCGCCTCACCCGCCTTCGTCAAGTTCGTCACCGACGTGTTCCCGGCCACTATCCGCTGGGTGCAGCGCTCGGGGGACATGCTCATCACGGTCCTGGATGCCCTGGTCCGGATGGCGGACATCGCCCTGCCGTTCCTGACCAAGTTCGGCGACATGCTGGTGAACAACCTCACCGCCCTGGCCCTCTTCCTGAACGAGAAGGCCGAGAGCGGGGCGCTGAAGGACTGGCTGGACCGGATGTTGCTCACGATGCAGTCGATCTTCGATCTGCTCGGTGGCATCCTCAGCTTCACAGCCACCTTCCTCAACGAGCTGGACAAGGCTGGCGGCAAGAAGCTCATCGATGAGCTGGCCCTGTTCTTGGAGCGCCTGTCGGTCTTCCTGGCCAGCCCTGTGGGACAGAAGGCCATGGAGGGGATGATCGCCGCGCTCCTGCTCGCCCTCCAGATCACCGAGGGCCTGATCTTCACCCTGCTGCTCCTGTTCGCCGCTTTCGAGACCGGCAAGCAGGCCATCGCCGCCTTCTTCTCCTGGTTCGCCGGCATCATCAAAAAGGGGATCACGGAGGCCGGGGAGTTCATCGGTGGAGTTGCGGCGAAGATCTACAACTTCTTCCGGAACCTTGTCGACCCCATCATGAGCCTGAAGAACACGTTCTTCAACGCCGGCCGATCACTGGTGCAGGCGTTCATTGATGGAATCAAGAGCCTGGCCGGGGCACTGGGTGGAACTGGCTTCTGGATCGCCAACCAGATCGCCAAGCACCTGCCTGGCTCGCCGGCCGAGGAAGGCCCCCTCTCCGGGAAGGGATACACCCTCTATCGGGGTCAGCGAATGATGCAGGACCTGATCAAGGGCATCCAGATGGAGGGCCAGGAACTGCGCACTGCGACTGAGCAGAGTCTGACCAACATCAACTTCGGTAAAGGCGCCATTCAAGTCAATGGCGAATTCAGCACCAGAGAGGAAGCTGAACGTACCGGTAGTGCCGTTGGGAAGGGGATCAACACTATCCTGGCAGTACGCCAGACCCGGCTCGCAGTGAGGACTCTGTAATGGGCGAGTACAACCCTCATGTTCCCCAGATCCTGGGGGAAGAATGGGTGCCCATTCGGGATGAGGATGTCACCTTCACCCCCTCTGTTCATTCACTGGAAGTAGGGCACACCTTCCGTCTCGCCCAGAGTCGTATCCTGCAAAGCCTGCGGATGTATGTGCACGACCCGGCCCCGGTGGATGAGGTCTACCAGATCTCCGTGTACCCGAGGGGCATGGAGGCGGCTAGCGGCCCCATCCGCCGGGTCCTGATCCCGGTCAACAACGGCGGCACTACCGGCACCGGCATCACGGTCGGCGGAGGGTCGGTGGCCGCCGCACTTCTTTCGCCAGATGATGGTACAAACATCAGCTTCACGGAGATTGGAGTTCAGCAGCAGAACGTCGAATTGTTCTTTGCCACTAATAGCTATCCGGAGCTGAACGGGAAACGCATCTTACGGGTCAACCTCCGGTACGTGGCCTGGATGGACCCACGGGTCACGGCAACGAATAATTCGGCAACCCTGGTCTCTGCTGCCGGTACATTCTTCAGCAATCTATCCGACCAGCAAGGCGTCACTATCTACGACCAGGACGGGTTCGTTGCCAACGTCTTGGACGCCTACGGAAGGATGAACTTCGGCGAAGTTCTTCAGAGCTGGGATCCAGCGAACCCCAGCTCGGTCGAGAGATTGCCCTGGAACTACACCATCCTGCAACGGTTTGAGGCAAGCGCCAGCAACCGAATCAGTGTTCGGATTCTTATACAGCTCAACCCAAGCGGCAACACGGACAACACCACCGCGTACATCAAGTACGCGGCCCTAGAGGTGTACTACTGCGAGGAGCAGCGGGTAGCTATCGCCGGCGGTCCCCGCAATATCATCGCCAACACCCTGGGACCGCCGGGGACGACGGCCTTCCCTGCCCACTCAGTCAATGGCGGCTACACTGCCAACCCGACCCTTGCGGCAGGTGACTATGTCGTCACCCTGTCCACACCCGACCGTGGAGACCTGCTCTCGGCCAACAACACCGGGCAGGCGAAGTTCAATGGCCTCCGTGAGTACTACGCCATCCCGCCGCATCAAGGGGTACAGGTCAACATACCGGCTCCGATCGATGAGTCCCATGTCGGGGACTACTTCACCCGGGAGCAGATCCACGTCCTGCCCCAGCTCTCCCTGCACACCTCCGGCGGCCCACTCACCGAGGTACACGTCTACGGACGCCAGGCTGTAGCTCAGGTCTACGGGACCATCACCGCCACCCAGGAGATCCTGGACTCGGCTGCTGGCGCCAGCTACACCTGGCCGCAGGTGCGCTACTACGCCCGCCGGTTCGGCAACACCACTGCCCCACTGTTGCTGGACTCCCCGAGCATCACCGGAGCCGGGAACAAGGTCTCTATCACCCCGGGTGAATGGGACGCCCTGGACGAGATCATTGATGGATGGAAAGAGATCACTCTCCGGTTCCCAGACCCACCCATCATGGGGGCTGGGACTAACCCGCAGTGGCGTTGGTCGTCCGCCGGTGAGCTTGCCGGACATCGATGGGAGGTGCTGGGCTGTACAGCCCCAGCCCTAACGGGCTCCCCAGGCAACATCATCACCCCAGTTCCTAGCCCCCACCAGCTCTCCAACGCCACCTATGGTGCACCCAACTCGGGCTCCACCATCAACATGGGCTGGGTGCCGCAGTACGCCCCGGGTGTCACGGCCACCGCCGATGATCAGACCTCCGATGCGGTGCTCATCTTCAGCCAGGATCCTCCACCCGTGACGGGCTTCTCGATACTGATGACCTCCCAGGCGGTCACTGGGATCGGGTTCGACTGCGGGGCTGAGCCGTGCTGCATCCCCAGTGCCATCTGGTACAACCGCCTGACTTGGAGCCCACCGACCGGTACCGCCGTATTCGTGGACTCCTTTGACAGGACCCAGACTGGTTGGGGGTCACCGTGGACCGACTCGGGGGGCACGGTTGAAGGGAACTATCCCGTTGATGGGGATCGGGCTTCCCATGTACTTGACAGCGCAAATATCGCCCGGTTCTCCAGTATCACTGCCAGCGTTGGGGACATTCACCAGCTCGTGCAGGCCAAAATCGACTTGGTCCCTACAAGTTCTTTTAGTCGGTCAAGTCTCATGGCGCATCTGGTCGATACCTCCAACTTCGATGTGGTCGAGTTCCGCTGGCAACCCAATGCCTCGGGTAACGACTTGGAAATCGTTATTGGCAGTGTTGTCGGCGGAGCCCTCAGTGCCCCCTTCAGTATCAGTGTCGGGGCCTATGGGGCAGATGAGGACTGGTACCTGGAGGCTGAGTGGTCAGGGTCTCAGGTCCGGGCGCGGGCATGGCCAGTAGGTAGCCCACAACCTGACTGGCAAATAGGGGGCACTGCTTCATTCACTGTTGGCGGGTATGGCATCCGTTCGGTTAGGTCTGGTGCCGAGACGACCACCCTGTCTTACGACAACTACCAGGTCTCCCCTTCGAGCTGGAACTTCGGAGCTTACGAGCTGCAACGCTTCGACGACATCACTGCGGAGTGGCAGACCATCATGCTCGCCACTAACCCAGCGGTCACCGGCTTCAGTGACTTCGAGGCCCGAGTGGGGATCCTGTCGTCCTACCGGATCCGCATCAACAACGTGTACAACTTCTCTGGTCCCTGGTCCTCCACAGTCACAGAGACCATCGACGAGCCCGGCGTCCAGGTTGGATGTGAGGGGCACCTGCTCATCTTCACCTCCAACTCCCGACAGGATGGCTCGATCAACCTTGCCTACTCGTCCACCTGGGACGCTGGTGCTGTCGCCAATGAGGACTTCGACTTCCCGGAGTCCGAGGACACGATCCTTCAGAAGATGTACGGCAAGAACTTCGCCACCGCGTTCCGCCCACTGGAGCGGGGCGGGGAGCGGTTCACCCGCAACATGCTGGTGCAGGCTGCCGCCATCTCCCCACCGACCCTGGGTGACTTCACCGACCTGCGGGACATGGCCTGGGATGTGGTGCCTTACATCTGCGTCCGTGACGAGGACGGCAACCGCTGGTTCGCCACCATCTTCGTCCCCAGTGGGCGGGTCCAGTTGAACCGGACCCTCTACTTCGCCCCGGTGACAGTCCAGGAGGTCACCGACACCGCCTACCCCGTGGACCCGTAGTGACCGGACCGACCTACACCACGATCCCGCCCAACCCGTTGCTGGACCTGGCAACGGGCATCGGGCAACGGTCGTCCACCTTCCGCTTCGACCTCATCAACGGCGTCACAGGACAGCACCTCGGTGAGATCAACCCGGTGCGGGCAGCCTCACTGACCCACGACACGACCCGGACCATCAAGCGTCAGCTCAGCTTCCCCCTAGGGCGCCAGGACACTGCCGACATTAACGTGGTCACCGACCGGGTGCTGGTCACCATGGTCCTCAGCGACGGATCGGAGTGGCCACTGGGTCGGTACATGTTCGTTGACGCCTCCCGGGTGGTGTACACCAGCGGGAAGCTCAGCGCCGCCATCCTTGCCGATGAGATGTTCCTGGTGGACCAGGAGATCGAGCAGGGAATCAGCGGTGTGGGCGTTGCAATCCCCACCGTCATTCAGGCGACCCTAGCCGGGTTGCCGGTTGACCTGGAGATCGCGGGGACCGACTTCACGTCCGGCGAAGCCTGGGGTATCGGCACCCAGCGGGGGCAGATCTTGGAGGCACTATCGGTCTCGGGGGACTACTTCAGCCCCTGGTTCGGCAATGACGGAAAGCTGCACTTCATCCATGCCTTCGATCCGATCGACCAGGTGCCGGACTTCAACTTCGACGATGGCCACCGAGTACTACGTCAGCCCATCGTCGAGACCGATGACCTGTTGACTGCACCGAACCGGTTCGTTGTCTTGAGCAACACTTCGGCCGGAACTAACGACCTGCCTATCGTGGCCACATCCGATGTCCCAGCCAATGCCCCCCATTCGATCCAGAACCGTGGTTTCGTGATCGCGAAGACCTTCACCTTGCAGTTGAACAGCCAGGCCCAGGCAAACAGCATCGTTGTCGGGCTCGCTAACCGGCAGACTGTCTTTGAGCGAGTCAATCTGGCTACCGCTCCAGATCCCCGCCATGACTCATACAACGTGATCAAGTGGCAGGGTGAGCTGTGGCTGGAGCTGGCATGGTCCATGGCGCTGACTGAGGGCGGCCTCATGAACCACGCGATGCGGAAGAGCTATCTGTGACAGAGCTTGAGAGGTTTGACTTCGAAGCCCCGGAGCTAATCGGCATCGGTGCTCAGTCCATAGCGGACCGGGCTGTCAGTCTGGGCATCTCCTGGGTGCTGTCGCAGGCGACCGTGGTGGACGGCAAGACTCCATCATCGGTAATGGCCATCCTGGATGGGGACAACATAGCGATCGCTATGACCTCGATGGTGGGACCGCTACCCACTGCGGCTCGGGTCTACGTCATGCGGATCCCGCCGGGCGGCAACTTCATCACCGGGTTCATCACCAATGGCCCTTTGGCCTTGAACATGGAGTGCAACCGGGACTTCGGGCTCACCGTGGGGAACACGACCAACGCCACCCTCACCGACATGCCCGGCCCCCCTACCCTGAACTTCACCAAGATCAGTGACCTCTCCGGGTTCCGGATCGACCTCACGGGCACATTCTTCGCCAGTGGCGCCGACGCCGGTATCGAGGCGGGGGTCTCCATCGGCTCCCTTGGGAGCTTCCCTATCGCCGCCCTTACTGCCGCCAATGGCTCAAACGGTATCCGCAATGATTACGCCGGATTCGACATCATCCGGCCAGCCGACGTCTCTGGTGGCCTCTTCCCCGCCGGACCGTATGTCATCACTGGCCAGTGGCGCCGCAACAACGGCGCCGGCACCCTGAACGTGGGCAATGATGACGTGTGGAACCTCTGCGTGACCGAAGTGCCTTAGTCGGGGATGACCGGACCGGTCTCATGGTGGTGAGCCAGTGGTACACCCACGCCCCCAGACTCGATTCGGTCAAGCTGCTCCCGGACAAGTTTGAGTTGCTCAGCCAGGTCCTTCAGGGACTTGGCCAGCTTATTGGCGACAACCCCCGGTTGCGACCCCGGGTTATCTCCGGGGTAGGGCACCGGCGCCGGGTCCTGTAGTCCGATAATGCCGGAGAACGCATACGCATCGGTGTTCGTGATCTTTGCGTCTTGTACGGGGTCCACGTCATCTCCGCTCAAGAGGTCCATGAAGTAGTCCCAGGGAAAGTTGCTACCCGGGTCTGTATGAGTGGTCCCCCCGAAGGCCACCCGGAGGTCGTTGTGGGAAGTGATTCCCTTCTTGAATGCCTTCAGGTCATCGATGGAGCAGCGGGTAGCCGGGATCCCGTACTCGGTCATGTCGGCGCGCATGATCGGCATCATCTGGTTGAACATGTTCGTGCCGTAGGTGTCCAGCCACTGCTCTCGGGTCTGGCTGGCGAACCCGGCCAGCTCCCAGTTGATCCCCCGATAGTTGCCTGGACGATTGCCTACCGTCCAAGCCACGTCTGACAGGAGCACGCACTGCACCACAGAATTATCATCCACGCAATAATGACTGCTGACGTTGCGGCCATCCGACGGAGACTGGAAGTATGCCGCAGTCGACTCGGCCCGCGTCGGTGTTTCACTCGCCTCCATGTCATGGATGACCACCCATAGCGGCGGGCCGTCTGCTCGACCCTTGGTGTACCCCTTAGCTTGCACGAACTGCAAGCTGGGGTGGTCAGGACTCGTCGCCATCTTCGGCGGCCTTGGCATCACCGGCAGAGAGGTCCTCGTCGCTATTGTCGTGACCGACCTCTTGGGTCTCTTCAGATTCGTTACAAGGTTCAGTCATCTTTAAGCAACCCCTTCTGTTGATCTGATTATGCGCCTAGCATGACCTTTGCGCACGTCCCAAATGATCTAGTATCGGATCGTGGAGATGAAGAACCCCCATACCATTTGGGCAGCAGTAGTTGTTGTCGTGGTTCTCGTGCTGGGGGCCGTCACTCTGGTCATCCTGGATAAGGATGTCTCCATCATCTTGACACTGGCTGGCCTCGTGGCTGTGCCCGTACTGGGTGCCTTTGGTGCCGCCGTGTACCAGAAGCTTGACCAGGTCAAAGAAGCCAGCAATGGCAACCTGGCGCGCATCATGGAGATGCAGGCGGAGACTCAGCGCCAGCTCACCACCCTGGCTCTTTCAATTCAGCCGATCAGTCACCTAGCCTCTCCCAATAAGGAAGTGAGCCTTTCCGAGGGGGAGACATATGAAGGTCTACGTCATCCCGGCTGATGCCCATGGGTGTGGTCACTATCGATTGATCTGGCCGGCGAACGTACTTCAGAAGCAGGGTCATGACATCGCCGTCATCCCTCCCAAGAAGGGCCAGGGATTCATTGCCAAGACAACTATGGGACCCAACGGGCAGGAGATTCTGACCTCAGTCCAGATGCCCGGGGATATGGATGTAGTGGTGATCCAGCGCCCCTGTCATCCGCTCCAGCCGCAGTTGATCGACATCCTGCGCCAGAACGGTGTGGCCGTGATCGTGGACATGGACGACGACATGTCCAACATCCACCGGGAGAATGCAGCCTTCCATATCTACAACCCCCGATCCAACAGCCCCTTCTCCTGGAAATTCGCCCTGGAGTCCTGCAAACGGGCAACCCTGGTCACGACTTCGACCCCGGAGCTGTTGCGGATCTACGCCCGGCACGGGCGCGGCATGGTGCTCAACAACTACGTGCCCAAGGCGTACCTGGACTTCGACAAGGACGAGACCGGATGCTTCGGGTGGGCCGGGAACACCAAGAGCCACCCCGATGATCTTCAGGTGACCGGTAAAGCGGTCGGTCAACTGATGCAGGAGGGGCACGAGTTCCGGGTGGTGGGGGGCGATTCGAAGGTCCGCCACGCCCTGCGGCTGCCCGAGGATCCGGTCATGACCGGCGCCACCGGTGTGGCCGACTGGACCCGGACCATCGCCGACACCTTCGACGTGGGCATGGTCCCCCTTGCTGCTACCGCCTTCAACGCCTCCAAGTCCCGGCTCAAGGGCATCGAGATGATGGCGGTAGGGATCCCTTGGGTTGCCTCACCCCGGGCCGAGTATCGTACGCTGCACCGAGAGTCCGGGTGTGGTCTCCTGGCGGAGTCCTCGAAGGACTGGTACAGCCAGCTCAAGCTTCTTCTGACAGACCACGTCTTACGGGGTGAGCAGGCAGCCAAGGGGAAGGCGTACATGGAAGATCAGACCTATGAGGCCAACGCCTGGCGTTGGCTGGAGGCGTGGACCCGGGCATACGAGACGGAGCACCAGTGAGCCCCGGTCGCTACGCCCTGATCCTCACCCACAACCGACTGGAGCTACTGACCCGGTGTATCAGCGCCATCGCCCCTCAGGTTGACCTGATAGTGGTGATCGACAACGCCTCCGACCCACCGGTCAAGAACCTGGGGCGGGACCTGCGCTACATCATCGTCCGGGACGGGGAGCAGCCCCCCAACCTGTCCCGGCTGTGGAACATCGGCATCAAGGTGATCAGCAACTACGCCACCACAGACAGCTTCGACATCGCCTTCCTGTGCGATGACGCTGTAGTCCACGACACCTGGTTCCAGGACGTGTCGACCTGCATGCGCGAGCACGGGGCTATGGCCGGCAGCACCCACAGTGCCATGGGGGTGCAGTTCCCGATCATGAAGACGCACCCGGACTCCGACATCTGGAACCGGATGTGCCCATGGGCGTTCATCATGCGGGGCGAGGCGCGGATCTTGGCTGACGAGGACCTGAGGTGGTGGTGGGGGGATACCCACATGGACTTCACAGCCCGCCGGCACGGGGGTATGGTCATCGCACCTGGACCCGTAGTGGCCAACGAGAAGCTGGGTGAGTTCACCAACATCCACGCACACCTGGCCGAGCAGGCGGGACGGGATGGGGAGACGTTCGCGGCTAAGTGGGGGAGGCCCTGGTAAGCATGGAGGATCTCAACGCTGAGCCCAGCGTGTGGTACGGGATGGCTGAGGGGCACCATTGGCTCGGCGACAAGGAACGACTGGAGCTGGCACTGAAGGCGTGCGACCTCTATCTGAAGAAAGTCGAGTTCCTTGAGGAGGAACTCATACGCGCCAGAACGGAGCATCGTCGCCGATGAAACGGATCTTTGCCTGGCAGACGGACACTGCGAGCTGCTTCCTGTACCGGCTCTACTGGCCCCTGACCAACCTGAATAAGAAGAAGTTCCAGGTCAGTTGGGGCGCCCCCGGTGCCGACATCTTCGACTACGACATCGTCATCGGCCAACGCATCTGTGGGGCCAATGATCTGTGGCGGGAGATCTGCCGCAACCCCAACATCATGGCGATCTATGACCTCGATGACGACCTGCTCCACGTCGACCCAGAGAACACGGTCCCGTACTCCATCTACGGTGGGGGGGTCGCGGCTGAAACGTTCCGCAACATCGCCATGGCCGACAAGGTGACAGTGTCAACCCCGATCCTGGAGGAGTTCTTCGACGCCCTGACCACCACCGCCGTGCTTCCGAACTGCCTACCCCAGTCCTGGATGAACTACCGTGAGCCGCCCCGTCCACCGGTCATCGGCTGGATGGGGTCCATGTTTCACAAGCAGGACTTCGACGCCAACAGGGTGGCCGATGCCCTGGCTCAGATCAGAGGCACCCATCAGGTGGACCTGCACACCATCGGCGCCAACTACATCAGTCCAGTCGCACCGGCTCGGACTACTGGGTGGACCACCCTGCAACGGGCGCACGAGATCCTGGATTTCTCCATTGGTCTAGCACCCCTGATGCACTCCCGATTCAACTTGTCCAAGTCGCACTGCAAGGCTCTGGAGTACGCCTCGAAGGGCATCCCCACGGTAGCCAGTGACTGGGGCCAGTACCGGGACTTCATTGAGCATGGACTAAACGGAGTCTTGGTGCCGGGCATTGGGGCTGGGGAGTGGATTGACGGCATTCTCTACTGTCTCGACAACCTGGACACCATGAGTAGGTACGCACACAGGACAGCGCAGAACTTCACCATCGAGCGGAACATCCACCTATGGGAGTCAGTCTATGCTTCGTGAAAACTGTGCCGGGTGCGGTGCTGGCCTGCGCGACATGGAGATCTTCCTGAACCTGGGTAAGACACCGCTAGCCAACTCATTCACAACCGAGCCCTTCGACCCGGCCGAGGTCTTCTATGACCTCAGCGTCCTGGTCTGTCGGCAGTGCTTCCTGGTACAGCTTCGTCAAGTGATCCCCGGCGACCTGATGTTCAATAAGGAGTACACCTTCTACTCCGGCACCTCCCCAGAGAAGGTGCGCTACCACCAGCGCTACGCCGAGGAGCTGATCCAGGGTCATACCGAAGCCCCCCGGCTCACCGTCGAGATCGGGAGCAATGATGGGGATCTGCTGCGCCACTTCGAAGAGATCGGGTGGCCGGTCCTAGGCGTGGACCCCTCAGAGGGACCGGCTGAAGTAGCAATCGAACGGGGTATACCGACGATCACGGAACCCTTCGACTACGCCCGGGCGTTGGCGATCCGTGAATCGCACGGTCAGGCCGGACTCATCATCGCCAACCACGTCCTAGCTCATGTCCACGACCCACTGGACTTCCTGAATGGCATCGAACACCTTCTGACGCCGGACGGCCTGGCCGTGATCGAGGTCCAGTACCTCGGGGACTTGATCGCTGGCAACGCTTTCGATCACATCTACCACGAACACCGGTTCTACTTCTCCCTCTCTGCTCTTCAACAACTCCTGGAACGGGCGAACCTCCATGTCCGATGGGCACGGCTTACCGAGCCCCAGGGGGGATCACTTCAGGTGGCGGTGGTTAAACACCATCAAAAATGGCCGGGCAACTTCGTGATCGGGCGAGAGAGATGGCTCACTGACATCGCTACCTATCGTTCCTTCCAGGGACGGGTGCGGCATGTTGTAAATGCCCTGGAGAGACTGTTGAAGGGATGGACCGCCGGCAAGCTGGCTGGCTATGGTGCCGCAGCCAAGTCCACAACCCTGCTGAACTTCTGCCAGATCGACGACACGATCCTGTCCTATGTGGTCGATACGACACCGGCCAAGATCGGGAAGTTCACCCCCGGGACAGGGATCCCCATCATCTCCCCGGAACAGGAGCAGGAGCGGGGATACCCAGAGGCGTACCTGCTCCTGGCCTGGAACTACCTCGGGCCACTGCTGCGACGCTCCGACATCACTACCGAGCACTCCACCCGGTGGATCGTGCCGATCCCGATGCCGGTGATCCTGTGACTGGGAAGCAGAGTCCGCGTTGGGCGTTCATGAAGTACTTCACGATCCCAGATGCCCAGCAACCTGAACTGACACACCTGAAGCGACTACGGATCATTCAGACACCATGGTTCGGGGTCTATCTCCACTGGATCTATCTGCCCGATCGGGACCGAGATCCCCACGACCACCCGTGGACGTTCAGCTCCCTGGTGCTGCGAGGTGGATACCGCGAAGAAGTTACGAACCATGCCCTCAGGGGAACCGAGACCAAGTGTCACCACGCAGGATCTATTCACACCATGCCCATGTGGTTGGCACACCGCATCTATCACCTGGAGCCTAGAACCCTGACTCTGGTGTTCGTCGGTCCAAGGAAACGTATCTGGGGATTCTGGACCCCGGAAGGCTTTGTGCCCTGGCATGACTATGTAGATGCCGATGGCAACCGTAAGGCTGGTCCTGATCCATTCGACTCTTAAGGGGTTCACGTGAGAGTCCTCATCACTGGTGTCACGGGCCAGGACGGCAGCTACCTGGCTCAGCAGCTCGCCGAAGCTGGACACGAGGTGTACGGCATGCTCCGGGGCCAATACCACCCCAAGCGGCAGTGGCTAGAGAACCTGATCCCTGGGATCCAGTTCGTCAACGGGGACCTCCTGGACCAGTACAGCCTGAATGCAGCGATAGCGAACGCTGACCCCGAGGTCATCTACAACCTGGGGGCGCTCACCTTCGTGGGGATGTCATGGGAGCAGCCGGCCATCATGACCGAGGTCACTGGCATCGGGGTGCTCCGGCTCCTGGAGTCGGTCCGGCAGGTGAACCGGGACGTCCGCGTAGTCCACGCTTCCTCCTCGGAACAGTTCGGGTCCAGTCCAGCCCCGCAGAGTGAGCTGACCCCCTTCCGCCCCAAGTCCCCGTACGGGGTGGCCAAGGTGATGGCGCACAACACCGTGGTCAACTACCGGGAGTCTTATGGGATGCACGCCTCCACGGCCATCATGTTCAATCACACTTCCCCGCGCCGGGGGCTCCAGTTCGTGGAGCGGAAGGTCACGTACGAGTGCGCCATGATCAAGGCCGGGCTCATGAGCACGCTCAGTCTCGGCTACCTGCAAAGCTCCCGGGACTGGGGCTGGGCACCGGACTACATGCGGGCGCTACCTCTCATCGCGGCGCAAAAGAACCCCGATGACTACGTGCTGGCCACCGGTGTCACGCGCACGGTCAGGGAGATGGTGGAGTACGTATTCAAAGCCATGGGTCTTGACTTCTACCGGTACTGGCGACACGAGCCGAGCCTCATGCGCCCGGTCGAGGTGGAGAAGCTGTGTGGGGACGCGGCTAAGGCGCAGCGGGTCCTGGGATGGACCCACAACTACAGCTTCGAGACGATCATGGACCAGCTCATCAAACACGACCTGAAGATGGTGAAAGTATGACCCTGGTATCGATCGTGACACCCACGTTCCCGGGGCGGGAAGATTTGCTCATTGAGCGATGCATGCCGTCAGTACACGGCCAGGTCAGTGACCACAACATAGAGCACATCATAGTAAGCGATAGAACGGACGAATTACCTAGACATAGTCTGTTTGGTAGCTCCGAGAACATGAGATTCCAGGTCCGATGGACTCAGATCAACGAGTCATGGCGCAACCCACTAACTGAAGCCAGCATCGGAGCCATCCCCTGGTACATCGGATCCCTGCTCGCCCTCGGGGACTATATCGGCTTCCTGGGAGATGACGATGAGTACCTTCCGGACCATGTGGCACGCCACATTGCAACGATGGAAGAAACCGGAGCCGACTTCACCGTCAGCCAGGTCGATTTTCGCGTCGGCGGAAACCCGTACCTTGTTATTGGCGATGAGTCCTTCCAGTTGGGACACCTTGACTCTGACGGGATCATGTGCCGCGCCTCCGCCCTTGCGGTTGCCAACTGGTCGGCCAGCCCGCACGACTCGGCGGCATGCGATTACCGACTGGTCCGGGATTGGCTTAATGGTGGACTAGGAGGAGCTATAGTGCCGGGGGGACCTACCGCTATACATCATGATGGTTGGGCAGCGGGAAAGACTGGGAGGCCCGACCGACCACGATAAGGGGAGCACATGAAACGAGTCCTTCTTACTGGTGGCGGCGGGGCAATCGGGGTGCACGTGTTGGCCCACCTGTTCACCAATACCGACTGGCACATCACAGTCTTGGACTCGTTTCGACACAAGGGCTACAAGGACCGGATCACCACCGCCTGCCGCAACAATCCGGAGTGGCATGAGCGGTTGACAGTCATCCAGCATGACCTCGTCTGCGCCATTTCCCCGAAGCTGCGCACTGAGATCGGATCAGTCGATCACATCCTGCACCTGGCAGCTCTCTCCGACGTGTTCTTCTCGGTGGACAACCCGGTGTACGTGATGAAGAACAACATCGACTCCACGATCACCATGCTGGAGTACGCCTCCGAGGTTGATCATGAATCGTTCATCTACTTCAGCACGGACGAGGTGTACGGGCCGGTCCTGAAGGGTGACGCCCACCCGGAGTGGGCACCGATGCGTCCCTCCAACGCCTACTCCGCCTCCAAAGCCGCCGGGGAGTGCCTGGCCTATGCCTACTGGCGCTCAGGCAAGGTAAACCTGATCATCACCAACACCATGAACAACTTCGGCGAGATGCAGGCGCCCTCCAAGTTCCCAGCTATGGTGCAGCGGCAACTGGAGAACGGGCAGCCGGTCACGATCCATGGCAACGAGAATGAGATCGGGACCCGGTTCTATCTGCACTCCCGCAACACCGCCGATGCCCTGCTCTACATCCTGCGCAACCTGCCCCCGACCCCCCATGAGCTTGGGCAGCTCGACGATCCGGACCGCTACCACCTGGTGGGTGACATCTGCCTATCCAACCTGGAGCTGGCGCAGGAGATCGCCCGGGTCATGGGCAAGGAGTTGACCTACGAGCTGGTGGACTTTCACCGGGACAACCCGTCACACGACTTCCACTACGGGCTCCAGGACAACAAGCTGGCGGCTCATGGCTGGGTTGCGCCGGTCAGTTTCGAGGAGTCGATGGCGAAAACGATCATGTGGCAGCAGGAGAACAAGGAGTGGATATGAGGATCACGGTCTGCACTCCGACCCACATCGGGCGCCTGCACAACGGGATGTTCGCCAAGGCCATGGAGTCGGTCGCCAACCAGACCCTCCCTGCGGCTGCCACGAGCGTCTGTGTGGACGTGAATCGCGAGGGTGCAGCTCCCACTAGGCAGAAGGCTCTGATGGGCGTACAGACGCCCTGGGTGGCGTTCCTGGACTCCGATGATCTGTTCATGCCCCGGCACCTGGAGCTGATGGCCCGCCACGCCACAGACAGCGGCGCCGACTTCGTGTACTCCTGGTTCAAGGTCCTCACCAAGGACGGTCGGATCATGGAGGATGACCCGATCTTCCCGCTCACCCACTACATGAACCCATGGGACCCGCAGGACCCGATCGAGACCACCATCACGACGTTGGTCAGGACCGAGCTGGCCAAGCAGGTGGGGTTCGAGGCCCTGGACCGGGGTGAGATGAACTCCGGCGAGGATCGGCGCTTCACCATCGGGTGCATGGAGGCCGGTGCCAAGATCAGCCACCTGGTCCGGAAGACATGGTTATGGCGCCACCATGGAGATAACACGTCCGGCCTCCCAACAAAGGGCGACGCCGTTTAAACTCCGGTCATGGGTCGGCGTTTTGATGGGGTCGATGACGAGCTGACGTTCGCCATCGGAAACCTTGCGACCATACCCACCATTGCATTTTCTTACGGTGTTCTTTGGAGTCCCCTCTCCAGTCACCGGGGCGGGCTAGTCAAGCTCACCCAGGCCGGCTCCATTCAGGTGGGCTGTAACCCCTTCGACGGAGCTGGTCATTTATTCTTCAGTGTCAATGGCTCCGTGGATGCTGGTGACTACCT
>Ga0114129_10005832_pt1 | contig 17448 bp, 15 predicted proteins | sample RhiMetdeltSRZDD1_FD_80071 | JGI IMG/M metagenome (GOLD analysis project Ga0114129, IMG submission 80071) | Populus rhizosphere microbial communities from Tennessee, USA - Rhizosphere MetaG P. deltoides SRZDD1 (version 2) (version 2) | ecosystem: Host-associated > Plants > Roots > Rhizosphere >... | reverse complement strand
TTGATGATATCGAGTTTGATCACGATAGGTGCCCTCCGTGCGGCGCAGCTTGAACTGTAGTTGGGCGAGATTTACGACGCGTCGGGATGATAGAGAGCGCCGCCGATAGCTGTCAAGTTTCTCGTCGAGCAACCCCGGCTGAACATGCGGTGATCAAAGTTTGACACGCGAGCGGGCGGCAGCTAACCTCGAATTTTGCACGGCAAGCTGCCACCTTGTCGTTGTTCGCCGGCGTTACGTTTATGTTCGGAAACAGATCTTCAACTCCGCCCTTCGGCACCATCGATATCAACGACGATCGCGACATCCAGGTGCAGCGGCCGAAAGAAGCCGCTCGCAAACATTTCTGGATGGAGTCGCGCCTGCTGTTTCGCGATCTGCTGTTTGCCCTTATGGTGCTGGCGCTGGTGATGGTTTTCGTAATTCAACCGGTGAAGGTGGAAGGCACCTCGATGCTTCCCTACCTGCACGACGGCGAACGCATTTTTGTTAACAAGCTGATTTATTACGACGACTTTCGCTGGGCACCGAAGATTTATCGCGGCGATATCGTCGTGTTCTGGTTTCCGGAAGATCCTTCGAAGAGTTACATCAAGCGCGTCATCGGCCTGCCGGGTGACTACGTCGAAGTGCACGACGGTCACGTGAGCGTAAATGGCAAGGATCTGGTCGAGACGTACCTCGATCCGCAACTGAATATGTCGCACCAAACCCGGCCGTCAACTTACGTGAAGCCGGGCTACTACTTTGTCATGGGCGACAATCGGGATAACTCAAGCGATTCGCGCATTTGGGGACTGGTGCCGAAGAAATACATTTATGGGAAGGCCCTGTTTCGCTACTGGCCGCTCAACACCGCAGCGATCATTTCGCGCGACACGCACAACGGATCAGTGCCGCCTGGGACTGCCATTCGCCGCGATGGGGATGGCCCCGAAGAACAGTAGTCATGACTGATTGGCTGCGCTTCACTGCGATGATTTTTTACGCGCCGCTGCGCGGCATGCGTGAAGTGCGTGATCACGCCGGGTTGCTGTCCGCGTTTGTTTTCGCGTACTTGTCGCAGGCGCTTTATGTGTTCGCAATTCAATGGCTCGCCGGTGACAAGTCGTTTATGACGCGACCATCGACAGTCGCCGGCAATCTTTTTCAAGCCGCCACCGCGCTGCTGCCATTTGTCATAGTCTTTGTTCCGATCATCGCACTGATCGCTAATCTGTTCGATCGTCGTGGCAGTTTTGGCGTGGTGTTGCAGCAGGAATATGCATCGCTCGCGTCAGTTGTTCTTTACGTCCTGGTGGCGGCGAATCTCGTCAGTATCCTGATTGCGATATTCTTTCACTTCAGCGGTGTGCAGGCTGCTTATGTCGCAAGTTCGGTGCAGTCTGCCGAACAGATCAAATCGATCTTCAAGTTTCCGCCTGAGATTAGTCAACAGATCGAGCAGGAACTGCGAAATCCGGTCTTTGTCGCCGGCAGTCTGTTTCGCACGGTAAAGATCGGTGTCTTCACCGTAGGCTTGCTCGAAGCTGTCCGCAAAGTCTTTAGATTGTCATTCCTGCGCGCAGTTTCCGTAGTGATGTTGACTTACGCGGCGGCGTTGGTGCTATCACCAATCTGGACTCTGCTGTTCAGGCGCGTGATTGGCTCGCCGTTTCTTCTGCTCCTGCTGTTTTTCCTGCTGCGCGGTTACTTCAGTGGCATCGTCAGCACGCAACGCGCGCGCGCGGCATTCAAACAGAATCTGGAAGCCGCCACGATCAATCCGCGCGATTCGTCGGCGCACTACAACCTCGGTTTGATTCATCAGCAGCGTGGCGAATTGGATCAGGCGCGCGAACGTTTTCAACGCGCGATCGAAATCGATCCCGACGAAGTCGATGCTCATTACCAACTCGGACGCATTGCGCGCGCGCAGAATCGTCTGGCCGAGGCCATCGGCCATTTCGAGCAGGTCGTGCTGCGCGATCAGTACCACTCGCAGAATGAGATCTGGCGCGAGATCGGCGCGACGTATATTGATGCCGGTCAGTTCGCCGACGGGCGTGATGCGCTCCAGAAGTTTCTCGATCGGCGCGAAAACGATCCGCAGGGACTGTATTTGATGGGACGGGCGCACGCCGGTCTCGGCGATCAGCAGGAAGCCGCCAGCTCGATGCAAGCGTGCATCGATGCCGTCAAGACCGCGCCGGCTTACAAGTATCGCGCCGAGAAACGCTGGCTGCATGAAGCGCAACAGTTCCTGAAAGGCAAGAAGCGGGAAGCCGTCAGTACCAGACAGTCCTAAGACGTTTGCGCACGCTCCGAACCTAACGGCAGTGATGACTTCAACACCAGCAATCCTTGCACTCGAAGACGGCCGTGCCTTCCGCGGACGTTCGTGGGCAGCGGACGGCGAAGCCTGTGGCGAAATGGTCTTTAACACTTCCATGACGGGATATCAGGAAGTGCTTACCGATCCGTCTTACGCCGGGCAGATCGTTTGCATGACTTATCCTTTGATCGGTAACTACGGCGTGAACCAAGAAGACTCAGAAAGTTCACGGCCGTGGGTTGAAGGTTTCGCGGTGCGCGAAGCCAGCCGCATGTTTTCCAACTGGCGCGCGCAAGAATCGCTCGGCGCTTATTTGAAACGCTGGAAGATTGTGGCGATCGATCACATCGACACGCGCGCCCTGGTGCGCCACATTCGGGACAAAGGCGCCATGCGTGCCTGTCTCTCCACGATCGACAGTGATGCGAACAGCGTGATCGAGAAGGCACGCAAATCTCCGCCAATGGAGAATCGCGAACTTGCCAGCGTCGTGACGACTGACAAACCTTATGAATTTCCCGCGGCGGTGACCGAACGTTTTCACGTCGTCTGTTATGACTTTGGGGTGAAGACAAACTCTTTGCGCGAGCTGGCGCAGGCTGGCTGCCGTATCACTGTCGTCCCGTCATCAACTCCGGCCAACGAAGTCTTTGCGATGAAACCTGACGGCGTGTTTCTCTCGAACGGGCCGGGCGATCCGGCATCGATGAATAAGGAAGTTGAAGAGGTGAAGCGCGTCGCGCAGTCAGGCACGCCGACGTTCGGTATCTGTTTTGGTCATCAACTACTGGGACGCGCGTTCGGCGGCAAAACTTTCAAGCTGAGGTTCGGCCATCGCGGTGGCAATCAGCCGGTGAAAGATTTTCGCGACGGGCACGTCGAAATCACTTCCCACAATCATGGCTTCGCGGTGAACGCCGAATCGCTGCCGCCTGATATCGAAGTCACGCACATAAACCTCAATGACAAATGCGTCGAAGGCATGCGCCACAAGACGCTGCCAATCATTTCCGTACAATACCATCCCGAAGCGGCCCCCGGTCCACATGACGCCGAACACCACTTCAAGAGATTTATTGAATTGATGGAGCAGTGAGCAGTGGGCAGAGGGAAAAGAGCAGAATGCAGTACTACTGAGGATCTGATCGGATCGAATAATTGTTTAAAAAACAAAGCTGGCACTCGAAGATCGAGCGCCAGCTTTTGTGTGAAACAAGTTCAGTGGCACAGCGTATCACTGCTCACTGCTCACTGCTCACTGCCCACTAACTTGAAACTTGAAACTCGAAACTAGAAACTGTCCCCATGATTCTCGAACTGAATGAACATCCAAGTGCGACCGATTTTCGGATCATTCTCGACGGTGTGCGCAGCTTCAACCGCGATCAGACGGGCAATGCACCGCCGCGCGCCGTGGCCTATTTTGTTCGTGACCATGGGGGTCGAATTGTTGGCGGCGTCCAGGGAAGTCTCTGGGGCCGCTCGGTACACATCGATGCGCTTTGGGTTGACACCGAATACAGGGGGGCGGGCTATGGTTCGCAGCTGATGAAGGCAATCGAAAAATACGCCGCGGAGCACGAACATCCGCTCGTTTACTTAGAAACCACCAGTTTTCAAGCGCTGCCGTTTTATGAAGGGTTAGGCTATCGAGTGTTCGGCGAACTCCCGGAGATCAGCGCCGGACATTCACTATTCTTTTTGCGGAAGGACACCTCAGCAGAAGACCAGTAATCACTTTTGTATTGTGGGTCTCCGCGAATCGGTGTATGTTTGCTGATGGCCATCCCCCGACCTCTCCTGCCAATTTAGTTCCTGAGGTTCCAAGTCATGAAACAGTGTCCAGCGTGCGATTTTAATTTCCCCGACTTTCATCGTGTCTGCGATTTTGACGGCACCGAGCTGATTCCAGATCCAAGCCGCCCGACATTGCCGAACAAATCTCGGCATCCACGGTTTATGCGCCGCCTGAGATCGCCCGTTTTGTGGGCCGTCTTCTTGTTGCTCTTTGTTCTGTCTACTGCCTTTCTGACGGCGTATCTCGACGCCACGTACCAATCCACAGATGTGGCAGAGGCCCAACAATCGCCGGCTGCCGTTGGCAGCGCGATTGCGGGAATTTCAGACCGGTCGTCTACAAAGAGCGAAACTCAGAAGAGCGTTAAGCCTTCCATCCTTAGCAAGTCGAGCGAAAGATCCTCAGTAACGAGATCACGTCAAGTGGCGAGGCGGCGCGTGGAACCGCACTTAACGCACACCGTATCGAGCAAGCCGTTCCCTTTAATAGCGCCCACCGTGGCGAGACTAGAGCCGCCATCGAGCTTGCAGTCGCAGCCGCCCACAACCGTGGCGAGACTAGAGACGGTGCCAACGATCGCGCCGCCACCGGAGTCGAAGCGGGAGCCACCCGATAAGGAAAACAAAGTTACCGCGATGCTGAAAACAACCTGGCGGGTTATTAAGAAGCCGTTTAGGTTTTAATTGATCGAGTTGACGCGCCTTACTGCCTCGCTACTCTTCCGCCGGCGGCTTTAACTCACCGGTTAACAAGTCGGGACGCGCGCGGGCCATCTCTTCTGGCGTGGTGGCCGTGGTCGGGCGCTCGGCTTCTACGGTGACCTCAACAGGACTGACGACGACTTCCTGGATCACCTCCGCGATGGTTTCGCTTCCGCGATGCTCCAGCCAATGACGATAACTAACCGTGAGAATCGCGATCACGGGGATTGCCAGGAATATGCCGGCGACGCCGGCCAGCTCGGCGCCGGCTAAAATCGCGAGAATCACCGCCAGCGGATGCAGATGAATTCCCGATCCGATAACGCGAGGATAGATTGCGTAATCCTGAATCACGCGCAGCACGCCGAGAAATATCAGCACGATTAACGCACCGCCCAATCCTGTATGCAGTAGCGCCACCAGCGCCGCGAGAATCGCGACAACCAAAGGGCCCACTAACGGCACGAACTCGAGAAAGCCGGCAATTAGTCCCAGCACCAACGGACTCGGCAGCTTCATCAAGGCAAACCCAATCGTGCACATTATGCCGATGAGCAAACACGCGGTAAGTTGCGCGCGAATATACGCTGCCAAAGTGCTGTTGATGTCCTGAAAAAATTCGTCACCGCGCCAGCGCAACCGGCCGCGCGGGAGCATCGCCAAAAAGGAGCGGCGAAACACGTCAGCGTCTTTCAAAAGAAAGAAACTAAGGATGGGAATCAGAATGAGCCAGGGAAGGAAGATGACCCAGCCGACGATGCGTTCGACGGCCAGCGTCACCAGATCGCCGGCTCGCGCAAGCAGCGCGTCGACATACTGCGCCGCTCCTTCGGGCATTCGTCGCTGGCGAAACCATTTGCTAAGGTCTTCGGTGCTGCTGCGGATCTTTTGAAAGTAAATAACCGCCTGTTGTTTGAATTCGGGAAACTGGGCGCTGAGTTGCGGGATCAGGAAGTAGATCACGAGGCCGATGCCAAGAAACAAGAACACATAAACAATCGCGATCGCGAGGCCGCGCGGGATCACTCGGTCACGTCCGCGGATGCGCAACGGTCGCTGCACCAGATCAACCAGCGGCGCAACCAAATAGGCAAAGAAGATCGAAAGAACGACCAGCAGAATTACCGCCGTCAGTCGATAGACGACCCACAATAGCGCGGCGACGGCAAGCAGGATCACCAGCACTCGTAACACTGCGCGCGTCTGTAGCCATGTTTGCGGGGGCTCCGGAGTCACCGGCGTTTGATAGTTTGACGCCATATTTGTGGCTAAGGGGCAGGCCTACAGATCCTCAGGGTCAAACTCTTCGTCAGCTTCGTTCATTTGGATCATTGCCTCATGCCAGACGATGCCGCGCCACTCGTCAGTTTCGCCCAACAACTGCAGCGCCGCCTGGGGATGGCCCGGGTTGCGTTCGATGCGCAGGACTTCCGCGATCACGCGCAGCTTCTCTCCGTCGTCGCCAAACACGAGCAAATTGACGCGACTCCCTACCGGCGGGAGCTCTCTTTGAAAATGCACGAGCGTGCCTTCGGGTCCGACGTTCTCCGTCTCGCCGTCGGAAACGACGTGCGCGCCATCAGGAGTATCCCACTCGGCGCGAATCGGAAAAGTTGCGACATACCGCGGACCGGAACGACTTTCGGTGAAGATTGTATCGGGCATCAGGTCAGTCCCCTGTCAGACCGCAAGATTCAACCGCTGCATAATACAAGGAAAAGGATTTAGGGGGTAGGGTTTAGGGCGTAGCGAAAAAGTGATAAGCAACAAGCCAGATGATGGGTGGAGAATTGAATTAGAGTTTAGGAATCAACGTTTAGTTTTCAATCATTATGGCGCGTGCAGGCAGGATTAGGGCTGGAGATCAACGGACAAGTAATGAAGATTAATGACAAGGATTACCAGAGACAAGTGCCAGGCAATAGCCTATCGAAGCCTACACGCGACACCCCACGCCCTAATCCCTGCTCTACTCTTCCTCGCCCCGCAGTTTTTCCAGCACAGAAAAATCTTCGAGCGTGGTGACGTCGCCGGCGACCGATCCGCTTGTGGCGATCTCGCGCAGCAGTCGTCGCATGATTTTTCCCGAGCGCGTCTTCGGGAGCGCATCGGCAAAACGCAAATCATCAGGCCGCGCGAGCGCGCCAATCTCTTTTGTGACGTGCTGACGAAGTTCTTCTTTCAGCGGATCAGTCGGCGTGCGGCCGCCTTCCAGAGTGACGAACGCCACAATCGCTGAGCCCTTCAAGTCGTCCGGCTTGGCGACGACGGCGGCTTCCGCCACGGCCTCGTGAGAAACCAGGGCACTCTCGATCTCGGCGGTACCCAGACGATGACCGGCGACGTTAATCACGTCGTCGATGCGGCCCATGATCCAGAAGTAGCCGTCCTGATCTCGACGCGCGCCATCGCCCGCGAAATAGATGCCGGGAATCTGCGACCAATACTGTTGTTGATACCGCTCATCATCGCCGTAAATTGTGCGCAGCATCGACGGCCAGGGTTTCTTAATCACGAGATAACCGCCTTCTTTGGGACCGACGCTCGTGCCGTCGCGCGTCATGATGTCCGCGTCGATACCGGGAAAAGGCTTGGTACCGGAGCCCGGCTTTGTGGGCGTGGCGCCGGGCAGCGGCGTGATCATGATGGCGCCGGTTTCGGTCTGCCACCACGTATCGACAATCGGACAACGCTCTTTGCCAATGACCCGGTGATACCACATCCACGCTTCCGGATTGATTGGCTCACCAACGGTGCCAAGCAAACGCAACGAGGAAAGATCATGCTTCAGCGGCCACTGCTCGCCCCACTTGATGAACGCGCGAATCGCGGTCGGAGCCGTGTAGAGAATGTTGACCTGGTGCCGTTCGATGATATCCCAAAAGCGATCCGGCTCGGGCCAGTTGGGGGCGCCTTCGTACATCAACGCCGTCGCACCATTCGAAAGCGGTCCGTAAACAACATAACTGTGACCGGTGACCCAACCGATGTCGGCCGTGCACCAGTAGAGGTCTTCCTCTTTGAGATCGAAGATCCATTTCGTCGTCAGATGCGCTTGCAGCAGGTAGCCGCCGGTCGTATGCAGAATGCCCTTCGGTTTTCCCGTCGTGCCCGACGTGTACAGAATGAAAAGTGGATGTTCGCTGTCGAGTTCTTCGGCGGGACAATTCGCATCAACTGTTGGCGTCAAGTCATGCCACCAATGATCGCGGCCCGGCTCCATGTGAATTGCGCTGCCGGTGCGTTTGACGACGACGCAGCTTTTGACCGAAGGCGTCTGCTTCAGAGCTTCATCCACCGCGGCTTTCAGTTTCACTTCGCTGCCGCGCCGCCAACCCCCGTCGGCTGTCACTACCGCTTTGCATTGCGCGTCGTTGATGCGATCGATAAGCGCGTTGCTCGAAAAGCCACCGAACACCACGGAATGCGTGGCGCCGATGCGCGCACATGCCAGCATTGAAATCGCCAGTTCGGGAATCAGCGGCAGGTACAGAGCGACGCGATCGCCTTTTTCCACCCCAATCTTCTTGAGCACGTTCGCGAAGCGACATACTTCAGTGTGCAGTTGTTGATAAGTAAGCGTGCGCGTTTCGCCGGGTTCACCTTCCCAAATTAGCGCGGCCTTGTTGCGCCGCGCGGTTGTCACATGCCGGTCGAGGCAGTTGTACGAAATGTTGATTTTGCCCCCGATAAACCACTGGGCATGCGGGGCTTCCCACTTCAAGACCGTGTCCCATTTCTTGAACCAGTGCAGCTCACTTCCCGCGAACCGGGCCCAGAATTCTTCCGGGTTGGCCGCGGCTTCCGCGCGCAAGGCTTCAAGTTCTTCCGATTTGATGTGAGCCTTCGCTGCGAACTCGGGCGGTGATGGAAAGACGCGTTCTTCGTGCAGGACAGATTCGATGTTGGTTGCAGCAGATGACATATGTTTGCGTATGTTACAACAGCAGAACGAGGAAGGCATTCGCCCTTTTTATTCACACCTCGCTTCAGCGAGGTGACAACAGAATACCTTTGCCAATAGGAACCGTTTTAACGGTTTCGAATGAAGCCGTTGAAACGGCTAAGGTTATATTTAGTGGTCGTTTTCACCTTCGCTAAAGCGAGGTGTGAATGAGAACTCGTCAGGGCGAGGACAGCTCATCCACAATCTCACCTAAGACCGCGCGCGCTTTTTCAACTTCGTCAGTCCCAAACGAGATTGCTCCCACAACCGCATGACCGCCGCCGCCGTAACGCTCGCAAATGGTGGCGATGTTGTGACGCCGCGGGCGCGGCGCCCAGGGGTTTGAGCCCACCGAAATTTTCGTCCGTTGCGGGGCGCGAGTGAGCGCCACGGTGTAGGTCGCTTCTGGAAACAGATAGTAAGGAATGAACTTGTTGAATCCCTCAAATCCGTCATCAACCAGATCGAATTGGACGACGGCATCGCGCGAAATTGCTTTTCGCTTGATTGCTTCCAACGTGTCGCGGTGCAGTTTCAAGATTGGCTGAAAGCGGCGCTGCACTTCCGGGCTCGAAGCGACTTCGTCCAGCGGCTTCTGCGTTAGATCTCGAATTAGTCGTTCGATGGACGACTCGTCAGGCGTGCTTTCGATTACCTGCATCAGTTGTAAGGCAGGCTCTTTAAGTTCCACACATTGAGCGGCAGAGTCGTACAAAGCGCCATCGATCACGTGGGCCCAGTGAATCAGATCGCGCAGCGACTCAGGGTTGAATCCAAAGTTTGTCTGCGCCACCTCGGCGATGAATTCCGTACACGATTTCTTCGTCGGATCGAGAAACTTTTTTCCCGAAGTGTCGGCGCGAAAATGTGCTTCGTCTTCCGGAGTAAGAAACGCCGACTGATGATGATCGAACCACCACGTCAGTTTCTCAGAAGTGGAATATTTGAAATCGACGATGGCATTTTCATCGCCATCAAACATGTCTCGGTCGAACAACAAGTTGCCCGGGCGATGCAGCAAGCCACCATAGGCAACTTCAGCCCCGGGATGAACCTTGTCCAGATAAAAACGGGTGAACGTAGCAGCAGACGCTACGCCATCAAAACAATGACCGTGATAAAGGACGCGAAGTTTCATTGCGCTTGGCACAAAAAGCCGGACATCTTAACAAGTGCGTGTTGGCGAAGCTAGCGTGCCCCGTCCGCGCCGCGGACGAATGATGAATAGCCCAGCGATTTATCGCTGGGAAAAGGGGCACCGAAATACTGTTTGAGCCCGCGAAGCGGGCGACAGATCCTGTTTGACATTCCGTCGCCCGCTTCGCGGGCTCAAATCTCTCTTTCTATCTTCCATCCCGGCGCTGAAGCGCCGGCCTACTGTCACGCGGTCCGCTGGGCTGACGCTGGCTGGTGTAAACCAAATCCACTACTCGCGCGGCGCCATCTGATGATCAGCACGATTAGCGCACCGACCCCGACCACAATCCCGATTAACTGTGAAGTCGATAACCCCGTGAGACTTGTTAATCCCAGTATATCGCCACGTGGATCGTTGCGCACAAACTCGATCAGGAAACGGATGGTTGCGTAGATAACCACGTAAGCCAGGATCACCTGTCCGCTGAACATCTTCTTTTTGTGCAACCACAACAGAAAGAAGAAGACGATTAGCATCGCGAACGACTCGTAGAGTTGCGTCGGATGAAGATGAACGCCTGTCGGGACGCCGGTAATTTCATGTCCGGCTTCGGTAAATTGAACGCCCCAGGGCAATGTCGTCGGTTTGCCCCAGCAACAGCCGGCCGAGAAACAGCCTTGGCGCCCAAAGAAATTTCCCAGCGCAATACCGGGCGCGCACGCGTCCGCGGTCTTCCACCAGGGCAGCTTCCAGCGGCGCATCAACAAAAACCCGGCGATGATTGCGCCAATCAGGCCACCATAAAACACGCCGCCCGACCGTAGAAAATCGAGCGAGAATAACAATCTTGGGTTCGCGCGGTATTCGGGCTCAGTGAAGAGCATCAGGAGCTTCGACCCGACGAGTGAAGACAGCAGCAGCCAAAGGCAAAGATCGTAAATCTTTTCCTTCGGCAGTCCGTCGCGTTCTGCCAGCTTCACCGTCGTAAAGATAGCCGCAAGAAAAGCCAGCGCGAGGAACACGCCGTAGGTGTTGACAGGAAAACCCTTGATGTAGAAAAGAACGGGGTACATCCGTTAGTGAGCAGCCGACTGTGAGCAACGAGCCGTTTGATTCAGGAAGATTATGCTCCTTGTTCGCTTAGATGTTCTTTCTTCTCTTTGCGATGTGCGAAAACGAGATCGTACGCGAGCAGCAGTGCGCCAAACGTAATGCTGGCGTCAGCAACATTGAATGTCGGCCAGTGATATTGACCGGCGTGCAGCAGAATAAAATCGATCACGAAACCGAGCCGCACGCGATCCGTTAGGTTCCCGAGGATGCCGGCCAGGAGCAGCGCCGATGCTCCCAGGATCCGATCGTCGTTTCGCGGCGTGCGGAAAAAGTAGAAAAGGACGGCGACCGCAGCCATGCCGGCAAGCACTACAAAGAACCAACGGCCAAATGAGCCGCCTTCCTGCAACTGCCCAAATGCAATGCCGGGATTCTCCGCATAAACAAAATCGAGAAGCCCCCGAATGATCGTGATGTCCTGAAATCGCAAACGGCGCACTGCCCAGGCTTTACTCGCCTGGTCGATCAGATAGATTCCGAGCCCGCCGACGAGATAGCCGATGCGCCATGCAATGCGCGATTTCAACTCAGTTCCATCTCCTGCAGGGCCGCGACGCACCTTTCGCAGATCGTCGGGAAGTCTGATGATTCGCCCACGCGCGTCGAGTAGTTCCAGCAGCGTTCGCATTTCTCGCCACGCGCTCGCGTGACCGTAACCTCGATCGCCTCAGCATCAAGTTCGGCGTTCGGATCAAGCAAGTCAACCTCGGAAACAATAAAAAGGTAACGCAGGTCGTCGGCGTGCGGCTTCAATTTGTCGTACGCACTGCTGCCTGCAGAGATTTCCACGCGCGCTTCCAGCGAACTGCCAATCGCTTTCGCGATCCGCGCTTCTTCAAGTCTGCCGAGCACAACGTCACGATAGCCGAACAAGTGCGCCCACGATGTTAACAGGTCTGCGGTTTCGCCTCCGCTCACATTCGGCAGTAACGCGAGATGAACCGAAGCCGGACGTGGCTCACGATCATCGGCGGGCAAGTTTTCCCAAATTTCATCCGCCGTGAACGCCAGAATCGTCGCCAGCATGCGCGCCAGCGCATCGGCCGTTTCGTAAAGCACCGTCTGCGCTGAACGGCGCGCCTGATTCTTCGGCGCGAACGTGTACAGGCGATCCTTGATGATGTCGAAATAGCGGGCCGACAAAGTCACCGTGCAGTATTGATGCAGTCGCTGATAAACCTCATGAAAATCGTAATTCTCATAAGCTTCGCGCACGTCGACGATCGCTGAATCGAGTTCAGCCAAGGCCCAGCGATCAATCTCCAACATCTCGTGCTCTGCCACGGTGTCACGACCAGGATCGAATCCGTAAAGATTGCCGAGCGCAAATCGCGCGGTGTTGCGCAGCTTGCGATAACCGTCGCTGACACGCTGGAGGATTTCGTCAGAGCAGCGTATGTCTTCCATGTAATCGGAAGACACACACCAGAGGCGCAGGATCTCGGCTCCCAGTTTGGGAATGACTTCGTCAGGTGAAACTGCATTGCCGAGCGACTTGTGCATCGCCTTGCCCTGCGCGTCCAGCGTCCAGCCATGACAGAGCACTACGTCATATGGCGCGCGATCATGGACCGCAAGTCCCACCATCAAAGACGAATTGAACCACCCGCGAAATTGATCGCCACCTTCGATGTAAACATCTGCCGGCCAGCGCAGGTTTTCGCGATTCTCCAGCACGGCCAGCGATGACGAGCCGCTGTCGAACCAGACATCGAGAATGTCAGTTTCTTTCGCAAACTCAGTCGCGCCGCATTTTTCGCAGGTGAAGTTCGCCGGCAAAAGTTCGGCCGCTTCGCGCTTGTACCAGGCATCGGCGGATTCCTTTTCGAAGATGTCCGCGACGTGGCGAATCACGTTACCGTCAGCGACCACGTGCTGACACTTCGCACAATAGAACGCCGGAATCGGCACACCCCAAACACGCTGGCGCGACACGCACCAGTCGGGCCGGCCGGTCAACATGTTGCGCATGCGATCGCGACCCCAGGCGGGAATCCATCGCACGCGCTGGTCGACTTCATTGACTGCCATCGCGCGCAAAGCCTGCTCGCCCCTGGCGGCTTCGTCCATCGCGATGAACCATTGCGGCGTCGCGCGAAAGATGACCGGGTTCTTGCAGCGCCAGCAGTGCGGGTAACGGTGATCGTATTGCTCAGTGAAAAGCAGCACGCCGCGCTCGCTCATGAAATCGACAATCTTTGGATTGGCTTCAAAGACTGTCATGCCCGCGAAGTGCTCGACATCCGGAGTGAACCTTCCCGCGTTATCGACCGGACAATAGATTTCGAGGCCGTACTTTTTGCCGATGACAAAGTCGTCATGACCATGACCGGGCGCGGTGTGCACCAGGCCGGTGCCGGCTTTCGTGGTCGCAGATTTTTCGCGAGCGTCGCTGACGTCGAGTTCCGTCTCAGCGTCAGCTTCGCCGCCGAGCGTCACGTGTTCGCCGACCATGAAAAGCGAAGGCCGATCGAGCCACGCATGTTTCGCTTCGAGTCGATCGAGTTTCGCGCCCGGAAACCGCGCGAGCACTTTCGGCTGGCTGAGATTGCACTGCCTGGCGACAACTTCGAGCAGCTCAGCGGCGACGATGTAAACCTCCTCGCCACTTTCAAACGCCACATACTCAAAATCCGGATGCACGGCGATGCCCAGGTTTGCGGGCAGGGTCCAGGGCGTCGTCGTCCAGATCAACGCAAACACTTTACGACCAGCCAATGCCGGATCAATCTCCGCCGGATCGCTCTTCAGCGGAAACTTAACGTAAACGGAAGGGCTGGTGTGCTGATGGTATTCGACTTCAGCTTCCGCCAATGCGGTCTGGTCGTGGATGCACCAGTAAACGGGGCGCGCGCCTTTATAGACGAAGCCACGCTCGACGAAGCGCGCAAACAGACGCGCCGTCTCGGCTTCGTAATGGTCGGACATCGTGATGTACGGATTGTCCCATTCACCTAAGATCCCGAGGCGCTGAAAATCCCGCGTCTGCCGTTTCAAAGCATTCGCGGCGAATTCACGACACGCGCGCCGGATACTGAGCGGCGGCATGTCCTTTTTCTTCTCACCGAGTTTGCGTTCGACGTGCAGCTCGATCGGCAATCCATGACAGTCGTAGCCCGGGACGTACGGAGCGTCGTAGCCCAACATCGTCCGCGACTTCACGATGAAATCTTTCAGAATTTTATTGAGTGCTGTTCCCAGGTGAATGTCAGCATTGGCGTACGGCGGGCCATCGTGCAGGATAAACTTGTCCGCACCCGCACGCGCTTCGCGAATACGGTCGTAGAGCTTCATGTCCGCCCATTTCTTAAGGCGCGCAGGCTCAGTCTGCGGCAGATTCGCCTTCTGACCGAAGTTCGTCTTCGGCAGATTGACGGTCTTTTTGAGGTCGAGTGTTACTTCTTCGGTCGCCATAAAATGACTCGGTAATCAAAAGCGAAATAGTAACAGGACTATGTAGTCAGTACCACCCGCGTCCGCGGGTGGGTCGGGAACGCAAGTCGACATTTGACCCATCCGTCACGCGGATGGTACTGACCTCACGACTGACCAAACAAGAAGCCCGAACCACGCTGTCTTTCGAGACGATGGTTCGGGCTCTTTAGCCTTTGCGATGTTTGTCGTTTCAGCCGATAAACATCTCCTCGTCTCCGTAACTGCGATCAATTGGACTGGGCGACGGCGCGACCAGAACTTCAAGACCGCGTCGGACGCCCGCCAGTATCGCCGCCAACTCACGCGCCGGCTCAATCACTTTGCGTTGAATGAATTCAGTCGTCGTGGCGACACGATCATGCGTCGTGTCGATGGCGCGACTGACCAGCTCAACTTTCTCTTTCGCCATGTCCGCGGTTTCATCCACCAGCAACGTGAGCCCGCGCACTTCTTCCTTGATCAGCGCCGCCGATTCGGACAAGTGCATGGTCGCCGTTGAAAGGTGACCCGACATCACATTCACCTGTTCGGCAATCTGGCGGCCTTGCTCGGCAATCCTTTGGCCCTGTTCGCTCAAGGCATTTGCGCGCACGATCAGCGGATCCAGTTTCTGCTCCACTCGATTGACCGTCTTGACCGCGCGATTCACGTAAACCGCGATTGCGATCATCGCCGCCGCAATGACGAGAAACGACACGGCGATGATCCCAGTGATGATTACCAGCCAGAAAAGCGGTTCGTTAGCGTGCATACGTTACATCGACTTCTCAGGGGTGTAGGTCGGCGCGGCTTCCGTGCGGCCCGACAGTTCGGTCTTGCGCTTCTCATCGACGTAAGCCTTCTTGCCCGCGTCAACTGCTGCCGCAATCGAACCGGCCTGTGAAGACACGGCATCTTTAGTCTTGGTTACGACTTCGCCGGCTTTCGCCGACGCAGTGTCGTACAGCTCGGTCGCTCGATCACGGGTTGCTTCGTAGTACTCGCCCGCCTTCTCGCGCGTCGTATCGTAAAGCTCGCCGGCCTTCGCGCCGATCTGTTGCGCCGCTTCTTTCGATTTGTCGATACCTTTGCGTGTCGCATCGGCGATGTCGCTGCGCAATTCCTCGCCGGACTTCGGCGCAAAGAGCAGTGCCAACACTGCGCCGATGCCCGCCCCGACCAGGAAATAGGTCAACCGTGTAGAGATACTGTCGCCATAGTTTCGATCGTCACCCATAGCAATGGTCCTTTCTCAGCAGAGGCGAATCCCTGCGGGAATCCGCCCGAAAATTCAAATTTTGTCGGATGATAACTGTTCGCGACTATAACAAAAGGGCTGATGTCAGGCAAGGTTGTGCGCTGCGGGAAACTGCCAAATCTGCCGCGAAATTATGAAGAAAGCTTCCTACTCGAGAGCGCGCGCTTCAAATTTTCTCAGGCCAAGCCAGGTGAAGAGGATCGAGAAGCCAATCAGCGAGGCGTAAATCGCCGCCGTAGACATGTGCGGCATGCCTGGCGTCAGAGCCAAACGAAAACCTTCGTTTGCATAAACCAGTGGGTTAATCAGCACGGCGTACTGGAACCACGGAATCACGTGCAGCGTCGCCCACGGATAATACGCGCAGCCGAAAAAGATCATGGGCGCCAGCAGCAGGGTGAACAGCAGCGAGATTTGTTGCGGCGGCACAATTGTGCCCATGACCAACCCGAAGGCGGCAAACAACCAGCTGCTCAACAACGCGACCAGCACAAAATGAATGCTGTCGATCAAGGTCAGGTTAAGGTGCACACGCATCATTAACCACGCCAGCGGCATGACCACCACGCCGGCGATGATCGCCTGCACCACTCCGACAATGATCTTCTCGATGCCGACACCGGCGATGCTGATCGGGGCCAGCAGACGGTCCTCGATCTCCTTGCTCCAGCCGAAGTCGATCACCAGGGGCAATGACACTGCTTGCATGCTGGAGAGCGTCATGCTGAGCCCCAGAATTCCAGGCAACAGCATGTCCGTGTAGCCACGTTGAATGATTCCCATGCGCGGCATCACAAAACCAAAGATGAACGTAAACATCAACGGGTTGAGCGCCACGCGCAGCAGAAAGGAAACCAATTCGCGGCGCGCGACGCGCAAGTCACGATGAAGCAACGCGATGAAAGTCGTCATCAGTCTCTCAGGCTGCGCCCGGTCAAATGCAGGAAAAGGTTTTCGAGGCTCGGTTCAGCGACATGCGCATCGGTGATCATGACATTCTGATCGGCTGCGGCGCGCATGGCATTCGCTAACAGGCCTTCCGCGTGGTCGGCATACACGCGTACACGATTGTTGTCCGTCTTTACTTCCACGACGCCGGAAAGAGATCGCAAAGCGGAAATGAACGCTTCCGGGACGTCGCCACGAACTTGCAGTTCGACCAAATACCCGCCCGGCACGCCCCGCTTCAACTGCGCCGGCGAATCGAGCGCGAGGACTTTTCCGTGATCAATGATCGCGGCGCGCCGGCAAAGCTGGTCCGCCTCTTCCATGTAATGCGTGGTGAGGAGAACCGTCAGACCCTTGCCATTCAGTTCGGTCAGCAAGTCCCAGAGCATTCGTCGCGACTGTGGATCGAGACCGGTCGTAGGCTCGTCCAGAAACAGAATCGCCGGGTCATGCATGAGCGCGCGGGCGATTTTCAGCCGTTGCACCATGCCTCCGGAAAATCCGTTTATTTTTTCATCGGCACGATCAGCTAGTTCGAATCGTTTCAATAGCTCGCCGGCGTGTTGCTCCCGCTCCTGCCTGGGCACACCAAAGTATTCGGCGTGAAAAAGCAGAATCTCCTTCGCCGTCAGGCTACGATCCAGGTTGTTAACCTGCGGCACAACGCCGATGCGGCGCTTTACCGTCACCGGATCGCGTGCGACATCAACATTCTCGACTTTCGCGACGCCGCTGGTGGGCACCACGCGCGTAGTAAGAATCCCAATTGTGGTTGTCTTGCCGGCACCGTTCGGCCCCAACAAGCCAAAGAACTCGCC
>Ga0114129_10005831_pt1 | contig 17448 bp, 11 predicted proteins | sample RhiMetdeltSRZDD1_FD_80071 | JGI IMG/M metagenome (GOLD analysis project Ga0114129, IMG submission 80071) | Populus rhizosphere microbial communities from Tennessee, USA - Rhizosphere MetaG P. deltoides SRZDD1 (version 2) (version 2) | ecosystem: Host-associated > Plants > Roots > Rhizosphere >... | reverse complement strand
GCTCGGCGAAGGCGACATGTCGACGGCCTGGGTGTACGGCGTGGTCGGCGTGCACCCGTGGCTGATGGGATTGTTCGACGATCGCGCCGCGCAGGAGGTGTGGAGCGACGACAATTCCACGCTGATCTGCTCCTCGCTGATGCCGACCGGCACCGCGGTGCGCGCCTCCGGCGGCTTCCGTCTCAGCGGCCGCTGGAAATTCTCCAGCGGCTGCGACCATTGCCGCTGGGCTTTTCTCGGCGGCGCGCCCGCCGATGACGGGGGCGCGCCGGACCGCAGCATTTTTCTCGTCCCGCGCAGCGATTTCGAGATCGACGACACCTGGCATGTGGCCGGGCTCAAGGCCACCGGCAGCCGGGACATCGTGATCAAGGACGCGTTCGTGCCCGATCACCGGCGGCTGCGCTGGATCGACAACTTCAATGGCGTGGGGCCGGGACAGGCGGTCAATACGGCAACGCTTTATCGCTGGCCGTTCGGGCAGATTTTCTTCCACGGCGTTTCGACCGGCGCGCTCGGCGCATTGCAGGGCATGCTCGACGCCTTTCTCGGCTACGCCGGCCGGCGCGTCGCGCGCGGAGCGCGCGCGATCGACGACCCGGCGGTGCAGCTCATCTGCGCCGAGGTCGCCTCCGGCATCGACGAGATGAAGACGACGCTGTTCCGCAACCTGCGCGATCTCGCGGCCTATGCCGAGCGCGGCGAGTTGCCGCCGCTCGCCGAGCGGCTGCGGTACAAATTCCAATCGGCGATGGTGGCGGAACGCTGCAGCCTGTTGGCCTCGCGGCTGTTCAAGGTTGCGGGCGGCGCCGCGCTTTATGCCGAGCTGCCGTTCGGCCGCATCCTCGCCGACATCAACGCCGGCCGGCAGCACATTTCGAACCAATACGAGGCGATCGGGCGCAACTATGGGGCGGTCATGCTCGGCATCGAGGACCAGACCGACTTGATGCTGTAGCGCTCAGCGCGTCAGGAACGGCACCGCCAGCCGGTGGAACAGATCGGCGGCGTCCCACGGCACCAGGTGCTTGCACCCGTCGGCGACATGCAGGTCGAGCGCCGGATAGCGCTGCCTGAGCAATTCCACGCGCTCGGCGGCCCGCCCGCGGTCGTTCTTTCCGTAGATCAGCAACAGCGGCATCTTGAGCTCGCCATAGCGCTGCCAGAGCGGCACCGACGCCTTGCCGCCCTTGTCGCCGCGCTCGCTCTCGGCGGCGTGCCGTTTGGCGAATTCCTCGAAACAGCGGCCGACGCTGTTCTGATGGCGCAGCGCCAGCTCCTCCTCCGTGATCAGGTCATGGTGGAACAGGTTGGCCTCGAGCAGCGCGCGGGTGTCGTCGAGCGTGGGCTCCTTGCGCACCATGCGCTCCTCGAGCCGCGCCTGGGCGGCGCCTTCGCGGCCGCCGACCTTGCCGGCCTCGGTCTCGAGCGGCGGCAGCAGGCTGCCGGTGCCGAGAATCATCACATGCGACACGCGCTCGGGATGGTCGAGGGCGAGGCCGATCACGAAGCCTCCGGCCGACGAATGGCCGATCAGCGCCGCGCGTTGAAGCCCGAGCGCATCCATGAAGCGCAGCACGAAGGTCTTGCGGGCGGAGGCCTTGTTGTCGTCCGACGGATCGCTCTTGCCGAAGCCGGGCAGGTCGACGGCGATGGCGCGGATGCCTTTGGCGCCGAGCGCGCTCAGGTTGCGGCGGAAGACATCGGCCGAGGAACCGAGCGAGCTGCCGTGCAGCAGGATCGCCGGCACGCCGCTGCCTTCTTCGAGATAGCGGACCTTGCGGCCGTCGACGGTGACGAAGCGATCATTGGTGCGGACGACGATATTCATCGCGGAACTCCGAAAGGGCAGGGCGATGGTATCACCGCCCGGCGATGCGCTGCCAGGGCACGAGCTTCAGGCGCCGCACGCCGTGGGCGATGTAAGGCTCGCTGTTGGCGATCCGCTCGGCCTCGGCACGCGTCGCCGCCCGGAAGATGATCATGCCGGTGCCGAAGCGGTTGCCGGCGTCGTCGAGAAAGGGGCCGGCGCCGACCAGGAGCCCCTTGGCGTCGAGGTCGTCGATGAAGGCGTGGTGGCGCTCGGTGAGCTGTTCGCGGCTGAGCGCGATCTGCGGCGGCGGCTCCACCACCTCGTTATTGATCACCCAGCACTGTTCGCGTTGCCGCTCGCTCATCGCTCTGTCCCCGCCAAACAAGCCGCGCGCGGCTGGCAGGGAAGCCGGCCGCCGCGGGTTGCCTTGGGATAATGAGCGCGAGCGGCGCCGCGGTTCAAGCCTTGGTGCCGCGGCAGATGTACCAGGAGCCGAGCACGAACTCTTCCATCGTCATGTGATGGGTGAGCTTCGCGAGGTCCTCCCACGGCCGGATGTAGGGATTGCCCAGCATCGTCCGCTTCATCAGCCAGAGCCCGAACGGCAGCACGAGGCTCCCGCCGAGGCCCGGGGGAAGCTTGGCGTCCATGATGACCAGGCGGCCGCCCGGCCGGAGCTGGTTCCAGGCATGACGCAGCACCGCGAAATGATGCGGGATCGTGTTGTAGGAGAGCCCGAACATCACGCCGTCGAGCGGCTCGGGCGGCACATACTCGCCCGCGTCACGCTCGATCAGCTCGACATTGCGCCAGCCGTTGCGGTCGCACAGCGCCCGCGCCTTTGCCAGCATGCCCGGCGACAGATCGACGCCGTAGACGCGGCCTAACGGGCCGACAGCCTCGCGCAGGTACGGAATGTTGCGGCCGGTGCCGCAGCCGATTTCGAGGACACGATCGCCGGCGCGCAGCTCCAGCCGCTCGGCCGCCTTGCGCCGGAACCCGGGCGGCTGGAAGAACAACCAGTCGAAGATCGGAATGAGTCCCGCGATCCGATTATAACGGTCGGTAATAAAGCCGCGGTCGACGTCGACCCATTCGAAAGTCTCACTTCTGCCGCTGTTCCAAAATCGCGCGCGCGCTCTCGACCCTGAGGGCACAATAGTCACGGACGTCTCCCCTCTACGCTCTACAACTGCCTTTTATGGACTTTTTATTTTTATTATCACGGAGTTTACGTCAAAACCCAAGCGCTACTTGCGAAGCAGTCAAAACGCCGCACTTTTAAGGTAAACGCGTCGATCCCCCAGCGGGATCATGGGCTTTTTGCCGCGGGAACCTTCCCCCGTAGCGCACTGCACAATGCGCGTGTGCTGCCCGGCCGCCACAACTTCAATTCGCAGTTTCATTCACGGCAGCTATGGCCCCGCATGCGGCGTCGACGTTGCGCAGAAATGTCGAATTGTGACCCCGAAACCGCCGCGCGGAGCGGAGAAGGGAGCATGGCCTGTGATTCTGCACGCGAGACATCCGGAAAGGAGGCGCCATGCGTCTACTCGTTCCTGTCACCTGCAGCCTGATCCTCCTGGCCACGCCGGCGCGGGCCGCCGATCCCACCGGCGATTGGCGCGTGGAGGATGGCACCGCCAATATCCGCATCGCCAATTGCGGCGGCTCGCTGTGGGGCGTGGTCGCCTGGGAGAAGGTGTCCGGCGGCCGCGATGCGCAGAACCCCGATCCGGCATTGCGCGACCGGCCCACGCTCGGCCTTCCCATCCTGCTCGACATGAAGCAGACCAGCCCGCAGCGCTGGGAAGGGCGCATCTACAATGCCGAGAACGGCAAGATGTATACCGGCAGCATCCGCCCGATCGACGCCAACACGCTGCGCGTCGAAGGCTGTGTCCTCGGTTTCCTGTGCGGCGGGCAGGATTGGACGCGGGTCGCGCAGACGGCGCCGGCGCCTCAGACCAAGGGCGTCAACCCGAAAGTTGCCGGCAAGGCGGGCGCGTCGATGATCGACGTGTGCTCACGTATCTCCAATCTCTCGGGGCGGCCCCATTAGCACGGGCTGAAACAGCACCGCCGCTGCCAGCGTGCACACGAGCGAGAGCGCCAGCAGCTTGCCCATGCTCGAGGTGCCGGGATGGTTCGACAGCCACAGGCTGCCGAACGCCGTCGCCGTGGTCATGGCGCTGAAGATCACCGCGCGCGTCAAGCTCGACTGCAACAGGGCGGTTTGGCCGGCTCGCCAGGCCATGATGTAGTAGATCTTGAAGGCGACGCCGACGCCGAGCAGCAGCGGCAGCGCGATGATGTTGGCGAAGTTGAGCTTGAGCCCGAGCAGCACGCAGATTTCCAGCGTGACCACGCCGGCGAGCAAGAGCGGGATCAGGGTCAGCGCCACGTCGGTCAGCCGGCGCAGCACGATCCAGAGCAGGATCGCGATCGACAGGAACGCCCAGACGCCGGCCTCGATGAAGGCCTTCACCACCGTGTGGCCGGTCTCCAGGATCGAGATCGGGCCGCCGCTTGCGTTCGGCTCGACCTCGAGCACCCTGCGCGCGAACTGGCGCAGCACCTCGTTGTCGTTGGGGTCGCCCTTCGGATGCGCCTCGACCCGCGCGCGCCCGTCGGCGGCGATCCAGTTCTCCTTGATCTCGGGCGGGATGTTCTGCTCGGTGATCAGTTGCGGCTGCATCGAGTTGCGCAGGCTGTCGAGCCCGACCTTCAGCGGCATGATGAACGCCGCTTCCGCGCGCGCGCGCAGCGCCTGATCGCCTTTGGCGATTTGCGAGAGCGCAGCGGCAAGGCGCTTGGCGGCGTCGGCACCGCGGCCGGTCTGGTTGCCGGCGGCGCGCGTGAGCGCGTCGGCGCCGCGGTTCAGGGCGGCGACGTTTTCCGCGTCGGTCGGGGCGGGGCGGGGAGCCGCCTGGAGCGCCGGCTGCAGCCGGGTCGCCACCGGCTGGATCAGCGCCAGCTTCTGTTCCTGCTCGGCCGGGATGAAGCTGTCGAGGGTGAGGACGCGCTCGACCTCCGACACCTTGCGCAGGCGCTCGGCAACCTCGCGCGCCGCCGCCAGCGACGGGGTCAGCACGTCGATCGCGTTGGCGTCGGTGGTCGGATCGCTCCGCATGTCGAGATAGGTCGCGACCGATTCGACCTTCGGGCTGCGCAGGTTCATCGGGTTGAAGTCGAACTGGAGGAAGTAGAGCAGCGGCAAGCCTCCGATCGAGACGATCGCGGTCCCGACGATGATCGGGATCCGGTTCCGCTCCATGAAGCTGTCGAGCGGCGCCAGCGAGGCATAGCCGAGCGGCTCCTTCTCGCCGGGAGGGTTGAACACCCGCAGCAGCGCCGGCAGCAGCGTGATGCTCACGATGAAAGCGATGAGCATGCCGACGCCGGCGATCTGGCCGAGCTCGGAGACGCCTTTGTAATCGGTCGGCAGGAACGACAGAAAGCCCGCCGCCGTCGCCGCCGCGGCCAGCGTGAGCGGCACGCCGACATGCAGCGCGGTGTTCTTCAGCGCGATCCGCAGGTTGTTGATCTCATAGCGCTCCGCCCGGTAGCGCACGCTGAACTGAATCCCGAAATCGACGCCGATGCCGACGAACAGCACGGCGAAGGCGACGGAAATCGGGTTGAGCGATCCGACCATCGCCAGCCCGAGCGCGGCGGTGATCGCCAGCCCGACGAAGATGCTGATCAGGACCGCGGTGATGATGCGCCATGAGCGGAGCGCGAGCCAGAGAATGCCGACCAGGAAGGCGAGCGAGACCATGGCGTTGAGGTCGGCGTTTTCCTTGAGCGTGCCGAACTCCTCGTCCTGGATCGGGATCTGGCCGGTGAGCCGCACCTTGGCGCGATACTGCTCCTCGAGCTTCAGATCGGCCACGGTCTGGCGGACGGCCGTACTGGCGGCGTGTCCGGGCTCGAGCGCGCTGTAGTCGAGGATCGGCTTGATGATGATGACCTTACGCAGGTCGCCCACGGTCGGCGGCTTGCGGTTGACCAGCTCCCGCCACGAGAAGCTCGCGGGCTTGTCGGCAATCACATCTTCGAGAGTGGCCGCGAACATGGTCAGCGGCCGCGTCATCTCGTCGAGCGTGTAGCGGCCGCGCTGGATGCCGGCCAGCCCGAAGCTCAGCGCCTGCATCAGCCCGCGCAGGGTCGGATCGGCGACCAGGACCTGCACCAGCGGCTGCGACTCGCCGAACTGGTCCATCTGGCGCTTGACCTCGTCGGTGGACAGGAACAGCAGGCCATTGCGGGTGAAGAACGGATGCTCGCTGAGCTCGCGCGCGGACTGGATGACGTCCGACTGGGCGGACAGCTTTTGCAGCAATGCCAAGGTGGCTTGGCTCGTCAGCTCGGAGGTGGGGGCCTCCACAACCGCAAGAATCGTCTCGTTCCGGTGAGGAAAAGCCTTGTCGACCGCAAGTTCTCGTTGCCGCCAGGAAAGGTCCGGGGAGATCAACCTGTTGATATCGGTGTTAATGGTAAAGTTTTTGACAGAATATACGCCAGTTATAGCCATCAAAACTACTGCAACGCCAATGACCCACCACGCGTAACGCGTGCAATTATTGACGATTGATACGAGTCTCGATTTCAGCATATCTTGGGCTTTCCAGGGCTTAAACCAACGAATATCAGCTAGGCCATTGAACCGAATGAACCATCCAGCTATTCAGGGATTGGTGACGGATATACGGGGTCCCCACCGGGAATGCGCTGATCCATAAAGAGGGGTCACCTTTGGCGTTCCTTTTGGTGCTGTGACCTAGGCTCAAAGCAAACCAGGATCAATCCGGCGGTTGGCCGGTGACTGCTAGCAAAAATTTGTTGTGATCATGACCACACCCACACCCATTCTCGACACAATAAAGACCCCCTCCGATCTTCGCCGGCTGGACGAAAAGCAGCTCAAGCAGGTCGCAGACGAGCTGCGGGCGGAGACCATCAACGCCGTTGCGGTGACCGGCGGCCATCTCGGCGCCGGCCTCGGCGTCGTCGAATTGACGGTGGCGCTGCATTACCTGTTCGATACGCCGCGCGACCGGCTGATCTGGGACGTCGGGCACCAGGCCTATCCGCACAAGATCCTCACCAGCCGCCGCGATCGCATCCGCACGCTGCGCCAGGGCGGCGGCCTCTCCGGCTTCACCAAGCGCGCGGAGAGCGAATACGACTGCTTCGGCGCCGCCCATTCGTCGACCTCCATTGCCGCCGGGCTGGGCATGGCGGTAGCTCGCGACCTGCGCAAGCAAACGCACAACGTCATCGCCGTCATCGGCGACGGCGCCATGTCGGCGGGCATGGCCTACGAGGCGATGAACAACGCCGGCGCGATGGATTCGCGCCTGATCGTCATTCTCAATGACAACAATATGTCGATCGCACCGCCGGTCGGCGCGTTGTCGGCCTATCTCGCGCGGCTGGTGTCGGGGCGGTCGTACCGTTCGCTGCGCAACGTCGTCCACCAGCTTGCCAAGAAGCTGCCCAAGTTCCTGGAGCAGCGCGCCCGCGCGATGGAGGAATATGCCCGCGGCCTTGTCACCGGCGGCACCCTGTTCGAGGAGCTGGGCTTCTTCTATGTCGGCCCGATCGACGGCCACAATCTCGACCATCTGCTGCCGGTCCTGCGCAACGTCAGGGACGCCAAGGACGGGCCGATCCTCGTTCACGTCGTCACGCAGAAGGGCAAGGGCTACGCCCCGGCCGAGGCCTCGTCCGACAAGTATCACGGTGTTGTGAAATTCGACGTCGCCACCGGCAAGCAGGTCAAGTCCAAGGCCAACGCCCCGTCCTACACCAAGGTGTTTGGCGAGAGCCTCGTGAAGGAGGCGAAGAAGGACGACCGCATCGTCGCCATCACCGCGGCGATGCCGAGCGGCACCGGGGTCGATATCTTCGCCAAGGAGTTCCCGGACCGCGCCTTCGACGTCGGCATTGCCGAGCAGCACGGCGTCACGTTCGCCGCCGGCCTCGCCGCCGAGGGCATGAAGCCGTTCGCGGCGATCTATTCGACCTTCCTGCAACGCGGCTACGACCAGGTCGTGCACGACGTGGCCATCCAGCGGCTGCCGGTGCGGTTCTCCATGGACCGCGCGGGCCTCGTCGGCGCCGACGGCCCGACCCATGCCGGCGCCTTCGACGGCGCCTATCTCGGCTGCCTGCCCGGCTTCGTGCTGATGGCGGCGGCGGACGAGGCCGAGCTCGTTCACATGGTCGCGACCCAGGCTGTGATCGATGACCGGCCGTCGGCGCTGCGCTATCCGCGCGGCGACGGCGTTGGCGTCGACATGCCCGAGTTCGGCGTGCCCCTGGAGATCGGCAAGGGACGCATTATCTGCGAGGGAAGCTCGGTGGCGCTGTTCTCGTACGGCGCGCGCCTGCAGGAATGCCTCAAGGCCCGCGAGATGCTGGCCGCCCACGGCTTGACCACCACGGTGGCGGACGCGCGTTTCGCCAAGCCTCTGGACGTCGATCTGCTGTTGCGGCTGGCCAAGGAGCACGAGGTCCTGATCACGATCGAAGAAGCCGCCATCGGAGGCTTTGCCTCGCACGTGCTGCAGACGCTGGCCGAGCACGGCGCGCTGGAAAATGGATTGAAGGTCCGCTGCATGGTGCTGCCGGATATGTTCATCGACCAGGACAACCCGACGGCGATGTACGCGCAGGCCGGGCTCGATGCCAAAGGCATCGTGGCGAAGGTCTTCGAGGCGCTCGGCCGCAACGTCCGCCAGGACGCCATTCAAACCGCCTGAGCCTAAGCGCTCGCCGACAGGATCTGCTGATGAAGGTGATACTCGCTCAACCTCGGGGATTTTGCGCGGGCGTCGTGCGCGCGATCGAGATCGTCGAGCGCGCGCTCGAGAAGTTCGGGCCGCCGGTCTACGTGCGCCACGAGATCGTGCACAACAAGCACGTGGTGGAAAGCCTCAAGGCCAAGGGCGCCCGCTTTGTCGAGGACCTCTCCGAGGTGCCGCCGGATGCGGTGACGATCTTCAGCGCGCACGGCGTCGCCAAGAGCGTCGAGGAGGAGGCGGCCGCGCGCAAGCTGCCGGTGCTCAACGCCACCTGTCCGCTGGTGACCAAGGTCCACAACCAGGGCAAGCGTTACGTCGGGCAGGGGCGCAAGCTCATTCTGATCGGCCACGCCGGCCATCCCGAGGTCGAGGGCACCATGGGCCAGATTCCGAGCCCGGTGATCCTCGTGCAGAACGAGGCCGACGTCGACGCGCTCGACCTGCCGGCCGACACGCCGGTTGCCTACGTGACGCAGACGACGCTGAGCGTCGACGACACCCAGGGCATCATTGCCGCCCTCCAGCGCAAGTTCACCGACATCGTCGGGCCGGAGACGCGCGACATCTGCTACGCCACCCAGAACCGGCAGTCGGCGGTGCGCGAGCTCGCCAAGCTCGTCGATGTCATTCTCGTGGTCGGCGCCACCAACAGTTCCAATTCCAACCGCCTGCGTGAGATCGGCGAGGAGTCGGGCGTGCCGAGCTATCTGATCGCCGACGGCAGCGAGCTGGACCCGAAATGGCTCGAAGGCGTTGACACCGTAGGCATCACCGCCGGCGCCTCGGCGCCGGAGGTGCTGGTCGACGACGTGATTGCCGCCCTGCGGCGGCTCGGTCCTGCCGACGTTTCGGTGCTGCCGGGCCGCCAGGAGAAAATCGAGTTCCGTCTTCCCGCCGAGCTTGCGGCGGCGTCCTGAGACGGCGCCTCCCTCATCGAACAGAAAATCGGAAAGTGCAGTTCATGGCAGTGCCGTACTTAAAGGAAATGCGCATCGGCGCATATATCCTCAAGCAGAAGCTGAAGGGCCGCCAGCGCTATCCGCTGGTGCTGATGCTCGAGCCGCTGTTCCGCTGCAATCTCGCCTGCTTCGGGTGCGGCAAGATCGACTATCCCGATGCGATCCTCAACAAGCGCCTGACCGTCCAGGAATGCCTCGACGCGGTCGACGAGTGCGGCGCGCCGATGGTGGCGATCCCTGGCGGCGAGCCGCTGATCCACAAGGAGATCGGCGAGATCGTCAAGGGGATCGTTGCGCGCAAGAAATTCGTCTCGCTCTGCACCAATGCGCTCCTGCTCGAGAAGAAGCTGCACCTGTTCGAGCCGTCGCCTTACCTGTTCTTTTCCATCCATCTCGACGGCCTGAAGGAGCAGCACGACAAGTCGGTGTGCCAGGAGGGCGTGTTCGAGCGCGCCGTCTCCGCGGTCAAGGCCGCGAAGGCGAAGGACTTCATCGTCAACGTCAACTGCACGATCTATGACGGGCACCCGGCCGAGGCGATCGCGGGCTTCCTCGATCTCTGCAAGGAGCTCGACGTCGGCGTGTCGATCTCGCCCGGCTATGCCTACGAGCGCGCGCCCGACCAGGAGCACTTCCTCAACCGGCGCAAGACCAAGGAGCTGTTCCGCGACGTGTTCGCGCGCGGCAAGGGCAAGGGCTGGAATTTCGTGCACTCGCCGCTGTTCCTCGATTTCCTTGCCGGCAACCAGACCTATCACTGCACGCCGTGGGGCATGCCCACGCGCAACATCTTCGGCTGGCAGAAGCCCTGCTACCTGCTCGGCGAAGGCTACGCCCGGACCTTCGACGAGCTGATGGAGACCACCGACTGGGATTCCTATGGCACCGGCCGCTACGAGAAGTGCGCGAACTGCATGGCGCATTGCGGCTACGAGCCGACCGCCGCCGACGCCGCCTTCACGCAGCCGCTCAAGACGCTGCGCCTCGCGCTCTCCGGCCCGCGCACCGACGGGGAGATGGCGCCGGAGATTTCGCTCGATAACCAGCGCCCGGCGCAATACGTGTTCGCCGGCCAGGTGCAGCAGAAGCTCTCGGAAATCCGCAAGGCGGAGGCCGAAGAGAAGCGCGCGAAAGAGGCGACCGCGGCGTGAGGCGTGCGGTCCGGTGTGCCGCCGTCGCGGCGGTCGCTTCGATATCCTTCATCGCCGGTTCGGATCATGTCCGGGCGCAGCCATCACCGAATACGGCCACCCAGCCTTCGCCGCCGCAATCGCCGACTGCCGCAGTCCATACCGGACCGACGATCGCCTACATCTACGATATAGCCTCAGGGACCACGAACACGGCGCCTGTCCCCGGCGACGAGGCCAAGCTGCCGAATGTGGGGGCGGCTCCTTCCAACCCGGTGCTGTTCGAGAGGCCGGTGCGGCCGGCACATCCGTCGTTTCCGATCATCGTATTCGGCGACAATAACTTTTGTTCAGGCACGGCCATCGGCCGGCGCATTGTGCTCACCGCCGGGCACTGCGTGTTCGACAAGGATACCAACGCGTTCCGGAAATCTGCAAACGTCTACAGCGGATATCCACCCGCCGACCCGGGGCGCACGTTCAAGGCACGCAGGTTTGTCGCATTCAACGGTTGGACTTCATCCAGAGACACCGCCCACGACGTCGCCCTGGTGGAGCTCGACAGCGATCTTCCGGCAGACATCGCTTTGTTCGAAATGTCGACAGACGCCTATGCCTGCGAGCCAAATGGCACGTTCGACCGCCACTATTACGTGGAGCCGCCACGGGACCAACTGACGGTTCAAGCCAACCACATCGGCTGCCGCGACAATCTGTTCTTCTGGGCCATCGGCACGCTCAATGGATCGAGCGGTTCGGGCGCCATCAAGACCGGGACCAACAAGATCTACGGTGTTTTTTCCAACACCTCGACAGACTCCAGCGGAGCCCGGCTTGGCAACGATGCTCCATTGTCGGCCGGCAAGGTCTGCTTCATCCGCAATCGCTATCTCGGCCAGCCGTGCCAGCCGCCCGAAAACGTCGGCCCGGCGCGCCTGACGCTGGAAACCCCGCGTCTCCAGGTCATCCAGGGTGCGGCCTTCGTCGACGTCGTGGTGCATCGGCTCGGCAATCCGGCCGGCGCGGTGCAGGTCCAGTACGATACCGGCAGCATGACCGCTGTCGACGGGCGGGACTTCCGTCGCACGCAAGGCACGCTGGTCTGGAGCGACGGCGACAACACGCCAAAGACGGTCAGGATTCCGCTCATCCCGACCAGCGATCCGGAATGCGAGCGCGAGTTCACGCTTTCTCTGAGCAACAGCGTGTCGGCAGAGATCCTGGGCGAGTCCTACACGATCATCGGCATCATCTCGTCGTCGCTGCCGCGCGAGGACCGGCAGCTCGTGCTGAAGCAGCTCGTCGTGCGCATGGACACCGAGCCCGGGCTGCCGGCGATCTCCGTGCTTTATTCGCCCGACGGCCGCAGCGCCTATTCCAATCGCGGATACACGTTTGCCTCGTTCTGGCGCGACCCCCAGCGCGGCACATTGCGATTCCAGAGAATGCTGCAGGACCCCGCGGGCGGCTTTATTTCGCGCCCCAGCATGAGTCCCGATGGCAAGCATGTCATCCGGCTAGCGGATGCCGAGGTGCAGGTGCTCGCGCGGCAGCCGCCCAGCATGACGCTCGCGAAGATCAACGGGCTTGGCTTCGATTACGACCGCTACACGCAGTTCGACATCACGCAATCCCCGGACAGCCGTGCCGATGTCTATGTCGCCGCGCATAACCCCACGCTCCGCCGCCCCGGAATCCTGCGGTATCAGCACGATCCGCTGACCGGCGCGCTGACCGACAAGCGCGTTGTTCGTGCCGGCGAAGGCGGAATTCCGAATGCGGAGACGATCTCCTCGCTCTCGGTCACCAAGGACGGCCGATTTCTGCTGGCGCTCGGCTCCACGCCAAATCAGCTGATGTCCTTTCGCCGCGCGGGCGACGGGACGCTTCAGTTTGTGCAAGCGGTGATGCAGGGGTTCGGGGCATACATCCCGGTCAGTCTCGTGCTGACGCCGGACAGCAACTTCGTCCATGTCATCGGCAGCACGACCGGCAACCAGGGCCGGATTTTCACTTTCCTGATCGGCTCGAACGGCGATCTCACGCCGCTGCCTCCGACGGATGTTCCGTATCCCGGGCAGGCGGTGGTGAGTCCGGATGGCAAGGCGCTCTACCTGACCTCGGGAGCGGTGCGGCCATGGCTGTACAAATATGCAATTGACGGCAGCAGCCTTTCGCTCACCGGCAAATATGATCCGCAGCGGTGCACCGCGAAGCCGGAGCTCAACTTCGGCCTGGGGTGGCCGGTGGTGAGTCCCGACGGGCGATTCATCATGCTCGGCGCAACCGAGCGCGCCATCGCGATCCTTCAGCAGGTCGACTGACGAGCGATCCGGAGCCGGCCCGGCCATCGTCGGATTACCAAGATTTCATCGGATTCCCCCGCGCCATTACCGAGAAGCCGCCACAATTCGCCATCTGATATCGTTCCCGCGACGCCGAAGCGGCGTTGCCCATGCCAACGCCAACCCCTCGTCACCCCTCCCTCTGCCTGAATCCCCAAGATGCGCGAACGCTGGAGAGAAAGTCGATGAATAATGACGCAGATGTCTACCTGGCTATTGCCGCCGTCATTGTCTTCAAGGCGGCCATTATTTTCGGCGGAGCCGCGATCGCAAGGCACAAGGGCCGCAGCGCGGTGGGATGGGGCCTCGGTTGCCTGTTCTTCAACTGGCTCGCGCTCCTGCTCATCATCATCCTGCCCAAGGTGGCGAAGCAGTCGCCGCTGACGATCGGCGTATCGCCGCCGGCCTATGATGTCGGGCTGTGGGCCGAGCGGCTCAAGAACGATCCCGCCGTCGCCGCCTGTGCCGCCAAGCTGCAGCCCTACGGGGAGCGATACGTCGCCCACCTGGCCGCCGCGGCGCAGGCGGGCGAGAGCGTGCCGGACCTGGCCGTGCTCACCGAGGACCTGCTTGCCAAGGCGAAGATCGATGCCGAGGCCACCTCGCAGGCCGCCGGTTTCAGCGATGCCGAATTGAGCGCCGCCACCTGGTACAAGACCTCGCGCGGCGCGATCGTGGCCGCGCTCAGGGACGGCCGCGCACTGGCCAGGCTCGGCGGGGAACTGAAGCTGTTCGCGTCCGTGGTGGACTACCGCGACTGGAGCAACGACCGGGAAGCCTGGCAGCAGATCGAAAAGCCGGCATGATTTTTCGCGGCGCTCCGCGCCTCCCGAGCCATGCGCTTTCGTCATGCGAAATTGCGCAGAATCGAGCCCAACCAAGGCTGCAAAGCCGGCGCACCAAGGCGGCCATGACGCTTTGCTTGGACTGCGCAGTTCATGCCGAACTGCTCAGCCTTCCGTGTTCTCAAGCAGTTGGCATCGGTCGTTAAGGCGATTCATCACGACAGGGGAGGTCAGGCACACACATGATCATCTTAGCGTCGACGCGCTCGACCGCCCGCTCCAGCGCCTTGATCCACAAGCGAAATTTCGCCCGCGCTTAAGATGATCAAAGGTCCGAAAAAGAGCCGCAAATGATCGTCTTAGGCGCCGGCGCCGAAGCCATGCGTTTGGATCATTGCTCGCCGTGCGGATGCCGCCGCTACAGCCCGTAGGCCACCGACTTGCTGTTGGCGCGCTTGAGGTTGCGGTAGCGCGCCATCGCCCACACCGGGAAGAATTTCGCATAGCCGTGGTAGCGCAGATAGAAGATGCGCGGGAAACCCACGGCGGTGAAGCGCGGCTCGTCCCACAGCCCGTCGGTGCCTTGCGTGCGTTGCAGAAACTCCATCCCGCGCGCCACCGCCGGATGATCGACCTCGCCCGCCGCCATCAGCCCGAGCACCGCCCAGGCGGTCTGCGAGGCGGTGCTCGGCGCCGGCTCGTAGCCGCGATAGTCGAGCTTGTAGCTCGCGCCGTCCTCGCCCCAGCCGCCGTCGGGGTTCTGGATGCGCACGAGCCAGTCCACCGCCTTGCGGACCTCGGGCGAGCGCTGGTCGACGCCGGCGGCGTTGAGGGCGCTGAGCACCGACCAGGTGCCGTAGATGTAATTCATGCCCCAGCGCCCGTACCAGCTTCCCTCGGGATGCTGCGACTTGCGCAGGTATTCGACCGCGCGCGCCGCCGCCGGGCTCTTGTCCGGGGTCTCGCCGAACTGCGCCAGCATCGAGAGGCAGCGGGCGCTCACGTCCTCGGTCGGCGGATCGAGCAGCGCACCGTGGTCGGCGAAGGGAATGTGGTTGAGATAGTAATGGGTGTTGTCGGCGTCGAACGCGCCCCAGCCGCCGTTCCTGCTCTGCATGCCGACGATCCATTCGCGCGCGCGCGCGATCGGCTCACGGAAATCATCGCGGCCGAGCGCGCCCTGCGCCCGGTCCATGGCCATCGCGACCACGGCGGTGTCGTCGACGTCGGGATAATGCGGATTGTTGTACTGGAAGGCCCAGCCGCCGGGCCGCACGCCGGGCCGCGTCGCCGCCCAGTCGCCGACCACGTCGAGGATCTGCTTGGGCTTGAGCCAGTCGAGACCCTTGCGCGCCTGCTCGGTCGCCTGCTCGCCGCCGACTTCGAGCAGCGCATGGCACACGAGCCCGGTGTCCCAGACCGGCGAGAAGCACGGCTGGCAATAGGCCTCCTCGTCGCCGACAACGAGGAGCTTCTCGACCGAACGCCGCGCGATCGCCCGCTGCGGATGGTCCTCCGGATAGCCGAGCGTATCGAACATCAGCACGCTGTTGGCCATGGCCGGGAAGATTGCGCCGATGCCGTCCTCGCCGTTGAGGTGCTCGACCGTAAACGCCACGGCGCGCTCGATCGCGCGCCTGCGCAGCGCACGCGGGATCAGCGGCTCGATCAGGCGCAGCAGGACATCGACCCCGCGGAAGAACGCAAACCAATAGCGGTTCTGCTGCGGCGCTCGCGCCGTCAGGCGCGCCTTCTCCGGCGGTTCGAGGAACAGTTCGTCGATGCGCACGCCCTTGGGATTGCGCGCCCGCGGCTTGAGCGCGAGCAGCACGAGCAGCGGAACGATGACGGTGCGGCTCCAGTACGAGATCTTGTTCAGATGGAACGGGAACCAGCGCGGCAGCAGCATCACCTCGACCGGCATCGCCGGCACCGCGCGCCATGACACGTTGCCGTAAAGCGCGAGCAGGATGCGGGTGAACACATTCGACTGGGCGGCGCCGCCGCGCGCGCGGATCGCTTCTCGCGCGCGTCGCATGTGCCCGGCATCGGGGGAGTGGCCGATCATCTTGAGCGCGAAGTAGGCCTTCACGCTCGCGCTCATGTTGAAGTCGCCGTCGTGGAACAGCGGCCAGCCGCCGTGCGCGCCCTGGATGCGGAGAAGATAGACCGCGATCTTGCGCTCGAGCTCGGCATCGACCGGCTCGGCGAGGAAATGCCGCATCAGCACGTATTCGGCCGGAATGGTGGCGTCGGCCTCGAGCTCGAACACCCAATGCCCGTCAGGCTGCTGCCGGTCGAGCAGCGCGCCCGTGGCCGTCTGGATGTGCTGCTCCAGGTCGGAATCGCGAGTGTCAGTCTTCAGGTCGGTCATCAGGTCGGTCATGCGGCTGGCGTTGGCAGGCGATCAGGGCGGCGCGGTGACCGGACCGAATGGCACTTTCGATGGTTGCCGGCAAGCCGGTATTGGTCCAGTCGCCGGCCAGGAGAAGGTTGCTCCAGGCGGTCTGCGGGCCCGGCCGGCGCGCGTCCTGCTCGGGGGTGGCCGCGAACGTCGCCCGGCGCTCCCGCACGATCTGCCAGGGGGGCAGAGTGGCCGGCAAACCGGTAATCGCCGAAACCTCGTTCCACAAGGTCTGCGCCAGCGTTTCGCGCGGGGTGTCGAGCAGCCGGTCGGCGGCGCTGATGGTGACCGAGAGCCGGCCCGGAAACGCGAACAGCCATTCCGTCGTGGCATTGATGATGCCGAGGATTGGCGGCTGGTCCGCGGGCGGCTCGATCCGGAAATGCCCGTTCACGATCGCGCGGAACTCGGTCGGCACGTCGAGGCCCGGCACGAGCGCCGTTGCAATGTAGGGCGGGACCGCCAGGATCACCGCGTCGTCGTCGGCAAGCTCGATGCTGTCGGCCCCGAAGTCGAGCGCCGCCACCTTGCCGCTCCCGTAGCGCAGCCCGCGCAGCTGGTGACCGAAATGCACCGGCGCATCGCGCTGCGCCAGGAAGGCGAGCGCGGGCTCGATCAGCGTCGGGCTCAAGCCTTCGCGCGCGATCAGCGGCCGGCAGGCGCGGCCTCCGACCAGGAGCGTCTCGCGGACCACGGCGCCCGCGAGCCCCGCCGATCCCGCGGCCGGCTCGATGTTCAGAGCGGCGAGTAAGAGCGGCCGCACCAGCCGCTCGTAGACCGGCCCGCTGAAGCGCATGACCTCGCCGACCGACTTGTCGCGCGGCGCCCACGGCAGCCTGGCGAGCGAGAGATAATGGATCGCGCGCGTATCGGGGACGCGGCGGCGCGGGTCGAAGATCCACCAGGGGATCGGCCCATCGTTGAACCGAAGCGTCCAGTGCTGACGCTTGGCGAGATCGATGAACGGAAACGCGGCGGTCGGCGGGCCGATCAGGCGGTGCTCCGCGCCGAGCACGCGCAGGAAATCGAGCGCGGCGCGATTGCCCGACAGCAGCAGGTGATTGCCGTTGTCGATCATCATGCCGACGGAATGGTCGTAATAGGACCGGCAGCGCCCCCCCGCCGTGCTGGTCGCCTCGTGCACGACCACGCTCTCGCCGCGCATCGCCAATTCGACCGCGGCGGCGAGCCCGGCCAGGC
>Ga0114129_10005830_pt1 | contig 17449 bp, 14 predicted proteins | sample RhiMetdeltSRZDD1_FD_80071 | JGI IMG/M metagenome (GOLD analysis project Ga0114129, IMG submission 80071) | Populus rhizosphere microbial communities from Tennessee, USA - Rhizosphere MetaG P. deltoides SRZDD1 (version 2) (version 2) | ecosystem: Host-associated > Plants > Roots > Rhizosphere >... | reverse complement strand
GCCAGGATCCCAAGCTCCTCGAGCAGCTCGCGCGCCTGCGCGCGTTGCTCCGAAGCACTCAGCCCGCGCGTCTCGAGGATCGCCAGCACGTTTTCCTCGCTGGTGAGCTTGCGAAAGACGCTCGCCTCTTGCGGCAGGTAGCCGATGCCGGCCCGCGCGCGCTGGTACATCGGCATCGCGGTGATGTCTGCGTCCCCGAGCGTGACCGAGCCCGCGTCGGGGCGCGCCAGGCCGACGACCATGTAGAAGGTCGTGGTCTTGCCGGCGCCGTTCGGTCCCAAGAGGCCCACCACCTCGCCCTGGCGGATCTCGAGTGCCACGTCGCGCACCACGACGCGCCTTCCGTAGGACTTGGTGAGCCCCGACGCCCGCAGGAGTCTCAAGGCTGCGGAGCCTGCTTGCGCCTGAAGACCGCCTCCGTGCGCACTTCCTCGCGGCCGTCGACGCGGATCCGATCGCTGCCGACCTCGAAGGTGAGGATGCGACCCTCGAGGCGGCGGTCCACGTCGTAGAGCACCACCTGCTCGCCGGTCAGCACGAACGTCTCGCTCGCGGGGGTGTAGGCGCCGCGCTCGCCGGTGGCGCGGCGCACGCCCTGATGCACCTCGACCGGCTCTCCCGCCAGCAGCCGGTCGACCGTCTCGCCGTCCTGCGTGAGCAGCACGATCGCCTCGGGACTGCGGGTCAGGATGTCTCCCTGCCGGATCTCCACGTCGCCCTGGTACACGATCCGGTTCTTCTCCTGCTCGTACTGCATCTCGCGGCTGCGCGCCTCGACCGCTGCCGGTGCCTTCGTGGTCCCCTTCGCGGGCCGCGGGTGCAGCACCGAGGTGGTGCCACCGCTCGCGCTCATGCGCCGCTTCCCCGGCCCCGGCTCGTCGATCGTGATCAGCGGCGCGCGCACCTCGTCGGTGCCCGAGCGGGCGAGGGCGTTCTCCTGGTAGCGCGCCGTGCGCGTCTGCGGATCGAACTCGAAGTCGCGGCACAGGAACACGGTCGGCTCGTTGCCGCCGAACGGGCCGGCCCGGCCCCCGCGCCCCTTGCCCGGCAGGCTGTGGCGCACGTTGCCGCTCGCCGACACCGCGCGCGTGCGCGTGCCGATGCGGATCTCCTTGCCGCGCAGCTCCGAGCCTTCGGCTTCGTCCAGGATGCGCGGATCTCGGGTGAGCACGAGCGAGCCCGCCGCCACGTCGAAGGTCGAGTGGCCGGCCCAGGCCTTGCGCCCCGGCTCCTCGAAGGCCACCGAGCCTTCGAACACGGCATTCTTCACGGCGCCCGTCGCGGCGTCGAGCGCCGCGACGAAGCTGTCGCTCTCGACGCGTCGCGCCACGCCTGCGCCGGGTGTGAGCGGCTCGGAGGTCAAGAGCGAGCGGTCGCGCGCGGGCGTTCCGGCGCTCGTCCCGCGCGGCGCGCCCACCGAGAGCAGCCGGCCTTCCGCGTCGAAATCGAAGCGCAGCTGCGGCCCGGAGATGCGACGCCTTTCCTTGGCTTCACTCGGCGCGGGCTCGATCTCCAGCAAGGCCGCGCCGGTCGCGACGGCCTCCTGAAGGATCCCCTTGGTGCGAAAGACCACCTCCAGCCGCTGGCTGCGCAGGCGCTTTCCCCCCCCGGAAGGTGCCGCGCCCGGCAGCGGCTCGCCCGCTCCCGACACCAGATCCACGTCGCCCACGGCGATCGCACGCTCCACGACGTCCAGCTCCTCGCTCATCTCGAGACGCAGGCTTGCGCTCTTCAGCTCGCGCGCGCCCTCGCGTACCACCACCGCATCCTGGAAGTTCACGAAGTGCTCTTCGCGCGAAGCCGTCGCGGAATGCGAGGTGACGTCGGTCGGCGGCCCCGCGGCGTTCTCGATCCTGACGCGCACGTCACCCTTGATCAGGACACCCGCGCTGGCGTCGTACTCGAGCGCCAAGGCGGTCCCGGAGAGCGCCCCACGCTTGAAACGCACGGGGTTGGGCGAGAACGCACGCTCCTTGTCGCCCCAGTACTTGAGCGTATCCGAGTCGAGCTCGAAGCCGTCGTCGGTGCGCAGCTGGACGTTGCCCTTGAAGGCCGCACGCTCGAGCCCGGGCTGGTACTGGCATTCGTCGGCGCGGATCGTCGCGGTGGCGGGGCGGCCTTGGCTCACGAACGGCAGCGTCGCCACGACCCCGCGCATCTGCATGACGTCGCCTTCCCCGCGCACCATCTCGCGGGCCTTGAGTTCGATCTTGCGGCTGTCGTCGCGGAAGCGCAGGAACGCCATGTCGCCGACCGTGGTCCCGCTGGCGGCAACCGGCGCTGAGGGGAGCGTCGCCTTCGGCGCGGGCCGGAGCAAGCTCCAGGCGACCGCCGCGCTCACGAGCAACACGACGCCGAGCAGCCCCTGCCGCGCGGCTCGCGCGGGGTCTTGCCGGATGCGGTCGCGCAGTCCCACGCGACCATTCTACAGCCCGGGTCGTGAACGGCCCCCGAACACCGTAGCAGGAGGGGAACATGAGCCACGGGCTGCGGAGCGAGCTGGATTTACTTCAGCGAGCGGAGCGGGGGGGTGAGAGGGGGGACGCGGCGCAGCGTCCCCCCTACTTGATAGCCGGCTCCGCCTCGCGGAACTCGCGGCCTTCGCGGCCCATGTCGCGGAACTTGCGGTAGCGCTCCTGCGCCAGCCGCTCACGCGGGATCTTGGCGAGCTCCGAGAGCTGGCGCCAGAGCACCTTGTCGACGCTCTTGAAGATCGCGTCGTGGTTCACGTGCGCGCCGCCGGGCGGCTCCTCGATCACCTCGTCGACAAGTCCCATTCCGAGCAAGTCGCGGGCCGTGATCTTCATCGCGGCGGCCGCCTGCTCGGCGCGCGAAGCGTCGCGGAACAGGATCGAAGCGCAGCCCTCGGGCGAGATCACGGAGTAGACCGAGTGCTCCAGCATGTTCACCCGGTCGCCGACTGCAATCGCGAGCGCCCCCCCGCTGCCGCCCTCGCCAGTCACGGTCACGACGATCGGCGCGTCGAGCCGGGCCATCTCGCGAAGGTTCCAGGCGATCGCTTCGGCCTGGCCGCGCTCCTCGGCGTCGAGGCCGGGGTAGGCTCCGGGCGTGTCGACGAAGCTCAGGATCGGGCGGCCATAGCGCGCCGCGAGCTCCATCACGCGCATCGCCTTGCGGTAGCCCTCGGGCTTGGGCATCCCGAAGTTGCGGTAGATCTTCTGCTTGGTGTCGCGGCCCTTCTGGTGTCCGAGGATGCACACCGGCAGCTCGCGGTAGAGCGCGAAGCCGCACACGAGCGCCGGGTCGTCGCCGAAACGGCGATCGCCGTGGAGCTCGGTCCATTCGCTGAAGAGCGCCTGGACGTAGTCGAGCGTGTACGGCCGGTTCGGGTGGCGCGCGACCAGTGTCTTCTGCCAGGGCGTGAGCTTGGCGAACACCTCGCGCCGCTGCTCGTCGAGCGCCTCGCGCAGCCGCCGCGCCTCGCGGTCCTTCGCGGGATCCCCCGGCCACTTGGCGAGCTCGTCGATCTGCTTCTGGAGCTCAACCAGCGGGGCTTCGAAGTCCGCCTCGGCCAACCTCGTCCTCCTGCGCCCGGCTCGCCGCCTTCAGGCGCGCGGGCCCTGCGTGCGGGCCAGCACCAGCGCCCCCGGCCCGAGCAGCGCCTCCACCTCGTCGCGCAGCAGCGCGTCGGGCCTCACCCGATAGTACGCGCTCGGGGCGAGCGCGGCGGCCCACGAGCCGGAACGCACGATCTCGAGCGTCACCGGGCAGTTGCCCCGGTGAGCGCCGAGTATATCCCGGAGCCGCTCGCCCGTGCCGCGGTCCCAGGCTCCGAGCGGCACGCGAATCGTGACGTGGCGCGCCTCCGCGAGCTTGGCCTGCTCGAGCGGGAGCACGTCCGAGGCGAGCAGCCGGGCCTTGCCGTCGTCCTGGATCTCGGCCCGCGCCTTCACCAGCACCACCTGGTCCTCGGCGAGCCGGGCGCCCGCCTTCTTGTAGGCCTCCGGGAACACCAAGGTCTCGACGCTGCCCTCCAGATCCTCGAGCAGGAAGCTCGCCATCCGGTCGCCCTTCTTGGTCTTGATCAGGCGCAGCGCCGTCACCAGCCCGCCTACGGTGATTTCGCCGTTCGCCGGCTGACGCGACAGCGAGCCCGTGGTGGCGCTGGCCCACTGAGCGAGCTCGGCGCGGACGCGCTCGAGCGGGTGGCCCGAGATGAAGAATCCGAGCGACTCCTTCTCGAAGGCCAGCCGCTCGGCCTCGGACCAGGGTGGCGCATCCGCGACGGGATCGAGTGCCGGCTCCGCGACCGCGGGTCCCGCGCCGCCGAAAAGGCTCGCCTGCCCGGAGTCTCGGTCCCGCTGGCGCCTCTGGCCGCCCTCCGTCGCGCTGTCGAGCGCCGCGAAGAGTGACGCGCGGCGCAAGTCGCTCGAGTCGAAGCTGCCGCTCTTGACGAAGCTCTCGATCACACGCCGGTTCACGGCCCTGAGGTCGACCCGGTCGCAGAAGTCGAAGAGCGAACGGAAGGGACCGCCCTCGCGCCGCGCCCGCAGCACGGCCTCCACTGCGCCTTCGCCAACATTCTTGAGCGCCGCCAGCCCGAACCGAATGTCTGCCATGGGCTCTTGTTCTGGGGGGTGCTGCGCCGCACCCCCCAGACCCCCCGCTCCGCTCGGGGGAGTGAATCCTACCTCGCTCCGCAGCCCGCTGCTTCCGGCTTGCTGCCCATTGTCAGGGGCCCCTTGAGCCACGACCGCAAAAAACATCTCCGACTGGTTCACGTCGGGCGGCAGCACGCGGATGCCCATCTCGCGGCACTCGCCGATGTACTGCACCATCTTGTCGGTGTTCGCGCGCTCGGAGGTGAGCAGCGCCGCCAGGAAGAAGGCCGGGAAGTTCGCCTTCAGGTACGCCGTCTGGTAGGCGAGCCAGGCGTACGCGGCCGAGTGGGACTTGTTGAAGCCGTAGCCGGCGAACTGTTCCATCAGGTCCCAGATCTTGCGCGCCTTCTTCTCGGGCACTCCGCGCGAGGCGCAGCCCTTCAGGAACTGGTCCATCTGGGCGGCCATCACCTGGACGTTCTTCTTGCCCATCGCCTTGCGCAGCAGGTCGGCCTCGCCGAGCGTGAAGCCGGCGAGCGCCGAGGCGATCTGCATCACCTGCTCCTGGTAGACCATGACGCCGTAGGTCTCCTTCAGGATCGGCTCGAGCGCCGGGTGCTCGTAGCTCACGCGCGTCTGGCCGTGCCGGCGCCTGATGAAGTCGTCGATCATCTGCATCGGGCCGGGCCGATAGAGCGCGTTGAGCGCCGTCAGGTGCTCGAGCCGATCGGGCTTGAAGCGCTTCAGGATGTCGCGCATGCCGTCCGACTCGAACTGGAACAGCCCGCTCGTCTTGCCGGCCGCGAAGAGCGTGTAGGTCCTTGCGTCGTCCGTCGCGATCGCAGCGGGGTCGATCACGATCCCGGTCTGAGCCGCGATCATCTTCACGCAGTTGTCGATCAGGGTGAGCGTGCGCAGGCCCAGGAAGTCCATCTTCAAGAGCCCGATGCGTTCGACGCCCTTCATGTCGAACTGCGTCGTGACGTCGGCCGTGTTGCCCTTGAACAGCGGCACCAGGTCGGTGAGCGGCTGCGGCGAGATCACCACCCCCGCCGCGTGGGTGGAAGCGTGGCGCGTCGTACCCTCGAGCCGGCGCGAGATGTCGACGAGCTCCTTGACCCGCGGGTCCTTCGCGTAGGCGTCCGCGAGCGCTGGCGACTCGGCGAGCGCCTTGTCGAGCGTCATCTTGAGGTCGAACGGGATCATCTTGGCGATCTTGTCCACCTCGGCGTAGCTCATGTCCATCACACGGCCGACGTCGCGCACCACCGCCTTCGCCTTCATCGTCCCGAAGGTGATGATCTGCGCCACGTTGTCGCGGCCGTACTTCCTGGTGACGTACTCGATCACCTCGCCGCGGCGCGCCTCGCAGAAGTCGATGTCGATGTCGGGAGGGCTGATGCGCTCCTCGTTCAGGAAGCGCTCGAAGATCAGCTGGTTCTCGATCGGGTCGATGTCCGTGATGCGCAGGCAATACGCCACCAGGCTGCCGGCCGCCGAGCCGCGCCCTGGGCCCACCGGGATCTGGCGCTCGCGTGCGTAGCGGATGAAGTCCCACACGATCAGGAAGTAGCCCGCGAAGCCCACGCGGTGGATGACCGCGATCTCCTTGTCGAGCCGCGCCGCGTAGTCCGCGAGCGGGTGGCGCAGCCGTCCCGCCTGCGCGAGCGGCTCCAGCACGCGCCGCCGCTCGTCGAAGCCGTCGCGTGTCACCTTCTCGAAGTAGCTGTCGATGCTGAAGCCAGGTGCCACGTCGAAGGCGGGTAGTGTCGACACGCCCTGGAGCTTGAAGTCGCACATCTCGGCGATCGCCACGGTGGACGCGAGGGCCTCGGGGTGATCCGGGAACTGCGCCGCCATCTCCTCGCCGGTCTTCAGGTAGAAGTGCTGGGTGTCGAAGCGCAGCCGCTCGCTGTCGCTCAGCTTCTTGCCCGATCCGATGCACAGCAGCACGTCGTGCGCCTGGTGGTCGTCGCGGTGCAGGTAGTGCGCGTCGTTCGTGGCGACGAGCGCAAGCCCGGTCTTCTCGCGCACGCGCAGCAGACCCTGGTTCACCCGGCGCTGGTCGGGGATTCCGTGCTCCATCACTTCCAGGAAGAAGCGGTCCTTGCCGAAGATGTCACGGAACTGAGAGGCGCTCGCGAGCGCCTGGCTCTCCGCACCCGCCAGGATCAGCTGCGCGATCTCGCCCGAGAGGCAGCCGGAGAGGCCGATCAAGCCCTCGCTGTGCTTTGCCAGCAGCTCCTTGTCGACGCGCGGGCGGTGGTAGAAGCCCTCCAGGTACCCAGCCGAGACGAGCTTCACCAGGTTGTGGTAACCCACGTCGTTCGAGGCCAAGAGCGTGAAGTGGTTGTAGGCTTCGGAGGCGCTCGCGGCCTGGCGCTCGAAGCGGCTTCCGGTCGCCACGTAGATCTCGCAGCCTAGGATCGGCTTCAGGCCCTGCTCGCGGCAGGCGTCGTGGAACGCCACCGCCCCGAACATGTTGCCGTGGTCGGTGATCGCCATCGCCTTCATCCCGAGCCGCGCGCCCTCCGCGACCAGCTCGTCGAGGCGGCAGGCGCCGTCGAGCAGGCTGTACTCGGTGTGCAGGTGCAGGTGGACGAAGTCGCGCACGCCGCTCACTCCCACTCGATCGTCGACGGAGGTTTGCTGCTCACGTCGTATACCACGCGGTTGATGCCGCGCACCTCGTTCACGATCCGGCTCGAGACGCGCGCCAGAAGCTCGTAGGGCAGGCGCACCCAGTCGGCCGTCATCCCGTCGAGCGACTCGACCGCGCGCAGCGCGATCGTGTGCTGGTAGGTGCGGTCGTCGCCCATCACCCCCACAGAACGCACCGGGAGCAGCACCGCGAACGACTGCCACAGCTTGCGGTAGAGCGAGGCCGCCTTGATCTCCTCGACGAAGATGAGATCGGCCTCGCGGAGCACGTCGAGGCGCTCCTTCGCCACGGGACCGAGGCAGCGCACCGCGAGGCCGGGCCCCGGGAAGGGCTGGCGGTGCACGAACTCCTCGTCGAGGCCGAGCTCGAGACCGGCCTTGCGCACCTCGTCCTTGAACATGAAACGCAGCGGCTCGATCAGCTTGAACTTCATCGCCTTCGGCAGCCCGCCCACGTTGTGGTGGCTCTTGATCACGGCCGACGGGCCGCGCACCGAGACCGACTCGATCACGTCCGGGTAGAGCGTGCCCTGCGCCAAGAACTCGGCCTTGCCGGTCTTGCGCATCGAGCTCCTGAACACCTCGATGAACTCGCGCCCGATGATCTTGCGCTTGCGCTCGGGATCCGAGACGCCCGCGAGCTGCTTCAGGAACCGGCGCGAGGCGTCGACGAACACCACCTGGAGCCGCAGGCGCTCGGCGAAGCGCTTGCGCACCTGCGCCGCCTCGTCCTTGCGCAGCAGGCCGTTGTCCACGAAGACGCAGGTGAGCCTCGCTCCGACCGCGCGCTGGACGATCAGCGCCGTGACCGCCGAGTCGACGCCCCCGGAGAGCGCGCAGATCACGCGCCCCTTCGGTCCCACCTGCTCGCGCACGCGCTCGCTCGCCTCCTCGACGAAAGAGCGCGCGTTCCAGTCGCGGCGGCAGCCCGTGAGGTCGAGGAAGTTGGCGAGCACCTTGCTCCCCTCCTCGGAGTGGACCACCTCCGGGTGAAACATGATCCCGTAGATCTGGCGCGCCGGGTTCTCGATCGCCGCGATCGGGTTGGTCTCCGTCGAACCCGTGACGCGGAAGCCGGGAGGCGCTTTGCGGACGTCGTCGCCGTGGCTCGCCCAGACGCGGCTGCGCGGCGGCAGGCCGCGGAAGAGCGCCCCGCTCGCGAGCGGCGAGAACACCGCCTGGCCGTACTCGCGCAGCCCCGAGCGCTTGACCTCACCACCCAGCACGTGGCTCATCAGCTGCATGCCGTAGCAGATGCCGACGACCGGCACGCCCAGCTCGAACAGCTTCGGGTCGCAGCGCGGCGCGCCGCGCTGGTGCACGCTATCGGGCCCTCCCGACAGCACGATCCCGCGCGGGTGGCGGGCGTGAAGCGACTCGGCGCGCGTCCCAGGCGCGAGGATCTCCGAGTACACCGAAAGCTCGCGCAGCCGACGCGCGATGAGCTGGGTGTACTGCGAGCCGAAGTCGAGGATGAGGATGGTGTCTCTCTGCATGTACCGAGCGGGAGCCGGATTATACCTCTCAGGCCGCAGGCAACCCGGGGCCCCCGGAAAACGAGCCGACGTGAACGCGCTAACGAAGCGACGGACTGGCTTAGAACTCGCAGGACGGGTCCGGACGGTCAGACGAGGACCCGTCCCGCGAGAGCAGCGGTGTATAGTGCGGCGGTCTTGTCACGACGTGCCTCGCTCCTCGCGCTGCTGCTCGCGACCGGCCCTTTGGCCTGTGCCGCGGCAACGCGCCCCGCTCCCACGCCGATCTTTCCGCCGGTCGCCGCCTGGAAAACTCTCCTCGACGACATGGTCGTGGAGCCGCTCGTCGCGGGCGGCGCGCGCGTCTTCGTCGCGACGCGCAACGGCACCGTGCGCGCGCTCGATCCCGCGACGGGCATGGAGCTCTGGAAGGTCGAGGGTTTTCCCGGCCGACTGAGCGCGACGGATGGCGTCCTGCTCGTGCGCGACGAGCTGGGCACGATCACCAGCCTGCATCCGCGCTCGGGCGCCGTCCGTTGGCGTAGCGAGACCGGTGTCAAGGGCGCGCTGCCGGCGCTCGTCGACGCCGACCTTGTGCACGTGGCGGGACAGGGCTTCGCCTGCCTGCGGCTCGAGTCCGGCGCCCCGGTGTGGGTCGACAGCAAAGGCGTCGAAGCGACCGCGCCGCCCGTCGTCACGACCACGCGCGTGATCACCGGCGAACAGGACGGCACCTTGCGCTGCCGCGATCGCGCGCGCGGGACCGTGCTGTGGACGCACTGCACGCGCGCGCCGCTCAAGGCACCGCCGCTCGTCGACAGCGCCAGGGGCCGCCTCTACCTCGGTACCACCGACCGGCAGATCGTTGAGCTGTCGCTCGACAAGGGCCGTCCCGGCTGGAGCTGGCGCATCGGCGCCGACGTCGCGCACCCGGGACTGTTGCAGCCGCGGCGCGTGCTGTTCGCGCCCCACGACGCGGTGCTGTACGCGCTCGCGACCGGCGGGAACCTGGCATGGCGAAGGGCCCTGCCCTCGCGTCCGCTCTCGGCACCGCTCGCGGTGGACGGGCACGTGCTCGTCGCCTGCCTCGAGAACATGATCGTGGCCTTCGACGCCGAGACGGGTGCCCCGGCCGGCAGCTTCAAGACGCCGGCCGAGATCCGCGCGGCGCCGATCCGGGCCGGCGATCTGCTGGTGCTGGGAATGCGCGACCGATCGATCATCGCCTACGGCCTGGCGCGCAGCGCCCCGCCCGCCGCGCCGCCGGTTGAAGCCACCGCCCCCGGCCGCTAGACTGTCCCCATCCGATGGACGCCTCCGTGCTGCCGCTCGCTCGGGCCTCGGCCGCCGACTGGCTCGAGCTCACCAAACCTCGCATCACCTTGCTCGTGGTCTTCACCGCTCTCGTGGGGTTCGTGAGCGCGACCTCCGCGTCGCCGTGGACCAACCTGCTGCTCGCTGCGCTCGGCGGCACCGGCCTGGTAGCAGCTGGCGCGAGCGTCCTCAACCAGGTGATGGAGCGCGCCACGGATGCGCTCATGCACCGTACGCGGAATCGCCCGATTCCTGCCGGCCGCATCGGTCACGCCGAAGCCACCCTGTTCGGCGCGTTGCTCACGCTCGCCGGCCTCGTGATCCTCGCGACCTTGTGCGGCCCGCTCGCCGCCTTCGTGGCGCTGTCCACCTGGGCAAGCTACCTGTTCTTGTACACCCCCCTGAAGCGGCGCTCGCATCTCGCGACGATCGTCGGCGCGGTTCCGGGTGCTTTGCCTCCCGTGATCGGCTGGGCCGCCGCGAGCGGCAGCCTGGAGCCCGGGGCCTTCATCCTGTTCGCAATCGTGTTCCTGTGGCAGATCCCCCACTTCCTGGCGATCGCCTGGCTCTACCGCGACGACTACGAGCGCGGGGGCTTCCCGATGCTGCCGGTGATCGATCGTGAGGGCAGGCTGACGGCCCGCCAGGCCGTGCTCCACAGCGTGGCGCTCCTCGTCGTGAGCCTGGCCCCGGTCGCCGCCGGCCTCGGCGGAAGGCTCTACCTGGTGGGGGCGCTCGTGCTGGGAGTGGGGTTGACGCTTTCGGCCCTGCGCCTTTCGCGTGAGCGCGATCTCGCCGCGGCGCGTTTCCTGTTCCTGGCTTCGCTGCTCTACCTTCCGGCGCTGACGTCGCTCCTGCTGCTGGCCAATCTCTGAGCGTTCGCGACCTGCCGACGCTCAACGCGGCGCTCAACGCGAGCTCGGCTTGCCTGCTGCTACTGGGCTACTGGCTGATCCGCCACGGCCGGCGCGAGGCCCACCGCCGCGCGATGCTCGCGGCGCTTGCGACGTCGGCGCTGTTCCTGATGTCGTACCTGACCTACCACTTTCAGGTCGGCTCGGTGCGCTTCACGGGTCAGGGCCTGGTGCGCCGCCTCTACTTCGCCGTGCTGATCAGCCACACCGTGCTGGCAGTGGCGATCGTCCCGCTCGTGCTGGTCACCGTGACGCGGGCTCGCGCGGCGCGCTTCGAAGCCCACCGCGCCCTGGCCCGCTGGACGCTGCCTTTGTGGCTCTACGTCTCGGTGACCGGTGTCGTCGTGTACTGGATGCTGTACAGGATGAACTGGGGGGCGTAGGTCTTCAGTCACGAGGGCCCCGGGGACGGGGCCGTCTGGAAGCTGCACGAGCAGGGGGGACGGGAAGACAGACGGAGGAAAAACGGAAAGACGAGTAAGAGGGAAGCAACGGGGCCAGAACGGTTGGATGGAAAGCTAGACCCGCTGGACGGCTCGAAGGGGGGCCTTGACAGCCCCCCTTAAACCCCCCGGTGGGAAACCCCCGGTGGGATCAGTCCGCTTTAGCAGGCTTCGGCTCGGGCTTTTGCTTGTCGGCAGACTTGGGCGCCGGCGCCTGCTGGCGGGCAGAGTCGACGAGGTTTCTCAGGAAGCCGCCCGATCCGCCGCCAGGCTCGGCGCCACGAATGTAATAGGTCGGGCTGTAAATTTTCATGCGCTCCACCATCCGGAGCGGCTTGGGGAGCGACCCGGCCTGCGCGCCGGCCGCAAGCGCGGTCAGCAATACAGTTGCCGTGGCAAGACGCTTCATCTAAGCCTCCTCGAGCTCCCCGCTAGGGAGCGTCCTCCGAAGAGGATACGCCTCTCCTCGCCCAATAGCAAGAGCGAACCCCTGCCGTGAGCGTAGTTTACAGAAGGCCGCTCCGGCGAAACGCGTCCCGAACGACCTCGAGCGCCTTCGGCGGCAGGTCGTAGCGTTCGAGCTCGTGAGGCGCCGCCCACGCGACTTCGAGCGCGTCCGACGCGGCCCGCGCTTCGCCCGAGAGCCGACGGCGGAGGTAGTCCACGATCACGAAATGGTAGAGGACCCGGCCGCCGTCCCGCTGGATCCGATCGAACACCGTAATGAGCTCGAGCGGTTCGACCTCCAGGCCGGTCTCCTCTCGCATCTCGCGCACCAGCGCCTCTTCGAGCGGCTCGCCCAGCTCGACCGTCCCCCCGGGCACCACCCAGCGCCCGTAGAGCGGCTCCTTGCCGCGGCGGATGAGCAGCACTCGGCCCTCGTGGACGAGCACACCCCCGACGCCCACCACGGGGGCGGCCGGGTTCATGGGGCGGGCTGGGGCTCGTCGACCGCGAGTGGGGGCCGCGGATCCGACCGGCGGCGCAGCGCCGAGTACGCCCACGCGACGGGCCCGGACGCGGTGTATAAGCCCGTCGCCGCCAGGAGCAAGGTCTCGGGCTGTGTGGCCACGATCAGGAACAGGATGGCTATCCCCAGCACGCTCAGGTAGCTGCGGCGCCGGCGCAGGTCGACGCCCTTGAACGAACGGTAGCGGAAGGTGCTCACCATCAGGAAGCCGACGACGACCACCAGGGCGAGCATCGCGACCGCTTCCCAGCGCTCGGTGCGCGGCTCGGGCAGCACGAACACGATGGCGGCGAGCTGCGCCGCTCCCGCGGGGATCGGCAGGCCCACGAAGAAGCGGCTGTCGACGACGTGGCGCTGCACGTTGAAGCGGGCAAGCCGTAGCACGCCGCAGGCCAGAAACAGGAACGCAGCCGGCCAGCCCGCGCGCGGCACGAGCTCGAGCGCCCAAGTGTAGGCGAGCAGCGCTGGTGCAACCCCAAAGGACACAGCGTCCGCCAGACTGTCGTACTGGGCCCCGAACTCGCTCTGGGTATGGGTGAGCCGCGCGATGCGGCCGTCCAGCATGTCGAGGATCACCGCCCCGCCGATGAGTGGCGCGGCTTCCGAGAAACGGCCGTCGATCGTCCGTACGATCGACAGGAACCCCAGGAACATGTTCCCAGTCGTGAACAGACTCGGCAGGATCGAGGCTCCCCGCCGCAAGCGCTGAGGGCGATCCAATGGCTCTTTTCCGCTCTGGGCATCTCCGCCCGGAGCGGGAAGCGCGGAGCCGGCTCGGCTCAGGGGTGAGCCGAGTTCTGCCCGCCGCGTCGGGCGATCTCTCGCATCCGGTCCTTGAGCTGAAGCTTCTTTTTCTTCAGCGTGGACTCCTCCACCTGCTCCTCGTCGCTCAGGACGGCCTTGTCGGCCAGTTCGCCCAGCCGGCTTTCATACTGGTGATGTTGCGCTTCCAGCTGGCGGTACTCCTCGTCGCTCATCGATCCAGTGGGCGAAACCATTTCCTGGGGCATCGACGCCTCCTGCCGGTCGAGGGAAACCCTCGGGTTGGGGTTCAGTCGTGCATTGTCGGGGGGTGGGGGTGCCCTACTCCCCCGAAGGGGAAGCTAGCACGCCCGAGCGGATCAGTTCAACAGCGATCGCTCACCACCTCGCGCACCAATACCAGGGCGTCTTCCATAGGGTCGCTGTAGTAGTCCTTGCGCCGTCCGAGCCCGACGAAACCGCAGCCCGTGTAGAGCGCTCGTGCAGCGGCGTTTCCGGCTCGGACCTCGAGCAGCGCCCGCGTAGCCCCGGCGCGCGCGGCACGCGCGAGTGCCATCCCGAGCAGGAAGCGCGCAAGCCCGCGCCGGCGCGCCTCGGGCTGGACCGCCAGGTTCATCACCTGCAGCTCGTCGAGGACGATCCGGAAGGCGCCGTAGGCCACGATCCCGACGGGCGACTCGAGCACGAGCACGGCGTCCGGTGAGCTCCGTTCGAGCTCGTCGCGCATCTGCGCCTCGTGCCAAGGGTGGAGCGAGGATAGGCTCTCGAGCTTCGTGAGAGCGTGCGTGTCGGCGGGTCCCGCCCGTCGCAGGAAGACACCGCGGCTCACGTCCGGGACGGCCGAATCGCAGCGCCGCGCAGGTAGACAGGGCGGAGCGCCGCGGGTGAACCCGCCTGCTGTGCACGGCCGAGAGCCATCCGCGCCAGCGGCGGCGCCAGGAATCCGCTCGTCTCCGGAAACAGCGCGCCCGCGACCGAAGTCAGGATCGCGTCTCGATGCGCGACGGCCGCGTCCCCGACGAATGCGCTGCCGGGAGGCGCTTTCGCGAGCGCCGCCTGCAGCGAGCCCACGCCGCGCTCGCCTCTAAGCCTGCCGTCGCCGTCGTAGACCGCCCAGAACACCTCGCCGCGAAAGGCGTCGAGCATCGCCACGATCGAGTCCGCAGCACCGACCACGTCGTAGGCGACCACGTCGAGCGTCGAAATGCCGAGGCAGGGCCGCCGGCTTGCGAGGGAAAGGCCTTGCACGCTGGCGAGGCCGACGCGCAGGCCCGTGAACGACCCAGGCCCGCTGGTCACCGCGAAGAGGTCGATCTCGGCCGGCGCCAGCGCGAGCCCGCGCAGTGTCTGGTCGACGGCCGAGAGCAGCCAACCGGAGTGTCCGACCTCGCTCACCACGCGTTTCTCGGCGAGGAGACCCGACTCGTCGGCGACGGCCAGGCTGCCGCGCGGCGACGTCGTGTCGACGGCGAGGACGCGCACGGGCTAGCTTATACTCCACCTTCCCGCATGTCGTCGCCCGCTCTCGTTGGTACGCCCGCGATGCAGCAGTACCACCGGATGAAAGCCGAGCACCCGGACGCGCTCGTGTTCTTCCGGATGGGCGATTTCTACGAGCTGTTCTTCGACGACGCCGTGGTCGCGTCGCGCGCGCTCGAGATCGCTCTCACCTCACGCTCGAAGGACCAGAGCGGTCAGCCCGTCCCGATGTGTGGAGTGCCGTATCACGCGGCCTCCGGCTACATCGCCCGCCTGGTGCGACAGGGCTTCCGCGTGGCCCTGTGCGAGCAGATGGAGGACCCGCGCACGGCCAAGGGCGTCGTCAAGCGCGAGGTCGTGCGCGTCATTACGCCGGCCACCCAGCTCGAGCCCGACGCGCTCGATGCCGGCGAGAGCTCGTTCGTCATGGCGATTGAGCCCGGCCCGGACAACCTCGGTGTCGCCTGGCTCGAGCCCACGACCGGCGAGTTCGCGGTCGCGGAATGGGAGGGCCCGGCCCGCTTCGAGCGCCTCCGCGACGAGATCGGCGCTACCCGGCCGCGCGAGCTCCTGCTCCGCGGCATCGCCTCACTGCCCGAGTGGCTCTCTGACCCTGCGCAGCCCGAGGCTCAGATCCCGCGTGCGCCGGTCGAGGAGCGGGCCTTCGAGCCCGAACGCGCCCGGCGGGAGCTCCTGGCCCACTTCGGCGTCGCAACGCTCGAGGCCTTCGGCTGCGAGGGCCTGCCGCGGGCGACCGCCGCCGCCGGGGCGGCGCTCCGTTACTTGCGCGAGACCCAGAAGCGCGACCTCACGCACGTGACCACGCTCGTCACACGCGCGGTGCAGGACGTGCTCGCGATCGACTCGCTCACGCGCCGCAACCTCGAGCTGGTCGAGAGCCTGGCCGACGGCACGCGGCGCGGCACGCTCGTGGACGTGCTCGACCACACCAAGACCGCGATGGGCGGTCGGGCGCTCCGCGATTGGATCCTGCGCCCGCTCGTCGAGATGGAGCGCATCCAGGACCGGCTCGACGCCGTCGAGGAGCTCGGCTTCCGTGCCCTCGACCGCAGCCGGCTGCGCGACGCGCTCGCGGGCGTTCAGGATCTCGACCGCCTCCTGGGCCGGATCACGCTCGGTACCGCCGGCCCGCGCGATCTGGTGGCGCTCGGCACGTCGCTCCAGGCCCTGCCGGCGGCGGCCGAGGCGCTCACCGAGTGCCTGGCCCCACTGCTGCGTCGAGGCCGGAAGGAGCTCGACCCGCCGCTCGACCTGGCGAGCGACATCGAGCGCACGCTCGTACCCGACCCGCCCGCCCTGCTGCGCGAGGGCGGTTTCGTGCGCGATGGTGTCGACCCCGAGCTCGACGAGCTCAGGCACCAGAGCCGTGGCGGGCGCGAGACGATCGCGGCGATCGAGGAGCGCGAGCGGGCGCGCACCGGGATCGCCTCGCTCAAGGTCCGCTTCAACCGCGTCTTCGGCTACTACATCGAGGTCAGCCGTTCGAACCTGGCCCTGGTGCCGGAAGACTATGTGCGCAAGCAGACGATCGCCGGCGGCGAGCGCTTCATCACCCCCGAGCTCAAGCAGCACGAGGACCGCGTGCTGCGCGCGGACGAGCTGATCGCAGCCCGCGAGCAGCGCCTGTTCGAGGAGCTGCGCGAGCGCCTGGCCGGCGCAGCGCGGCGCATCCAGCAGACCTCGCGCGCCGCCGCCGAGCTCGACGTGCTCGCATCGCTTGCCGAGGCGGCCACGCGCTTCGACTACGTGAAGCCGCGCCTGTCGCGCGGGGACGAGCTCGTTTACGGCGAGGGTCGCCACCCGATCATGGAGCGCGTGCTGCGCGAGCCCTTCGTGGCGAACGACCTGGCGATGGGCGACGGCGCGTCCCGGCTCTACGTGCTGACCGGCCCGAACATGGGCGGCAAGTCCACCTTCCTGCGCCAGACCGCGCTGATCGTGCTGATGGCGCAGATGGGCAGCTTCGTGCCGGCGCGCGAGGCCAAGCTGGGCCTGGTCGACCGCGTCTTCACACGTGTCGGAGCCAGCGACCAGATCCTGCGCGGACAATCGACCTTCATGGTCGAGATGCAGGAGACCGCCCACATCCTGCGCCACGCCAGCGCGCGCAGCCTGGTGCTGCTCGACGAGATCGGCCGCGGGACCGCCACCTTCGACGGCTTGTCGATCGCGTGGGCCGTCGCCGAGAGCGTGGCGCAGAGCGCCGCATCGCCCAAGACCATCTTCGCCACCCACTACCACGAGCTCGTCGACCTCGCGGCCGACATCCCCGGCGTCGGCAATCTTCACGTCTCGGCCCGTGAGTGGCAGGACGGCGTCGTGTTCCTGCGCAAGATCGAGCCCGGTGGCTCGGACCGCTCGTTCGGGATCCAGGTCGCCCGCCTCGCGGGTATGCCCGCGGCAGTCGTGGCGCGTGCGCAGGAGATCCTGCGCAATCTCGAGCGGACCGAGTTCGATCGCGAGGGCCGGCCGCGCCTCGCCCACTCGGAAAGCGCCCCAGCCGCGTCCTCTCGCCAGCTCGCGCTTTTCGCCGGCGCGGAAGAGGCGGTGCTCGCCGAGCTGCGCCGTGCCGACCCCGACCAGCTCACGCCAATCCAGGCGCTGGCCCTGTTGGCCGAGCTGAAGAAACGGCTTTAGCCCCGGGGGGCTCGGGGGGGCGGGATGCCCCCCCGCCCAAAACCCAGCCGCTGATTCCGTTTCTCCGTTGTCCTTTTTCCCTTGTCCTTTTTCCGTTGTCCGTTGCCCGTTGTCCGTCTTCGGTTGTCCGTTGTCCATCCCGCTGTTCCGCAGCCACTGACCACGTTACACTTGGCCGTGATGCCGCTCAACCACAAAGACCCGCTGCGGG
>Ga0114129_10005829_pt1 | contig 17453 bp, 17 predicted proteins | sample RhiMetdeltSRZDD1_FD_80071 | JGI IMG/M metagenome (GOLD analysis project Ga0114129, IMG submission 80071) | Populus rhizosphere microbial communities from Tennessee, USA - Rhizosphere MetaG P. deltoides SRZDD1 (version 2) (version 2) | ecosystem: Host-associated > Plants > Roots > Rhizosphere >... | reverse complement strand
GCCTGGGCGGCAAGGTCGGTGATTGCCTTCTTCAGGCCTTCGGTGGTCTGCTCGTTGAACTGGGTGATGCGGATGAAGCCGACATCGTCCTCGAGACGCGAGCGCACCGAGCGCACGCGGATGATGTCGCGCGTGATCGCCACCTCGACCGGCTTGTCCTGGCCCTTGCGCATGACCTTGAGCTTGATCTTGGTGTTCACCGGGCCGCGCATCTTCTCGACCGCCTGGTTCAGGGTCAGACCCTGCACCGGCTCGTCGTCGAGATGGGTGATGATGTCGTTGGCCATGATCCCGGCTTTCGCGGCCGGGGTTTCATCGATCGGCGCCACGACCTTGATCAGGCCGTCCTCCATGGTGACCTCGATGCCGAGGCCGCCGAACTCGCCGCGAGTCTGGATCTGCATGTCGCGGAAGCTCTTGCCGTCCATGTAGCTGGAATGCGGATCGAGCCCGGCCAGCATGCCGTTGATCGCCGATTCGATCAGCTTGCCGTCGTCGGGCTTCTCCACATAGTCGGCCCGCACCCGCTCGAACACGTCGCCGAACAGGCTGAGCTGCCGATAGGTGTCCGCGGCCGCCGCTTGTGCGCGCGCAGCGTCGAACACGATGCGGGGCTGGGTGGTGATCAGGGTCACGGCCACGCCGGCCGCCGCACCGAGGAGAATCAGGGAAGTTTTGCGCATCATCCGCGAACCTTCTGGCCTTCGTTTGCGGCCCACCATGGGCCTGGATCGACGGGTATCCCGTCCTTACGGAACTCCACGTACAGTACGGGTTGGCTTGTCCCGCCCGCTTTAGCAGCGGTGGACTGGGCTTCGCTGCCCATCACCGCAACGGGCTCGCCCGTCACCACGAACTGCCCCAGGTCGACAGATATATGTTCCATCCCAGCGAGCAACACATGATATCCGCCGCCGGCATTAAGGATCAAGAGTTGGCCATAATTACGGAAGGGGCCGGCATAGACCACCCATCCGTCGCACGGAGCTGTGATTTGGCCGCCGGGCCGGGCGGCAATGGATACGCCCTTTTCCGTGCCCCCGAGCCCGTCCGGGGCGCCGAATTCCCGGATTCGGGCGCCATTCACCGGTAACGGCAGCATTCCCTTGGCTGAGGCAAAGGAAATCGCAGGGCTCAGTCGTCCCGGATCCTTGAGTGCGGCGAAATCCGGCCTGATGCCGGACCCTTTCTTGTCCTCGCTCGCGCGCGCGGCGGCCCGTGCTGAGCGGGCGGCGCTGCCGAGACCCTGCTCGAGCTTGACGATAAGTTGATTGAGATTTTCGGCCTGGACCGCCAGTTCGGCGGCGTGTTGGCGCTCCTCGCCGAGCGCCCGTTCCGCTTCCACCAGGCGCTTTTGCCGCTCGTCGACGAACAGCGCGAGGCGCTGGCGATCGTCCACCAGCACCAGAAGGTCGCGCGCGAGCTGGCCGCGCTCGTCGGCAATCTGCTTGCGCAGCCGCACGAGCTCGGCGAGGTCGGTCGCCAGCACCTCGGCCTGATGGCGCATTTCCGGCAAGACCGCGCCCAGCATCATGGCCGAGCGCACCGACTGCAGCGCGTCCTCGGCCCGGATCATGAGGGCGGGCGGCGTCTGCCGGCCGATCCGCTGCAGCGCCGCCAGCACCTCGGCGATGAGGCCGCGCCGCTGCTGCAACGAGGTGCGCAGCGCCTGCTCCTTCTCGTCGAGTACGTCGAGACGCTCCTGCGTCTGCGCCGCGCGCTCTTCCACTTCGGTCACGCGGGCGGCGGTCTCGATGATCTGCTGATTGAATTTTCGCCGGTCATCCCCGATCGCCTCGATCTCGCGCTTGAGCTTGGCCTCGTTCTCCAGAATCCTGCGCTGCTCGGCGCGGAGCTTTTCAAGCTGTTCGTCGCGCTCCTTGAGCGTGTCGAGGCTGGCGGGAGGGCTCACGGAACGATTGGCGTCGGCCGGTGCCGGAGTACGTGCGCGCGGCGCCGCCTGGGTCGACGCAGCCATCAGCCCGAGCGGCAAAAGGCCCAGCGTCGCCAGGATGATCGGGCGCAGCACGTAGGAGGAAGGCGAGACAGCCTGCATCGACCCGTTCTATGCAAAAACGGTTCCAATACGCATAGATAACCACGATTGGTACCGGATTAAGACCGGCCGTCCCGCACGGGCGTCGTCTGCGCCGTCGCCGCCGTTCGATCACGAGCGGTGATAGGGATGCCCGGCCAGGATGGTCACGGCGCGGTAGAGCTGCTCCAGCAGCATGATGCGCACGAGCTGATGCGGCCAGGTCGCGGCGCCGAAGGCGATCGCGAGGTTCGCCTTGTCGCGCAGGCTCGGCGCGAGGCCGTCGGCGGCGCCGATGATGAAGACGATGGCGGGCACGTCCTGCGCGCGCCACCCCTGCAGCCGGCCGGCGAAGGAGGCGCTGCTCATGCTCTCGCCGCGCTCATCGAGGATCACCGTGACGGCGCGGTCGGGAATGACATTGGCGATGGCGATCGATTCTTCGAGCATGCGCCGGGCGGCATCGCCGGCGCGGCTCTCCTTGATCTCGACGATATCGAAGGCGCTCAATCCCGCGCTGCGACCAGCATCGGCCGCGCGCTTGCGATAGCGCTCCGCGAGCTCGCGCTCGGGGCCTTGCTTCAGCCGGCCGACAACGGCCACCACGATCCGCATGCGTGACGATACGCATGGAACGTGGAACCGCTCAAGCCGTCCCCCTGACGAGAGCCGTCAGAGGTTCTCAGCTTGCCCGGCGTCCATGCGGCCGGGCCGGCGCCCACATCTTCTCCAGATTGTAGAAGGCGCGGGCTTCCGGCCGGAAGACATGGACGATGACGTCGCCGGCATCGATCAGCACCCAGTCGCAGTGCGGCATGCCTTCGACTCTCGCGTCGGGCACGCCGGCCGCAGCGAGGTCTTCCAGCACGCGATCCGCGACCGAGCCCACATGGCGGTTGGACCTGCCGGAGGTCACGACCATGGTGTCGGCGATCGAGGATTTGCCGGTGAGATCGAGGGTGACTGTATCCTCGGCCTTCATATCATCGAGGCGAGCGAGGACCAGGCGCAAAATCTCCTTGGCGTCGGGACGCACTTTGGAGATGGGCTCGGCGGCGCGGTGGGCGCCGACTCGAGAGAGTGCAGGTCTGGGCAGGTTCCTTTCCTTTCGCTGCATCAGCGCCCTGCGCGAAGCAGGGCGCCACTAAGATAGGCATGGCCGGGTAGCAGTTTCAACCTGTCGCCGCTCCACAATCCCCATCGTGTGGTATTTTGGCATCGCTTTTATGACGGGCGGCGCGCAGCGCCGTCGACGACAGCGGCGACTTCAAGCCGTGCAGGTAAACCCAGGCCGGCGGCTTGCGGTCGGCGAGAGACTTCGCTGCCGTCTCCGGGATGCGGGCTCGCGCCAGCGCCTGCCCCGCCGCGCTGGCGCTGGCATAGAGGCTCGGTCCGAGCCGATCGATCACCGCAATCGGTACCATGGCGGCGATCCCGCGCCATTTCTGCCAGCGGTGAAAGCTGCGCAGATTGTCCGCCCCCATGATCCAGACGAAGCGCACGCCCGGACAATGCCGGCGCAGATAGGCGACGGTCTCGTACGTGTAGCGCGTGCCGATCTGCGCCTCGACGCCGGTGACGTCGATGCGCGGGTGGCGCGCCAGGATCTTGGCGGCCAGCACGCGGTCGGCCAGGGGGGCAAGCCCTTGCGTGTTCTTGAGCGGATTTCCCGGTGTCACCAGCCACCAGACCCGGTCGAGCGCGAGCCGTTTCATCGCGATCAGGCAGGCGCCGAGATGGGCTTCGTGCGGCGGATCGAACGTGCCCCCGAACAGGCCGATGCGCATCCCGGGGGCATGGGGCGGAAGCGAGACGCGGGATGACGGCATCACGCGTCCCGCACACCGGGCATCATCGCGTCCGCACTGGCGCAGGCCGCGTGGATATGCCTGCGTCGGCCGCCAGGCCGGGACGCCCCCCATGCGCTCACGGTCTGATCTGCCCCGAACCGCGCACGCGATATTTGAAACTGGTCAGCTGCTCCGCTCCCACCGGCCCCCGCGCATGAAAGCGGCCGGTGGCGATGCCGATCTCCGCGCCGAAGCCGAACTCGCCGCCGTCGGCGAACTGGGTGGAGGCGTTGTGCAGGACGATCGCCGAATCGACTTCGTTGAGGAATTTTTCCGCGGTGGCGCCATCCTCGGTCACGATCGAGTCGGTGTGGTGCGAGCCGAAGCGTTCGATATGCCCGATCGCGTCGTCCACGCCGTCGACGACCTTGGCGGAGATGACGGCGTCGAGATATTCGGTCGACCAGTCCTCCTCGCTCGCCGCCTTCACGCGCGGGTCGACGGCGCGCGTCTCCTTGTCGCCGCGGACCTCGCAGCCGGCATCGAGCAGCATGGTCACCAGCGGCTTGAGATGCGTCGGCGCCGCCGCCCGATCGACCAGCAGCGTCTCGGCGGCGCCGCAGACCCCGGTGCGCCGCATCTTGGCGTTGAGCAGGATGGTCTTGGCCATGTCGAGCTTGGCCGCCCGGTCCACGTAGACATGGCAGATGCCCTCGAGATGCGCGAACACCGGCACCCGCGCCTCCGCCTGCACCCGCGCGACCAGGCTCTTGCCGCCGCGCGGGACGATGACGTCGATGGCGCCGTCGAGACCGGCGAGCATCATCCCGACCGCGGCGCGCTCGCGCGTCGGCACCAGCGCGATGGCCGCCTCCGGCAGGGCGGCGGCGCGCAGTCCCTCGATCAGCGCGGCATGAATCGCCCGGTTCGAGCGGTGGCTGTCGGAGCCGCCGCGCAGGATCGCTGCGTTGCCGGCCTTGAGGCAGAGCGCGGCCGCATCGGCGGTGACGTTGGGCCGGCTCTCGTAGATGATGCCGACGACGCCGAGCGGCACGCGCACGCGCTCGATGGTCATGCCGTTCGGCCGCGTCCAGCGCTCCGTCACCAGCCCGATCGGATCGGCCAGCGCACGCACCACGTCGAGCGCGTCGGCCATCGCGGCAACCCGCTTGTCGTCGAGCGCGAGGCGGTCGAGCAGCGCCGCCGTGGTGCCTGACGTCTTGGCCTCGGCCAGGTCCTGCGCATTGGCGGCGAGGATATCGGCCTTGCGCGCGCGGATCGAAGCCGCCATCGCCGCGAGCGCCTGGTCCTTCTGTGCCGTGGATGCGCGCGCAAGCGCATGCGCGGCGGCCTTCGCGCGCTGGCCGATGTCGTGCATCAGGCCGGCAATGTCGGAGCCCTCGACCGTCTTGAGCGGAGCCGCCATGACGAAATCCATGTTCTGAGCATTTCTCCCTATCACGTTCGGGGCAATCCCGCGAGACCGCACTTATTGCCGCGCTGGCGGGGGAGATGTAGTGACACAAGGGCAGGGACGCAGGGGGAGAGACGATGAGGCTCAAGGATCAGGTGGCGATCGTCACCGGCGCCGGTCGCAATATCGGCGAGGAAATTGCCAGGCTGTTCGCCGCCGAGGGCGCCAAGGTTGCGGTCGTCGACCTGGACAAACCGCGCGGCGAGCGGGTCGCGGATGCGATCCGGCAGGCCGGCGGCGAGGCCGAGCTGTTCGCGGCCGACGTCTCCCGGGGCGGCGACGTTGTGGCGCTGGTCAAGGCGGTGGTCGATCGCTTCGGCCGCGTCGACATCCTCGTCAACAATGTCGCGATCTCCGACAACAAGCACATCTTCGACATCACCGAGGAGGAGTGGGACCGGGTGCTGGCGGTGACGCTCAAGAGCCAGTTCCTCATGGGCAAGCATGTCGGCCAGCAGATGGCGGCGCAGGGCACCGGCGGGCGGATCGTCAATGTCGGCTCGACTTCGGGCTTCATGGGGCGAAGCCGCGCGGTCGCCTATTCCGCCGCCAAAGGCGGGGTCGCCAATCTCACGCGCGCGATGGCGGCGCAACTGGCGCCGCACAAGATCCGGGTGAATGCAATCGTGCCGAACAAGATCGGCTCGCCGGTCGGCAAGGACGAGTTCGATGCCTCGCGCCCGGTGCCGAACATGGCCAAGCGCCCGGGCCTGCCGCAGGAGGCCGCCAAGGCGGTGCTGTTCCTGGTGAGCGAGGATTCCTCGTTCGTCTATGGCGCCAATCTGTTCGTCGACGGCGGCGTCTCGGCGATGGATTTGTCGTAGTCGTTCGACCACGTCTGGCGTGGTTCACGAGAAGTGCCGCGCACTAGGTGCGCTCCCTCCCCCGCTTGCGGGGGAGGGTTGGGGTGGGGGCACGCGGGCACGAATTCTAATGCCCGCCCCCTCCCTGTCCCTCCCCCGCAAGCGGGGGAGGGGACGATGTGGCGCCAGTGTGCCTTCGTGTCGCGAGCGTCAGTCGTAGGTTGGGTCGAGCGCTCGCGAGACCCAACATCCCCCGGCGCGAGCGAGATTGTTGGGTCTCGTAAGAACTCGACCCAACCTACGTCGTCGCTACGTCGTCGCTAGACGGTCCCCGTCCACTTCGGCGCGTTGGTCGCCTTGATGCGGCGCGCGTCTTTCACCAGCTCCTTGATCGCGCCGGTGACCGGCAGCGAGAGCCCGGCCTTGTCGGTGAGGTCCGCGACGATCTGCATGTCCTTGAGTGCCCAAGTGAACGAGATCATGTCCCATTCCTTGAGCGCGTCCGAGGCGCCCGAGCTCATCAGCAACGCGGCGCGCAGCTTGGCGAGATCGATGCCGGTCGATTCCGCCAGCCGGCCGGCTTCGATCAGGCCCACGGCATTGATCCACAGCAAGAGGTTGTTCATGGTCTTGCCGACCTGGCCGTGGCCGACCTCGCCAAGATGGGCGTAGTCCGAGCAGAAGCAGCCGTAGACTGCGCGGCCGCGCTCGACCACGTCGGGCTTGCCGCCGACCAGCGCCAGCAGCGTCCCTTCATCCGCGGCGAAACGCCCGCGGCAGATCGGCGCGTCGAGCACGCCCACGCCTTGCGCTTGCGCGCGCTGGTCCAGCGCCTTGACGGTGTCGGGCTTGGCGGTCGACGACACAGCGATGATCGAGCCCGGCGCGAGATCGGCGAGCAGCCCCTCCGCTCCGAGCACGACCGCGTTGATCTCGTCGTCGTAGCCGACGCCGATGATGACGAAATCGGCGGCGCGCGCGACCTCGGCCGGAGTCTTGACCGCGGTGGCGCCGGCCTCGCGCGCCTTGGCCAACTGCTTGTCGTCGATATCGCAGGCGGTCACGGGGTAGCCGTGCTTGACCAGGTGCTTGAGCATGGCGAGCCCCATGCGCCCGACCCCCACGATGCCGACCCGCTCCTTCCCTGCGTTTGCCATCCGTCTCTCCTTGGTCATGCGCGGGCTTGACCCGCGCATCCATCCTCTTACGAAAAGGATGGGTCGAGCCCGGCAACGACGTTTGTCGTCACGCCTTCGCTTTCAACATCGCCGCCAGCGGCTTGGCCGCATCGGCGAGATCGTTGGCATCGAGCGCCACCCTGCGCTCGACCAGGCGGCGGGCCATCGCCATGTCGCGCTGCGCGTTGATGCCGGCGGCATAGACGAGGTGCGCCCCGTCGAGCTCGAACAGGATCGTGCCGCCGGTCCCGAGCGGGCGCCGCACGCGCGCGCTCGGCTGGGCGATCGGCCAGCCCATGCCCTGGATGTACATGTCGTATTGCTCGGACCAGAACGACGGCGCGACGTTGTAGGCGACGTCGCCGCCGGCGGCATTGCGGCCGGCGATCGCGCCGTGCTCCTGCGCATGGCGCCAGTTCTCCAGCCGCACCGGGCCGTGCGGGCCGGGAAAACGCGTGCAGTCGCCGGCCGCGAAGATGGCGGGATCGGAGGTGCGGCCGTGGTCGTCGACGATGATGCCGTCCTGGGTGGCGAGACCCGCGGCCTGCGCCAGCCGGTCGTCGGGCGCGGCGCCGATCCCGACCACGATGAGGTCGGCCGCGAGCGTGTCGCCGGATTCGGTCTCGACCGCGAGCCGCCCGTCCGGCAGATCGCGCAGCGCACACGGCGCGGCCCCGACGCGAATGTCGACGCCGCGTGCGCGATGGGCCTGTTCGATGATGGCCGAGGTCTCCTCGTCGCAGACGCGGGCGAGGATGCGCGGCGCGACCTCGAGCACCGTGGTCTTGACGCCGACTTCCGCCGCCGATGCCGCCACCTCCAAGCCGATCAGGCCGCCGCCGATGACCAGCAGCGACTGGCTTCGATGCAGGTGCGCCTTGAGCGCGCGCGCCTCCGCCTCGGTGCGCAGATAGTAGATGCCGGCGCGCCCGGCCGGGAACATCGGCAGCACCCGGTTGATCGAGCCGGTGGCGAGCACGAGCGCGTCATAGCCGATGCGCTCGCCCGCTTCGGTCACCACTGCCCGCGCCGCGCGATCGATCGCCGCGACCCGCGTGCCGCCCTTGAGCGCAACGCCGGTGGCGGCGATGCCCTTCGGACCGGCGATCGGCGTGTCCTGGGGCGCGAGCTTTCCCGTGAGCACCGCCTTCGACAGCGGCGGTTTCTCGTAGGGCTCGTGATGCTCGTCGTTGAGCAGCACCACTTCGGCCGCGCCGTCCTGCTGCTTGGCGGCCATCGCCGCCGCCACCCCCGCAGGTCCGCCCCCGACGATGATGATCTTGCGTGCGCCGCTCACGCCACGTCTCCCGGTCTTACGCTGTCGCGGCGCGGTGACGGCGTGGCACTGTAGGGTGGGTGAAGGCGCGGAACCGGCTCGCGAGATGTTTTCGGTGTCGCGCGCCTTCGCCCACGCGTTTCGTCAGTCGCGGTATCGTGTCCGCGCGTGGGCACGGCGCTGCACTCCTGGCTTGGCAACATACGCGAGCTGTCTCGCGCCTTTGCCCACCCTACGGCGGCAGCGCTCACGCCCGCAGTGCCGACAGCATCTCCTCGATATACTCGTCGCCGCTGGCGATCACGAGCATCGAGGCGTAGGGCCGCAGGGTTGCCAGGGTCTTCGACAGCTCGTCGTTGGAGCGCTCCTCGCTGCCGATGATCAGCGCCATGGTCATCACCTTGCGCACCGCGCAAGCCTCGCCGATGACAGCGGCGGCCTGTGCGCTGGTGCCGGCGCTCGACACCATCACCACGAGGTCGGCGGATGCCACCTCTTCCACCAGCGCCTTGGTGCGGCCGGCGAGATCGCTGAGCCAGGCCTGCATCTTCGAGCCCTCGCCGCCCGCTGCGCTGGCGAGCGGAGTGAGCGGCCAGCGCGGCAGCTCCATGGTGCGCACGCCTCGCGCGTCGGAAGACGCGCGTAAACGCGCTGATGACTCTCGCCCGGAACCGGGTTCGTCGGCGCCCGTCGGCGCGCCGTCGAACTTGATCGAGGTGAAGAAGGTGGCGCGTTGCCATTGCCGCTCGGCCACGCGCTTGACCACGCGTTCGCTGGCGGCATCGAGCGCGACCACCTTGACCACGCGCGGCTTGGAATTGGGATAGTCGATCCGGTACCGCGCTTCCGCGGCCGAGCTCATGCGTGCGCTTTCGCTGTCCATGGTCCCATCCTGTGCGCCCGCGCATCGTTTCCCGCCTGCGCCGCGCCGGTCTCCCGTTGTCCGCATAGAAGTGGCATCTTCTCCCGTCCGGCGTCAACGAGGGGGCGCCATCGGCTGCGCCAGCCGCAATGCAAGGAACGCTGCGATGCGAGTGCTCTGCACCAACGGCCTGAAAACGGTGATGCTCGATCTGGCCCCCGAATTCGAGCGCGCCATCGGCACCAAGGCGGTGATCACCTGGGGCTCGGCGAACGGGCTCCTGAAGGAGCTCGAAGCCGGCGCCGGCGGCGATCTCGCCATCCTCACCGCCGAGGCGATCGACGGCCTGATCAAGGACGGCAAGGTCGTCGCCGGCAGCCGCGTCGATCTCGCCCGCTCCGGCATCGGCGTCGCCGTGCGCAAGGGCGCGCCCAAGCCCGACATCGGCTCGCCCGACGCGCTCAGGCGCGCCCTGCTCGCGGCCAAGTCGGTCGCCCATTCCAAGACCGGCATGAGCGGCATCTATTTCCCGACCGTGCTGGCGCGGCTCGGCATTGCCGACGAGATGAAGCCGAAGATCGTCACCCCCGAGCCCGGCACGCCGGTCGGCGAGGTCGTGGCCAAGGGCGGGGCGGAGATCGGCGTGCAGCAGATCAGCGAGCTTCTGCCGGTCGCCGGCATCGAGATCGTGGGCCCGCTGCCGGCCGCTCTGCAAAGGATCACGATTTTTTCGGCGGGCGTGCTGACGGCGGCGAAGGAGCCGGAGGCGGCGCGGGCGCTGGTGCAGTTCGTCGCGACCGCATCGCGGCCGCTGCTCAAGGACAAAGGCCTGGAGCCGGCATAGGCCGAGGCCTTAAGGCAGCCGGTAGGTTGGGTCGGGTTCTTCACGAGACCCAACGCTTCGCAGCGAGATGTTGGGTCTCGCAAGGGCTCGACCCAACCTACGCCTGCTTCGCAAGACGTTGTCGCGAAGAAGATGGGTTGCCGGGTCAAACCCGGCAATGACGACTGGGCGGCCGACGTGCTCTACTCTGCGTCAGAACAACAAGATCGTAGGGAGGATGTGATGGGGTCGAAAACCGCCGCCATGGCCGCTTGCCTTGCCGCGCTGCTGGCGCAGGGAGGCGCCGTCCGTGCCGCCGACGTCAGCGTCATCGCGTCGACCGCGATGCGCGAGGTGCTGGAAGAGCTCGTTCCCATGTTCGAGCGCGCGAGCGGCCACAAGGTGACGCTGAGCTTCTTGTCCGGCGCGGTGCTGCCGGTCAAGGTCAAGGAGGGCGCGCAGGCCGATCTGGTCGTGACCACGCCGCAGACCATCGACGATCTGGTCAAGGCCGGCAGAGTCGAGGCCGGCACGCGCATCGATTTCGTGCGCTCGGGCGCGGGCGTGGCCGTGCGCGCGGGTACCCGCAAGCCGGACATCGCCACGCCGGACGCATTCAAGAATGCGCTCCTCGCCGCCAAGACCGTCGGCTACAGCCAGGGCCCGAGCGGCGTGCATTTCATGACCGTGCTGGCGCGGCTCGGCATCGCCGATCAGATCAAGGCCAAGGGCGTGGTGCCGCCGCTCGGCCAGCGGGTGGGTGCGCTCATCGCCAAGGGCGAGGCCGAGATCGGCGTGCAGCAGATCACCGAGCTGCTGCTGATCCCCGGCATCGATTTCGTCGGGCCGCTGCCGAAGGAGCTGCAGGCCAACATCGTCTATGCGACGGCGACGCCGTCCAACGCGAAGGAGCGGCAGGCCGCCGCCGCGCTGGTGAAGTTTCTGTCCTCCGAGCCCGCGCTGCCCGTGATCAAGAAGATGGGGCTGGAGCCGGGATAGCGCGGCGCACGTTTCTCTCGTGCCCCGGCCAAGCGAGCGCCCACCGCTCTTGTGGGTGAGGCATCCAACTCGCACGCGAGCGCGAGCCGGGGCCCAGAGCGACACGGCAAGTGTTCACGACAACGGACTCGTTGCAGATGATATTTGCCTCGCTATCTTCCGCGCTCGTCAGGCCCCGCGAATGCGGGGCATCCAGTACGTGCCGGCCATGTCGTGAAGTGACGCGTGGGGCAGGTTGATGACTGGATCGTCCGCCTTCGCGGACGATGACAGCGGGCGTAGCCGCGGTCACCTGTGCTGCGTGATCGTGTCCACCAGCGCGAGCCGGCCCTTCTTCACCTCGGCGAGCGCGCGCAGGAGCGCGGGGCGGATGTCCTGCGGCTTGTCGATCGGCCCTTCGCCGTAACAGCCCATGGCGCGGGCAAGCCCGGCGAAATCGGGCTCCGGCCCGAACAGGTCCATCCCGATATGCGCCTTGGCCTCGTCGGTGCCGCGCAGCTTCGCCATGCGGATCTGGTGCGCCCAGTCGTTGTAGTAGGCGCGGTTGTTGTGCATCACCACCAGCATGGGGATTTCGTATTTCGCCGCCACCCACAGCGCGCCGGCGTCGAACATCAGGTCGCCGTCGGGCTGGGTGTCGACCACGACGCGCCCCTTGCCCTTGTGCGCGAGCGCGACGCCGAGCGAGATTCCGATCTGGGTGGAGGTGCCGAGCTCGACGCCGGGATGGCGGTAGGGCTTGTCGAAATCCCACAGCTTGCGCACCTGCTGCTTGAGGTTGTTGGCGGTCAGCACCCAGTCCTCGTCCTTGATCACCTCCCAGACCTCGAGCGCGAGTCGTGCGAAGGTGATCGGCGACGCGTCCCAGTTCTCGCGCGCCTCCTGCTGCCATTTCGCCCACACCTCGTCGTGGCGCTTGCCGACGGCGCGCTTGCGCACGGCGATGCGGGACTGGAGCTTGGAATCGGCCGCAATGCGCGCCTTGCAGATGCGGGTGAGCTCGGGGATGCCGAGCGCGGTGTCGCCGAGCGCCCGCACCGAGCACGGCTGCATGCGGCAATAGTCAAAAGCCCACTTGCTGATGTTGATCTCGCCGAAGCCGATCTCGACGAAATCGCACGACGGCGGCGTGAGCTGTTCGCGCGTGCGCTTGGCGTTGTTGAGCTCGGTGAGCTGCTTTTCCCAGTCGTTGACGTCGAGGCCCACGACCAGATCGGTGTGCCGCAGCGTGTCCTTGTCCATGCTCAGGCACAGCGGATGCTTGTTGGGAAAATTGAGCGCGTTGTTGACGTCCCACACCGCCGCGCCGGTGGTCTCGGCGAGCTCCACGATGCTTTCGAAGCCGCCCGCGCGCCGGCCGGCATATTCCGCCAGCAGCAGCGGGTGCTCGGCCGCGATCAGCTTGTCCGCGATCGCCGCGATCGCCGCCGGATCGGGCGCCATCCGCGCCGGGGTCGCGGCCGCGCCGGCCGGCGGCAGCGCCACCTCGCCATCGAGCGGCGCCTCCTGCAGGGCGGCGTCGTAGCACATATAGACCGGGCCCTGCGGCTCCGTGGTCATGATCGAGTAGGCGCGTGCAAAGCTTTCCGGCACGCCTTCGATCGCGGTCGGCTGATAGTCCCACTTCACGTAGTCGCGCACCGCGTTCCCCTGCACCAGCGCCGAGTGGGTCCAGTCGATGTGCGGCCGGCGCTTGCCCTCGTCCATCGGGCCGGTGGCGCCGATGATGAAGATCGGCACCCGGTCGATATAGGCGTAGTAGATCGCCATGCAGGCATGCAGCAGCCCGACCAGGTTGTGCAGGATCACCGCCATCGGCTTGCCTGTCGCCTTGGCATAGCCGTGGGCGATCTGCACCGCGATCTCCTCGTGCTGGCACAGCATCATCGGCGGCTGGTTGCCGCCGTAATTGACGAGCGAATCGTGCAGGCCGCGAAAGCTTGCGCCCGGATTGAGCGTGATGTGGGGAAAGCCGTAGCGCTTGATCAGGTCGACGATGACGTCGGATTGCCAGCCACGGTAGTTCTGGCCCGTGGCCTCCACGCGTTCCGTCCGGTCCTGCATCGGCGCGCCCCTTTCGATCCTGACCAGTCTACCGCGACGGCGAGCCGTGCTGTCCGAATCGGTATGCTCGCCACAACCTAATGCCGGATGAAGTCCGCCGCCTTGTCGGCGAGCGGCTTGGGAGTCTGGTACAGCTCCTTCACCAGCTTCTCGACCTCGTCGCCGGCAACCGGATTGATCTCCAACTGCGACTTCTCGGCATCGGAGAGGAATTCGGGGTCCTTCATGGTGTCCATGAACGCCGTGCGCAGGGCCGCGGCGCGCTCGGGCGGCACGCCGGGCGGGGCGAGATAGGGTCGTCCCATCACCTGGCGTGCGAAAATGAGCTTGAAGATCTGCTGCTGGTCCTCGCTCTTGGCGAAGTCCATGACCAGCGGCACGTCGGGCAGGTCGGGATGCTTGCTGAGCGACAGCTGCACCAGGATGGTGATCGACTTGTCGTCGATCCAGCGCTTGTGCGTCGCCAGCACGCTCGACCACGACCAGCCGCAGCGGCCCTTCACCTCGCCGCGCTCCATCGCCATGGTCACGTCGTTGCCGCCGGGATAGCCGGTGACGATCTTGAATTTCGTGCCGAGCACGCCGTTGAGGATGCGCGGAAACTGGTCGGTGTCGGCGGCTTGGCCGGTGCCGCCGACGATCAGTTCCTTGCTCAGGGTATCCTCGAGCTTGGTGATGCCGCTGGTGTTCCAGGCGACGCAGATGCTCACCTCGTTGTTGGCGCTGCCGATCCAGGTGAACTTGTCGGCCTGGAACTGGGCGCCCTTGGAGCCGAGCAGCGGATCGAACGCGGTGCCGCGGCCGATGGTGGCAATGGCAGTGCCGTCTTTCGGCGCGACGTTATAGAGCCAGTTGGCCAGCCGCAGGCTGCCGGCGCCTTCCATGTTCTTCGGCACGATGGTGGGATTGCCGGGGATGTGCTTGCCAAGGTGGCGCGCGATCACGCGGGCGTAGAGGTCGTAGGCGCCGCCGACGCTGTAGCCGATATAGAGGTCGACGTTGCGGCCCTTGTAGAAGGCCGCGGGGTCCTGCGCGCGTGCGATCGCCAGGGCGAATAGGATCGTCGCCAATATGAGGATCGCGGCCCCGCCGCCGCGGGCCCAATTCCCACCACGCATGGTGTTACTCCTTAAAGCTCGCTCCTCACCCCGCCTTCTTCTGTTCGGGCTCGAATCCCGGCGCCGCCTCGACCTGGTCGAACCAGTCGAAGCCCATCTCCTTCACCATGCGGTTGCTCATCATGATCAGCCGTGCCTCTTCGGTCGCGAAATGCTGGTGGTCGGTGAACGGCGGGACATAGATGAAGTCGCCGCGTTTCCACTCGAACTTCTTGGGCACGTCGGACCATTCCCATTTGAACGCGTCGAGGCAGTCGAACTTCAGATCCCAGTGCAGGTCGTGGCCGGCGCCTTCGGCCACGAAGATGATTTCCTCCCACATGTGGCGGTGCCGGCCCGAGCGTTCGCCGGCCTTGAGGAACTGCATGTAGGCTTCGACGCAGCATTCGCGGGTATTCAGCCGATGATGGACGAGATGCTTGATCAGTCCGTCCGCCGATCGCTCCCACGGCATGTCCTCGGCTTTGACGACATTGGTCCGCGTCTCGTAGCTCTTGCGGAATTCCTGCGAGGCCGCGATGTCGTCGGCGTGGAAATTGCAGGTGTTCGATCCCGAATGCGAGGGCCCCTTGTCGCCCATTGTCCCGTTATCGTCCAATGACATGCGTCCTCCTGATGCTTTGCCCGAAAGTGCCCTGCCCGAAAGTGCCGTGCCCGAAAATGCTCAAAGGTCGTCGGGGGGCTTGTACTCGGTTTGACCGTTCGGCAATTCCTCCGGCGGCCATTCCACGATCTTCTGGAACAGGAGGTGCATGAACAGGAACAGCGGCTTCGCCTTGAACACCAGCAGGATCGCTTCTTCCTCCGGGTCGTCGTTGAAGTGCTGGTGGACGCACCCGTTCTCCACGATCATCACGTCGCCGGCCTTCCACGGGATGTGCCGGCCGTCATGCACGTCGTGGCCGCGGCCCTTGAGCACGTAGAACACCGCGCTGTTGAGGTGGCCGTGCTTCTGGCCGTAGGCGCCCGGCGCATACGCCTCGATGTGGGTCTCGAGCGACTGGGTGACGGCGGACGCTTTCGGACTGATGATGTGCTTGCCGTACTGGCCGGGACCGCCCTTCCAGGGCACGTCCTGCGAGGAGTAGACCCGCTTTTCCTCCAGCAACGCCTTGTACAGGTGGCTATAGGTGCCTTCGAGCGCCCGCACGAAGGTGCGCTTCTTGGCCCAGCGCTCCCATTTCTCGTGCTTCTTCTCCTCGGCGTACTCGTCGGGCTGGTTGTGACCGATGCCCGGCCGTACCTGTTCGTACATGCCCGTCATTCCGGCGCCTCCCTCGAATCGGCTGCGCGTGGGCGATCCGTACCGCCCGTCGTTGCAAGCGAGCTCTGATGGCCGTATGCGCTGTCATTACGGGATTACGGCAGGGCGCGCAACGCTCGGTGGGGCGGATCGGCTCTGCGCGCGCGTGTCCTGGGCTCGCGCTCGCGCATAAGATTTGCGCTCATCGCGGGATCGCGGCGCTCGCTGGCCGGGGCACAGCGCGGCCACCGTCTCGGGTGTCTCGGGCGAGCGCAAGCGAGACCCGGGAACCAGGGGCTGCACGCACCGGCGTGCCAACGCCGGTATCGATAACGACGGGACGCGCGCCTACTCCGCCGCGTAGAACGGCGTCGCGCTGCGCTGCTTGAGGTCACCCAAGGTGAGCACGCGGGCGCGCAGTTGCGCCAGCGTGCCGTTCTGCTTCAGCGCGCGGCCGCAGACCTTCTCTGCGGCTGCTTTCTCGCTCGCGGCCTCGACCTTTTTCCAGTTGTGCTCACGGCTCCATTGCCCGTTCGGCCAATGCTGCACCTGATATGTCCGCTGCGTTTGCATCGTGTTTCCCCGATGTTGATGCGAGAGGGCGTGGGAGTAGAAATCGTTTTTGGCGACAATCGGGCTTCTACGCGCAACGAGTGTGATTTGTCGCGCCATTCGGCCCGCGCCGGTCACGCTCGCGTGAAGGGGCCTTCGGTGCCGCGCAGTCGGTGTGTTCCCTGCCACAAGAGGAGGGGAGCAGACCGAGTTTGCTGTTCGCTGACTCCACGCAACTATTATCTGCGCTGCGCTACGCTGCGTTGCGTCGCTTCTTCTTCGCGCCGGCCTTCTTGCTCCGGCCCGCTGCGCTCGCGCGCCGGGCCGCGGGCTTCGCCTGCGGCAGCCCCGCGGTCTGCGGCCGCGCGACCTCGGCCAGCCCTTTCATGCGAGTGAGCCCGGCGGCGGTCCACATCGCCTCCGCCTTCTGCAGCCGCGTCACCCAGTATTCCCAGGCGCGCTCGACCCCGCGCGAGCCGAGATTGTGGCTGCCGCATTTCTCCGCCTCGCCCGGCGACAGCGGCGCCGGCGTTCCGATCGCCATCGCGCGCAGCTGGATCTCGGCGTTGCGCGTCGTATAGATCGAGCGGAACACGCATTCGCGCACCGACTTTCCCGCCAGCGACGCGCCGTGGCGGCGCAGCAGCAGCATCCAATGCGGGCCGAGCGCGCGCGCATGCGAGGCGCCTTCCTCGGGCGTGCGCACCAGGAGGTTGGTGTCGCCGAACTCGTCGCGGCTGTCCCAGAACGGCACCTTGGCGCCGAGCGTGCCGCCGAGGTGGAACAGCGGCACCAGCTCCACCCCGGTGGCGCAGAACGGCAGCACCGACGGCGCGTGGTGATGGCACACCGAGTTGACGTCGGGCCGCGCTTTGTAGATTTCGCCGTGGATCACCATCTCGCTGTAGAGCCGCAGATTCGTCGGCACGACCGGCGTGGAATCCAGCGTCATCTCCAGCACGTCGGACGGTTCGACCAGCTCCGAGGCGCGATGCCGCGAGATGAAGTAGCGGTTTGGATCCTTCGGGTTGCGCGCGCTGATGTGCCCGAACGCATCGATGATGCCCTCGTTGGCCAGAATGCGGTTGGCGACGGCAAGCTCGTGACGCAGTTCGGCGAATTGATCCGGCATGGGTGTTTCCTTGGTTTCCGCGAAGCAGCGAATGGCGAATGGGGAACAGCGAATAGAGAGTCGTAAATGGCGGCAAGCGCGCGCTATTCGCTACTCGCTATTTC
>Ga0114129_10005828_pt1 | contig 17453 bp, 15 predicted proteins | sample RhiMetdeltSRZDD1_FD_80071 | JGI IMG/M metagenome (GOLD analysis project Ga0114129, IMG submission 80071) | Populus rhizosphere microbial communities from Tennessee, USA - Rhizosphere MetaG P. deltoides SRZDD1 (version 2) (version 2) | ecosystem: Host-associated > Plants > Roots > Rhizosphere >... | reverse complement strand
TTTCACGCTCCTCTGTCGAAACATCCTCAGCACGCGTTCGACCGCTGCGGGCAGTTCGATAATCACGCTCGTTTCCGCCAGCCCGGCCCGAGTTGATTGGCGGGCAGATCCACGCGAAATCTGAGGACTCCTGCGGTTCTACTGTCGGCTGCTGGAAGGCGAGAGTGGCGTCGGCAAGGAGCTCGTCGCGCGGCAGATTCACGAGCTGAGCCGGCGGCGGTCCGGACCGTTCGTCGCCATCAACTGCGCCGCGCTCGTCGAGACGCTGCTCGAGGCGGAACTGTTCGGCATCGAGGAGCGGACGGCGACTGGAGTCAAAGGCCGGCGTGGCAAGTTCGAGGCGGCCGATGGCGGCACGCTGTTTCTCGACGAGGTCTCGGACCTGTCGCCGTCGGCGCAGGCGAAGCTGCTGCGCGCGATTCAGGATCTGGCGATCGAGCGCGTCGGCGGCCATGGCACGCATCGCGTCGACACCCGGATCATCGCCGCCACGAATCGGCCGCTCGCGGACCTCGTGCGCCAGCGCACCTTTCGGTCCGATCTGTTCTATCGAGTCAGCGGCGTGGACGTGCGCGTACCGTCGCTCCGCGAGCGGCGAGCGGACATCCTCGAGCTCACGCAATATTTTCTGGCGCGCCACCGATCGACGCGGCCGCTGCGGCTGTCTCCCGAAGCGATCGACGCGCTGCGTTCGTACGACTGGCCCGGCAACGTGCGCGAGCTGGAGCGGCTGGTCGAGCGGACGGTCACGCTCGCGACGTCCGACGTCATCGCCCTCGACGATCTCCCGCCGCTCGTGGGCGGACCGCATCTCTCGGCGCTCGGACCGTCGCTGCAGCGCGACGACACGCTGCGCGCCTGGGCCCGGCGCTACGTGCGGATCGTGCTCCAGCGCCGCAACGGCAACAAGCGCGATGCCGCGCGCGCGCTCGGCATCAGCTATCACACGCTGCAGGCGTATCTGCGGACGCCGGTCGACGAGGACGCGCCCGGCGTTCGGACGGAAGACAACAGTGGAACACGGGAAGTCGGCGCCAGTGGCGCCGCGTGATGCCGGGATGTCGCCGGTTCACATGGCCGACGAGACACGGCGGCGAGTGCCGCGAGGTCGCGCGTTTGCCTTCGCTCGGGAAGGAACGTGCGTATGCATGGACTTCGCAGAACGTTTCTCGCAAGCCTGGCGGTGGTCGCCGCGGGCGTGGTGGCGCAGGTGCCCGCGCGTGTCGCGGCGGTGCGCGCCAATCCGGCGGCGCAGGGGAACGGCCCCGTCCGTACGATTCCGGCGGGGCAGCATCTGGCTGCGGCGCCCGGCCAGAAGGGCGCGACATTCTACTGGCTGGAAGGGCAGGCGGCTCGCGTGACCGCGCGCTACGCGGATTCGGTCGTCGTGGTCCAGCGCGGCGGCGACGGCGATCTGGTGGCGACCGTGACGGACGTCGCCGGAAACGAGCAGTCGCGGCTGAACGTCGACGGGGCGACGGACACGCTGCTATACGTGCCGCGCGCCGGTACACCGCTTCAGGCGATGAACGATTCGAAGGTCCGGCCGACGCTCGACTGGACGCATCGCCAGGCGTACGCGCTGTGGAAGGGCGGCACCGCGAACCTGTCGTGGAAGAACGGTATCATGCGCGCGGCCGCACACCGCGACGTGGAGCCGTCAGAAGTCGAAACCGTGTGGAAAGATGGCCTGACGGCCAAAGTATCGCGGAAGGCCGACGCGAAGTCGCGGCTGCGCGAGACCGGCAGCAAGACGGACCGCGTCGTGTCCGGTCCGGCGCTCGTCGCGAGATTGAGCAAGGACGGCGTCGACATCGGCGGGAGCAGCTGGCATCCGACCGAGCAGCTCTTCATGTGGCAGCTGCCGGCGACGAGCGGGTTCGTCGAGGCTCGACACCTGAAGGCGCAGTTCGGCGGCTGGCCGTTTACGCCCGACGCGGAATGGGTGAACCTGCAGACGATCGCGTTCCAGCATTTCAAGTCGAAGATCGACGCGGGCGGCTTCGTGGCGAGCAACGATCGCGCGTGCCGGCCTGCCGCCCGGCCGACGCTCGCCGGTGCGCTGGCTGACTTCCTCACGCCGACCGTCCACGCCAACGAGCCGGGCTGTGACGGCCTGCACTGGCTGGACGGATCCGTCCTGCGCTTCTGCTGCGACATCCATGACGCGTGCTACGGCAAATCCGGCTGCAGCGCGAGCTCGTGGTGGACCATCTGGAAAAGCTGGACGTGCGACTACTGCAACATGAACGTCATCATGTGCTTTGCGTCGGGCGGCTGCACGTGCTTCCCGCCATTCGCGTCGACGCAACCGGTGGACGATCCGAAGCGCGTACCTCGAGCCAACACATGAAACGCTGGACGGCAGTCATCTCGGGCGCGGTCACGTTCCTGGCGCTGCACGCGATCCTGGTCCGCGCATGGCCGGCCTGGTCCGGCGGCGCGAATGAATTTGCGCCGTGGTTCATGAACTCGGGCCGGGGGATCGTGCTCGCTGCAGTCGCGTTCTTCGCGGTGGGCGCGATCTGCGGTGCCACGCTGTCGGACCCCCAGCCGGAGAGCGCGGCGGCGACGGGCGGCTACATCTCGCTCGGCGCCGTGCCCGTGATGATTGTCGTCCTGTTTCGCATCCCCGGCGGCCCGGGGACGCTGTTTCCGATCGCGATTGTCCTGGGAGCGCTCCTCATCGGCGGCATGAGCCTCTTCGGCGCCGCAGCGGGAGCGTTCGGGCGGATGCTGTTTGCCGAACGTCGATGAGAACTACGTGTTCGCGTCAGCGCGCTCGTTGAGCAGGAGCCGCCGGAGCGTACGCAAATCGTTCAGCAGCCGCAGCGTCGTCGTGAGGTGCGACTGCAGCTGCCAGATCTTGTAGTCGATCAGCCGCAGCAGATCGACGCGGCGGCCGGTCTCGGCGGGATCGACCGCGGCGAGCGCATCCTGGATGGACTGGCGCGTGTGCGTCGCGACCTCGGTGAGCAGCGTCACGTACTCGTGCGCGTCCTCGATACTGGCGAACGGCGCGTCGACGGGTCGCCGGCGGGCCGGTGTTGGTCTGGTGGCCGTCGCAGCCTGGGTCATCATGGGGTCCCCCGCACTCTTCAATGACCGTACCAGGCGCAGCGACCGTTCCCCCGCCCGGCTGGCGCGCGATCCACGGCGATCCGACTGCCGAAAGTCGACCGGCAATCACAATTCCGGTATACCTGTCGCCCGTACGCGGCTGAATCGAGCGCACGACATCACTGGTCGAGCACGCGCTCGGGCCGCGACAACGGAGCGGCCCGTCCGATCTCGAGGAGACGCGCCTCTAGTTGACCGTGCTCGAAGCTGCATAGTACCGTTGCGTGTTCGGCACGCGCGCGAATTCCCCCATGGAACAGGCCACCGAGGCACCGCTCAGAAAGACGCCCCTCCACGCTCGTCACCGTGCTTCCGGCGCCCGCATGGTCCCGTTCGGCGGGTGGGACATGCCCGTCGAGTACTCCGGCATCGTCGCCGAGCACATGGCGGTGCGCGAGCGCGCCGGCCTGTTCGACGTCAGCCACATGGGCGAGATCGAGATCGCGGGCAAGGATGCGCTGGCGGCGGTCCAGCGAATTGCGTCGAACGATGCAGCAAAACTCCAGGTCGGACAGGCGCAGTACTCGGGCCTGATGACGCCGGCCGGCACGTTCGTCGACGATCTGCTGGTGTACCGGCTCGCGCCCGCACATTTCCTGCTCGTCGTCAACGCCAGCAACATTCAAAAGGACTACGGCTGGATTGCGGAGCAGATCGAGCCGGCGGGCGACGCCGTTGCCGTCGACGCCAGCTCGCGGTACGCGCTCCTCGCGATCCAGGGACCGGCCGCGCTGGAGGTGCTCCAGCCGCTGACCGGAGTCGACCTGAGCTCGATCAAGTACTACTGGTTCGCTCACGGCGAGGTGGCGAGCATCCGCGCCACGATTTCGCGAACGGGGTACACGGGCGAGGACGGCTTCGAGATCTTTGTGCCGCCGCAATCCGCGGATCGCGTGTGGCTGGCGCTCCTCGAGTCCGGACGGGCGGCCGGCGCGATCCCGTGCGGCCTCGGCGCACGCGACACGCTGCGGCTCGAAGCGGCCATGCGGCTGTACGGCAACGACATCGACGGCACGACCACGGCCCTCGAAGCGGACCTCGGATGGATCGTCGGGTGGAACAAGACCGATTTTCTCGGCGCCGACGTCCTGCGCGCGCAGAAGGCGAACGGCGTCGCGCGCAAGCTCGTCGGGTTCGAGATGATCGACCGCGGGATCGCGCGCCAGGGCTATGACGTTTACACGACCGCCTCGACAAGCGCGCCCGCGGGGAAAGTCACCAGCGGCACGCAGACGCCGTACCTGAAGAAATCGATCGGCATGGCATACGTGCCGGCCGATCAGGCGGCGCCCGGAACCGAGCTGGACGTCGACATCCGCGGACGCCGCACGCGCGCGCGCGTCGTGCCGATGCCGTTTTACAAACGCCCGCGGCCCCCACCGGCCGCCGGAGGATGACGTGAGCGCGTATCCCGCCGGGTTCAAGTACACGAAGGATCACGAGTGGATCGAGCTCGCCGGCGACCGCGGCAAGGTCGGCATCACCGACTACGCGCAGCAGCAGCTCGGCGACGTCGTCTACGTGGAGCTCCCCGAAGTCGGCGCGAAGGTGAAGCAGGGACAGTCGTTCGGGACGATTGAATCGGTCAAGGCCGTCTCGGAGCTGTACTCGCCGGTCAGCGGGGAAGTCGTCGACGTGAACACGGCCCTGAAGGACAAGCCGGAGACCGTCAACAAGGATCCGCACGGCAGCTGGATGGTCGTGCTCAAGCTGTCGAACGCCGGCGAGGCCGGCGGATTGCTCGACGCCGCTCAGTACCAGGACCTCATCAAGTAAAGGACCCAGTCACGTAGATGACGCGTGTAGACCCCGAACGATTCAGCTCCCGCCATATCGGACCGGACGAAGCCGAGCGCGACGCGATGCTGAAGGTCGTGGGCGCCGCCTCGCTCGACGAGCTGATCGACCAGGCGATCCCGTCGCGAATCCGGCTGCGCGCGCCGCTGAATCTTCCCGATGGGCAGAGCGAATACCAGTTCCTCCGCGACCTGCGTACGGTCGCGTCGAAGAACACCGTGGCGCGGTCGTTCATCGGCCTCGGCTACTACGACTGCATCACGCCGAGCGTCATCCTCCGCAACGTCCTCGAGAACCCCGGGTGGTATACGCCGTACACGCCGTACCAGGCCGAGATCGCCCAGGGACGCCTCGAAGCGCTCCTCGGCTTTCAGACGATGGTGCGCGACCTGACCGGGATGGAGGTCGCGAACGCCTCGCTGCTCGACGAGGCGACCGCCGCCGCCGAGGCGATGACGATGCTGCACCGGGTACAGGCGAAGCGGATCGAGCGGATCGAGGGCCGGCCGCAGTTCCTGGTCGCCGACTCGTGCTTCCCGCAGACGATTGAAGTCCTCCGCGCGCGCGCCGAGCCGCTCGGCATCGAGATCGTCCTCGCGTCGATGGAGACGATCCGCGAGATGCCGCTGTCCGAGCGGGTGTTCGGCGTGCTCGTGCAGAGTCCGGACGAAGCGGGGCGCGTCCACAATCTGAGGGAACCGATCGCGCGCGCCCGGCAGGCGGGCGTGGCGGTCGCTGTTGGCAGCGATCTGCTCAGCCTCGTCCTGCTGACGCCGCCGGGCGAGCTCGGCGCGGACGTCGTCTACGGCAGCTCGCAGCGCTTCGGCGTGCCGCTCGGCTACGGCGGTCCGCACGCGGCGTTCTTCGCCACGCTCGACCGGCACGTGCGGCAGGCGCCGGGCCGCATCATCGGCGTGTCGATCGATGCGCACGGCAACACCGCGTATCGCATGGCGCTCCAGACGCGGGAGCAGCACATCCGCCGCGAGAAGGCGACGTCGAACATCTGCACGGCGCAGGCGCTGCTGGCCAACATCGCGGGCCTCTACGCCGTCTATCACGGTCCGAAAGGGCTGAGGCGCATCGCCTCGCGCGTGCACGCGTTCGCCCAGCTCCTCGAGCGGCGGCTCGGGCCTTTGGGATTCCGTCAGCTCAACGATCAGTACTTCGACACGCCGCGGTTCGAGATCCCGGGCGGCGTGCAGGCGGTCGGTCAGATCGTGAAAGCGGCGGTCGCGTCGAAGATCAATCTCGGCTACCGCCGCGATGGCACGATTCACGTCGCGCTCGACGAAACGGTCGACGAAACCGACATCGACGCAATCGTCGCGGCGTTCGCCGCGGGTGCCGCGCCAGGTGTAGGCCGGGTCCTACCGGACCCGCCGAACGCGCCGGGTCCAAAAGGACCCGGCCTGCACCTGGAGCCGTATCCCGACGGACTGCGCCGGACGTCGCCGTTCCTGACGCATCCGGTCTTCAACAAGTACCACTCCGAGACCGAGATGATGCGCTACATCCGCGGCCTGGAGCGGAAGGACGTCGGCCTCGACACGTCGATGATTCCGCTCGGCTCGTGCACGATGAAGCTGAACGCCGCCTCGGAGATGCTGCCGATCACCTGGCCGGAATTCAGCACGCTGCACCCGTTCGCGCCGGTGGAGCAGGCGGCCGGCTACCTGCAGATCTTTCGCGAGCTCGAATCGATGCTGTGCGAGATCACCGGCTTCGCCGGCGTGTCGCTGCAGCCGAACTCCGGCGCGCAGGGGGAGTTCGCCGGGCTCCTCGTCATCCGCGCGTACTTCCGCGACCGCCACGAGCAGCAGCGCGACGTCTGCCTGATTCCCGCGTCGGCGCACGGCACGAACCCCGCCAGCGCCGTCATGGCCGGCATGCGCGTCGTCGTCGTCGCCAGCACGGCCGAGGGCAACATCGACATCGAGGACCTCCGGCGCAAGGCGGAGGAGCACAAAGAGCGGCTCGCGGCGCTGATGGTCACGTATCCGTCGACGCACGGCGTCTTCGAGGAAACGATTCAGGACGTGTGCAAGATCGTCCATCAGCACGGCGGGCAGGTGTACATGGACGGCGCGAACATGAACGCGCAGGTCGGCCTCTCGAGCCCGGCGATCATCGGCGCGGACGTGTGCCACATCAACCTGCACAAGACGTTCAGCATCCCGCACGGCGGCGGCGGGCCGGGCATGGGCCCGATCGGCGTCGCGGCGCATCTCGTGCCGTACCTGCCGGGCCATCCGATCGTGAAGACCGGCGGCACGCGCGCGATCCCGGCGCTCTCCGCGGCGCCATGGGGCAGCGCCAGCATCCTGCTGATCTCGTACGCGTACATGAAAATGCTCGGCGGCGACGGCATGACCGACGCGACGCGCTACGCGATCCTCAACGCGAACTACATCAAATCGCGCCTGCAGCCGCATTACCCGGTGCTCTACACGAGGGCCAACGGCCGCGTCGCGCACGAGATGATCTTCGACCTGCGGCCGCTGAAGCAGGCGAGCGGTATCGACGAGCTCGACATCGCGAAGCGCCTGATGGACTATGGCTTCCATGCGCCGACGGTCTCGTTTCCCGTCGCGGGGACGGTGATGGTGGAGCCGACCGAGAGCGAATCGAAAGACGAGCTCGATCGGTTCTGCGACGCGATGATCTCGATCCGCGGCGAGATTCAGGCCGTGATCGACGGCAAGGCGGATCGGCGGGACAACCTGCTGAAGAACGCGCCGCACACGGCGTCGGCGGTCGCCGCCGACGAATGGACGCACCCGTACTCGCGGGAGCAGGCTGCCTTCCCGCTTCCGTTCGTTCGCGCGCACAAGCACTGGCCCGCGGTCGGCCGCATCGACAATCCGTACGGCGATCGCAATCTGATGTGCTCGTGTCCACCCATCGCGGAGTACGTGTAGCCAATTCGTTGGCTGGTTCGGCCAATCGATTGGCTCGTTCCGCGCACGCGCAAATCGTCGCGCAAGAACTGATTTCCACGCACGCCACGGCTCGGGTATAAACGCGCGCCCGGCCGTCTAACAGGTGTTGCCATGACGATTCGAATCGCCGCGTTCGGCTTCGTGTGCGCGTTGTTCGTCGCCGACGCGCCAGCGGCCGCGCAGACGGTCAACCTCCCGCCGGCGAACGTCGCACCCCGACCGCCCGGGACGCCGTCCGTCGAGGGCGCGACGTGCGAGAAGTTCTCCCAGCAGCGGCCGCAGGATTTGCTCAACCGCGCCGCGCGCGACGGCATCTGGGATTCGCGATATCCGATGGAGCTCCTCACGTGCATCAAGCGGCAGCACGAGATCCTGAAGGCAGTGCTGACGGCACCGGATAGGGACGTCCATGAGGCGCTCGCCGCCGAGTTCCTCACGATGCGCCGGCTGGCGCAGTGGGTCTCGGACGTTGTCCGCTCGTACCAGCGCATCCGGAAGGACAATCCGAACGTCAAGAACCCGGACGAATTGCGCGATGGTCCGGAGCTCATCGCGGAGCTCACCAACCAGTTCGAATCCTACCGGTTCGACGTCCGCGATCAGGCGCAGAAGCACAATCTGCTTCAGCCGTTCTCCGGAGTGTTGAAAGCCGGCGCCGCATTTCTCGAGCGCGGCAGCTCCACGGAAACCGTGCCGACGGCGACGCGCGAGAAAGCCGCGGGCACCGCGTCGACGACGAGCTCGTCGCCGCTGGCGCACATCGATTTCGAGTCGAAGCACTTCGGCGCCGAGCGCGGCTCGCTCGTCGACGCCAGCTTCACATCGTCGTTCGGCTTTCAACCTGCGCTCGCGTTCTTCAAGCCGCACGAGGTGACGATCAACAACGAGAAGACGACGGCGGCGGAAGCGACGGCGTACGAGAACGCGTTCGTCTTCAACGTCGGCGGCAACCTCCACGTGTCGAAGTTCCACGTCGGCGAAGTGTCCGTCACGGGACGGGTCGGCGCCGTCAACCTGGTGAATGACGTCACCATCGTGGAGCAGGGCGCGCAGAGCTACATCGCCGTGCCATTCGGGGGCGACAACACGCGGTTGTATGGGGAGGTCGGCGTCATGGCGAACCTGTACGACAAGGGGCTCGACATGGCCCACCTCGAAAAGACCAGCCTCATGCCGCTGTTTCACATCGAGGCCGGCTTTCGGCGCGATCCACGCTTCGGGTCCGTGGGCCCGCAGTTCTTCAACCCGACGAGCCGGACATTTCTCCGCGTCAGCGCCGACAACGTGCCGGTCCTCGCCCAATTGAGCGACAGCACCGAGGCGAAGACGTTCTCGCTCGCATTCGCGTGGGAGTACGAGGGGCCGTCGATTTTCGGGAACCCGGGACCGGGCCAGCTGAATATCCCGTCTGGCAATCGATTCGTCATCCGCGGCGACGTCAACCTGCTGAAGGCGCTGAAATCCGACGTGGCCGCGCCGTCGCACAGCAACGCGCCGCTCGTCGCCCCGGTCGACGTCCGCGCCCAGGCCGCCGGCGGCCAGGTCGTCCTCAGCTGGCACGCGGTCCCGGGCGCCGCTTCATACGTCGTCTACCGCCGGATCGATCCGGACAAAGAGCTCAAGGTGCTCGCGCCGCGTGTGTTCGTCAGCCCGGACGCCATCACCGTCGTGTACGTCGACCGCACGGTCGCCGAGCCGGCCAGGGCCTTTTACAAGATCAGCGCGTCGCGCGGCACCACGGAGAGCGATCGCTCGGCCGAGTTCGGCATCGCCGGCCTCGTGCCGTCGGGTTCCGGCACGCCAGGCACGACGCCACCGCCGGGCGGCACCTCGACGTCGACAGGTACGTCCGGCACTGGAGCCGTCGGCACTTCAGGCACCACGACGACAGGCGGCATCGGTTCGACGAGCAAGCCGCCGGTGACGCCACCCGCTGAAGGCGCGCGGCAGACGCTCTCGATCGACGTCTTCAACAAGGAGCAGAAGACGCGCGTCGTGGCGCACGTGATCGTGGACGACAATCCGGCGACGATCGAGCGGGACACCGACGGCAACGGCCACGTCGAGTTCAACCTCGTGCCGGGACCACGAGGCTTCAGCGTCAGGGCCCACGACTTCGAGCCGTTCCGCGAGCCGCGATTCGACAACAGCCTGTTCGGCAACCCGCCGGGCTCCGAAGCGCGGCACGTCGACGTGCACCTGCAACCGAAGCCGCCGGCGCCGGCGCCCCGGCCCGGTCGCGATCGCGTTCTCAACATGCGCGCGAACTTCTTCGGAGGCCTCGACTGCCGCGGCGCGCGCATCTTCGATCCGATGATCGCGGTGGTCACCGATCGCGAGTGCTGGTACTCCGCCAAGAAGGCGGACGGGCTGACGCACATCGTCCTGTCGCCCGCGTTTCAGTATCCCGGCTTCACGTCGTTCGACTGGTGGCACAACGATCCGGCGCAGTTTCGCGAGCTGATGCTCGACGTGCTGAATCATGGCTTCGTGCCGGTGGTGCTGCTCGCGCAGGGCGAGCACTTCACCGAGCGCAACAGGGGCCACGTCACGAACCCGGCGCTGACCGAGCACCTGGATCGCGACTTCGAGCGGATGTTGACGGCGTGGAAGGATCTCGCGCCGTTCGCCGTGTGGGTACCGGGATGGGAGGTGGTCGGCCCGCCGGAATACTGGTGGACGGCGTTTCAATTGACGCACGCCATCGACAGGATGACCGCGCTGCTCGGCGACAGCGCCGTCATCGCCGTGCACGCGCAGCCGAACCGCGTCACCGGCGCCAGCTATTGCGGTCAGAACGCGGATCGCAACGCGCCGATGGGCGGCTGCGTCGCGGTTTCTCAGGATCCAAACGGGCTCTGGAATTTCGTCGAGGCCGACGATCCGAGCCGCGGCGATGAAATCGGCTGGTTCTCGCTGCCGGCGGGCCGGCGCGTGAACCTGTGGCTCTTCCAGATGGACCACGATCGCCGCATGGCGGACGACGGGCTGCGGCCGTGTGCGAGCGCGTACGGGCGCGTCTGCGAGACGCTGCGGCGCTGGGTTGCCGAGGACGCGCAGACCGGGAAGCTGAAAAGCGACAGCGAGCGCGGCCCGCAGTGGTTCCCGGGCCGGCGCGGTCCCCAGTTCTGCGCGTTCGAGACCGGCGCCCTGAACGTGAAGCAGGGCGACTTCGCGCCCGAGAAGCTGAAGCTGATCGCGCGGCGCCTCGCCGATCTCGGCGTCACCTGTTTCGGCAACGGGGTTCCATAACCGAGACCGTACGGAGTGTCCGCCTTTCCGCCTCCGCTAAAGCTACGGCGGACCCGCCGGAGCCTTGGCGAAGGCGGGCAGCGGACCGTGAGCGGTAACATGGTCGCGCATGCTCCGTGCGGCGGAAGGCGTCGGCGTCCTGTTGCTGCTGTCGGTGTTTTTCGCGTACGTGCTGGCGCCGGTCGGCGCAGCGGTCCAGCGCCGCGTTCGGTTCGGACCACGACGCCGCCCGATCCCCCTCGAGGCCGCGCTCCTGCTCGTGTACGTCCTGCTGTTCGCCGCCGGCGCGATCGTATGGCGCTTCGAGCGGGCGCGCGTGGCCGAGTGGGTCCACGTCACGGCGCCGGCGACCGTCGAGCACCTGTTCAGGGGCAGTGCGGATCCGTGGGCACCGCTGGCCGCACGCCTTCCGCTGCCACCGGCGACGCGATCCTGGATCGTTGCGCGCGGCGGACAGGCCATCCGCTACATCGAGCGCGAAACGCGCGCGACGCTCGCCGACCTCATCGCGGCTTCGTCGTACGCAAAATGGCTGGCGGTCGCGCCGCTGCTCGCGTTCGTGCTGCTGACGGCGGCGCCCGGCTTCCAGCGATCCGCGCTGCGGGCACTGCCGCACGGGCATCTGCAATGGCGGGGCGAAGAGTATTTTCGGGACGTGAACAGCGCGCTCGCCGGCTACGTGCGCGCGCAGACGGCGGCCGCGGTCATCGTCGGCACGATCTCGGTCGCCGCGTTCCTGCTCATCGGCCTGCCGTCCGCAATCGCGATCGGCGTGATGGCGGGCGTTCTGGAGCTCGTCCCGGCCATCGGTCCGCTGACGACGTTCCTCGTCGCGTCGGCGCAGGCGGGGGACCGCCTGCTGGCCGTGGTGCTGTTCCTTCTGGTCCTGCGGATCGCGCAGGACTATCTGATCTACCCGCGTCTGATCCGGAAGGGCATGCACCTGTCGACGCCGGCGGTCATCCTCACGATCTGGGCCGGTGCCGTCCTCGCGGACGCGGCCGGCGTCATCCTCGCGATTCCCGTCGCCGGCTTTCTGTCGGTCAGCCTGCGGCACTGGCGCGAGTTCCGCGACATCGAGCGGCTCGTGCGATCGGCGGGCGCCGGCTAGCGCAACCCTTCAGGGCTGTTGTCTTCGCGACAGCAGCGCGGCCGCTGCGCTTTCGCCGTTGTGCGATCACGAATCGACACCCACAAGTACCACGATGCTTCTCGCCTGCACAGTGCAGCGAGACCGCCGCCGTGGCGCACTCGGAATCTGATCCACGATGTCGCGCGGGCCGGGCGCGAACGTATCGACGGCGACGTGCCACACGCGTTGCGGATCCACCGGCACTTCGAAGTCGAGCGGCTCCCAGAACATGTTCATCATGACGTGCAAGTCGGCATCGCTGCCAAATCCAGCGATCGCGCACGCGAGGGCTCGCGCCTGAGGATCTTTTCGATCATCCCGGCAAACGTGCCCGGGTGCCGGACGCCCGAGCTCGGTGAGCGCGTGAAGCCGCCGACGTGCACTTCGTAAACGATGGACTCGTGGAACGGTCGCTCGAGCGGCCGATCGCTCTCCCAGTCGTAGCCAGCGGGATCGACGATGGCGCAGCGCATCGACGTCGCGATGCGTTCGGCGTGCGACCAGCGATCAGATTCAACGCCCTGTGTTCCCCCAAAGAATTACGCGTGTGTCGACGTCGACGCTCCGAGAAGCTCTTCGAGCAGTCGCTCACACAACGTCTGGCGTTTGACGAGGACGTGGCGAAGCTCCGGCCCGTCGGTGCGCGCCACCTCGAACTTCAGCTCCGGCAGATAATCGCGCAGCAGCCCCCTCAGCGTCTGCACATCCTCGTCGCTCAGCGTGACGTCCATAAACCCTCTGGCCCCATTACATCCATCTCCCTCGTCGAGCTCAATACCCTCGTTGAGGCGAACCATCGCAAGGCAAGGGTGGTGCCGCGGCGACGTGCCTCGGCCTCGCCGCGAAGCAGGCAGTCGCGATGGTGGTGAGCCCGCATTTGCCAGCCGGCTGGCACGAATGCCCGTGATTTGTGAGGGTTCATGGGCGACTTCGGCGAGCACGCGCTTTGCTCGCAGCAGTCACGTGGCTCAACTCTCGCGCTCGGGCCGTCAAGTCGCCGATCTCGTCGGCCGCATGTTCAACCCGCTCGTCGCAGTGATCATCGGCTCGGTCCTTATGGTGGTGGGGGTCGCGATGATGGTCACCATCGTCATGCTGCCGATTGGCGTGGTTCTGGGGCTGCTGGGCGTCATGATCTTCGTGTTCGGCTTCTTCGTCCCCGATGCACGGACCGGACGGCGCGGCGACCACTGATCACGCTGGCTACAACGGTGGACTGGCCCTTGCTGCGCACCGAACGGAGGATCTTGTGCACGTCGACGACCTCGATATTTCTGCGGGCCGACTAACTGAATCCGCGAAGCGCGTGATGGACCGTGCGGTCGAGGACTCGCGTCGGCGCGGCCACTCGCTGCTCACCAGCGCGCATGTGTTTCTCGCGGTTGCGCAGGCCGACTGGGAGCTGTTCGCGCAGGCGATGCGTCAGGCCGCGCTGAACCCGCACAGCGTCCTGCGCACGATTGACGAACACTTGCGCCGAATCCCCTCCTTAACGGGCCACGACATGCGTCTCTGTCCCACGACGAAGCGCGTATGCAAGCTGGCCCTTCACCGCGCTGCGCGCGCGGGCCATTGGGGCGTCGAAGCCGTCGACGTGCTGATCGCGCTGTTCGAAGAGGCTCGAGGCGTGCCCGCGTCGATCCTGCGAGAGTTCGGCGCCGCGCCCCAGACGGTCGTCTCGCGGCTCGAAGCGCACATCCACGACGTCGAACTGCGCAACGAGCGCCTGAGCAAGCGTTTCGAGCTGCCGCCGTCCTTGAAGCAGGTCGCGGCCAACCTCAATCTCCTCGCGCGTCTCGACAAGGTGCCGCCGATCTTTGGTCGGAATCGAGAGATTCAGCAGGTCCTCGAGATCCTCAGCCACCGTGAGCGAACCAACTCCGTGATGCTGGTCGGCGAACCTGGCGTCGGCAAGACGGCGATCGCCGAAGGCCTGGCGCGCCGCATCGAGCTCGAGCCCGACACCATCCCCGTGCGCCTGCGCGACGCGCAGATTGTCAGCCTCGAGATGAACGCCCTCGTCGCGGGAACGATGCTGCGTGGGATGTTCGAGGAGCGCCTGCAGAACGTGATTCGCGAGGTGAAGGAACGACCGAACCTGATTCTGTTCGTCGACGAGGCGCACACCATGGTCGGTGCCGGATCGGCGCTCGGTGCGGCGTCCGATGCCGGACAAATCTTCAAGGCAGTGCTGGCGCGTGGCGAAGTCCGCGTGATTGCCGCGACCACGCTCAGCGAGTACAAAGAGCACATCCAGGAAGACGAGGCGCTCGCCCGACGGTTTCGCTGCGTGCACGTGGCGGAATCAACTATCGAGGAAACGCGGCAGATCCTGTACAAGCTCCGCTCGCGACTCGAGCGGAACTACTGGGTCGACGTCCTCGACGAGGCCATTGAGATGGCGCTCGAGCTGTCGCCCCGTTACATGCGACACCTGCATCTCCCTGACAAAGTGATTGGCTGGCTGGATACCGCGGCCGTGCGCGCGGAGATGGACCGGCGTTCGGAGGTGACGAGCGACGATGTCGTCGCCGTCATTTCAAACGCCGCGCGGATTCCGGAGGACATCGTCTCCCGCGACGTGACCGAGCGCTTCACCGATCTCGAGCGGCAGCTGCAAGAGCGCGTTGTCGGACAACACGCGGCGATCCAAGCCGTGGCGCGTCGACTGCGGCTCAACAAGGGACCGCTCAAGGACGGCTTCGATCGGCCGGACGGCGTCCTCCTGTTCCTCGGTCCGACGGGCGTGGGCAAGACCGAGCTGGCCAAGGCCGTCGCCGAGTTCCTGTTCGGCGATGAGAAGAAGATGCTCCGGATTGACATGTCCGAGTACCAGGACGGCGCCGCGTCCGTCGACAAGTTGATCGGCATGCCGCGTGGCATCGCCGGCAGTGAGCGCGGCGGCCTGTTGACGAGTCAGCTCGAGGACAATCCGTACACAGTCGTGCTCCTCGACGAGATCGAAAAGGCAACGCCCACCCTGCTGAACGTGTTTCTTCAGGCGTTCGACGAAGGCTGGCTGACGGACGGGCGCGGCAGGCGCGTGTATCTGAGCGACGCGATCGTCATCATGACGTCGAACCTCGGGTCCGAGCACTTCCGGAAACTGACGAGCCCGCTTGGCTTCCTCGCGCAGCACGTGGAGATCGATCAGGTGCAGGACGAGATCCGGCGCGAGCTCGAGCGCCGCTTCTCGCCGGAATTCCGCAACCGGATCGACGAGGTGGTGCTGTTTGCCCCGCTCACGAGGGACGATGTGCGGCGTATCGCCGAGAGCGATCTGTTAGAGCTCGAACGCACGATGACCAAAGCCGGCAAGACCCTCGAAATCGATCAGGATGCCGTCGACTTGATTGCGGCCGAGGGCTACAGTGTTGCGTTCGGCGCGCGATTCCTGAAACGTGCGATCGACGAACGAATCAAGCTGCCAATCACGATGCAGTGGAACGAGGCGTCCCACTTTCGAGTGCGCGTCGCGGGGCAGGCGGTGGTGGTCGAGGCAGTCTCGGTGCGTTTGGTGGCCGCGTGATCCACGCTCGCCGTACTGGAAGATGGCGGCAGTGGGCGCGGGGGGTGAAGCGCGATGTCTACGCACTCTATCTGGCGGCAGGCGATCCACGCGTTCCGTGGTATGCCAAGGCCGTGGCCGTGTCGGTCGCGGCGTACGCGCTCAGTCCCATCGATCTAATTCCTGATTTCGTACCGGTTCTCGGTTACGTGGATGACATGGTCATCGTGCCGGTCGGAATTCTGCTGGCTGTCAGGCTCGTGCCCCCGGATTTGATGGCCGAATTCCGGGCGGCGGCCGCTCGCCCAGACCGCTCGCCTCCGATTGGTCGCGTTGGAGCCGCTGTGATTGTGGCGTTGTGGATCGCCGGGATTCTGGGCGCGGCCATTTGGCTGCGCGGCTATCTGGCTTTGTGAACGGGATCACAACTACGCTCGATTCCGCATCTCTTCCGGCGGCTGCAGGGTGACGAATGCTCTGTACAGGAGCAGGTCGTACGTGATCTTCAGTGTGCCTGCGATGAAGAACGGCAGATCGATCAAGGCCGGTCGAGCGAACAGGAAGCCCACGAACAGCGGACTGATCGCCGCGCCAATCGTCCGCGCAACCCCTGCGATTCCAGCGGCGGCCGATCGTTCCTCGGGGCTGACGACCGCCATCAGATAAGACTGCCTGGTCGGCACGTCCATCTGGCTGATGCTGAATCGCGCCAGGAGGACAAGGACGGCAAGCCTGAGCCTCGGCATCAGCGGCACCAGAATCAGCAGGAGGTTTGACGGCACATGCGTCGCGACCATGGTCTTGATCAGGCCGAATCGCGAGGCCAGGCGGGACGCGAGCAGCGCGGAGAGCCCGGCGAAGACGTTCGCCCAGAAAAAGATCGTCCCGAGTGTCGCGGGGTCCGCGCCGAAGCGCAGGTAGAACCAATACGCCGCAAAGCTCTGGATGACGAAGCCCCCGGCGAACGAGTCGAGCGCGAACAGGGCCGCCAACTTCGCCACGACGTCGCGCGATCGGCCGAGCCCTGCGAGCCGGGCGAACGTCGTCCGGCCGCCCGTCGTGTCGCTCGCTCCGGTCGCTTCGGCCGCGCGCGACAGACGAGAGAACAACACGGCGAGCGCCGCGCCGATCGCCGCGTAGAGGATCACGACCGACCGGTACCTGCTCGTCGGCGCCGCGTCGTGCAACCCGCGCGTGGCCAGGCCGGCCGCGAGCGCGCCGAGCGCGGTCGCGAAGGATCCGACGAGCGTGTACCAGGCAAGCACCTCCGTCCTGGTCCTGTCGGTGGCCACGTGGGCGAGCGCCGCCTGCTCGATCGGCAGGAACGGTCCCACTTCGTTGCCGCTCGGGCTGATGACGCCGACAGTTCCGGCAACCACGAGGAGCCAGAGGGCATGCGCGGAGGCGAAGACGATTCCGGCAGCGGCCATCAGCGCGGCGCCGACGATCAGCGTGCGTCGCCGTCCGATCCGCTCGGCGCGCGTCGTGAGGTACAGCGAGACGGCCGTGTCCCCGACGAGCGTCAGCGTGAGCAGCGTGCCGGTTTGCGGCTCGCTCAGCCCGACGCCGATCAAATAGAAGACCAATACGACCGACAATGAGCCGTACGCGAACAGCCGGATGAACCGCGTTGCAAAAAGCAGCCATCCATCACGAGGGAGCTGTTGAAGAACGGTCGGGACAATCGATTGCCGCATGCGCT
>Ga0114129_10005827_pt1 | contig 17453 bp, 19 predicted proteins | sample RhiMetdeltSRZDD1_FD_80071 | JGI IMG/M metagenome (GOLD analysis project Ga0114129, IMG submission 80071) | Populus rhizosphere microbial communities from Tennessee, USA - Rhizosphere MetaG P. deltoides SRZDD1 (version 2) (version 2) | ecosystem: Host-associated > Plants > Roots > Rhizosphere >... | reverse complement strand
CTGCTCGCACGGTACGGCAAGCACGACAAACCGGTGCGCGCCGTTCCGCCCATCTCTCAGGAGACGCTCGCGGAAATGATCGGCACGACGCGCTCGCGCGTGAACTTCTTCATGAAGAAGTTCCAGCGATTGGGGTTCATCGACTACAGGAAGGGGCTGAAAGTCAACAATTCCCTGCTCACCGTCGTCCTGCACGACTAGAGCGGTTCTGCCCGTTCCGTGTGGGCTGGCGGCGCGGACTGTCCCTCACGACCTGATGATCATGTGATCGGTGCCGCGGCCCTGCCGATTGGGCGCGTGTTCAGCCAAGGTCGTTCTCAAATCAAGACTCCGAGGGGGAGTCAACCTCGACGGCCAAGGCAAGCCGCTGGAGCGCTCGCGGTCCGCGGCTGACGACAATGCGGCGCTGAAATCCGAGAACTGGCCGCAGCGGTCGCATTCAAAAGCGGTCAGCCAGCGGTCAGTCGTCCGTCTGAGCGGCTCGCCGCAGATCGGGCAGGGGACGGGCTCGGATCGGTCGCGATCGTGCCGGCCAATTGACTCACCCATCGCCGCCACTCTACCCGAGCAGGAGGTTTAAGGCTGTCTCGTTTTGCACACCCGGCCGCCGAGGGCCGCGCGGTGGTCTTTGTCGAATACAACGGCGGCCTCAAGGTCCATCATTCCCTCCTGACCGTCGTTCTGCACGACTGACGCGAGCAGCGACTCCACGATGCGCACTGTGCTCAACGGCACAGACACGCGCCGGCGATTGACGGACGAAACGCTTTGCCGTCGAGGTTGAGTTCGGCGTCGAACTTGCCGGCCCCCAGCGGGCGGTCGATCGATCGGTTCTGAGGATCGTCCGCGCCGACGGCACCACCGCATGGTTGTTTCGTTTTGAACAGCCCTGCGCTCGGCTCCGCACCTAGAGTGATCACAGGAGCGATTCTCGTGGGCCCTGTTCGATCGATGTGGGCGGACGCCAGAGGTGGCCGTTGCCAATGACCGCGGAGTGGATTACACGGCTGGCCGAGGACGAGCGCAAGCGCGACAATGTGCGGTTGCGCGTGACGGAGGCCGCCGATCGCCAGGCCCATCTCGTGGCGGTCCACGGGCAGCGGCTGCTCGACGAGCTGCGCGCCACGGTCGTGCGCGACATTGAGAACTTCCGGCACGAGTTTCCCGGGGATGCGGCGCGCGAAATCGAGTTCGAGGCCGCTCACTCCGACGGCGGGTTCGTCATTCGCAAGCCCGGGCACCCGACCGTGGCGCTCAGCCTCGTGCCGCGGCTCGGCGCGTCGTCATTCAGCTGCGAGTACCGGTTCACGCCTGTCAACGGCCTGCCGCCTCGCGAAGATCGCCTCGAGTTCATGTTCACCAGCGACGCCGGCGACGAGACGTTGCAGATCAAACACCGTGGCACCGGCCAGGTGTTCACGAGCGCCGACACCCTGTCGGAGTACCTCCTCGTGCCCGTCTTCACCGGCCGTCCTCGCTGAGGCGCACCATGTCACACACGTACGCAGCAACGGCCTTGGCCTGGCTCGTCGTCTTCGGGCTCGTCGCGCTCTCCGCGTCCGGGATCGTCGCGGGCGCGTGGGTGCTCCTGCTGGTCGCGGCCGCCCTCGTGCTGCCGGGGCTCATCTTGACGTTGGGATCCAGAATCGCAAGTCACACGCCGTAATCAGGCAATGGCGAGCGAGTTCACGTTGGCGAGCTCCTCGGGAAGCTCGCCGGCCGTCGGTTCGTCAACGCCTCGGCGCCACTGCGGGCAAATCTCGTCACCCACTACGGAGATGTCGAGTCGCTCCCTACCGGCACGACCCCGAGCGGAAGCGGTCCTCGACCATCCGCCACCAGCTCGCGCTGCTCGATACCGTCAGGGAGCCCTGAGCGCTGACGCCGTCAGTTTCTGACCCACCGCCGCCCCGACATGAGATGAAGCAGCGCCACGAACAGGGCGGCGCCGATCATCGACCATACGATCGGGAACGGCTGGCCGCTCACATGGAAGACAAGCGGCTCGGCCAGGTGGAGCTGATGTGCCACCCACGGCCCCAGGAGGGCGCCGATGAAGCCGAGAGCGATGGAGGTGATGAGCCCACCGGGCCCCCCGCCTGCGAGCGCTTTGCCCACGGCCCCGCAGACGGCGGCGATCACGATGAGAACGAGAAGTCCGGCGAGTGTAAACGTCATGGTGAATCTCCACTGACGACGCGATTACCCGTAGATCGGGTTTCGACCCTGAATGACGCGGACGAGCATGACGACAATCGCGACGACCAGGAGGACGTGGATGACGCCTCCGAACGTGTACGAGGTGACCACTCCGAGCAGCCACAGTGCGAGGAGGACGACGAGAAGTGTTGAAATCACGGGAGTCTCCTTTCCTACGTGCACGATCGTAGAGCCTGAGCGCACGGTTCGTGTGTGCTCTTGTGCACACGACATGAGCCGGGCCGCGTGTCATCGTCTGCGAGCGAGGCATGCGATGAAACGTACAGCGATCGTTGGTGTCGTCCTGATCGTGCTCGGTATCGCGGCGCTGGCGTATCAAGGCATCAGCTACACGAGCCGCGAGACCGTCGTCGACATCGGTCCGCTGCACGCGACGACGGATCGACAGAAGACGCTGCCGCTTCCCCCGGTGCTGGGGATCGCGGCGATCGCCGGTGGCGTGGTGCTGTTGCTCGTGAAGGCGCGCGCGCGGGCGTGAGGCGGCTAGCCCCGGCTTTCTTTTCGAGCCTCTTTCGACGAGGTACTTCGTGAACCACACGAGCGAGAGAATCTGTACCGACACTGGCTCGAGTGGCGGACCGGAGACACCGTTGCGCGACGCAGCGGAGCCCCTGACGAGCCCGCGCCGGCAATCCGCGACGCGGCATGAGCCTGTCCTGTTCAGCACAGCCCAATCGACGTCATTTCCATATAGTGGGCAACGGAGTCGCCAGCATGCTGCAAACCTTCGATCCGGTTTTTCTGAACGCGTTCGCACGGCTGCTCGCGCGACCTGATCCGCCGGACCTGCCGCGGCGGGCCCACGTCTACCGGTGCGCGGGCGATCCCAATCGGCGGAGGACGCGCCTGCCGCCAATCCTCATGGCGTGGCTGCAGCGGCGCCATCTCGAGACGGACATCGAGGAGCCGGTCGCCGCGGCGACGCGGACGTCGAATCGTCGACGGAGGTCGGCGACCTCGGGTCTCCGCGTGCTGCGCCCGACCGGCACGGACTGACCGGTGTGCGATCGAGCACACACGCCGATCGCAAGTCGCACCTACGATCAGCGCGTCGGCGTCTACCCTCTAGGGACCTCCGAGCGTCATTCCAGTAAGGAAGTGTCAGATGAGAAACGTTGTCATCGCCGCGGCGATGAGCCTGTGCATGGTGTCCCTCGCGGCCATCGCGTCCGCCGACACGCTGGTCATGCGGGATGGAACGCGAATCCAGGGCACCGTCGTCGGCATCGCCGCACGGACCATCACGTTCCGGCACGCCGACGGCGTGTCGCGCCGGTACTCCACCAGCGAGGTGGAAGCGCTGGAATTTCTCTCCGCCGAGCGCGCGAACCCGCGCGCCGTGGATGGCCGCAGCCTCGAGGTGCCGGCCGGAAGCGAGCTCGTGGTCCGAACCGTGGAAACGATCGACTCGCGACACGTCGGAGCGGATCAAACCTTCTCGGCGATTGTCGAGCAGGGGGTGACCAATGCGTCCGGCCGCGTGATCATCCCCGAACGATCGAGCGCGCAGCTGATCATCCGGCAGATGTCGTCGGGCGGCGCGACTGGCAGCCCGGAAATGATGCTGGACGTTCAATCGATCTCGATCGACGGGCGGCGATACCGGATCAGCACAACCGACCTCGTGCTGAAGGGTGACACCGGCTTCGGCAAGAACAAGCGTACGGCCGAGGCGATCGGCGGGGGCGCCGCGCTCGGCACGCTCATCGGCGCGATCGCGGGCGGCGGCAAGGGCGCGGCGATTGGCGGCCTGGTCGGTGCGGCCGGCGGCGCCGGCGCCCAGCTGCTCACTCGAGGACGCGACGTCCAGGTCCCCTCGGAAACGGTGCTCACGTTCAGGCTGGACCGGCCGGTGACGCTGCAGCCCGAACGGTAGAAGGCCGTCGCTCAGATTTTCAGACCCTCTGTCGCACGGAGATTGCTGTGATGCTCAAGAAATCGATTTGGATTGGGTTGACTCTCGCGGTGGTCGGGCTCATGTCGGCGTCCGGCGCCCGGGCGGACGAATGGAACAAGAAGACGGTACTCACGTTCAGCCAGCCCGTGGAGATCCCCGGGCACGTGCTGCCCGCGGGGACCTACACCTTTCAGCTGGCCGAGTCGATGGCCGACCGCCACGTCGTGCAGATCTTCAACGCCGACGGCTCGCAGATCATCGCGACCGTGATGGCGGTTCCCGACTACCGGCTGACGTCGACCGATCACACGGTCATCACGTTCAGTGAAGTGCCCGCCGGCTCGCCGGAAGCGATCCGCGCGTGGTTCTATCCCGGCAACACGATCGGAAACGAATTCGTCTATCCGAAGGCGCGTGCCACGCAGCTGGCGAGGACGACGAAGGCCGTCGTGCCCGCGATTGCAAGCGATATGTCGGACGTTCAGGCGCTGAAAACCGCGCCGATCGTGGCGATCACGCCCGATGAGCGGGACGTGCCCGTCGCGGCCGCCATTCAGACGACTCCCATCGGCACCTCTGGCGACCTCGCGCTCGTTCCCGCGCACGCGGAATCGGTGACCGGTACGAGCGGCGCCAGACATCTGCCGAAGACGGCGAGCGATCTGCCGCTGATCGCGCTGCTCGGTCTGGCATCCATCGTCGGGGGGTTCGGGTTGATAAGGATGGGCAGGCGCGCGACCGCTTCTGCCGTCTAGCCCGAGAGGCTGGAAAGGATCGACCATGAGCGCGGCCCGTCGCGCGACGCCGCTTTTATCGCGTGCGTTTCTCGCCGCGGGCGTCGTCGCGCTTGGGTACGTCGTCTACGTCGTTGCGGACGCCAAGGTGTACCAGGCGATCGAACAGCAACGATTCGAGCACGTGAGACGAAACGCCGCCGCCGCGCCCGCCCCGGCCGACGGCGGCGCGCTGGGTGAGATTCAGATTCCGCGGCTCGGTCTGACCGCGATGGTCGTCCAGGGCGAGACGCCGGCCATTCTCCGGCGCGCGGTCGGGCATCTCGTCGACACGGCACTGCCGGGCGAACCGGGGAACGTCGTGCTGGCGGGCCACCGCGACACCTTCTTCCGGCCGTTGAGGCGGGTGCAGGTCGGCGACGCGATCATGCTGAAAACTCGAGGCGGTGACTTCGAGTACCTGGTGGAATCGACGGCGGTCGTGCAGCCGAGCGACATCAGCGTGCTCCAGCCGACGGCCGGACGCACCCTGACGCTCGTCACGTGCTTTCCGTTTTCCTATCTCGGTTCGGCGCCCGATCGCTTCATCGTGCGCGCGCGCGAAACGGCGGGACCACGATGACCCACAAGTGGACGCGTGGCGTCGTGACACTGCTGACCGCCGCCGCGCTCTCGGCTGCCACGTCGGTGGGCGCCGCGCTGTTCACGCTCGACGCTTTGCATCACGTCTATCTCGACCGCCAAAACCTGCCGGACCTTGGGCCATTCACGCGGTTCGAGTATCCGGGCATCGGCCACGTGTACGACGCCAACGGCCAGCCGCTCATCGAGCTCGCTCGAGAATACCGACAGATCGTCCAGTACCAGGACATTCCGCCGATCGTGCGCGACGCGATTCTTGCCGCTGAAGACAAGCACTTCTTCTCCCACAACGGCGTGGATTACCTCAGCCTTCCGCGTGTCGTCGCCAAGATCAGAATCGGCGCGCTGCTCAAGCGGCTCGCCACCGGCGGCCGCCGCGACAACACCAGCGGCCGGGCGATCTTCCCGCAGGGCGGGTCCACGATCACCCAGCAGCTGGTCCGGGGAGGCTTTCTCCAGCGGCAAACGTCGCAGGAGAACAGCTATCAGCTCCGGAACGTCGGCCTGCTGTCTCGCGTGCTGTCTTCGATCATCGGCGCGCGGAATGTCAACATGGTGCTGCGCAAGCGCGAAGAGATCCGTCTCTCGTTGTGGCTCGAACAACAGATGCGCGTTCGGTTCGGGTCGAAGCGCCGTGCGAAAGAGGAGATCTTCGCGCGGTACGCGAGTTTCGTCTACATGGCCAACGGCCAGTACGGAGTTGCGCGGGCGGCGGACTACTACTTCGGGCGCCAGCTCTCCACGTTCACCATCGACGATGCCGACAAGGCGGCGTTGCTGGCGGGCATTGCGAAGTCGCCCCGCGACTACGCACCCACGACGAGCGAGACCGGCCCGATGCTGCGCCGTCGCAACCAGACGCTGGCGCTCATGGCAGCGCAACGGTTTCTCTCGCGCGACCAGCTGGCCGCGGCCCGACAGCGGCCTCTTCCGAGTGTGTTACGCGATCGCCCGCCCATCGTCCGGTCGTCGGCGGTCGTCGCTCATGTGCTCGACGAGCTCAACGCGGAGCATGCCGACCTCGGCGTCGAAGACTTGTTGCAGGGGCGCATCCAGGTGGAGTCGACCGTCGATGCGCGCGTGCAGCAGGTCGCGAACGACGCGTTGGAGCACGGTCTCGAGCGGTACGAGAACCGGCACCCGCTCGCCCGGGGACTGACGCAAGGCTCGGTCGTCGTTCTGCGGAACCGCGACGCCAGCATCCTCGCCGAAGTGGGCGGCCGGCAGATGTATCGAGGGCGCCCGACGGCCTATAGCGACTTCAACCGCGTGACCGAATCGCTGCGGCAGCCCGGGTCCGCCATGAAGCCCATCGTGTATCTGGCCGCGTTTCGCCGGGGCGACTTCACGCTCGAAACGCTCGTCCCCGACGAGCCCATCAGCGTGCCGGACGGCCGCGTGGACGGGCGCAAATGGATCTCGAACTACGACGGCCGCTTCAAGGGGCTGATCCCGATCCGTGAGGCGCTCGCCGAATCGAGAAACGCGGTGGCGATTTGGATCACGTCGCAGATTGGGATCGACGCGATCCTGCAGACCTCGCGCAGTCTCGGCGTGCAGACGCCCCTCCAACGCTATGCGACGACGGCGCTGGGCGCGTCGGAAGTCAACCTGCTGGAACTGGCGACGGCCTACCGGGCGATTGCGTCCGGCGTGGTCGCGCAGCCATTTGTGATTCGCCGAATCGTCCGCGCCTCCGGGGAAGCGATCGCGCGGGACCAGTCGCCTCTCGCGCCGGCCGCGCGCGACGATGCCGCGCTCGCGCTCATTCAGGAAGGGCTGCGTGGCGTCGTGCGTATTCCCTCGGGAACGGCACATGCCCTCGACACGCGCGCGTTTCCAATTGCCGTGATGGGCAAGACGGGCACGACCAACGACTTCAAAGATGCGTTGTTCGTCGGCTCGACGTACGGCGCGGACGGTATCACCGTGGCGGTGCGGGTCGGCTTCGACGACGCGCATTCGCTGGGGGCAAAGGAAACCGGCGGCCGCGTCGCCCTGCCGATATTTCAGGAGATGATGCTGCGGATCTACACCGACCACATCGCCGGCGCGGTTCCGTCCTTCCCGCCGCAGATGGAGCAACGCATCACCCAGTACCTGCAGGACGCGCCGCTGCGAGTCGCGGCCCCGGAGACGTCCGCCGTCGCGACCACCAACGTTCACGGTCAGGGATCACCTGCGGAATGGGACTGGATCCTCCACCACGCCACGATCGTCGCACCCACCTGGATCAAACGGGACTAATGCGGTGATCGCGCCGACCTCACCGCCGGGAACCCGGCGATGAGCGCCGGGCACGTCGCGCAACGCTTGCGCGCCTGGTCCTGCCAGGCCATGTGCAATCCGGTACACGGCCCGAGAGGGCGTGGGACATACAGTGGGACGTGCCATGAAACAAGACCTGGAACGACCCGCGGCCGGGGCGCTGGTTGGCCCCAGCGCTGCTGCCGGGCCGCGGCTGCGCGGGCTGCACTGGGGCCTCGCGGCGCGGTTGCCACGGTGGCGCGCGTTCGACGGCCTGCGTTCACGGGTCGCGGTCAATTGGACACGATCGAGGAGTGAGACACACAGATGAAAACGATGACAGCGTTTGCGATGGCGCTCCTGGGCGCCACTCTCTTCAGCACGTGCACACGGGACGTCCTGTGCGACTCAGAGACAACGTGAGTCGAGCTGAGCTGGTCCGGTCGCCCGGCATCGTCGAGAGGCGGCCGGCGCCTCAGCAGGCGAAGAAACGCTCGTGGGAGAAGGAAGCGCTGATCATCGGCGGAAGCGCCGGTGCGGGAACGGCAATTGGCGCGTTGGCCGGGGGCAAAAAAGAGTCGGCTGTCGGCGCGGCCGCCGGCGGCGTCGGCGGGCTGATTTTCGATCTCGTCACGCGGAACAAGAAGTCTGGCACCGAATGAATCGCACCCGCGCGTCTCGCCGCTGCTCGCGGTATCGCGCACACAGTCTGGAGTTGACACCATGGACATCAGACCGCTTCACGATCGGCTCATCGTTCGCCGCCTCGCGGAAGGCGAGCAGAAACACGGCCGGATCATCATCCCCGATACGGCCAAGGAAAAGCCGCAGCAGGGCAAGGTCATCGCCGCGGGCAACGGCAAGGTGAAGGAGAATGGCAAGCGCGTCCCGCTCGACGTCAAGAAGGGCGACCTGATCCTGTTTGGGAAATACACGAGTCAGGAGGTCAAGCTCGATGGCGAGGAGTACCTCATCCTGCGCGAGGACGAAGTGTTGGCCGTCGTCGGCGCCGGCCGAAAGACGTAGCTGGAGAACAAGACATGGCAAAGCAGATTGTGTACGGCGACTCCTCGCGCCAGGGGATTCTTCGCGGGATCAACAGCCTCGCCAACGCGGTGAAGGTGACCCTCGGACCCAAGGGACGCAACGTCATCCTCGACAAGAAATTCGGATCGCCGACCATCACCAAGGACGGGGTCGCCGTCGCGAAGGAAATCGAGCTGAAGGATGCGCTCGAGAACATGGGCGCGCAGATGGTCAAGGAAGTGGCGAGCAAGACGTCGGACGTCGCCGGCGATGGCACCACGACAGCCACGGTGCTGGCGCAGGCGATCTACCGCGAAGGCGCGAAGAACGTCACCGCCGGCGCCAATCCGATGGCCCTCAAGCGCGGCATCGAGAAGGCCGTGACGGCGATGACCGCCGAGCTGAAGCGCATGTCGAAGCCGGTCACCGGCCCCATGATCGCGCAGGTCGGCACCATCTCGGCGAACCACGACGAGACGATCGGACGGATCATCGCCGACGCGATGGAGAAAGTCGGGAAGGACGGCGTCATCACGGTCGAGGAGGCGAAGACGCTCGAGACATCGCTCGAGGTCGTCGAGGGGATGCAATTCGACCGCGGTTATCTCTCGCCGTATTTCGTGACAGATCCCGAGCGCATGGAAGTGGTGCTCGAGAATCCCGTCATTCTCATCCACGAGAAGCGGATCAGCGCGATGAAAGATCTGCTGCCGGTTCTGGAGCTCGTCGCGCGCGCCGGTCGGCCGCTGCTGATCATCGCCGACGACATCGAAGGCGAGGCGCTGGCGACCCTGGTCGTCAACAAGCTGCGCGGCACGCTGCACGCCGCCGCCGTCAAAGCGCCCGGCTACGGCGATCGCCGGAAGGCGATGCTCGAAGACATTGCCATCCTCACCAACGGCAAGGCGATCACCGAGGACCTCGGCCTGAAGCTCGAGAACATGAAGATCGAAGATCTCGGGTCGGCCAAGAAGGTCACGCTCGACAAGGACACCACCACGATCGTGGAAGGCGCGGGGGACTCGGCGTCGATCGCGGGGCGCGTCAAGCAGCTGCGCGCGCAGGTCGAGGACACGACCTCCGACTACGACCGCGAGAAGCTCCAGGAGCGGCTCGCCAAGCTGGTCGGCGGCGTGGCGATCATCAAGGTGGGAGCCGCGACCGAGACCGAGATGAAAGAGAAAAAAGCCCGTGTCGAGGACGCGATGCACGCGACGAAAGCGGCTGTCGAAGAGGGCATCGTGCCGGGTGGCGGTGTGGCGCTGCTGCGGGCGTCGAACGTCCTCGCGCACCTTCAAGTCGTCGGAGACGAGCAGATCGGCGTCAACATCATCGCTCGCGCGATTGAAGAGCCGATGCGATGGATCGCGACCAACGCGGGCCAGGAAGGACCGATCGTCGTGCAGCGCGTCAAAGAGATGAAGAACGCCGAGGGCTTCAACGCCCAGACCGATCACTATGAGGATCTGGTCAAAGCGGGTGTGATCGATCCCACCAAGGTCGTGCGCTCGGCGCTGCAGAACGCGGCCTCGATTGCATCGCTCCTGCTCACGACCGAGGCGGTCATCTCGCTGATGCCGGAACCGCATCAGAACGGGGCGACGGCAGGGGCTCGCGCGGGCGGCGGGATGTACTGACGCCCATCCCGGGTCGGCGCGCCGATCCCTGCTGTGCAATTGGGAACAGCCCGCCGGCCCGGTCCGACCTACGCTGATGATGGCTATCGAGGTGACCCATGCTGCAAGATATGACTCGCTCGAGTGTGATCCGCCTCTGGTTTGGCGCCGTGCTCCTGGTCGTCGTCGCTGGAATGGCGTATGGCGCGGCCGTGACGATCGGGACAGGCGCCCTGTTGCTGGCGCTGTGCCTCGTCCCCCCGGCGATCATCCTGATGCTGTGGCGCGTCCCGCCGCGCACCATCGCCGAGGTGCTCCACGACACCGATCGAGCCAATTGATGCCAGACGAAAGAGGCTCCGCATGATCAATGTACGTCCGCTCGCGATTGGCGTGGTCGGTGTCGTGTTGCTGACACACGGCCTCGAGGGACGAGGGCTCGCGCAGTATCGAAACTTCACGCTGGGAAGCGACCTGGCGTCGGTGTCCGCCTTGGCCGGCATTGCCGCGACCGAGGCTCGAACGATCCATCGGCGCCCCGCCGTGCTGCAGGATCTGGAGTGGAGACCGTCGCATTGGACCGCGGGATCGATGACCGCGACCGGTGATCCCGTCGAACGGATCGCCTTCAGCTTCTACAACGATCAGCTGTTCCGAATTGTCGTCGATTATGGCCACGACCGGACCGAAGGGATGACGACCACAGACATGATCGAGGCGATTTCGGCGGTCTATGGCGTACCCGCCACGCGCACCACGGGACCCGCCCGTCTTGCGTCACGCGTCGAAACCGAGTCTGGTACGGCCGTCGCCCGCTGGGCGGACGCCGAGCAGTTGGTGTCGCTCTACCGCACGTCAACCTACGGCGAAGCGTTCCGGCTCATCGTGTCGGAGCCGCGTCTCGATGCCCTTGCCAGGACCGCGGAGATCCGGGCCGCGCGTCTCGACGAGCAAGAGGCGCCGCGCCGGGAAATCGCGCGCCAGAAGAAAGAGCGAGACGACGAACGCGCCGCCGCCGAAAAGGCGCGCGCCGCGAACAAACGGATCTTCCGGCCATAGCGGGACGGCCTCGCGGCCGCCGCGTAGGTTCCCCACGTAGCGCCTCTTCGCTCCGCCCGGTGAGCTGTCTCCTCGACGTCCGATCGCTGACGCCGGGGAAAACAGCTAAAATCCCCCGACCATTTCACCGGAGCACACATCGAGATGAGCGAACGACTGCAGATCCGTTCGGACGGCGCGCTCGATTTCCTGTCGCTCGGCGCGCTCGTGCACCGGCTCGATCCCGGCCTGGTGCCGTTCCGCAAGGCGACCCAGTGCACCATTCACGTCAGCGGCGGCGAGTTCAACTGCGCGGCCAATCTGGCCGACTGCTTCGAGTTACGCACCGCGATCGCGTCGGCGATGGTCGACTACCCGATCGGCGATCTGATCGCCGAGCGCGTCCGCGCGATGGGCGTGCGTTCGTTCTACAAGCGCTTCAAGCACGACGGGGCGCGCGGTCCGAACATGGCGACGGTCTACAGCGATCGCGGCCACGGCATCCGCGGACCCGTCGTCTTCTACAATCGGTGCAACGAAGCGGCCGCGCAGCTGAAGCCCGGCGACTTCGACTGGCCGGCGATCTTCGGCGCCGGCGTCCGATGGTTTCACACCGGCGGCATCTTCGCGTCGCTGTCGGAGACGACGGCCGAGCTGATCGTCGAGGCGATGCGGGCGGCGAAGGCGCACGACGCTGTGGTGTCGTTCGATCTCAACTATCGCGAGAAGCTCTGGAAGGCGGCCGGCGGCGGCGCCGAGCGCGCGCGGGCCGTGCTGGGGCGCATCGTCGAGCACGTCGACGTCCTCGTCGGCAACGAGGAGGATCTGCAGCAGGGCTTGGGCCTGCCCGGTCCCGAGGTCGCCGCGGCGTCGAAGCTCGATCCAGGCGCCTTCTTCAGCATGATCGATCGCGTCGTCTCGCGGTATCCGCAGGTCAAGATCGTGGCCACGACGCTGCGTGAGGTGCACTCGACGAGCCGGCACCGCTGGAGCGCCGTCGCCTGGATGTGGGGGCAGCGCCTGCTGGCGCCGACCTGCGACCTCGACGTTCACGATCGCGTCGGCGGCGGCGATGCCTTCGCGTCGGGCCTTTTCTACGGCCTCCTCACGGGCGAGTCGGAACAAGAGTCGGTCAGGCTTGGATGGGCGCACGGCGCGCTGGCGACGACGTTCCCGGGCGATACGACGATGGCGACGCTGGAGCAGGTGAGAGCGCTCGCCGGGGGCGGCTCCGCGCGCATCCAGAGGTAGCGCGAGGCTTCAGCCGAGCGAACCATGACGATCAAAACCTACACGACCCGCGAGCTCGCCAGCCGTGCGGCCGCGCACCATGCCGCGCGCGTGCTGCGCGACGCCATCGCGGCGCGCGGATCGATCCGCCTCGTCGCCGCGACCGGCACGTCGCAGATTCCGTTTCTCGAGGCGCTGACGGCGGCGCCCGGCGTCGACTGGTCGCGCGTCGAGCTGTTCCATCTCGACGAATACGTCGGCCTGCCGATCGATCATCCCGCGAGCTTTCGCCGGTATCTGCTGGATCGCCTGATACGCCAGGCAGGCATCGCACGCTATCACCTGCTCGACGCCGAGCGCGAGCCGCACGTCGTCGCCGATCGGGTCGGACGCGAGTTGGCATCGGCGCCCGTCGACGTCGCGTTCGCCGGCATCGGCGAGAACGGGCATCTGGCGTTCAACGATCCGCCGGCCGACTTCGAGACCGAACAACCGTATCTGATCGTGAATCTCGACGAGGCGTGCCGACGGCAGCAGGTCGGCGAGGGCTGGTTCCAATCGCTCGCCGACGTGCCTGGGCAGGCGATCTCGATGTCGGTCCGCCAGATCCTGAAGGCGCGCGAGCTCGTGTGCGTCGTGCCCGACAGCCGCAAGGCGCCCGCGGTGAAGGCCTGCTTCGAGGGCGAGATCTCGCCAATGGTCCCGGCGTCCATCCTGCGGACCCATTCGAACGCGACCGTCTATCTCGATCGTGATTCCGCCGCGCTGCTCGATCCGGCGACGCGCGGCGCGGTGCTCGAAAGCGATCGATGACCATCGACTTCCCGGGGCTGTTCGACCTGCAGGTGAACGGCTTCGGCGGCATCGACTTCAACGGCCCCGGGCTGACCGCCGACCGCGTCTGCGAGGCGCTCGATCGCCTGCGTGCGACCGGCGTCACGCGCTGTCTGCCGACCGTGATCACCTCGTCGTCCGAGCAGTTTGCCGCCTCCGCGGACGTGATCGTGCGCGCGTCCCATCCGGCCATCGCCGGCCTCCACATGGAGGGCCCGTATATTTCGCCGGACGATGGTCCGCGCGGCGCGCATCCACGCGAGCACGTCGCGCCCGCATCGGTCGACGACTTCCGCCGCCGGCAGGACGCGGCGCGCGGCCGCATCGTCCTCGTGACGCTCGCGCCGGAAGCGGCGGGCGCGCTCGCGCTGATCGAGCATCTCGTCGACGCGGGCGTGCGCGTGGCAATCGGCCACACCGCGGCGACGCCCGACCAGGTTCGCGCCGCCGTTGCGGCCGGCGCGTCGCTGTCGACGCACCTGGGCAACGGCTGCGCGCAGATGCTGCCGCGCCATCCCAACGTCGTCTGGGAGCAGCTCGCAGCCGACGCGCTGCTGGCGAGCTTCATCGTCGACGGCCACCACCTGCCGCCGGCGACGGTGAAAGCGATGATCCGCGCCAAGGGCGCGTCGCGATCGATTCTGGTGACCGACGCGACGGCGGCGGCCGGATCCCCGCCGGGCCGTTATACGATTGGCGGCGTGACGACCGAGCTCGGACGCAACGGCCGCGTGTCGCTGCCCGGGACGCCCTACCTGGCGGGATCGAGCCTCACGCTCGATCGCGCGATCGCGAACGCGTCACGATTCACCGGACTGCCAATCGACGAGGTGGTGCCGATGGCGTCCACCACCCCCGCGCGCTTCCTCGGGACGACGACCGCCGGCACGGTCGAAGCGTCCTGGAACGCGGATACGTGCGCGCTCACGATCGGACGCATTCGATGAGCATCGCCACGATCGACTGGATTGTCGTCATCGCCTACTTCGTGACGATCACGGCGATCGGCCTGATCGTGGGCTACCGCGTCCGCCGGAGCGGCGATTATTTCCTCGGCGGCCGGAAGTTCAGCCCGTCGCTGATGATCGCGCAGAGCTTCAGCGTCGGCACGCACGCGGAGATGCCGGTGTCGCTCGCCGGCGCCGTCTATGGGATCGGCGCCTCCGGCATCTGGTACCAGTGGAAGAACCTGTTCGTGACGCCGTTCTACTGGATCATGGCGCCGATCTTCCGCCGGATCCGCCGGACGACGATGGCCGAGTTCACCGAGGATCGCTACGGCTCGTGGATGGGCGCCATCTACATCGCGTTCGCCCTCTGCTACTTCATCATCAACATGGGCAGCATGCTGAAGGGCGCGGGCAAGGTGATCTCGCAGACGACCGGCGGCGCCGTCGCCGTCGATCAGATCGTCGTCGCGATGACGGTGATGTTCATCCTCTACAGCTTCATCGGCGGGCTCGTCGCGTCGGCATGGACCGATCTATTCCAGGGCTTCCTGATCATCGTGCTCTCGTTCATGCTGATCCCGCTCGGGTGGAACGTGATCGGCGGTCTCGACGGGATGAAGGCCGCGATTCCTGCGCATCGGCTGTCGCTCGCAACGCCGTCGGGGCTCGGAGCCTGGGCGATCGCGATGCTGACGCTCAACGGGCTGGTCGGCATCATGGCGCAGCCGCACCAGCTCGCGGCCGTCGGGACCGGCCGCGACGAGCGCACCTGCCGCATCGGGATGCTGTTCGGCAATTTCGTCAAGCGCGTGTGCACGGTGGGGTGGGCGCTCGTCGGCCTGATCGTCGTCGCGCTGATCGCGCAGGGGCGCGGCGGCGTCAGCGCGCTGCACGATGCCGAGGACGCGTTCGGCTTCGCGTGCCGGCAGTTTCTCTTTCCCGGCGCGCTCGGCCTGCTGATTGCCTCGATCCTCGCGGCGACCGTCTCCGCCTGCTCGGCCTTCCTGGTCGACAGCGGCGCGCTGTTCACCGAGGGGCTGTATCGGCGCCGCCTCGTGCGCGACCGGCCGGACGCGCATTACCTCTGGGTCGGGCGCGTCAGCGGCCTGGCGATCACGCTGCTCGGCGTCGTCTACTCGGTCTTCCTGATTCAGAGCGTTCTCTACGCGTTCCTGCTGACCGAGACGCTCGCCACGTTCGTCGGCATCGGGCTCCTCGGCGGGATCCTGTGGCGGCGCGCGAATCGCTGGGGCGCGCTGGCCAGCCTGATCGTGGCGCTGGCGACGAACTTCGTCCTGTACGCGTGGAGCGGCCAGCGGCTCGATCACTGGGATCCGAACGTCTTCCTCGCCGCGCTCGTCGTCGGCACCATCGCGCTCGTCGTCGTCAGCCTCGCGACGGCGCCGGAGCCGGCCGCCGCCATCGCGTCGTTCTTCGATCGGCTGGAGACGTCGAGCGATGAGGGGTCGGCCGAGCGCCGGCCGCTGCTGCTCGTCAACCTGCTCGCGCCGTGGCGCGGCACGCCGGGACGCGGATGGCGCGCGTACCGCGACGATCTCACGGGACTCGCCGTCGGCTGGGCGATGGTCGTCGCGCTCGTCGCCGCGACCGCGTTTCTGCTCGCCGTTTAGAATGAGCCGATGACCCGCGGGCCGACTGGACCGGCGGCGGCTGACGTCGCGCCGCGCGTCTACGACCAGCTGCGGCGTCTGGCGGCCGGCTACATGCGGCGCGAGCGGCCCGGGCAGACGCTGCAGCCGACCGCGCTGGTGCACGAAGTCTATCTGCGGCTGGCGGGTGCCGGCGTCGCGTGGAAGGACGAACAGCATTTCGTCGGCATCGCTGCGCGATCGATGCGGCAGATTCTCGTCGAGCGCGCCCGGGCGCGGGGCGCGCAGAAGCGCTGGGCGGGCCTCGATCGCGTGTCGCTGACAGAGTCGCTCGTCCACGCCGCCGCGGAGGACGCGATGCTGCCGGCGCTGGACGAGGCGCTGCAGCGGCTCGAGCAGCTCGACGCCGAGCAGGCGCGGATCGTCGATCTGCGCTACTTCGCGGGCCTCAGCGTCGAGGAGGCGGCCGACGCGCTCGGCATGTCGCCGGCCACGCTGAAGCGGCGCTGGAGCCTGGCGCGCGCGTGGCTGTTCCGCGAGCTCGGCGGGAGCGCGTCGTGAAGGCCGAGCAGTGGCGGCGCGTGCGCGAGCTGTTCGAGGAGGCGCTCGAGCGCGAGCCGGGCGAGGCCGCCGACTGGATCGAGGCGGCCGAGCGCGATTCGCAGGTGCGCGCCGAAGTGCGGTCGCTCCTCGATCACCACTCGCGCGCCGGCGAGTTTCTCGCCGAGCCGATCGTCGAGCGGCTGCCAGCGCTGGCCGACGAGGAGTCGCTGCCGGCTGGCACGCAGGTTGGACCGTACACGATCGAGCGCGAAGTGGGCCGCGGCGGGATGGGTCGCGTGTACCTCGCGGCCGACGGACGGCTCGGCCGTCGCGTGGCGCTCAAGGCGCTGCCGCGCCGGTTCACACAGGACGCCGCCCACCGCGAGCGCTTGCGCCGCGAAGCGCGCGCCGCCGCGGCGCTGTCGCATCCCGGCATCTGCACCGTGTTCGCGCTCGAGGAGCTCGGCGACGAGCTCTTCATCGCGACGGAGTTCGTCGACGGCCACACCCTGCGCGAGGAGATCGCGAGCGGACAGGTCCCGGCCGAACAGGCGATCATCGCGACCGCGCGCGAGCTCGCCGCCGCGCTTGCCAGCGCGCATGGGAGCGGCGTCGTCCATCGCGATCTGAAGCCGGAGAACGTGATGCGCGCGTCGGACGGCCGGATCAAGGTCCTCGACTTCGGCCTGGCGCGGTTCGATCCAGGTCCGGCCGCGGCGGCGGTCCAGTCGTTCGCGACGTTGCAGGGCGCGCTCGTCGGCACGCCGGCCTACATGGCGCCGGAACAGCTGGACGGCCGCGATCCGACGGTCCGGAGCGACATCTTCGCGCTCGGCCTGGTGATGTACGAGCTGTTCACCGGCATG
>Ga0114129_10005826_pt1 | contig 17453 bp, 15 predicted proteins | sample RhiMetdeltSRZDD1_FD_80071 | JGI IMG/M metagenome (GOLD analysis project Ga0114129, IMG submission 80071) | Populus rhizosphere microbial communities from Tennessee, USA - Rhizosphere MetaG P. deltoides SRZDD1 (version 2) (version 2) | ecosystem: Host-associated > Plants > Roots > Rhizosphere >... | reverse complement strand
TTCTGTCATTCCGAGGAGCGTAGCGACGAGGGCACCGAGCGCTGTGCGGCGTGAGCTTGCGAAACGACTGCACAGCGCGACAAGCGCCGTCGTCGAGACGGCGCTAATCCCTGGCGTTTCGAGAGAGAGATCCCTCGCTTCGCTCGGGATGACGCGCGCCCTCGCTAACGCGAGTCGCGCGTCACTTTTTCGCCATCTTGGACGGATCGTCCTTCGGATTGACGTAGACGAGCTTCCACGGGCCGAGCGTCGTGATCTGGAGCTCGGTCTCCCCCTTCGTCCACGCGAAGTGGTGCATGTGCGGGCGCATGGTCGAATACGTCCCGGAGGGCATCTCGTGCCACTTGCTCTCGTCGAACTTGTCGCCTTCGCCGATATACGCTGTCCCCGAGATCACCGTCACTCGCTCCACGTTCGGGTGCCAGTGCGGCATTATTTTGTAGCCGTCGGGCACCTTGAGGCGCATCGCAAAGTAACCGCCCTTGCTCGGATCTCCTTCGAGCACGGCAGCTTTGGCCCCGGCCGGCAGGATGGGCGGAGCGTCCGTCCACTTGATGTCGGCCGGCGCATACACCATATGCCCGGGCATTTTTGCCATGCCGGTCTTCTTCTCGGCCGCGGCGACGAACCCTGCGGAGAGGATCAGGATGGAAGCGAGCGCGACCCAGAGACCTTTCTTCATTTCGAACCTCCTCGATAGTTTTTCTGCAGATTCTACTTCCGCCCGCTCGGGGATAATCCCCCGGTCCCAAAACGGGCACGGTCATGACCTCGAAGCGGCGCGAGACCAAATCCAGCAAGGAGCGACGCGGTGCCCCGCTTCAATCCGGGCCCACGGACGCGAAGCGACGCTGGGAGCCGCTCCTTCTGCTGCTCCTCGGTCTTCTGCCTCTGGCGACGTTCGGGCCGGTCCTCCGGAACGGGTTCATCGCTTTCGACGACGACAGCTATGTGTCGAACGGCACCGTTCGCAACGGCCTGACGTGGGCCGGCGTCCGCTGGGCCTTCACGACCGGGTACGAGGCCAACTGGCATCCGCTGACGTGGCTCTCCCACATGGCCGACGTCTCCCTGTACGGACGGAACCCTGCCGGCCACCACGCGACGAGCCTCGTGCTGCACGTGGTCAACACGCTGCTGCTCTTCGTCGTCTTCCGCGATCTGACGAAAGACTCGGTGCGCAGCGCCTGGGTCGCGGCACTCTTCGCGGTACACCCGGCGCACGTGGAATCGGTCGCGTGGGTCGCGGAGAGGAAGGATGTGTTGAGCACGGCCTTCTGGCTGGCGACGATGTGGGCTTACGGGTCCTGGGTTCGCAAGGGCGGCGCCGGCCGCTACGCCGTCGTTCTCCTTTTCTTCGCAGCGGGGCTGATGGCCAAGCCGATGCTCGTCTCCCTTCCCCTGGTGCTGCTGCTCATCGACTACTGGCCGCTCAAGCGGTTGAGCGGTGCGGGAGAGCAGCGGCGGAGGTTCGCCGCGCTGATCCTCGAAAAGGCGCCTCTTTTCCTGCTTGCCGCGGCTTCGAGCGTCGTCACCTTCCTGGTCCAGCGGGCCGGCGGCGCCGTGGGCACTCTGGAGAAGTTCCCGCTCTGGGCGCGAGCGGGCAACGCTCTCGTGGCGTACGTTCGTTACCTGAAGATGCTCTTCTGGCCGGTCGACCTGGCCGTTCTGTATCCGCATCCCGGGACCTCGATCTCCGGCGGGGAGGTTCTGGCCGCGGGGATCCTGCTCGTCGCGCTCTCGGTCTCCGTCGTTGCACTTCGGCGGAGGGCGCCTTACCTGTTCGTCGGCTGGTTCTGGTTCCTCGTGACCCTGCTGCCAGTGATCGGTCTCGTCCAGGTGGGGGCACAGGCGATGGCGGACCGCTACACGTACGTCCCGTTCATCGGCCTTTTCGTGGCGATTGCGTGGGGTGTCCCGGCGCTCACCCGGCGCTGGCGATACGGTCGGGTTGCGGTACGGGCGGCCGCGGTTGCTGTCCTGCTCGTTTCGGCAGCGGCGGCGGCGGCCCAGGTGCGTCTCTGGAAGAACACCGAGACGCTGTTCGTCCACACGCTCAAGACCACGAAGAACAATTTCGTCGTCGAAAACAACCTCGGGGACGACTACAACAATATCGGCAGACCCGCCGATGCCCTGCCCCACATCACTGAAGCGTTGCGGCTTCGTCCGAACAGCTTCGAAGCCGACATCAACATGGGCCGCTCTCTCCTGTTGCTCGGTCGGCTCGAGGACGCAGCGTCGCATTTTGCGCGGGCAATTCGCCTCGACCCGCACAATAGCGTCGCGCTCAACAACCTCGCGCGGGCGCGGTTCCTCCAGGGCGACGTCGCGGAGGCGATCCCGCTCTACGAGGCTGCCGTCGCGGCGGCGCCGGCCTGGCCCGAGCCGCGAAGGAGACTCGCAGTCGCCCTGTTGATGGAAGGAAAAACGGCAACCGCGCTCTTTCAGCTCGAGCGAGCCATCACTCTCGACCCGTCCGGAGAGACGTGGCGGCAGCTGCTGGAGGGGGTCCGGGCTCGCGAGCGAAACCCGAACAACCCTGCCGTCGTGCAGCTGCGCCGCTATCTCGCCGCCGCCCATCGGGATGCGAGCGTGGCCCTTCATCGTCGCGGCAAGAGGGACGAGACCCGGATCGAGCTGTGGAAGACGCTCGAGCTCCTGCCGGAGTCCGCCCCGGTCCACAACGATCTGGGTACGCTCCTCGTGGAGGAAGGTCGCCTCGAAGAAGCCGGCGCGGAGTTCCGTGAGGCCCTCCGCATCGACCCGCGGTCGGCGCTGGCGCACAACAACCTCGGTTACGTTTTCTTCCGAACCGGCCGGCGGGAAGCGGCGATCGGGGAGTACCGGGAGGCGCTCCGTCTCCAGCCCGAGTTTCCCCTGGCCCGCAACAACCTGGAAGAAGCGCTGCGATGATCCGGAGCGAACCGCCTCAGCGGAGGTCGATGTCCGCGAGATGGCGGCCGAGAACTTCTTCCTGGAGCGCGGTGAGCTTCTTCAGACCCTTCCGGGCGAGAGCGAGCAACTCGGTCAGCTTCTCTTCGGAAAAGGGGCGGCGCTCTGCGGTTCCCTGAAGCTCGACGAAAAGTCCCGACGCGGTTCCGACCACGTTGAAGTCCACGTCCGCCTCGGAGTCTTCCGCGTAGGCGAGGTCGAGGACGACCTGGCCCGCGCAAATTCCGACGGACGTGGCCGCGACCGTCTCGCGGAGAGGCCAGCGCGGGATCGTTCGTTCGCGCACGAGCTTGCCGAGAGCCATCGCGAGCGCGACGCACGCCCCGGTGATCGCGGCGCAGCGCGTCCCCCCGTCGGCCTGGAAGACGTCGCAGTCGAGAGTGATCGTGCGCTCGCCCAGGCCGCGGAGCTCCGTGACGCTCCGGAGCGACCGCCCGATCAGGCGCTGGATCTCCTGCGTGCGCCCGCCCTGCCGCCCCACGGCGGCCTCGCGCGGCGAACGCGTGTGCGTCGCTCGCGGCAGCATCCCGTACTCCGCCGTCACCCAGCCGCTGCCGCTTCCCTTCAGAAACGCAGGCACGCGGTCTTCGACCGACGCGACGCAGAGAACGCGGGTACCGCCGAGCTCGATCGAAGCCGAGCCTTCCGCGTGCGGGATGGTCCCCGTTTCGATGGAGACCGGCCGCATCTCGCCGGGCTTTCGGCCGTCGGGGCGCGGAGCGACGCGCGTCATGGCGCGAGCTCCCCCCGGAGAAAGCCGAGCGGCCGGGTCAGATCGACGTGGCCGCCGAGCGATTCCGCCGGTTCACCGTTGACGAGCACCCGCACGCGTTGCGTGTTCGCGACGTTCTGAAGCGTGGTGTCGACGAGCGCGGCCACCATCGAAAGCTCCTCCGCCGAACCGAACGACAGGCTCGAGTCGACGGAAAGGTCGAGAACGACCTCTCCGGCCGGCATGAGGAACCCGTTGCGGAGCTGGATCCGTTGCGGAATCACTCCGATCAGACCGGGCCGGACCGGCCCGCGAGCGAGCTCCTCGAAGAGCGCGCGCAGATAAGCTCCGGCTCCGGCGGGCTTTGCGATATCGCGCTCTTCCGGATGGAGCTTTCCCTCTGCGGAGTCGGCGAAGAAGAGCGTCACGCGCACGCTTTCCGTCGGCGTCGTCCGTGCCCCCGGCATCGGCGTCAGCGCTCGGGTCGCCGGGGTCACGCGCAGGAACGCCAGCGGCCTGCGGAACCTGCGCGTCGAGGAAGACGGACGGTTCACGAAAAGGAGCGCGCCGACTGCAACCGCCATGGTGACGAGCAGAAGTGCCGCGGCGCGGCGGCTCATCGAGCAGGCGAGGGAGTGACCCCGGGAGTCGGCCCGGCGACCGGGGCCGTGCCCGGGTGCTTCGCGAAGAACTCCCCGACCGCCTTCGCGATCGCGTTCGCGACGCCTTCCTGGAAGGTCGCGGAGCGCAGCTGCTTCTCCTCCTCGGGATGCGAGATGAATCCCACTTCGACGAGGACCGCCGGCATCGTCGCGCCGGCAAGCACCCGGAACGGCGCCTGCTTGATTCCGCGGTTCTCCGTCTTGGAGACGACGTTCAGCTGGTTCTGGATCGCTTCGGCGAGCCGGCTCGATTCGTTCAGGTGTGCGCTCTGCGCGAGGTCCCAGAGGATGAAGTCGAGGTCGGGGTTCGTCGCGCTTCCCGTCCCCTGACCGGTTCCGAGGATCGGCTGGTTCTCCCGGCGCGCGGCCTCCGAAGCGAGACGGTCCGAGGACTCGAGCGACAGGTAGTAAGTCTCGGAGCCGTGGGCTCCCGTGGCGCGCGAAGAGTTCGCGTGGAGCGAGAGAAAAAGACCGGCCTTCTCGTGGTTCGCGAGCGACGTCCGATCGTCGAGCGAGATCGAGCTGTCGGAGTCGCGCGTCAAAACGACACGGCTGGCGACGACGCGCGGGATCGCCGCCGCGACGCGCTTTGCGATCTGCAGGGTCACGTCTTTCTCCTGGAGTCCGCCCGGACCGATCGCGCCGGTCTCGGCGCCGCCGTGTCCCGGATCGACGACGATCGTAAGCGCAGGGACCGGCGGCGGGGGAGGCGCTGCCGGCTCGATCGCCGGAGCTTCCACGAGGCGGCCCACTTCGACGACGACGCGATCGGGATCCGTCAACGGATACGCGCGGGCGGTCAGGCCCGGCTCGCGGAACACGACCGTTGCCGTGTCTCCCTCGAACCGGACCGCGGCGACCAGCGGATCCTCGAAGCGGCGTTCCGCGAACGGGGCGGTGACCTTCCTGTCGATCCATCGCACCTGGAGACCCGATTCGACGAGGCGCGGCTCGAACCGGGCGGCGCCCGATTCCCGCAGGACGACCTGCGTCGTCGGGTCGACGTGAACGACGGCGACGTCGACCGAGACGGGCCCCGCCGGCCCGCCTCCTCCGGAGGTTCCCCGCGACTCCACGACCGTCCACATCCGCTTCGTCCCGTCGTAGCTCCCGGTCGCTTTGGAGAGGGGGAACAGAACCTTTTCGAAGAACTCGGCCGGTGCGTAGACGACCCCGCGGACGGAGCGCATGGGCGTGCCGATTTCGACGATCCGCTGGTCGACCGGGACCTGCGAAGTGCCGGGTCCCGCGACGAGCTGATGCCCGTTGCCCGTGATGGAGAGGACTCCCGTCGTCGTGTCCCGCGAGACCGCGAAGCCGAGAGCGCGCGCGGCGTCGCCGACGCTGAAGTCGGTGCCGGCGACCGCGATCGGAAAGGACTCTCCGTGCCAGACGAGGGTCGCCGTCGTCTGGCCCGTGGCGGAGCCGAGCATCGCGAAAACGAGCACCAGGGAGGCCGCGAGACAAGCTCCGGCTGCGCGGGAGGACTGGGTGGACTGGGTGGACGCGGAAATGGCTATGACCCGGCTAGTTTAGCCGACCCGAGCGAAAGCGAAGATCCTCCCGGCTCGAATCTTGAAGGGACTCGGCCGGAGGAGAAGAAATGAAACGGAAGGCTTCGGCGGAGTGGCACGGGGACTTGAAGACCGGAAAGGGCACTGTTTCGTCGGAGAGCGGCGTGCTCGCGGGGACTCCTTACTCGTTCACGGCGCGATTCGAGAGTGGGAAGGGGACCAACCCCGAGGAGCTCATCGCGGCGGCACATGCGGCCTGCTTCACGATGGCGCTTTCGGCCGAGCTCGGAAAGTCGAACGTCGTCGCCGAGACGTTGCAGACGACGGCCACCGTCACGCTCGATCGCGTCGATTCGAGCTGGACGGTCACGGAGTCGCACCTGGAGGTGTCGGGAAGAGTCCCGGGCGCTTCGGCCGACGCATTCCAGAAGGCGGCCGAAGCCGCGGAGACCGGCTGCCCGATCTCCAGACTCCTGAGCACGAAGATCACCATGGAAACAAAGCTCCAGCCCTAGCGCTCTCGCACCAATGGCTCACAGGATCATCGAGTTCTTCCTGTCGATTCCCGCGCCTCTGGCGATCCTGGTCGTGTTCCTTCTGACGGCGGGGGAAACCGCATTTCTCGTGGGACTGATTCTGCCGGGCGAGCTGGCGGCGATCGTCGGCGGCGCGATCGCCTCCGGCTCCCGCGTTCCGCTGGCCGGAATCCTGGCCGCGGGAATCCTCGGGCCGGCGACGGGCGACTCGATCGGGTATCTCCTCGGCCGGAAGTACGGGCGGCGGTATTTCACCGGCAAACGGCGGAAGAACTGGGCGAGGGCCCGGAACTGGCTTCGACAGCGGGGGGCCCGGGCGGTTTTCTTCGGCCGCTTTACCCCATTTCTACGTTCGATCGTCCCTCCGGCTGCGGGGGTGTCCCGGATGGAATACCGCCGGTTCCTGCCGTGGAGCGTCGCCGCCGCAATCCTTTGGGGATCCGGCTCCGCGCTCGCGGGTTACGCGATCGGAAGAAACTCCGAGAGGTTGTCCCGATTCGGAGAGCGCTTCAGCCTGGGAATCCTCGTGCTGGTGGTCGTATTCGCCGGTCTGTATTTCCTGCGGCGGCGACTCGGGAAGAAGCGACGCCGGCGCCGCCGCGGAGCAATCCGTCGGACGGTCCCGGTCTCTTCGGCGCGTCAATGAAAGTGAGGCAGGAATCATGAGGCGAGACATCGTCCCGGGCGCCGGTTTCCCCGACTACGAGCTGCCGGACCACAGGGGCAAGCACCGCAAGCTGTCAGAGCTGCAGGGGTCAGATCCGCTGATCGTGGTGCTCGGTCGAGGCGGTTTCTGCCCCAAGGACCGCAGGCAGCACGAGGGGCTGCTCGTCCTGCACCGTGAAATAGAGGTCGGGTACTGCCGGCTGGTGACGATCACGACCGACAACCTGCTCGAGACGAACGAGCTGCGTTCGGCAGTCGGAGCGCACTGGCCGTTCCTGTCGGATCCGGCTCGGAAGATCCAGAAGGACCTCGAGATCGCGGAGTACACCGATCCGATGCACAACCCCATGATCCCGCACACGATCGTGCTCGAGCCGGGGCTCGTGGTCTACAAGGTCTACAACGGCTACTGGTTCTTCGGACGGCCGACGATCGAGGAGCTGCGCCAGGATCTCCGGGCCGTCCTGCAGAAATGCCGCCCCGACTGGGACATCACGGAGCCGGAGCTCAAAGCGGAGTGGGAGCGCGGCGAGAAGAAGCGCTTCTTCCCGTACGGCAAGACCTACGCGCAGCTCTTCGCCGAGCAGGACTGAGAACCCAAAGCCGTTTCGACCTCAGTGCCCCTGGCGGCGGTACTTGCCGTCCACGGCGCGATCCCAGCGCTTGCCATCCGCGCTCATCTCGACCCGGAAATTCATCGTGTTCTTTCCGTCGAGCTCGAAGATCGTTCGTCCCTGGTGCGTGCCCATATCGTGGTTGAACGTCAGCGTGTCGCCCTTCCACTGGCCGCGGCCGGGCTGCGCGGGCGGACTTCCGAAGTTGTCGAACCAGTGCAGCGTGTAGGACTTCTCCTTCGGGTCCCATCCGATGACGCCGTGACCGCGGATGCCGGGCTTCCCTCCTTCGACGCGTTCGTCGTATTCGGCGAGAAGGAAGAAGCCGTCTGCACCTTCGTGAAAGTCGAAAGTGCCCTTCGCCTTTTTGCCGCTCGGCTTCCACGGTCCGGCCGGACGAAGCGTCTCCTCTCCGGTCCACTTCCCGGCGAGCTTTTCGAGCTTCCGATGCGGATCGCTCGGCTTCGGTAATTCCATGAGCACACCTCCTTGTTGGCCGACGGCCGACCACGCCCAGAAACATGCAGGGCGCGGGCCACCTGGTCCCCGATCCTGCACTTTTCGACACGCCTCGAGACAGATACGTCCGAAAATGGCGACGGGGAAGGGGGAACATGGCGATACGCTGACGCTTCGATTGAATGAACCGGCGGGAATTCGGCAGCGGACTCGGCGGAATCGTGATCGGCCGTCTTCTCACCGCGGCGCGAATGGGGGATGAACGCGGCCGGCTGCCCGCCGAGGTCGCGGGCGTCCGGCTGGTCGATTCCGGCGTGGCGAAGAAAGCGACGGCGCTGGCGCGCGAAGTCTCTCCCCCTTACCTTTTCAACCACAGCATGCGCACGTATCTCTTCGGCACGTTGATCGGCCGAAGCGAGGCGCGGCGTTGCGACGAAGAGCTTCTCTTTCTCGCATGCATCCTCCACGATCTCGGGCTCACCGAGCGTTTCATGGGTCCGATGCCGTTCGAGATCCAGGGCGCCGAGGCCGCCGCACGCTTCCTGAAAGACCAGGGCGTTTCCGTCGAAAGGGCAGCCGTCGTGTGGGACGGGATCGCCATGCACGCGCTGCCGATTGCCGGTCACAAGCAGCCGGAGATCGCGCTCGTCGCCGCCGGCGCCGGCGCGGACGTCCTCGGTCCGGATCCAGCGCAGGTCATGGATGCCCGGAAGAACGAGATTGTGCAGGCGTTTCCGCGGCTCGGCTTCAAGAAGGCGTTCGTCGAGACCTGTTCCGACGTGGTGCGGCGATTTCCCCGAGGCGCCGGGCGGACGTTCATGCGCGACATCGGAGAGCGCCACGTCCGGGGCTTCCAGCCTCCGAACATCTGCGACGCGATCGACCGCGCGCCGTTTACGGAATGAGCCCTGCCGCAAGACAGGGCTCGAACCATTACTGCGAGATCTCCACGCCGCTCTGTCGCTTGCTCCTCGTCGGCGGCGAGCAGGGCCTGCGAAGCATCTCTTTCCAAACCGACAACCGTTCGGCGAAACCCGCCGAAGGGTGGCGGCGGACCGAGGAGCCGTTTCGAGACGTCATTCTCCAACTCGATGCCTACTTTGCCGGACGGCTGCGCCGCTTCGAGCTTCCTCTTGCGCCCGATGGCACGCCGTTCCAGCGGCAGGTCTGGTCCGCCTTGACGACGATTCCCTACGGCGAGACCCTATCGTACGGCGAGCTGGCGCGGCGGGTCGGCCGACCGAACGCGTGTCGCGCCGTCGGCGCAGCCAATGGCCGGAATCCCATCCCGATCATCATTCCCTGCCACCGGGTCATCGGCGCGGACGGCTCCTTGACGGGTTTCGGAGGAGGGCTGCCGATCAAACGGCGGCTCTTGCAGCTCGAAGCGGGGTGCGAAGAACTGCCTATTTCTCCGGCTCGAGCTGCGGCAACCCGGCAGTTCTGAGAGCCGCGTTCGCGCGAACGAGGTCGGCCGCGAGTAGGTCGCGCCACCGCGCGAGGCCCCGAGCCGTCATCTCTCGCCGCCGGCGGAAGCCTTCGAGGGCGTCGGGCGTCGTCGCCGCGTCGGCGCTTTCGACGGTCTGCTGGAAGCGGGAGAGCGAGGTCGATAACCTGCGGAGGCTCGTCGGCGCGGCCTCCCTCTCTTCGAAGTAGTCCTCAAAGGTTCCGGTCAGGGGAGGACCGGCGGCGAGATCGAGCGCGGTCGCGAACGAGTCGATCGCGCCGACCGCCGCGCCGGTTTCTTTGGCCCGCAGCGAAGCGACCTGCTTGCGGAAAGCGTCGGCCTGCCGGAGCGCCTTCGCGACCCGGATTCGCTCGGCCTGGACATCGCGGGCGAGCTCGAACTGCCGCGTGAGATCCGCATCCGCGGTGGAGACGCGGGGATCCTTCGTGACCACGAGTGGCTGCGTCCGGGTCGCGCCGCCCGCAGTGAGACGCACCGTATAGCGGCCGGGCGGAGCCCAGACGCCCGAGCGGACCCGCGACGACGGGGTCCGGCTGACGAGCTCCTCGGGCAGGGCGTAGTGGAGGTCCCAGACGAATCGGTGCATTCCGGTCGAATCGCCGGGCGGCGGCGCCGCGGAAGCCCAGTCCGGCGTGAGAGTGATCCGCTGCAGGTCCGGCGCCGGCGGCTTCTCGTCGCTTCTCCAGCGACGGACCACCTCGTCGCGCGCGTCGACGATCTCGAGCATGATCGGCGCCGGCGCCGCGGCCGCGAGGAAGTAGTCGATCACTGCGCCGTCGGGCGGGTTCTCCCCGGCCGGCTCGTCTTTCGGCTCCGGAGTCCCCTGAAAAGGAGCGGGGCGAAGCCGCGCGGTTTCCCGCGGCGCGAAGAGCCACACTCGAGAGCCCGCGACTTTCGCGTCGAGCTGACGAACCGGCGAGACGTCGTCTAAGACCCAGAACGACCGGCCGTGGGTCGCGATGACGACGTCGCCCCTCCGGACCGAGATGTCGCGGACCGAGCAGTTCGGCAGGTTCAGTTTTAAAGGCTGCCAGTGATCGCCGTCGTCGAAGGAGACGAAGACGCCCGTCTCTGTGCCCGCATAGAGCAGGCCCCGGCGAGCTGGATCTTCGCGCACGACGTTGACGTAGCTTCCGGACGGAATTCCGCGCGCGATGGAAGTCCAGTTCGCGCCGCCGTCGCGCGTCCTGTAGACGTGCGCGGCGAGATCGTCCAGGCGGTGGCGGTCGATGGCGGCGTACGCCGTCTCCGCGTCGAAGTGAGACGCCTCGATGATCCCGACTTTCGACCAGGGCGTCAGCTCCTTCGGCGTGACGTTCTGCCAGCTCTTGCCGTCGTCCCGCGTCCGCCAGATCAGCCCGTCGTCGGTGCCGCACCAGAGCCAGCCGTCCTTCAACGGCGAAAGCGCGACGGCATAGATGACCCCTCGACGAGGCGCCTTGACGGCGGTGTCCGCGGCCGTTGCCGGATCGAGGTTCGCCGGAGCGCCGGGAGCTTCGCGCGTCAGGTCGGGGCTGATCTTTTCCCAGTGCCGGCCGGCGTCTGTCGTCTTGAAGAGAAACTGGTTCGAGGTATAGAGCGCATGCGGGTCGCGCGGCGAGAACGTGAGCGGGAGCGTCCAGGTCTGCCGGTAATCGCCGGGCTCCGCGAGCGTGGGATCCACGTCCTGTTCCTGAAGCGTCCGCCAGTCGAACCGACCGACGGTTCCACCGAAGAGGACGTTCGGGTCCGATGGATCGGGCGCGATGTATCCGTTCTCGCCGCCCGCGGCGATCGGGCGCCAGTCGCGGAGCGTGACCGAGCGGTAGTCGGTGCGCGAAGGCGTCGCGACCGCGCCGCTGTCCTGCTGCGCGCCGTAGATCCAGTACGGAAACCGGTCGTCGGTCGCGACGTGGTAGAGCTGCGCCGTCGGCTGGTTGTACCAGGAGCTCCAGGTTTTCGCGCCGTCCACGGAGACGACGGCGCCCTGATCGCTCGCGACGATCATGCGTCGCGAATCGGTCGGATCGATCCAGAGCTGGTGGTAGTCGTCGCCGCCTGGAGCCCCCTTGATCGGGACGAAGGTCTTGCCGCCGTCGGTCGAGCGGTACATCGAGACGTCGCAGACGTAGACGACGTCGGGATCCTTCGGATCGACGGAGACGCCGCCGAAGTACCAGCCGCGCTCCCAGATGCGTTTGTCGGCGCTCGCGCGCTTCCAGGTCGCGCCGCCGTCCTGCGACGCGTAGAGGCCGCCCTCCTTCGCGTCCACGACGGCGTAGACGCGGCGCGGGTCCGACGGCGCGAATGCGATGCCGATACGCCCCAGCTTCTCGGACGGAAGACCGCCCATGACGGGCTTCCAGGTGTCGCCGCCGTCGTCCGAGCGATAGAGCCCGCTGCCCGGCCCGTTCGAAGGGGGATAGACGTTCCACGGCGGGCGCCGCGTCTGCCAGAGCGCGGCGAGGATCATCCGACTGTTCCTCGGATCGAACGCGAGTTCGATCGCGCCGGTGTTCTCGTCGTGGAAGAGCACGCGCGACCAGCTCTTGCCGCCGTCCTTCGACCGGAAGACGCCGCGCTCCTCGTTCGGGCCGTAGGCGTGGCCGAGCGCGGCGACGAAGACCCGGTTGGGATCGTGCGGGTCGACGAGAATCCGGCCGATCTGGCGCGTGTCAGCGAGGCCGATGGAAATCCAGCTCTTGCCGCCGTCGGTCGACTTGTACATGCCGTTGCCGTAAGAGATGTCCGAGCGCATGTCCGCCTCGCCCGAGCCGACGTAGATCACGCTCGGGTCGGAGGGCGCGACCGCGAGGGCACCGATCGAAGCGATCGGCTGACCGTCGAAGATCGGCTCCCAGGTGCGTCCGGCGTTGTCGCTCCTCCAGACGCCTCCGCCGACCGCGCCGAAGTAGAAGAGGTTCGGGTTGCCCGGAACTCCCGCCGCCGCGAGAGTCCGTCCTCCGCGGAAGGGCCCGACGAGGCGCCAGCGCATTCCCGCGAAGAGGCTGGGATCGAACGGCTGAGCGCGGAGCAGCCCTGGTGTCGTGGCCAGCACGCACACGAGCAGAAGAAGCCGCCGTCTCGTCACGCCGCACCTCCGGAAAAGTCGGCGGATTATATGGTCGCGCCGGAGCGACGCCGCGCTCGCCGTTTTCGGACGTGGATGCCGGGTGAGTCCTTGACGCTGCCCGAACGTCGCTCGAATACTCGCGGAAACGGGAAGAGACGGCGGTGCATGGGAGAACTTTCGATGACTCAAATACTCGAAGACTGGTTCAAGCGGACTTTGAGAATTCCTCTCGCGCTCTCGGTCACGGCGTGCGCTGGCGCCGCATCGGCGCCCGTCGAGAAGCCGGAAGCATCAATTCCCCCGGGTTATACGACCACACGCACCGGCGACATGCACGACTTCGACTACTTCGCAGGCGGGTGGACGACACACCAGCGCCGCTTGAAAACACGCGGAGTCGGCAGCACCGAATGGGAAGAGTTTCCTGCCACTCTCTGCATGTCTCTCTACCTCGGCGGCCTGGCCACGGTGGATGAACTCGACTTCCCGACGAAGGGCTGGGCAGGCCTGACGCTTCGCACCTTCGATCGAGAAAAGCGCCAGTGGTCGATCTACTGGGTAAGCAGCGCCAGCGGGAAGATGGAGGCGCCGGTGGTTGGAGGCTTCGACGGCAACCGCGGTGAGTTTTACGGCGAGGACCGGGACAATGGGCGCCCCGTGAAAGTCCGCTACACGTGGAACAAGGTCGACCGAAGTCATGCCCGCTGGGAGCAAGCATTCTCGTATGACAACCGCACATGGGAGACGAACTGGACGGCAGACTTCGTTCGCGCTGACCCGGCGACGACCTGCGAAGCTGGCCGCCCGAAGCGCCAGGCCGAGGGCGTAACAATCCATTCGGCGGCGCCGGGAGCCTCCAGCGCCGCCGACGAGCAGGCGGTCGCCGCGCTCGATACGCAATATCAGGCGGCAGTCGCGAAGGGCGACGCTGCCGCAATGGACCGGATCCTCGCTGACGATTTCGTCCTCGTGACCGGGAAGGGCAACATGTTCACGAAGGCGGATCTGTTGAACGAGGCGCGCGGCGGAAAGACCGTTTACGAACGGCAGGAGGACAGCTCGCAGAAGGTCCGCGTCTGGGGCGACACGGCCGTCGTGACCGCGCTCCTCTGGGAGAAGGGCGCCGAGGATGGAAAGCCCTTCGAGTACCGGCTCTGGTTCAGCGACACCTACGTGCGGACTTCGACCGGCTGGCGCTATGTGTTCGGCCAGGCGTCGATCCCGCTGCCGGGTTCGAAGTGATCGTGCCGCGGTTCGTTGCCGTAGCTTTTCGATCGAAGGGCGGTTCGAGAGCGATCGACTGACACTCCAAGGACGCCAGCTTTCTCCGGACGCTGCAGAAAAGATCGTGCGGGGCGTGTGGAAGCCGGAGAGGGACGGCGTCCGGGGGACTGCCCACGCCTCGGAGGATGGAGGCGCGACCTGGGCGCCGCTCTTCGATATCCGCTTTCAGCGCCGCAGAGCGAGAGCCGCCGGTCTCTCAAAATCGACCCTCGGAGCTTTTGTAGAGGCGGGTTTGCTTCTGCGCGGCCGGGATTCGCCGGCGATCGTCCAGAGATACATGGCCGCGTAGGCCCTCCACGGCCGCCAGGCCTCGGCACGTCTCACGAGCTCGCGGGCGCTTGACGAATCGAGCGCCCGCTGAAGGCCCAGATCGTCCGCCGGGAACGCATCGGGCTCGCCCAGGGCTCGCATCGCCACGTATTGCGCGGTCCACTCTCCGATGCCGGGAATCGCGCAGAGCCGCGTCAGGAAAGCGTCCGTGTCCACGACTCCTTCGAACGTGAACCGGCCCTCCCGGACGGCGCGGGCGAAGGCCCGGATCGTCTCCGCTCGCGCCCGCGGAAGGCCGACGGACGCAACGTCGGCGTCGGCGAGAACGTCGGGCTCGGGGAAAAGGTGCGTGAGGTTCCCGGTCGCGGAGATCGGTTTCCCGAATGATCTCGCGATCCGGCCAGCCAGCGTCGTCGCGGCGCGGACGCTGATCTGCTGGCCGAGAATCGCCCGCGTCGCGAGCTCGAAGGCGTTCCAGCAACCGGGCACGCGAAGCCCCGGCACTGCCTCGACCCTCCGCCTCAGGACGGGGTCGGACCTCAGGCTCGGAGCGATGGCCGACCAGTCCGCCGTCAGATCGAACATGGCACGGACTCGCTCGATGATGCCGTAGAGCGAGCGGGGGTCGCCGAACTGGACCCGAACGGCAAGCGTGTTCTCGTTCTCGAGCGAGACTTCGAAATGGCCGTGATTGCCGCCGAGTGAGATCGAGCGGCGATAGCGACCGAGCTCCACCGATTCGACGCCGGGCGTGGCGCGAGGCGCCAGAAACGCCAGCATTCCCGGCCAGTCGTAGGGCGGCCGGAAGCGAAGTCGGAAGAGGTATTGATTCTGCGGCTGGATCGAGGTCTGCCGCGCCAGGCGCCGGATCTGGGTCGGCGTCCGATGGTAGACCTCACGGATCCCCGCGTTGAACCGTCGGACGGAGCCGAACCCCGAGGCGAGGGCGATCTCGCTCATCGGCAGGGTCGTCTCGTCGATGAGCTTCTTCGCGAAGTGCAGACGCCGGGTCCGGGCGACCGCCGTCGGCGTCGCTCCCAGGTGTCGCAGAAAGAGACGGCGAAGGTGGCGCGAGCCCACGCCCATGCGTTCCGCGAGGACCTCGACGCCGCCATCCTCGAGGCCGCTCTCGCCGATCAGCCGCAGCGCCCGGGAAACCGTGTTGGACGTTCCGAGCCAGGCCGGGGTTCCCGGCGAGGACTCGGGCCGGCAGCGGAGACACGGGCGAAAACCCGCTTCCGCCGCGGCGGCGGCGCTCGCGAAGTAACGAACGTTCTTCTCCTTCGCCGTCGGCGCCGGGCAGATCGGTCGGCAGTACACGCCGCTGCCGAGAACCCCGATGAAGAACTTGCCGTCGAATCGCGCGTCGCGCGAGAGCCTCGCTCGCGAACACACCTGCCCGTCGAGGTTCGTCACGTTCACGAGTGGGAGCGTAGCCGATCGGAAGGCCAGTTCGCCGGCGTCGCCTGTAGAGAGGTCCGGAAACGTCCATGCGATCGGGAGCAGCGTCCGCGAACGTCCAGCTTTCCTCTACGGATGTCTCTATGTTGGCCGCGCGTCGGCACACGCGGAATCGCTGGCCCGAAATCGAACCCGGCTCATCGGGAACGGAAATACATGGAGGTCTCAAATGGCGAAATGCACTCGATCGTTCCTGGTACTTGCGACGCTGATGATCGCGACCGGCCTGGCAGCGCAGTCATACAACGTGACCAGACTGGACGGCCTCGGAGGAGACGCGGCCGCGAACAGCATCAATGATCGCGGTTGGATCGCGGGCGCGGCGAACAAAGCCGGCAACGCGATTTCCCACGCCGCCTTGTGGGTCAACGGCGGAGCGCCGATGGATCTCGGCGCCCTCGGCGGGCCGGACAGCAACAGCGCCGTGGCCTGGCCCGTCAAGAGCAATAACGGCCTGGTCGTCGGGATCTCCGACACGGCCGACGACAATCCTCTCGGAGAGGCGTTCTCCTGCTGGCCGTTCTTCGCCCCGTTCACCCCCAACGGCAAGATCTGCAAGGGCTTTCGGTGGGAGAAGGGCGTGATGACTCCGCTGCCGCCCTTCCCGGGCGGCTATGACAGCTACGCCACCGCCGCCAACAATCGCGGCCAGATCGTCGGGTGGGCGGAGAACGGCGTCCACGATTCGACTTGTGATCCCGCCTTCCAGGTACTGCAGTTCCGGGCCGTGATCTGGGGCCCGAAAGGCGAGATGCGGGAACTGCCGCCGCTGCCCGGCGACCACACCAGCGCAGCCACCGCCATTAATGACAAGGGCCAGGTGGTGGGTATCTCGGGTGCCTGCGGGATCGCGGTGGGTGGAGTCAGCGCCGCTCACGCAGTCCTGTGGGAAAACGGAAAGCCGATCAATATCGGGGATCTGGGGGGCCACACGTGGAATACACCCACGGCGATCAACAACGATGGCACCGTCGTTGGTTTCTCCCTGCCCGCCGATCAAGAGGGCACGCGGTTTTACAAGGCGTTTATCTGGACCAGGGACGCCGGCATCAAGAAGCTGGATGAGTTTGCGGGTGACGTTCGCAGCGGTGCCTTTGGAATCAACGACGATGGTCAGATCGTCGGATTCTCGCGAACTGCGGGAGGCGTCGTTCGCGCGGTCGTGTGGGAGAACGGCAATGCAGGAATCCAGAACCTGAACGATCTGGTGCCCGCAGGTTCTCTGTATCTCGTCATCGCCGGCGACATCAACAATGACGGTGTGATCGCTGGCGCGGCCTTCGATCCGACGACCGAGGAGAGTCCTGGATTCTCAGCGACCCCGAGCGGCGTAACCGGCCTGGCTGCAACTCCTGTCCGGTTGGCCCCTCGCTCGCCGGGAAAGGTTTACCTATCCCAGAAGGCTCGCGAACGGGTGTTCCGCAGATGGCGCGTCGACGTGGGTGACTAGGAGATTGCGAGACTGAATTGATATTGGGTCGCGGCGGGAGAAGTCTCCCGAAGGGAGGAGGCTCGCGCCGCGGGAGCGGGCGCGACGGTATGGTGGAGGCGGCGGGAGTCGAACCCGCGTCCGGAAGCGCCACGGGAGAGGCCACTCCATGCTCAGCCTCTTCTCGGTTCTCGCTCCGCCGCCTCGAGAAGAGGCAAAACGGCGGCAGAGCAACCCCGGATTCGTTTCGCCGCTCCGTCCGGGGATCCGGAGCGGCTACACCCGCATTTCGCGACGTCAGCCGGAGCGCGGCGGGTGCGCTCTCCGGACAAACGTGGCTACTTAATTAAGCAGCCAGAGCGAAGTTGCTG
>Ga0114129_10005819_pt1 | contig 17461 bp, 16 predicted proteins | sample RhiMetdeltSRZDD1_FD_80071 | JGI IMG/M metagenome (GOLD analysis project Ga0114129, IMG submission 80071) | Populus rhizosphere microbial communities from Tennessee, USA - Rhizosphere MetaG P. deltoides SRZDD1 (version 2) (version 2) | ecosystem: Host-associated > Plants > Roots > Rhizosphere >... | reverse complement strand
CCTCCCGAGACGCTGTGCATACCGCACGCGCACTGGCGCTGCACAGGCGTGGACCCAACATGGCTTGAGGACTGACCCTCTGCCGTGCCGCCTCTGCCCAGCACGCCAACCACCTCCCTCGCCACCTGGTCTGCCTCCTGTTCGTAAGCGTCGCCCGGCTCACCCAGCACAAGCTTGCCCTGCACTGGGCCACCACCCTGCTGCACCACGTGGGTCAATTCGTGTGCGAGAAGCTCTCGCCCACTCGAATGGCTGGGGTTGTATGCCCCTTGGCGGAAGAAGACGTCCTGGCCCGTCGTGAAGGCTACGGCATTCACCGCTTGGTTCAGCGCGTCGGCCTCAGCATCCGTGTGTACCCGTACACCACTGAAGTCGGTGCCGAAGGCCGACTCCATCTGCCCTCGCACGCTACTATCCAGGCCTTGACCACCGCCCCGCGCTCGCTGGATTGACCCTTCAACTTCTGGCAAAAGTTCGGCCTCACCCTCCCCCTGCCTCGCTAGCGCCAACACGCGCTGCACATGACGGTTGCCGTACTGTCGTTGCAGTCGCAGCAGGGACTGCGCAGCGCGTGTTGGCCCGGTGGCGGTGGCACGGTTCAACATCACAACCTGTGCTTGTGCATTCGCGGCGCCGGCAAATACAGAAGGGCCAAGCAGAGGGTCAAAATGACTGTCGAACGCCAACTCGGGCCTTTGTAGGTCCTGAGCGTGAGGCAAGCTGGGTGACCTTATGTCTTTTCTGCTGGCCTTGGTGGCCCTTGATTCGAGCAATTCGCGTTCCATAGTTATATCACCTATAGTTCAAATGAATTTGCATCACCATCCCCGCAATCAAGTCAGATGCGAGTTGGGAAACGATGGACTGTACCCTTTATCTGTTTAAAGTAGCCTGTCCAATTTTTTTCCCTCGCTTTTACTCTGCAGTGAGTCATTTCTGCCGCAAGATGAGTCAAGACAGCTACCTGCTAGGGTTCGTTCTATCCACATCCTCTGGCCACATGAGCAAGAACTCATGCTCCTCCCATCGCTTGAGTGCCCTCGCCACAACGTCCGGATCACCAAGCTCCCCATAATCGCCAACCGCCTCAGCAGTGAGCCACGCGCTCATCTTGGACCATTCCCGCCTGGCTACTGCGACATAGGCCACGTTGTTCTCAGGCTGATGTTTAAGGGAAAGCCGACGCTCTGCGCATAAGGGTCCAGTCGGCGTATACTCTTCGCCTGTGTGACCGAACTCTATGTACTTGCTCTGTAAGAAGGTGCCCTTGGGGTCGTCAGCAACCCAAATATTGAGAGACCGTGCCTGAATGGCGTGGCTGATAGCACAGCAGCTCGCCGCGGCCAAAACCGCTAGGTCGTTGCGGTAGTGGTATGCGAACAGCACAGCGTCAAAACAAAACATGTAGGCAGCGTCAGCCAAATCAAGATGCCCAGGAGAGTCAGGCACCTCCCGCCCGTGCTGCTCATGCCAGTCTGGAACATTGTTGATTAACGTGCGTGCCCAGGCTGCCTCGGGCCATTTCGTCTCAAAAATTCTCAAATAGTGACCTATGATAAAACACGCCGCGCGGAGTTGCAGCTCCCAGGGCAATCCATACATGCTCTGAAAACACAGTCTACTGCATGTGTCCCACGAGATTGGTTTCAGTGTGCCCTGGGTCATTCTATCTAGATTCTGTAGGAGTTCTCTCCTTTGCATCATTACTCCTTTGACTATAAACTCTGCGCACGAATCACAGGCTCAGCTCAGACGTTTGTTCCCGAGATTTTATATAACTCGGCACCTCGTTCTGGTGATGGCTGTACCATTCGAATCGTCGCAGCATGGGCAGCAAACAATACTTGCCAGGTAGGTTTTCCCAGACTTTACACGTGTGTGCCATCCACCCATGCCTACGCATGGGCCCGAAGTTGCAGGTGTGCCGGGTTGCTCCTTACGCAGCCCTGTACCTCTTATCGATCTGAACGCCGCGTCCTCACTATTGAAGTTGTAGGAGGCTAGCAGGGGACTGTTGCAGAGGATCTGATTCGGATAGTCTGCTGAACAGTTCTTTTTCTGCTCCTCCTCAGGTTCATCGGGCTGTGATTGAGGTGTGGGTTGTGGTTGCGTCGTCGGTTGATTGCTGGTTTGCTTTGCCGCCTCGATGCGTCTTTGGCGCTCCTCTAGACGGAGTCTGCGCACTTCGTCGTACTCTTCTTGGCTCTTGTACGGCTGGCCAGTTATTGGATTGAGCTCGTCCATCCAGGGCGGTGCAGTGGGTGTTGACCATAAGAACGTTGCAAGTCCCGCCCCTAGGCCAACCAAGCCGGCACCCAATCCAGCCAATAAGCCTTCACCGAGACCTTCGGCCAAGCCTTCCCCAGCTCCCTCAGCCAGACCTTCTCCGATCCCCTCTGTGGCGCTTTCCCCGACGCCCTCAGCCACACCTTCCCCGATTCCATCCGCAACCGGGGGAGCAGTATCCACTGGTCCCAGCGGTGTCTCGACCGGACCCGAGGGCGGACCGTACGAAGGAGGAGGTATCCCATATGGCCCAGGCACCGTCGTGACGCCGAGTCCACCTATAGCTAATGGTGTGGACGTCAACGAGTCCTGGTCGGCGGGCGTGTAATCGGGCTCTGCTGGCCTGTAGTTCTGATCCGCTGGCATCTCGTCGGCGACCTCATAGCAGCCCGTGCCCTCCTCTTCTGATACACCCGGAGGACATACAACTCGGCGCTGCAACGTTGATGCGGAAGCTGGCGTGAGCGTCACCGAACGCCGCCGCATCTCCCCGGACAAACCACCTCTGATGATGTAGGGTTGCATGGATGTCTCGTGCTTGCTTCTACATGCCTCGCATGCGCCACTCGAAGTCGCTTGTCCGCCGCAAGCGCCTGGCGTTGGACAGAGCCAGACTAAACAAGGCTCATTGACTGACTCTGTGAAGCGGCGCTGCCGTCCAGCACACCAACCACCTCCCTGGCGACTCGGTCCGCTTCCTGCTCGTATAAATCGCCAGTCTCTCCCAGAACGAGCTTGCCCTGCACTGGGCCCCCACCCTGCTCCACCACATGGGGCAACTGCTCTGCGAGAAGCTCTAGCCCTCTCGAATAACTCGGGTTATACGCTCCTTGGCGGAAGAAGACGTCCTGGCCAGTAGTGAAAGCCACGGCATTCACCGCTTGGTTAAGCGCGTGGGCCTCCACGCCCGTGTGTACCCGCACACCACAGAAATCAGCGCCAAAGGCCGACTCCATCTGCATCCGCACGCCATTATCCAGGCCCTGGCCACCGCCCCGCACTCGCTGGATTGCCTCCTCAACTTCAGGCGAAATTTCCGCCTCCCCCTCTCCCCACCTGGCTAGCTCTAACACGCGCTGCACATGACGATTCCCATGCTGGCGCTGCAGCTGCAGAACATGATGCGCAACTCGAGCGGCGCGCATCCTACTAAAACTGAATAACGCCTTGTCATGAACCCTTGCGGTTACCACATGCTCTGATGCGGACCCGGCTCCAGCAAAAGTAGTGGTTCGAGGTTGAAAGGCTGTATTGCTATCGCCGCGCAGTACTGCCTCTGAGCAAATTGGCCGAGAATTTATGCCTTGCTCAGCATTGTAGTGTCTCATCTAGCCACCCATCGGAAGGTGTCACCCGTTTCCGTTGCAGAGTCGCACGACATGACGCGTACTATAGGTGCGCGATTTCCAAAACTGTGTGAGCGACGGCCACCGCTCAGCATAGGCTAAATTACGCCGATTGTTGCTCATCATCTGGGGACGGAACGTTATAATCCCCAGGTTGTGTTGAAGTATCAACAGGTTGCTGGTCCGCCGGGTACATCTCGGGAGTGCCCCAGGTCACGACAGGCTGGGGCACAGGTGAGGGCGGCATCGTGGTCCCACTATCAATCGTGACGGGTGGTGGCGTCGCACTGAGACCAGGGGCACGACACTGCCCGTAGTACCAGTTCTTCGGGCTGGGCGGTTCCCATCGATCGGGGGGACAGTTTGCCGGTCGGTCGATACCGTTGGCCGGACCCGATGGTGTCTCTGGCTTGTCTCCAGGATACTTGAACGGGTCACCTTGGCCCGGGAGGCCAACCATGCCGGGATCGCATGATACGCCGTTTGGCAGAAGCCATTTTTGGCCTCCGGGCGTCCACGTCAGGGAGCAGAAATTGTCTTGTGGATCAACGGGACGGTTCTGGCCGACCAGCGGAGGAGGTTTATGTGGATCATCGTTGTCATCGCGTTGAATCACCAACTGCTGGACTGCGGATCGGTTTACCTTGTTTTGGTGTACCCAACGACTCACTCCAGAACCATTGGTCATGTCGTAGGGACACTGCCGTTGGACAGGTCCGGACCCAATATAGTTTGTAGACGGCTGTGAGGTATTGGCTTTATCATCTGCAACACCAACCATAGAATGCCTGGCTAGCGACAGCATGCGTTGCACATACTTGTTACCGAAATACCGCTGCATTTGCAGCAAGGGACTCTGAGCGACAGCATGGCCGGATTTGGTTAATTTCCTATTTATTGTTACTGGGGCAGATATAGCATCTTTATGATACAAAACCACCGATGGCAGATCTGCTCCAGATTGCTTACCAGTCGCTGGTTCTGAACGTTTTTCTAGCAAGGCACGGGGCAGTGCTTTCGTGGTTATGTTCTCCTCTTGGGAACTGTCTTGATACTCTCGCATGATCCACCACCCCTTTTAGCTTATATAAAGCATGAACCAAGCACCTTATTACCCGTTCACAGATTGGACTTTGATTGTTACATAATTGCAGCCCACAGTAAGCGTCCCATAATTTTTGCGCACTTGCCGCAGCCTTACTTCCGCCCCACACCCACTACATTGACGTGATTTAGTCCAAATTCCGTTTCAGAGACCACTTTCCCCATCTTCTGGTACTCACGCTGAGTGGCGCGTATCAGGTGGTGCATTCCAACAATGCCACTATCATCAGCCGCCAAAAAAGCTGCCGCAAGAGCAATATTCCGAATGTTCCCTCCAGTCACTTGAAATCGTCGAGCCAAGAAGGCCAGATCTAAGCCCTTATCGCGAGGCGTGTCGTTAGGCCACACACCTTCCCAAATTCTCTGTCGATCTTCTTCATTGGGGAGAGGGAACTCGACCGTGAAGTGCAAACGGCGCACAAAAGCCTCGTCCATGTTCTTACGGAAGTTCGTCGCCAGAATGACCACGCCTTCGTACTCTTCCATACGCTGGAGCAAGTACCCAATTTCGATGTTGGCGTAACGGTCGTGAGAGTCTTTTACCTCGCTGCGTTTACCAAACAGGGCATCGGCCTCGTCGAAGAATAAGATCGAATTTGAAGTCTCTGCCTCCGTAAAAATCCGCGAGAGATTCTTTTCGGTCTCCCCAATGTACTTGCTGACCACTATCGACAGGTCAATCTTGTAGAGATCCAATCCCAAGGTCCCGGCGATGATATCGGCAGCCATGGTTTTACCCGTGCCTGAGGGACCGGCAAACAAAATGCTCAGCCCCTTGCCTAGCGAGAGTTTGCGGTCAAAGCCCCATTGGCCATACACGCGCTCACGATACTTGACATGGTTGCAGACCTCCCGTAGCTGCTCGAGGCGGTCGGCTGGGAGCACGATGTCATCCCAGGCGTACTTCGGCGTGATCTTGCGCGCTAGGGTTGCGAGCTTCTGGTTTGAGTGCAGACGACAGGCCTCGTAGAGATCTGTCATGGTCATTGGAGCGGTCTCCGCATCGCGAAACCGCGCGAGATTTTCTGCTGTAGCAGCAGCATCCTGAATCTGTCCCCCGGTAAACTTGAACTTGGAGGCCAAGGCCGAGATATCCAACGCAAGGTCCACAAAGCAGCGGCCATTGAGGGCTGCTGACCATATCCGTGACCGCTCGGCAAAAGCCGGTCTACGCAACTCAACACTTGCAAACGGCGCACCGCGCAGTGCATTAGCAGGCTCCCAGAGCCTTTCGCCCGCTAAGAAGGTCAGGGCTGGCCGGTCCTCAAGATGGCGCACGAATGCCCTGAACAATCCCTTCTTCTGCTCATCGAGCAGTGTATCGAAGCCCCGCCAATACACCGCGGCCTGTTGCAGCTTCGCTTCGCGTTGGATAAGGCTCAGGGCTCTCGCATAGGATGCATCGCCATCACCTGTCATCTGCTCAAGGTCCACGACCAGAAGGTGTAGGCCTTGCGCCTCGCATACAGTCTCCGCGGTACTTTGTTTACCGACGCCGTATGGCCCACGCAGATAAATAATGACACGGCCGGTTGGCGTGCTATTCCATACAAACCGGCTCAAGCGATGTGTGATGTCATTATCCACAAGCAGCGTATCGGGCAGTGCTGGCGGCTCCCGCAGCACCGTATATGGCTGAATGCGACCGTCTAATGCATCCGAGCCCAGCACATATTGCGCTATGCGCTCGTCAACCTTCAGGTATTTGGCGAGTAGCGGGGGATGCGGCTGCGAGGGCTCTTCGACAAGTTCCAACAGCCGGTATTGGAGCAAGGGGGCAGACGCCGCAAAATACCTTCGCGCTTCGAGTTTGGCCTCTACTGCAGGTGTCAAGAGGCTGAGCACCAGGTCCACACTGGGGCGCTTCTTGGTGACGTCATCGTGCAGATAGGCGTACAATCGTTCGTAGCGGAGGTCCACCTCTACCGCCAGGCAGACGAGCAAAACGTCAGTCTCAAACTGCGTCAGCCCGAAGAGTTGCTGGAGACGAGGCATCCTGAGCTCCACTCCCCGGCGCAGGCTCTCCTCCTTGCGTAGGTCGATGTGTTGGCTAAGTTGCTCGAGGGGTGCTGTAGGCTGCGTTAGCACTGCCCGGTCCATAGCCCAACGGGGCCGTCCGATGGGCTGTTTGAGAAGGGCGTCGACTTCCTCTTCGGAGATGTAAAGGCCGCGGAATTGCTCATCATCTGCGTGGAGTCGGCGCACGCTGGCGACCTGGGCTACAATGAGTAAGTCAATACGCTCCAGTTCAGCGAGGAGATGTTGCAGCGAATGCTCAAAATAGTCCATGGGCCCCTGTCCTACGAGGTCGTCTGCGTTGGTGCTAGTAAACACAAGGCGCTACTGTAGTTACACTGTATACAGTTTATTTTCTCTTGGGCTTTTTTTAAATCTTCTTGTGTCTTATCTAAGTTTGCTTTCATTACGTTGCGGTCTTCTCTGCAGTTTTCTAAGTTTTTTATCTCTGCCGCATCGTCCCCAGTCTTTTTGAAGAGTTTTTGAGAGTCATCAACCTATTTTCTTAACATATCTTTATCTTTCCTTAAGTTATTCTCTAAAGTATTTTTATTCTCAAGTTGCTTCAGCTGTTCGTTGGCAATATCTAGCTCTTTCTGCTTTTCCTGCAATTGTACGTTCAGCTGTGACTCAATGTCCCTAAAGCGCTTTTCTCGCCATTGATAGAACCCAGCAGATATCGCTGCTCCAAGAACGAAGGTGGCGATCATCTGAAACAAAAAGCGCGGCCGTTTTCGTGTGGTCCGCTGTGCCTCTTTGCGTGTGCCGTATTGAATAAACTGCACAGTGACATTGTCTTCTCCCCCCTTTTGCAAGGCCAGCTTGACCAGACGGTCTGGAATTTCCTGGACGGTCGCTTGCCCACGCAGGACGGAGGCGATCTCTGGCTCAGCGACATAGCCAGAAAGCCCATCAGAGCATAAGAGAATGGCGTCACCTTCATGGAGCCGCACCGGGTCGCTGATGTCAACTTCGACGCTTGGCTTGTTGCCAATAGCACGGTCAAGTACGCTTGCGTTTGGATGGTTGATGGCCTCTGCGGGCTTCAGCATGCCTGCCTGAACCATCTTCTGCACGATGGTGTGATCCGTGGTTAACTGCTTGAGCTGTCCCTTTCGGTAGAGGTAGGCTCGGCTGTCCCCTACATGCGCTACCCTGGCAACCTGGCCCGAAATCAACACGAGTACGGCGGTTGATCCCATGTCTTCAGTCGTTGGATCCCCGGCATGGGCTTGGCGATATACGGTTTCATTGGTCTTGGTAAAGGCTGTTTGAATGGCCTCCTTCACAGACACATCTGCCGGCGCTTCGCCAATGTATTGCTGGAGTCCATGCACGGTGAGCTCAGCCGCCAACGTGCCCCCATTGTGCCCGCCCATACCGTCTGCCACGATGTAGAGCTGCCCTAGCGGCACTTGCGTTCCGCTCATGCGGTCCTGGTTCTCACTGCGCACGTATCCCGTCTCGGAATGGGCACCAACTTCCAATTGTGCTTGATGCAAGTTCATCCTTCTCACCCAACACGCGTCCTTTCACGTGGTCCCGGGTCCAGCTCAGTTGGGGCCTCTGCAACCTGCAAGACCGACGCACCAAGCCGGATCCGGTCGCCCCGTCGCACCATAACAGGCACTCGCGTTACTGGCTTTTCGTTGAGGAAACTCCCATTTGTGGAGCCCTGGTCGGCCAGGAAGAGACTGCCTTTCTCATAGCGCAGAGAGGCGTGGTGAGCCGACACGTACGCGTCTCCTGTAATGCGCAAGTCATTGTCCGCAGTGCTCCCAATCCGATAACGCTCCTGAGCCATAACGAACCGCTGACCCTGCACCGGTCCGCCGACTCCGACCAGCAATGCGATTGGATACCCCGGCCGAGGTTGTGGAAAATGTCCACCAACGACAGTCTGCCGCCGTGGCTTCGATGCCTCATCTTGCGGCGGTTTCTCCACGTTCCTCGGGGTAAGGATGCTTAACATCATCCAATCCACGACCACGTCAGCAAGCTCCTTATAGCCCCTAGCATCGTCTTCTTGCGGCCTCAAGCCTGGATCATTGGCAAGCGTTTGTCCGAGATCATAAAGCACATTCAGCAGATACGCGACATCTGCATTGATGATGTTTGCATTGCCCAGTCGACGTACTGCCTCTGGAATTCTCGTGGCCGGAGTTAACGGCATCTTGCTGGCCGTACAGGCATCGTACACTATCTGTTGCATCGCTCCCCAGGCCGCGAGCACGAGATCGCGTGCTGATTGCTTCCCCGGATCTCTCACGAGGTTGGGGGCTGGCATAGGACGACTGGCGGCGACTGTCTGTACAATACCTTTCGCCTGCGCTTTGGCCTTTTGTATCTGCTGTCCGAACTCGATCTGAAAACTGAATCCTCCCATGCTCCAGTTCACGTTGACGATATTGGCGAGCATCTGCGCAAGTGACGGAGAGAGCTTGGAGAGTAGCGGTACAAGCTGTTCCCTAAACACGATGATAGAGCTGAGGAATACTGTGAGCCCACCAAAAAGCGCCGTTAACGGCGAAGCAATGTGCTGCAGTATATACTGGACTATACTATCCATGACACGCTTCTCCTAGACGTTTGCACAGTCGCTCACGCAGAATTTTGGGTGCCCTCTCGCCCCTGTCTTGCATTGCGTCTCTGACGGGGCCATGTGCACATCCCACATGCCGGCTGCTGTCTTTCCATAACGACCATATAGGCTGGATAGCCTGTGGTGGTAGTCCGATCACATGTCCATGCAGCGAATGGAGCCGTGACAAGGTCAGTCGCGCGCTCTCAGCGTACAATTGTCTCACCACACCCAGGCTCCGGGCCCGGATCGCGTACTGCCTCTTTAGGCAGAGACGGCGTGACTGGCTCACGCGGCGGTTCTATCTGAATAAATGTCCATACCGTAACGCCAGTCTGAATTTTTGCGTAGTTGGGAATCTCTGTCGATTCATTGGCTCGCAACATCCTGCCATCTAAGAAAGTCCCATTACTACTCATCTGATCGATAATTTCATAGCTACCATGACGGCAGAGGATTAAGGCGTGTTCACCGGACATTCTGCGGTCCTCAGGGATCTGTACATCGCAACTCCGGTGAAAAGCCTCACTACTGATGTCACCACTACCAATGAAAGTCTTGCCTTCTCGCACCGGGAAGACTTTCCCTGCAGGAAACCAGGGGCCGTAGGTCACCAATACGCCCAGAATACGACGTGTCTCGCCTTCACCAACATAATCGCTTACATAGGGCTCCACTGCTGGAGTCATGACTCTCGTTACTCGACGCTCTCCCCTCTGGGGAGCCTCCCCCACATTCGTCCTTCGACCGCCAGAGGAGTCCGAATGTTCGCAATACGGGCAGGTCACCCAGTTAGGGTCCATGGTGTGACCTTTGGGACATTTTGGTCCGGGACGAGGCGCTGCATTTGCCATATGGCTCTCCTTAGGCCTAGAGGCGCGTCACGTCTTGACGCTGATAGGAAGATATATGCCTTTCATGGCATGTATGATGATGCTGACCATCAACATCTGCTAGAAGCTGGCGAGGGTGCCCAGAGAGTGGTACATGTGCGAACAGTCCTGGTCGCCGGGAGCACGGCTGGTACCAGGGTTCCAAGACCCCCAGCAAGGCCTCGCTGGCGACCTCGTCGCACCCATAGACTTCTACAATACGATCAGAGTAGTGCTCTAGAAAGTGGCACACTATCTGTGGAAGGCGTCGGTGTGGGTCACAGTGCTGGAGAGCTATGCGGTCGGCTAGCTTGAGCGGACCGCCTCGCAGAAGATACTCCCCGCGGTTCTGCCGCCCGTCTACTCGTGCTGCCAGGCCTTGTGCCCCCTGGCCTGGATAGGCATAGGGGTTCATAGAGAGCGACATCAGCTCACCCCAGTGCATAGTGAATGCTCATAAAAGGGCACGGTAGAACTGATGCATCACCATGGCCCATGAGACAATTTCCTGCACCTAACTGCCCCCAAGTTTATGAAACCTAATGTATCACTGCTTGCCAAATTGTCAATCTCAATTTCCATATCACCTATCTGTGGTTATTGGGCTGGTCAACTTGCAATAATTCTTCAAACATTCAAGCATTACTACCTACATTGGCAAATTTTAGGGTCGAAGCAACTATACTCAAAAAGCTTCTAGAAAATCAAAGAGTTGTGAAGCCACCCCTGGAACGTGTGTCGAAGCATTTTGGCGCCAGAAAGGCGGTGATGAGCATTTCATCACTGAAGCGGGCGTCAATCTTTTCTGACATTACTTCGCCTTGCAGGTTTCTTGGGTAATGGTCACATTAACGTCCGCTTTGGATTGGTAATTGCGATAGTGCTCCAGTGTAAGCTGGGCATAAGGGATTTGGTAATATTTCTGATCTCCTGTTAAGGAACCACCATATCTATTGAATTGGTCTTCGACTACCTTTTTATCCAGTTGCGCCAGCCTTGCAATCGACTCCTTATAGCGGGCAAGCAGATCTTGTATGTTCTGCTCCTTCTCGTCTATTTGTCTTTGCAGATTCTTAGCCACCTCTGGATCTGTCGTCTTGGCGATAGGTATCCCTATGCGCTTATTCTCGATCGCTTGGAACTCCTGACAAACTCTGGCAGCGCTCTCAGAAGCTCGTTGAATGAGTCTGAAAGCAATTTCAGGATCAATTACTACAACAGGCTGCGGGGGCGGCTGCGGGGCCGGCTGCGGGGGCAGAAGATACAAGTAACCAGCGACTAACAAAATAATAAGAACGGCTGTTCCGGCAACGGCGTAGGGCCAAATGGGCGGTGGTGGCGGTGGTGGTGGTACGAGCTGGCGATAAGCTTTGATATCCGCCAAGAATTCCTCGCAGCTCTGGAATCGCTTGGACGGATTGATCTCTATGGCTTTGAGGACAATCTCGCACAACTGGTGACAAATCTTCGGATTTGTCGTACAGGGGTCTGGGCGAGGCGCGTTAATGTGCTGCTGCTGAATGACGAAGTCGGTTTCACCATCGAAAGGAACGTCGCCGATCAGCATTTCGTACAAGACAATCCCGGCTGAATAGATGTCGCTGCGCGCGTCAATTTCTAGCGGTCGCTGTATTTGCTCAGGGCTCATATAGCAAGGGGTGCCGATGATTCGTCCAGTGCCGGTAGTTATGCGCCTGCCGCCAACCATCAGGGCAATACCGAAATCGGAGATTTTGGCATTGACAGTTTCGTCGACAAGAATATTTGAACTTTTTACATCGCGATGAATAAGGTTCTTCTTGTGTGCAAAACCTAATCCGTCCAACACGTCTTCGAATATATCTAGCGCTTGTGCTTCCGGTAATCGTCCTTGGTTCTGAATAATTTTTTCTAGATCTTGACCCTGTATATATTCCATGACGAAGAAGAAGTCCCCATCCTGTTCGATGTAATCTAAGGCGCGGACGATTTTCGCGTGCGCTACCAATGCCTGTCTGAGTGCCTCGTCGTGGAAGCGCTCACGAAATGCGGGGGCTTGAGTTAATTCGGGTCTAAGTTGTTTTATGGCAACGGCGCTATGCAGTCTTATGTGCTCCCCCTCATAGAGGATACCCATTCCCCCTTCTGTACTGATGACTCTGACGATTTTGTAATTCCCTACGATGGCGCCGATCATCACGAACACCTCGGCAGTCGAAGTGACTGCATAGCATTGGTTAATGGTTCACCAAAACTTCCTGCAGCTTTGCAAGGTAATCGCTTGTTTCAGGGTGTTCTTGTGCCAAAGCAAACGTCGGATCAAGTCCGCGCCCCCGATAATCGTTTCCTCCGGGGGTTAATAGGTAGCCTGTCGTTAGCACCAGTGCAGACCCATTGCTCAACTTCATGATGTCTTGTTTGGTCCCTTTACCCGCACTCTTGGTGCCTATGGATATGCCTTTACCATTTTCGGTAAGCGAGCCAATGAATGCCTCGGCAGCGCTGGCAGTGCCCCGATTCTGCCAAAGGTACACATAGGGAACTGGACGGTAGGCATCAGCGTTGGCCAGATATTTCTGCTCCCCAGTTCTGGACACGACTTGCAGAATGCTCATTCCTTTCTGGAGAAAGAGATTGGCACTAGCAATAGCCGCATCTAAATCGCCACCTGGATTATCCCGCAAATCGAGGATAAGAGGTTGGGAGTCTTGCCATCGGCTCAGGACGTCCTTCAGATATTCCCCGGTCTTCGGCGTGAAGAGCCGTAACGTTACGATTGGGACTTTTCCGACCCAAGTGACGGACACCGGTTCGAACTTCGCGTCCGAGCGGGTCACACGGACCTTTTTCTCTACGCCGCTATCCGTTACTACGACAAAATCAACCTGTTTTTGGTTCATGGCCCCGGAGAGCGACACGATAGACAACAGCGATTTGCCATTGACGAGCGCGCCGTTGATGCTTTTCAAGCGATCTCCGGCACGAATGCCAGCTTGTTCCGCCGGGCCATTGCGAATCGGGAAACAAATGATATCGCCCGTAGAGGTTTTCTCGATCTCAAGTCCCACACCCAAGGAGCGCTCCTGCTGTGCTTGCAGTACCCGGTCATACTCTTTGGGGGTCAAGAAGTCCGAAAATGGATCTGTGCTTCCCAAATAGGCTTTAAGCGTGTCATAAACTGTCGTCTCTCGGGGAACCTGCGAATCGAGAAATAACGCAGATTGCTGAATTCTTGTAATTGCCTCCAGGTAAAGCAAGATATCTTTATCATCGAGTCCATAACTTTGCTTAATTGGATTACGCAGACTACTGGGGCCGGCGCTCCACACTAGGAACGCTGCCAGGCCAAGGATGCCCAAGGAAAAACCCCCTAGCCAAATTGCCAGAATACGAACGCGATTATTCATGACTTTGATGGTACTGGTGTACTGGATCCTCAGGAGAGTTCCAGCAATTTGAGATACTTTTGTATTTCTCGTTTTAGCTCTTCGATACGTTTGCGCTTTGCGTCCTCCGATGCCTGCTTATCGCCTTCCTGTGGTTTGTCTCTTAAGGCCGAGAGCTGGTTTTGAAAGCCTCGAAGGTCGCTTTCCACGCGTTGCTGGCGGCGTTTCGCCGCTTCTGTAGCTACTCGTAGCTTGCCATTTTGCCTTATTAACTCATCAAGTCCGTGACTGAGTTCGGTTATGGTCACGTCTTGGTTCGCCAATTTTGCCAATAAGCTTTTTGTTTCCGCCTCAAGAGCAGCATTCTGCTGCTGAAGGCCAAGAACATACTGCTCCTGGAGGGGTATATTCTGCTCCATTTTCGTTATATCTTCCCGCCGCTCCGTGATCGTACATCCCGCCAAAAGCAGGGAGGCGAGCATCCCCACAACATACGCTGCCTTCATTGGGCCTACTCCGTCACTCTTTACTCGTAAAGGCTCTCTCATTCAGAGATATTATTCTATGCGCTGACGCTGGGCGGCCAAGCTTTGTGTAGCCCCGCGTAACTGGGCCAATTGGCTTTCCAGGCCCGCAATTTCGCCATCCAGATTTGCTGTCGAGCCAGCCGGTCGTTGCGATCGAAACTGTTTCAATTCAGCAATAGCACCTTGCAGGTTCGTACTGGTCTGCTCAGCTTGTTGGATGGTTTTTGTCAGAGTGGTGCGTTCCTTTTCGAGTTCGCTTTGAGTGGCCTCATTGCGTGTCTTTTTGGCCGCCAACTCAGCGACATTTTCTTCGTTGGCGTTGACTTGCGCTCTGAGCTTGTTGTTGTACTCGATGCTATCTTTGTTAACCCCCTGAGCGAACTGGATTTGGGCATTCAAATCGGATTCCTTGCCGCGGAGCTGGTCATAGCGCTTGTTTAAACTGTCAGCGTACGTACAGCCAGCAAACAACCCCGCAATTAATCCGACCCCTGCTCCGATTGCAGCACCCGTTGCAGCACCTTGTTTATGTTTATTTTTATCCCCTGCAGCTGCACCTATGGCTGCCCCTGCCGCTGCCCCTCCTGCCGTTCCGACAAGCGCCCCAGTTCCACACCCCTCAAGCATGACTTGATCCTTGGTGGTTGCGCAACCCGTAACTAACGAACCCATTAAGAACAGAGCGATTGTGCGGTTCATAATCCCCCCTGCTGCGAAGGTTCGCATCGGTTCAAAGACACTATTAGGTACACCAGTAGCTAAAATCCATATCGCAAAATATGCTTCTTGATACTGATGCCGCGCATGCCAGACCTCCCCCCACAGTCAGCCCCGATCTGCTCTTCCAACATATAGTCACGAATGCGTTGTCCCGCTTCCAATTGACGCCTCCCGCTCCTTTGCCTGTCAGCTTGGCGTTATGACGACCTCAAACGTGGATATGCCTATCTGAATATGGTCGCCTGAACCAAGTGCCACGCCCGTACCGGTCACGGCGTGTTCATTAACGAAAGTACCGTTTCTCGAGCCCTTATCAAAAAGAACATAACGGCCTTTCTCGTAGCGCAGGTAGGCGTGGTCCCCGGAAACATACTCATCATCCGCAATCAGCAGATCATTTTCTGGACTCGCTCCAATGTGCAAGATTTCTTTCTCCACGGGAAACCGCTGTCCTTCAACAGGGCCACTTACTCCTAGCAATACAGCAGTGGGCTGCCCTGGTTTAGGCACTGGGAGGTAGTAGCTGCCCACCTCAGTCCTGCGTGGCAGCTCGACGAAGACGTCCAGCGGCGGGTCCGACCCGTGGGGAACGACCACTGACGCTTTGGGCCCTGTCTCTTGAAGTTTACGTGGGTCCCTATTGTTGACCGATGGGGCCGGGATTGTGGTACGACGGCGGACCCATACAGCAAGACAAAGACCTAGAAGAAGAATCGCCCCTAACAGCCAGAGCCATTTGGGAACGATTGAAGGGTCTTGCTTGATTGGCGCTGGTATTGGCCCCGGAATTCGGTCCCTGAAGATGAGTTGGCCAAGCTGTGTCAACTCGATCGACGCATCCTGTATCGTGCCCCCTGCTTGGTCTGCTTTATACCTGAAGTAGACCACGAGAGAACGCGTTGATAACAAGCCTTCGTAAATCAGCTCAAGTGCATCTGGGAGAAGGAGTCTGTCAGGACGAGCGGACACAAACTGTCCAGTGGCTAAAGAACGCAGTGACTCCTCGAATCCTTTATCAATTCTCCCGTGTCCAATAGTATCAATGGGAATACCCATGGCCGTGGACTTTTTGGTTACACTCACAGGGTCCCCTGTACCCCCTTCATTCTTGCCATCGGAAATGACAATGATACGTCGGCGTTTTGGGAGATCAGCACCTTGGAACATACCCAAGGCCTTGAATACAGTCTGATAAAGCCCTGTACTTTTTCCTCGGGTCGTCAAGTTGCGAACAGCATCATCAAGTTGGTCCCGCGTGTTCTCAAACGGTGACACGCTCTTTTCCTCATCAGCGAATGTGATGAGGGCGATCTTATCTCTGGGTCTGGCTCTGGCCTTACCAAGCAAGCGTAACAATGCTTCCTTTATCTCCCCTAAAGGCCCATGGGCCATTGTTCCACTAACGTCCACACAAATGATTAACGCTAAGTCTTCATGCGAATCTCGAAAAGATTTGATCTCTTGGGCAGTGGCTAATGGTTCAGGTTTGTCATCCGCGAGGAGATGGAAGTCAGTGGCTGCGGGGGTGACTCCGGGCGGTAACTCGATGACAACTGACACCACATCCGGTTGCTTGGTGTATACCGGGCCAACGCGGAGTTGCTCTGCCAACGCCAAGGACGTGTGAAAAATCAATAACAAGCTGATTCCTACTAGGAATCTCATGAGGTGTCCCCCTCTTTGTCAAGACAATTTGAGACACAGTAAGATAACAGCCCATACCGGTCACTTCTGAAAGCCACTGCTGCCGGTGTCTTAACACAAACACGGTGAAGCCTCTGCGGATACATCTCCATTACGCCCCTTACTCGTCAGGCACCTCCCAAGAAGCAAACCGGGCAACTCAAAAGTGGTTCTGAATGGCTGTCATGGTATTGCCGAACCTACTTGAATTGCTTAGGCTTGCATTGTCATCTCAGCTTAGTACGGGGCCCGGCCTCCTGCACGACCCCGGCGCTCATGCACTCTTTGAGCTTGAAGAGGATCCACTCTTGGGTATATGCCTTGTCGCGTCTATGTAGCCATCCCAGAAGGAGATAGGCCAATATAGACAGTACCGCACGCCGGCGGAGTCTGACAGGGCCAACCGCCGACGTGGCTCCAAGGTCCATAGAACCGTGGATACCTTGAGGCATCTGCTGGCCCTCTACGTCACCGCGGCTACCGAGCAGGACTGGAGCCAGGTCAGTGTGTTGATCGACAAAGTACCAGCGGTCACAGGCGACACGGTCGCCGTGGCGTTTGTGGACTAAGGGTATACTGGGGACCAAGCCGTCTAGAATGCCCAGACGCATATGATGCGTCTGGCAGTAGTCAAGCGGCCCAAGGCAGAAAAAGGCTTTATGTTGCTGCCCAAGTGGTGGGTAGTGGAATACCGTAACGTGTGGGCAGCACGCTTGTGCCGTCTGGCGCGGTAGTATACACAATGGGCTGAAACGCTGGCAAGCTTGCATTTTGTGGCCTTTGCCATTTTGATGCTGAAGCGTTTTGTAGAACTCATGATTTAAAGTGCATAACGCCCTCTAGTACTACAGTTGTACTTCTGGGCCTGCCCGCCGTTTATAGTGCCAATATTGGGCGATACCTTGATGCCAGCGGCGCCACGTCGACCAAGCCAGAATCTGTTCCACTTTCTGCTGCGTGG
>Ga0114129_10005818_pt1 | contig 17462 bp, 11 predicted proteins | sample RhiMetdeltSRZDD1_FD_80071 | JGI IMG/M metagenome (GOLD analysis project Ga0114129, IMG submission 80071) | Populus rhizosphere microbial communities from Tennessee, USA - Rhizosphere MetaG P. deltoides SRZDD1 (version 2) (version 2) | ecosystem: Host-associated > Plants > Roots > Rhizosphere >... | reverse complement strand
TTATTCTGCCGCAGTACCGGGCCCGCTTTATCGGCTTTCAATGCCTGGGTGCTGAGTAAAAGTCTCGAAACGCTCGATGTGCGCATGGAGCGTCATGGCAACAATGCGCTGCAACTGGCCAAAGCGCTTGAAGGACATGCAAAGATCAAATGGCTTAAATATCCTTTTCTGCCCAGCCATCCGCAACACAACATCGCCGTAAAACAAATGAAAAACGGCGGTGGTATTGTTTGTTTTGAGCTGGCCGGAGGCTTGCAAAGCGGCCGTAAGTTTTTAGATAGTCTGCAAATGCTGTCGCTCACCGCCAACCTGGGCGATACCAAAAGCATTGCCTCGCATCCGGCGAGCACTACACATGCCAAGCTTACCGAAGATGAGCGCCTGGCTGTAAATATTACGCCCGGTTTAATACGTATTTCCGTTGGTTTAGAGCATGCTGAAGACATAATTAATGATATTCGCCAGGCACTGGACAAGTGTTAAGGAAAAAGAGTAAATGACCGGAATCATGATTTTTGATGTTAGTTGTCATAAAAGTGGGTCTTTTTGCAGGGTACCTTTGATCTGATTCTTTTTCATAATAAAAAGTTTTAAAAATTGAGCTGGTAAACGGGTTGGTTCTCCATCCCGTTTCTTTTTTTGTATCAGGTATAGTTTTGGGGACCCCCGTTGTAAATACCTTCTTTCTTTTCGACTGTATAAATTCCCTATCGTTCGTGTATTGTAATCGCTGGTGATTAGTTGTTGCTGCAACTATTATAGGGTGTTGTATGTCTGTTTTCAAGTTTTCAAAAATCCTAACCGCAATCAGTAAAATGCATGTTATTCATCATAAAGCGGTTGTGCCTGGCACTGTACTTTTGAAGCAGATTCTTTTTCATAATAAAAAGTTTTAAAAATTGAGCTGGTAAAACGGGTTGGTTCTCCAACCCGTTTCTTTTTTATCTGCAGTAAAGAAAATCGTACCTTTTAGCTAAAAGCAGGGTACATGAAACGGTAGGCGCTGGAAGAGGTAGTTAACAGGTACATTGAACAAATTGAAAAGCACAGCGATCGTGTACCTGGTAATTTTGATCAGTCAGCTATTCACGACCTGCGTGTTGGTTACAAAAAGATCAGGGCTTTTTTACGGTTGCTTCAACTTGAACCTGATGCCGGCGATTTGCAAATGCCGCTTAAGCTAAAGGCTGTTTATCAATCCTCGGGTAAAGTAAGAGATCTGCAATTATTTTTGGAACAAATTGGTAATGCCGCTGATGCGGCACTGTTGCCTGCGTATTGTAAGTGCTGCAACCAGCAATTATTTGCCTGTAAAGAACAAGCTGTAAAGTCAATTGAGGATATACAATTCAAAAAAGTAATTCATTCCATAAAAAAAGAATTGCCCGGTCATTTGCAACCTGATATCCTGCGAAAATTCATGCAGCAGAAAATAGCCGCTATTCATATTTTGTTGCTGGTGGTAAATGACGATAAAGACCTGCATACCATTCGCAAGCATCTGAAAGACATCATTTATGTTATTCGAATTTACGAACACGATTTTGAAATGCCTTTTCCCATACAGGACTACGCAAGCGAAAAACAGCTAAGCGATATGGCCTCCCGTTTGGGCGATTTCAACGATTGCTGCATAGCCGTTTCGCTGTTGCAAACGCTTTGTGTTAACGAAAGTAGTATGATTAATGAAAAACTCCTGTTGCAAAAGCTGCAACAGAACTGGGTTCATCAAAAAGAAGAACAGAAAAAGAAATTGCTGCAGGAAGTGCAGGTGCTCGCATTGTAAACCCTTTGCAGGTTTTATTGCAGCACCTTCTCCATTTGCATACTCCTCGATCCTTTAATTAAAAAGTAGGTATCGGTAAACTGCTGCATTTGAAACCAGGCAGCTGCTTCGGCGGCATTGGCCATTTTTTTATAGGGATGATCAATTTTTAAAAAGTCGCCGCCTACCAGCACTACTTCGTGCCAGTTATACTGCTTAATTAAATGAATGATGGCTTCGTGCTCCTGTATGCTTTCGCTGCCCAGCTCGGCCATACCACCCAGCATTAGTATTTTATTTTTTGCGGGTATACCGGCGAAGTTTTCAATAGCGGCCTTCATGCTGGTGGGATTGGCATTGTAGGCATCCAGAATAAATTTATTGCCGTTTTTTTCAATCAGCTGCGAGCGGCTGTTGGAAGGTGTATATTTTTCAATCGCCGTTTTTATTTTTTCGTCGGGCACATTAAAATATTTACCCGCTGTTACTGCTACCAGTACATTAGGCAGGTTGTAAGAGCCTACCAGTTGGGTTTGAATTACGGGCAACCCGGCCCCTTTTGAAATGGCTACGTTTAAAAACGGCTCGCTTTGTTTTACGGCGCCTATGATATCAGCATCGCCCGTAGTGCCGTATTTTACAACGGTTGGTATGCCTTTGCTCATGGTTTGCAGATAATCGTAATCCCACATTACAAAAGCAGTTCCGTTGTTTGCGCGTAAAAAATCGTACAGCTCGCCTTTGGCTTTACGAACGCCTTCAATACTGCCAAAACCCTCTAAATGCGCTTTACCGCAGTTGGTAATAATGCCATGTGTGGGCAGTGTGTATTCGCAATAGCCCGCAATTTCTTTCAGGTGATTGGCGCCCATTTCTATCACGGCCATTTGTGCATCATACCCGATCGATAAAATGGTAAGCGGTATACCTATATGGTTATTCAGATTGCCCTGGGTAGTGTAAGTTATGTAGGAGGCGCTCAGCACTGTATGCACCAGTTCTTTGGTGGTGGTTTTTCCATTGCTGCCCGTGATTGCTATAAAGGGAACCCGCCGGCCGTCGGGCAGGTTATCAAATTGTTGCCGGTGGTATTTGGCCAGTTGCTGCAGGGTGGTGAGCACATCCTCTACAACTATTATGCGGCTGTTGGCTGTTGCGGGCGCTTCATCTACAACTGCATAGGCCGATCCTGCTTCAAGGGCTGCAGCGGCAAACTGGTTACCGTTGAAATTCGGTCCTTTTAATGCAAAAAAAATATCGCCTTTTTTCAGTTTCCGGGTATCGGTTTGTACCGAAGGATATTGCCGGTAAATATCGTAGAGTTGATCAATGGTCATGCTCATGGAGCAAAATTATGAAAGTAAAGTGGTAAGTAACAAGTAGTAAGTGTGCGGCTCACGATTGCCGTTTCACGAAAAAAGCCACCCACTTTCGTGGATGGCCTTTTACTAATTTGAATACTCCATTTATCGTTTGCGGGTATTTTGACGTCTTTTCGGATAATCGATACCGGTTTTGCGTCCGTTACCTTCAGGGCTACCAAGGCGATCCATAGCGCAACGGAAACCAACTGTTGAGCTTCCCTGATCTTCTTCCAGGTAACGGCGGGTGCCGGGACTTAACCAGTAAGGACGGTCGTTCCAGCTACCACCTTTAATTACTCTCGATTTATCGCTGATGAGAGTAGTTACTCCATAACCGCGGCCGGATTTCGCGTTTTCAGCAACATCCATGCCACCGTAACCAACACCGCTGATCAAAGAGTCACCATCGAGGTAGTTGATCACATTTCCTTTTTGATAGTTGCGGCGGTTTTTGCTTTCTTCATCAGTTACAAAAACTGTTTTTACGCGGCCTAAACTATCTTTTTCAAACTCACCATCTTTATTGCGGAGAACGTTTTCGTATTTGTTACCGCGATAAGGAGAAATATCATCGGCATCGGTGGGCGACAGCGGACGGTAGATATCACCTACCCATTCGCTAACGTTACCCGACATATTATACAAACCAAATGAGTTGGGATAGAAAGAAGTTACCGGTGCAGTGTATACAGCACGGTCGTTCAAACCACCGGCCACACCCATGTTGTCACCGTTTCCACGCTTGAAGTTGGCGAGGAAGGTACCCTGCCAGGTTCCACGACGGCTATCGCGCAAACCATTTACGTTTTGTGTCCAGCTGTATACCTGTTTGTTGGTAATCAACTCTTCACCACGGTTTCCTTCTTTACGACTGGGGTTGGGGTTTTGACCAACCAAACCAAGGGCAGCGTATTCCCACTCAGCCTCTGTTGGCAGGCGGTAGTTCGGCAACAGAATACCATCTTCGAAGGTTACTGTAGTTCTGGGTGTACCATTGGGATTTTTTAACGGGTTCTTTTTAGAACGAACCTGGTTACCGGGAGTAGGAGTTGTTAAGCCAAGCAAATACGCTTTGGTATTGAATGACTCGCTGCCTTGTCCCTGTATATTTTTAAGACTGCTTTTGTTGATAAATCCTTTATCAAGCAATGCCTTTTCGTTTACACGGTCGCTGCGCCATAAGCAAAAGTCATGTGCCTGCCTCCAGGTTACACCCACAACAGGGTAGTAGTTATAAGAAGGGTGGCGGAGGTAATATTCAACCAGGGGCTCATTGTAAGCCAGCTCACTGCGCCATACCAGGGTATCGGGCACTGCACCTATTCTTACATCTTTGTATTCGTCGCCATCAAAAACGTTGTTTACCCAGTACAGGTATTCGCGGTAGTGTATGTTGGCTACTTCGGTACGATCGATGTAAAATGAGTTTACTGTTTTACGGGTAGGAATGTTATTCCAGTCGCCCATAACATCTTCTTCAGTGGCGCCCATGGTGAATGTACCACCCTGAACAAACACCAGACCGGGTCCGGTACGTTGTTCCTTTTCGCGGGATACCTGGTATCCGCCCATGTTCTTGTCATTGTAATTCCAGCCCGTTACGTCCGACTTTCCGGCTTTGGACGCAGACGACTTGCAGGAAGAAACTGCAGCCGCGCAGGATAATACGATAAATAGGTTTTTCAAATTCATTTTGATGACTTTTGCCTTTGGTTCAATTTGGTTAAACGCTATTGTAAAGCAAATATTGTACGGATTTTTCATTGCTTTTCCACAAAATTCATAGGGAGGGCGAATATACCTGTTTTTGTTAAAACAACCTGTTTACCAGCCTGTTTTAAGTGCTACAATTTAAGATACTATTTAGAAATCGGCCATAAAGAAGCATATACCCCGGATCACGAAAAATATAGAAATAAATGCCATTCGTGACCGGTCTGCGATCACCGCCTTTGGCGGGAATAAAAAACCATTTCCCCGTAAATCGAAATCACCTATTTTTGAAACAATGATTTGCAGCCCTGTTATCCGCCTTATGATGGCAGGCATATTTGTAATAATAAATTACATGCCGGCTTTGTCCCAACGTGTATATACGGCCAATTCGGTATTGGGGCTGGGTAACTGGTATAAAATAAATATAAACGCCCCCGGCATTTATAAAATCGACCTCCCTTTTCTCAACTCCCTCGGTGTAAATACAGCCTCTTTATCTTCCTCATCTGTTCGGTTATTTGGCAATGGCGGGCAAATGCTGCCCGAAAAAGCTGGCGACCCCAAAGCCGATGACCTCGTTGAAAATGCTATTTGGGTCGAAGATGGGGGCGACGGCCTGCTGAATGGCGCCGATTACATTCTTTTTTATGCACCAGGCCCTCATGCCTGGATAAAGGATTCGGTCAACAAAACCTTTCATCATCAAAAAAATCTATACAACGAAACCGCATCGTATTTTTTAACTGTTGGCCCCAACGGAAAAAGAATTATTACCTCAAATACCACCTCGCCGGCCAATACCACCATCACCCAGTATACCGGCAGCTGGTTTTATGAGCTGGATACGGTAAACTTTTTAAGCAGCGGCCGGCAATGGTTTGGCGAAGAATTTTCCGATGCCCCCGGCAAAACGCTCACCCGTACCTACACGGTTAATATTCCCAATGTGTCAGGTTCGGGTTCTGTTACAGCCGCCTGCGTGGCGCGCTCCTTCGGCGCCAATGCCCGGTTTACCGTACGCGTTAATAATCAATCTGTAACAACCGTCGATGTGCCGGCTTCGGGCAGCGGCAATTATGATCCGTTTGCACAGGCTGGTCAGTCGTCGGGAACTTTTGCCGGCACCTCGCCGCTTTCGGTGCGTTTCGATTATACCGGCAGTTCAAACAGTCAGGGCTGGCTAAACTGGTTCGAAGTGTTTGCCCGGGCCGATCTGTCGATGAACGGCGTTAACCAGTTACCCTTCCGCGACTGGAACAGCGTAGGCCCCGGAAATGTGGGCAGTTTCACTATGAAAAATGCTACTGCCGCCCTGCAGGTTTGGGATATTACCAATACCCTTGAACCTGTTCGAATGCAGGGCAACCTCAATGGAACCGACTGGCGCTTTGTGAACGATTGCAGCCGCCTGCATGAGTATATAGCTTTTAATAATACGGGCTTTTTAACACCGGTGGCGGCAGGCCCGGCGCCTAATCAAAACCTGCACAGCGGGGGACTTACCAATTTTATCATTGTAACACATCCCGATCTGCTGGCGCAGGCGCAGCGGCTGGCCCAATTTCACCGGCAGCACGATAACCTCAACACCACCGTAGTTACTGTAAACCAGGTATATAACGAATTTTCTTCGGGCTCGCCCGACCCGTCGGCCATACGCGATTTTGTAAAGATGTATTACGACAGGGCCAATGGAGATTCTACCAAAAGACCGCGTTACCTGTTGTTATTTGGCGATGCCTCGTTCGATTACAAAACCCGCATTACCAATAATACCAACCTGGTACCTGCCTGGGAAAGCCCCATGTCGCTCGACCCGCTATCGACCTATACTTCCGACGACTTTTTTGGTTTTTTGAACGATAACGACGACATCAACGGCACTGGTGTTTATCAGCTCGATATCGGAATTGGCCGCATTCCTGCCAAAAATGAACGCGAAGCGCAGGCTATTGTAGATAAGATCATCGCTTATCACGACCCTAAAAGTTTAGGGCCCTGGCGAAACGAATGCACTTTTGTGGCCGATGACGAAGACAACAACCTGCACCTGCAGGATGCAGAAATAATGACCTCAGCAGTTAGTACCACCGACCCGGTTGAGAACATCGATAAAATTTACCTCGATGCCTTTCAGCAACAGAGCGCTTCGGGCGGCAGCCGCTACCCGGCCGTAAATCAGGCCATTAATAATAAAATGTTCAGCGGTACCCTGGTGTGGAACTATACCGGCCATGGCGGTTACCGGCGGCTGGCCGAAGAAGTTGTACTTGATCAGGACATCATCAATTCGTTCGGCAATACCCAAAAACTGCCTTTATTTATAACGGCTACCTGCGATGTGGCGCCGTACGATAATCCGTTGGTAAGTTCAATAGGCGAAAACCTGTTGCTGCGCGAAAAAACAGGGGCCATTGCCTTAATGACCACAACCCGCCTGGTTTTTGCCTTCAGCAACCGCATCATGAATGAAAATTACCTGAAAACGGCTTTTCAAAAGAATGCCGACAGCAGCTACCGAAGTTTGGGCGATGCTGTTAGGCTGGCCAAGAATAGCACCTATAATTTTTTAACCGATGTGGTAAACAACCGCAAGTTTACTTTGCTTGGCGACCCCGCGATTACACTTGCTTTTCCCGGTTATCGTGTAAAAACTACGACTATAAATGGAATAACGTTGACCACAACGCCCGATACCTTAAAAGCTTTGTCGGAATACAGCATCAGCGGCGTTGTTGAAGATAAGGCCGGTAACCTGCTCAGCGATTTTAACGGTACCATTTATTCTACCGTTTTCGATAAAGCACAAACGGTAACTACTTTGGGCAATGATGCCGGTAGTACGCCTGTTCCTTTTCAGATGCAGAAAAATATTCTTTTTAAAGGCAAGGCACAGGTAAGCAACGGCCGCTTTACCTTTAATTTTATTGTACCTAAGGATATCAGTTATCAATTTGGCAATGGAAAGATCAGTTATTATGCCGATAACGGAAGTAAAGATGGTAATGGCTTTTTGTCGAACATTATAATAGGCGGGTCCGGTAGTGGCGTGAACGACCAGCAGGGTCCTGCCATAAAGGCCTGGTTAAACGATGAAAAGTTTGTAAACGGCAGCATTACAAACGACCGGCCCTTATTACTGTTGAAGCTGGCCGATTCATCGGGCATAAATATAATGGGTACGGGCATCGGGCATGACCTTGTTGCAGTTCTTGATGACGATCAAAAAAATTCTTTTGTGCTGAATGAGTTTTATGAAAGTGAGCTGAATAATTACAGGCAGGGCACAGTGCGATTTCAGATGCCGGTTTTAACGCCGGGTATGCATACATTAACTATTAAAGCCTGGGATGTGGCCAATAATTCAGGGCAGGCGACCCTTGATTTTAACGTTGTAGCACAGCAGGATTTTAAATTAGACCATGTATTGAATTACCCGAATCCGTTCACTACACATACTACTTTTTGGTTTGAACATAACAGGCCGGGCGAAGAACTTATTATACAAATTCAGATATATACCATTACTGGAAAAGTGGTAAAATCGATACGTAGAACAATATTTTCGGCCGGAAACCGTTCGAGTGACGTGGAATGGGATGGCAGGGATGAATATGGTAGTAAAATCGGCCGTGGCGTATATTTTTACCGGTTGAGGGTACAATCATCAAACGGTAAAGCAGCGGAAAAGCTTGAAAAATTGTTTATATTATAGTTCCTATTTATTGAAAATTCTTATTTTAGCCATCTATCGACAGGAAATTTTACCCTAAATTATTAATGTTCCGCCTCAACAGGCTTTAAACAAAGCAGAGAAAAATCCTGCCCAGTCCACGCTATTAACAACGTTGAGCGGGTTGACCTTAAAGACAATTCAAAAAAATGAAACGAAACATCTTGAAACTAACTGCCTTTATGTTCCTGTTGATGGCAGGCAATTGCTTAAAAGCTCAGACTGATACTATTAATGTGGTCACAACTGCTGTTCCCTTTTTAAGGATTTCTCCCGATGCCCGTGCTGGTGGTATGGGCGATTTAGGCGTAGCCACCACACCCGATGCAAACTCGGCATTCTGGAATCTTGCTAAAATTCCTTTTGCACAAAAGAATTTCAGTGTTGGTTTAACATATACGCCCTGGTTAAAAGACCTCGGTTTAAATGATGTTTACCTGCTGGCTCTTTCGGGTTATTATAAATTAGCCGAAGATGAGGCAATAGCCGGTTCAATACGCTATTTCAGTTTGGGTAATATTCAGTTTACCGATGGAAACGGTAATGATTTTGGTTCAGGCCGTCCCCGCGAATTTGGAATCGATTTCGGTTATACCCGTAAGCTATCTGATAAATTCAGCCTCGGTGTTGCCTTGCGTTATATACGTTCAAACCTGGCCGGTAATCTTTCTACCAGTACAGCGTATAAACCCGGTACCGCATTTGCAGGCGATATTTCGTTCTTCTATAGCGGTCAAAACGAAATTGGCCAGGGCTGGAATTTCGGCGCTACCTTAACCAACCTGGGTACCAAAATCGGTTATACCAATGATGCTTCACAAAAAGATCATATTCCTGCCAACTTTAGTTTAGGTACTACCTATACCAAAGCTTTTGACGAAAGCAATAAAATATCTTTTGGAATAGACCTGCATAAATTGCTGGTGCCTACACCGCCCAGCTTTACCGGCGACCCCAGCAGGGATTCGGCACTGGTATATGGTTACCGCAACAAAACGGTAGTAAACAGCTGGTTCAGTTCATTTGGCGATGCACCTAACGGATTTAAAGAAGAAATGAAAGAGTTTCAGGTATCGCTGGGTGCTGAATATTCATACAACGACCAGTTCTTCTTCCGTACCGGTTATTTTTATGAAGATAAAACCAAAGGCAACCGTAAATATTTCACTGTTGGTTTAGGTGTTAAATACAATGTGTTCGGTTTGAACTTTTCTTACCTCGTACCTTCAGGTTCAGGTGTTAACCGCAATCCGTTGTCGAACACACTGCGCTTTGGTTTGATATTCGACCTCGATGAAATGGGCACTGAGCAATAATATGATAATTAGCAAATTGAATATATTTGAAGCGTTCTGATAAACTCAGAACGCTTTTTTAATGTATAAACGCGGTAGCGCATTAGCACATTTTCACATTAGCAAATTAGTTTTATGCGAATAGGATTTGGTATCGATTTTCATCAGTTAACCGAAGGCAGGGATCTATGGATCGGCGGTGTAAAAATTCCACATCACAAAGGCGCGCTGGGGCATAGCGACGCCGACGTATTGTTACATGCCATATGCGATGCCCTGCTGGGGGCGTTGGCCCTGGGCGATATAGGCATGCATTTTCCTAATACTGATGCGGCATATAAAGACATCGACAGCAAAATATTACTGCAAAAAAGTTATGACCTCATAAAGGCAAAGGGGTACCGTGTTGTAAATGTTGATTCATCAATTTGCCTCGAAGCGCCCAAAATAAAAAAGTATTCGAGCCAGATGCGCAGTGTTATTGCCGGTATTCTTGAAATAACCATCGACGATGTATCGGTAAAAGCAACCACCACCGAGCAAATGGGTTTTGTTGGGCGCGAAGAGGGGTTGGTGGCGTATGCAACTATTCTGCTTGAGAAACGCTCAATTTGATAATAAGCCTCACAGCAACCCCCATTTTCAAATTTGCACATTTTCACATTTTCAAATTAAGCATTCCTGTATTTTTGCGCCATGTCAAAAGTAAAAGTCAGGATAATTAATCAGTCGCCCAATCCTTTGCCCGAATATGCAACAGATCAGGCGGCGGGAATGGATATCCGCGCCCACCTTGAGGCGCCGCTTGTTTTAAAGCCGCTGGAGCGGTTTTTAGTACCAACCGGCATATTTATCGAATTGCCAAAAGGGTACGAAGCGCAGATCAGGCCACGCAGCGGCCTTGCCATAAAACAGGGACTTACCTGTTTGAACAGTCCGGGTACCATCGATGCCGATTATCGTGGCGAAGTAAAGATCATTCTGATCAACTTATCACAGGAACCGCAAACCATTCACCCCGGTGATCGCATTGCCCAGATGGTTGTAAATGAAGTAGAACGGGTAAAATGGAAACCTGTTAAATCAATTTCGGTAACTAAACGCCACGACGGCGGTTTTGGTCATACCGGTAAATCCTAATAAATGCAATATATTCACCGACTTATTTGCTTTGGCCTTGTTATTGGGTTAACGGCCAGTTGCCGCTCAACCAAAAGCATTCAAACCGCCATTGCCAAAAAAGATACAACCCACGTTATTCCTGTTGTAGACTCCCGCGCCGACTCAATGTACTTTATCAAAAAAGTATTGGATACAGTTCATAAAAATCAAATTGACTTTCAAACTTTCTCGGCAAAAATAAAAGTTGATTTTGAAGGCAAAGACGGCAGGAAGAACGACTTTAATGCCTTTGTTAATTTGAAAAAAGACAGCATCTTGTGGATATCAATCAACGCTTTATTTGGCATTGAAGCGTTCAGAGTATTGATTACCCCCGATAGTGTGAAAGTAATGGACAAGATCAACAGAACTATTCAGCTGAGATCGGTTGAATCATTGCAGGAGGTTACGCAAATGCCCATGACCTTTAAAGAATTGCAAAATCTGCTGGTTGGCAATCCTGTTTTTCTCGACAGTAATATCAGCTCTTATAAAAAAGACGACAAAACGATTTCGCTCGTCAGTTTAGGAGCTCTGTTCAAACATTTTCTTACCGTTAATATAGACGATTACACCCTGCAGCATAGCAAGCTCGATGATGTGGATGCTATAAGATCGCGCACGGCCGATATTACCTATGGCGATTACCAGGTAAACAAAAAAAACATTCGTTTTTCTACCTATCGTAGAATTACGGTGTCTGAAAGATCAAAGCTGGATATTGAAATGCAGTTCAAGCAGTTTGATTTTAACGTCGATTTAAGTTTTCCTTTTAATATTCCACGAAATTATAAGCGCCAATAAGCGTTATTATGGTATATTAGTAATTATCATTTAACCTGTGAACCTGTAACCCGAAACCTGCATTTGTTTATCATTTAAACTTAAATTGTTTTGGTATGCTGAAAAGGATGTTTACCTGTTTTCTGTTGTTGGTAGTTTCGGTTGCAGTATTGGCACAACAGCCGCAACAACAACCGGGCAGCAGTGAAGAGTTGAAAAGAAAGCAGGCAGAGATTCAACATGAAATTGATGACCTGAGAACCACATTAAAGGCTACCAAGAAAAATACAAAGGCAGGTCTGCTGCAACTGGCCATGGTTCAAAAGAAACTTCGGTTGCGCGAACAGGCCATTGGAAATATCAATCAGCAGATCAATATCATCGAAGGCACTATTGGTAAGTCGAGAAATGAGATCGGCCGCTTAAAGACCGAGCTCGATACCCTGAAGGATCAATATGCCAACAACATAGTATACGCTTATAAGAATCGCAGTAATTACGATTTTCTGAACTTTATTTTTTCTGCCGCCAGTTTTAACGACGCCTTGCGGCGCGTTCAATATTTACGGGCTTACCGCCTGTATCGCGAAGAACAGGCTTCTACCATAAAAAATACCCAGGTTTTACTGCAGGATAAAATAGCCGGTCTTGAATCGTCGCGTAAAGAGAAAGATGCCGTGCTGCAGAAACAGGAAAAGCAAAAGATTGAACTGGAAGATGAAAAGAAAGAAAAGAGGGAAATTCTGAGTAAGCTGAAAGATCGTGAAAAGGAAATATCAAAAGAGCTGACCTCTAAACAAAAGGCCGATTTGAAATTGAAAGTGGCCATCAGGGCTGCGATCGACAGGGAAATAAAGATTGCCCGTGAAAAAGCAATGGCCGAAGCAAGGATCCGCGAAGCTGCTGAGGCAAAAGCAAGAGAAGAAGCAAGAGCACGGGATGAGGCAAAAGCAAAAGAAAGAGAAAAGGAAAATGCTGAAGCAAATGCAAAGAAACCGGCTACAGAACCAACCAATCCTGCTACCACGGCTCCTGTAACTGCCGTTGTTCCCAAAAAAGAAGTTAAGAAGGAAAGCGCAAGCGTATTTGAATCAACACCCGAAGGCAGCCGTATCAGCGGTAGCTTCGAAAGCAATAGAGGCCGTTTGCCCTGGCCTATTGAAAAGGGCGAGGTAAAGATCCATTTCGGCACCTATTCAATTGAAGGCACTAAACTGCGTGGAAATAATCCCGGTATTACTCTCGCTACCGAAGCGGGCGCTGTTGTAAAAGCCGTATTTGAAGGCGAAGTATCGCGCATATTCGATATCGATGGCAACTGGAGCGTACTGATTCGCCATGGTAAATATTTTACGGTATACAGTAATCTTTCATCGGTAAGCGTATCAAAAGATCAGAAGGTATCTGCCGGCCAGATGCTGGGCCGGGCCGCTGTTAACGACGAAGGCAATGGCGAGATTGAATTTCTGCTGATGCAGGAAAACAGGAACCTCGATCCCGAAAGCTGGATCAGAAGAAGATAAGAAGTCAAATAAGTTATATAAGTCAGAAAAGTCCGAATGTCCGAAAGAAAGATTGATTCGTATGAACATTCTTCCGGACATTCGGACTTTACGTTTTCCGGACTATCAATAATCAAAAACCTGTTATTATGCTAAAAGCAATAGGCGCCGGCTTTTTCGCTACGATATTTTCCCTTACTGTATTTGCACAACAACAGTCAGGCAGCAGTGCTGAACTGAAAAGGAAACAGGCCGAAATTCAACATGAAATTTCGGATCTGAAAAACACCCTTAGGGCTGCAACAGGTGATAAAAAAGTGGGTTTGCGCGACCTGGAAATAGTAAGAAAGAAATTGCAGTTACGCGAACAGGCCATTGACAACATCAGCCGGCAAATAGATAATATCGAAGGCAACATAGGCAGGTCGCAAAATGAGATCGACCGGTTAAAGACCGACCTCGATACCCTGAAACAACAATACGCAGGCAATATTGTACTTGCTTACCAGAATCGCAATAATTACGATTACCTAAGCTTTATTTTTTCTGCTGGGAATTTTAATGATGCCCTGCGGCGTATTCAATACCTGCGCGCATACCACCTGTATCGCGAAGAACAGGCTGTTGCTATAAAAAATATGCAGCAATTGTTACAGCAAAAGATCGGCGGCCTTGAAGTAACCCGTAAAGAAAAAGACGCTGTACTGCAAAAGCAGCAATCCCAAAAGATGGAACTGGTTAGCGAGAAAAAAGAGAAAAATGAAATTGTTGGAAAGTTAAAAGCAAGAGAGAAAGAAATAACCAAAGAGCTGATCGCCAAACAAAAGACAGATATAAAATTAAAAAGGGCTATTGATAAGGCGATTGACAGAGAAATGGCAGCGGCCGAAAAAGCTGCCGGTGAAAAGGCAAAGGATGTAACAACCGCCACAGCAAAGGCGCCGGTAACACGTAAAGGTACCCATGAAAATAAAAAGGACGATAAAAAGCATTATCTGGATGCAACGCCCGAAGGCATTCGCATCAGCGCAAATTTTTTCGATAACAAGGGACGCTTACCCTGGCCTGTTGATAAAGGGTACATTAAAATTCATTTTGGAACTTACCTTATTGAAGAGATTAACATTCGTGGTTTTAATTCAGGAATTACGATTGAAACTGAAGCGGGCGCTACTGTAAAAGCAGTTTTTGACGGTGAAGTAATAAGTGTGTTCGATATTGAAGGGAATTGGAATGTAATTGTTCGACATGGCAAATATTTTACAACGTATAGCGATCTTTCGTCAGTGAGCGTATCAAAAAGCGAAAAGGTAACAACTGGTCAGCAATTGGGGAAAGCCGCCACTAACAAAGATGGAAAAGGAGAAATTAGTTTAATGCTCATGCAGGGAAAAGAAAACTTTGACCCCGAAAAGTGGCTCAGAAGAAAATCTAATTAAGTCCAAAAAGCCTGTCTGCAGGTTGGTTGGCAAGTCCGAAAGAAAGATTGAGTACGTAGGTTCATCTTCCGGTCTTTCGGACTTTCGGTCTTTCAGACTTTTCTTCTATACTCTGCTATAAATATTTTGTAAAAAGCGATTGTACAATGCCTCGTAGCGGGGCACAATGGTTTCGATATCGAACAAACGGGCATGAGCAGCTGCTTTTGCCTTGAAACGATCCAGCTTGCTTTCATCACTCAAAAGCTCAATGGCCCTGGCGCTCATCGTTTCAATATCGCCAACGTCGGCCATATAACCGGTTTCGCCTTCAATATTAATTTCGGGTAAGCCCCCTGCGTTACTGCTGATAACCGGTACGCCTGCAGCCATCGCTTCCAATGCCGCCAAACCGAAACTTTCATAATCGGAGGGCAGAATAAAAAGATCTGATATGGCCAGTATTTCCTCAATCTGTTCCTGGCGGCCAACAAAACGGGTTTCGTCGTAAATACCCAGTTCGCGGGCCAGGCTTTCTGCGCCGGAGCGTTCGGGTCCGTCGCCTACAAACAATAATTTACTGGATACTTTTTTATTGATCTCGGCAAAAATGCGCACTACATCATTCACCCGTTTCAGCTTACGAAAGTTAGATGCATGTAATACCACTTTTTCGTTATGAGGAGCAATCACCCGCCTGAAGGCATCGATGGGTTTTTTGCGAAAACGCTTTACGTCAACAAAGTTATGAATGACCTTGATCTCTTTTTCGATCTTGAAATTGCGATAGGTTTCATCGCGCAGGTTTTGCGAAACAGCGGTAATGGCATCGCTTTCGTTGATCGAAAAAGTAACCACGGGGGCAAAGGTTTTATCCCTTCCTACCAGTGTAATATCGGTACCGTGCAGGGTGGTGATAACGGGAATGATTTTTCCCTGTTTCTCCAGAATTTTTTTGGCCATATAGGCTGCCGAAGCATGCGGTATGGCGTAATGCACGTGCAGCAGGTCGATATTGTTATTCACAATTACATCTACCATCGTGCTCGATAAAGCAGTTTCGTACGGGGGATAATCAAATAAAGGATAGGTTGGCACCCGCACCTCGTGATAAAAGATATTGGCATTAAACTCACTTAGCCTCACAGGCTGCTGGTAAGTGATAAAATGTACCTGATGTCCTTTGTCGGCCAGGGCTTTTCCCAATTCCGTTGCTAACACGCCACTTCCACCAAACGTAGGATAACATACTATTCCGATGCGCATATGGCAGATTTAATTAAGGGTGTGAAGGTAATTTAAAACAGTCAAATAAGTCGTACCGGTCATACCAGTCATATCAGTCAAATTAGTTAAATCAGGTCGGTAAGTTATGCCAGTCATATAAATCAAATGGGTCAGATATTTACGAAACTCATATGTTAACAATTATTTATTGGTTTTTATTGGTTTTGCTTCTCTGCCTCATTGCCTTTTTGCCTCGTTGCCTTCTGGTACCTATTTTCGTGTAAAATAACGCACATGAGATTTAAATTGTTTACGCTATGCCTGACAATTATTTCCTGCACCGGATATGCTCAAAATGATGATGCTGCAAAAATTAAGGCTATTGCCGATGAAATTTTGTTACATGGTAAAGCCTACGAAAATTTACATACCCTTACAAAACAGGTAGGCGCCCGCCTTACCGGTTCACCGCAAACCTATAAAGCCGAAGCCTGGGCGCAAAAAGCCCTGCAGCAGGCCGGGGCCGACCGGGTTCAATTGCAGTCGTGCCTGGTGCCGCACTGGATACGTGGTGGAAAAGACGAGGCCTGGATTGTTACCCCCGGTAAAAAGAACCAGCCATTAGATGTACTGGCGTTGGGCAACTCAATGGGGGCCGGACCAAAAGGCATTCAGGCGCCTGTAGTGCTCGTTCATTCGTTTCAGGAGCTGGAGCAAAAGAAGGCAGAAGTTAAAGGCCGGATCGTTTTCTATAATTATAAATTCAGCGATACTTATATAAAAACCTTTGAAGCGTACCGCGATGCGGTGCAATACCGGGCACTGGGGCCCAGCCAGGCTGCAAAATATGGCGCCGTGGCCATATTGATCCGCTCAATGAGCCATGCGGCAGATAACAATCCGCATACCGGCGCTACGCGGTATAATGATTCATTTCCCAAAATTCCTGCTGCCGCTTTGGGCTTACAGGATGCCGACCGCCTGGCCGCATTGTTGAAAAATGAACCGGCTACGGTTTTTTTGAAAACAAACGGACAAATGTTGCCCGATACCGTAGCGCATAATGTAATTGGTGAATTGACCGGCAGTGAGTTTCCTGATCAGGTTATAACAGTAGGCGGTCACCTCGATTCGTGGGACCCGGCCGAAGGTGCGCATGATGATGGCAGTGGCTGTGTGCAATCTATAGAGGTGTTGCGTGTGTTGAAAGCCATAGGATATAAACCCCGGCATACCATTCGGGTAGTGTTATTTGCCAATGAAGAGAATGGTTTGCGTGGCGGCACTAAGTATGCTGAAGAGGCGCATACCAAAAAAGAGCAACACATATTGGCGCTCGAAAGCGATGAAGGCGGATTTACACCCCGCGGTTTTGGTGTTACTATGTCAACAGAACAAATGAATAAATTACGCAGCTGGTTGCCTTTATTATTGCCTTATGGCATCAGTGAAATTAATGAAGGTGGCGGCGGCTCAGATATTGGTCCGTTGAACCGCG
>Ga0114129_10005817_pt1 | contig 17462 bp, 10 predicted proteins | sample RhiMetdeltSRZDD1_FD_80071 | JGI IMG/M metagenome (GOLD analysis project Ga0114129, IMG submission 80071) | Populus rhizosphere microbial communities from Tennessee, USA - Rhizosphere MetaG P. deltoides SRZDD1 (version 2) (version 2) | ecosystem: Host-associated > Plants > Roots > Rhizosphere >... | reverse complement strand
GACGCCGCCGGCAGCTTCGTGAGCGTGATGCCGATCGAGTAATACGCCGAGGCGTCCTGGTAGATCCGGGAAAGCCCGGGCCGCAGGTCGTTGGAGTTGACGAGCGCGATCCCGCCCGTCTCCCGCGCGAGAAGCATCATGCCTTCCTGGCTGTCCTGCCGCGCGAGAAACGAGACGCCCGGGCGCGCGAGAAGCGGGTCGTCGTTCGACGCCGAGACGCCCTCGGCCGAGAGTCCCCGGGCGTCCACCGTGTAGAAGGTGATCTCCGATGCGTTCGCGCGGCGGACGATCTGATCGAGCTCGGGCCCCATGTTTCGCGTGTCGAGCGCCAGCAGGTTCTGCTGACCGAGCGCGTAGGTCGCCATGGCATATCCGGGCTGGAACTCGAAACCGCCCGAGACGAACAGGAACGCTTTCTTGCCGGCGAGCGGCGAGAGAGTCGCGAGCTCCGAGCCCACGTCGTCGAGCATCTGACGGACTTCCGCCCGCTCCTGTTCCGCGTACTGCCGCGCCATGAACTCGCGGTCCGAGCGGCGGCGGGTGAAGTCGATGTCGCGCAGAGTCTGCCGCTCGGTCAGGAGCCGCGACATCCCGACGCCCGCCTTCTCGATCCTGGTGAGCGCGGCGAAGAGCTGTTCCTTGCTGTTCGTCCACTCCGTCAGCTCTTTCGACCGCCGGTCGAACATGAGCACCCGTCCGACGTCGTTCGGTCCCATCCGGGTCACGAGGTCGCGGAGCGCCTCGAGGCCCCGCTTCCGTCCATCCGGCGCGAGGTGACCCACGTCCACGTACATCAGGAAGTGCCGGGGAACGTAGGCCTCGTTTCCGCGGCGATAGACCGCGAGCACCTGGTCGGGAGACGCGGTCGCGAGGTCGGGTGCGTGAATCGTGCCTTCGTCCACGCGGGCGAAGTAGTCGATGGGTACGGTTTTCCCGCCAATTCGGACGGTGAAGTCGTCGCGGGTCAGGTCGGAAACGGGGCGCCCCGACTTGTCGGTCACGACGACGTCGAGGTCCATGACACGCACCTCGACTTCTTCCGTGAACGTGGGGGGTCTCTCCTGCGCGGCGACGATCGCCGAAGAGGCGATGAAAAGGGCTGGAGAGCCGGTGAAAAGAGCGCTCAGCAGGATTCTCGTGATTCGTCTCATCTCGAATGTCTCCGTCTCTCCCAACGCAGGGGACGCTCCGGCGATTCCGCGCCCCCAAACGCGAGACGAAGGATGAAGGCAGTCTTAATGCAGCGGCGGCGCCGACGCCCGGCCGTCCGCCGGCGGGAGCGAGAGAAACTCGAATAGACGGTTGACCTCGAGTGCGGTCGCCCGCGCCTCGCGCGCCGGAATCGCCGCGTTGCGGAGCGGCCCGAGGGCGCAGTCGGGAAGGGTCGCACGAGCCGTCCGGATGAGGGCGGCCGCCGGACGGTCGTCGGTCCCGTCGTCCGTCAGCACGGCCTCGAGGTCGAGCGGCAGGCTCCAGCCCTCCGCGCGCAGCCGTCCGACGAGCGGTCGATTCACTTCGATGAGCGCCGCGCGGAAGCGACCCGGAGCCATCCCCATTTCTTCGACGACCCCCAGGAGATCCGCGTACGCCAGCGTGTGAAGCAGACCGAGCGCGTACGCGCGGTCCGCGGGAATACCGAAGTCCGAAGCCCGGCGCTCCGCGGCGACCGCCGCCGCGATGCTCGCGCGGCGCACCGCGATCGTCGCGCGGTCCTCCGAAGGGACGCGCGGGAAGTCGGAGCTCGACAGGCATTCCAGGAGCGTCGCGACCGGGACCGGCCCGAGCCGCTCGATCGCTTCGCCTGCGGTCGCGCACGAACGGCGCCGGTTGACGACCAGGCTGTTCGCGAGCACGAGGAGGTCGAGCGTCAGGAACGGATCGAGCGCGGCGACCTGCGTGATCGCGGAGATCTCGAGCGGCTGACGCTTCAGGAGCTCCCGGATGAGAGCCACCGAGTCCTCGTGCACCGGCCGGAGCGCCTGGATGCGCCCGATCCGGCGGCGGAGCCGGTCCGCAAAATCGCGCAGCTCCTCGAATCGGCGGCGGCCCTCGGCCGGCTCCAGCGGGTCGCCCGCCCGCTCGACGACGTCCCAGTAACGCCGGTCGAGCTCCTCCCTTTCGAAGAGCGCCCCCCGGAAGCCGGCCGGCGTGCGGCTTCGCCGCTGCCGTCGCGCGTCGTCGATGTTCTTGACCGCCTGGAAACTGACGACCTGCGGCTGGAGGCGGAGTCGGATCCGGAGGATTCTCTCGACCCGGAACGACGGGTCGTAACGAAAGAAGGCGTCGCGCCACTCGAAGATCTCGAAGAGAAGCTTGCGCGCGAGCTCTTCCACGCGCCGGGAAAGACCGCTCACCGTCGCGTGATGCCCATCCAGGATCAGACGGGTCAGGTTGGTTCCGGACGTGAAGTTCCGCGCGAGCAGCGAATGGATCGTCGACTGGGGCAGCGCCTTGGTCCGGTGGAGAAAAACGGCCAAACGGTCCCGGGGGTGCGAGCCCGACACGTAGACGATCTTGCCGTCTCTCCAGTCGACGACCCGCCGATCCCGGCCCCGCAGGATGGACAGCCGGCCGGACCTCCGGTTCAACTCCATCCACTGGATCAGGTCCGCGAATCCGACGGTCGAGAGATGGCCCTGCAAGGGGGGGATCACGCTCCGATTGTAGAGCGCGCGCGGTCGCCCTCCCCGGAGCAGGAGGGTATGCAACAATCGCGGGAGTGAAGGAGAAACCGGCGCGCCCGGCGGCGGAATCGGGCCGTCCGGGAGCCGTCCGGCAGCCGCCACCGCCCGCCGAGACTAGTTCGGGAATCTCGATCGAACCCTTCTACGGCGAGCCGCCGCCCGGCGAGTTCCCATTCACCCGCGGCATCACCCGCGAGATGTACCGCGGGCGTCTCTGGACGATGCGGCAGTACGCCGGGTACGGCTCGGCGCGGGAATCCAACCGCCGCTACCGGTATCTCCTCGAGCAGGGGCAGACGGGGCTCTCGGTCGCCTTCGACCTGCCCACCCAGATGGGTTACGACTCCGACGATCCGCTGGCGCGCGGCGAGGTCGGCAAAGCGGGCGTGGCGATCTCGACTATCGAGGACATGCGGCTCCTGACGGAGGGCCTCCCGCTCGGGCAGGTCTCGATCTCGATGACCATCAACTCGACCGCGTCCATCCTCCTCGCGCTGCTCCTCGCGGTCGCCAGGGAGAGGGGCATCCCGTGGGACGAGCTTTCGGGGACGGTCCAGAACGACGTTCTGAAGGAGTACGCGGCTCGCGGGACCTACGTGTTTCCTCCCCGGCCGTCGATGAAGATCGCGACCGACATCCTCGAGTTCTGCGGTCGGGAGCTTCCGCGCTGGAACACCATCTCGATCTCGGGGTACCACATCCGCGAAGCGGGCTCGACGGCGGTCCAGGAGGTGGCGTTCACTCTCGCCAACGGCATCGCCTACGTCGAGGCGGCGATCGCTCGCGGGCTCGCCGTCGACCTCTTCGCGCCGCGCATCTCGTTCTTCTTCAACGCTCACTCGAACTTCTTCGAGGAGGTCGCGAAGTTCCGCGCCGCCCGGTCTCTCTGGGCGGAGATCATGCGCGACCGCTTCGGAGCGAACGATCCGAGGTCCTGGCGCATGCGGTTCCACGCGCAGACGGCGGGCTCCACGCTGACGGCGCAACAGCCGGACGTCAACGTCGTCCGGGTCGCGCTGCAGGCGCTCTCTGCCGTGCTCGGCGGCACGCAGTCTCTGCACACCAACGCCGCGGACGAAGCGCTCGCGCTACCCACGGAGAGCGCGGCGAGGCTCGCGCTGCGAACGCAGCAGGTGATCGGATACGAGACCGGCGTCGCGGACGTCGCCGATCCTCTCGGCGGATCGGTTCTGGTCGAGATGTGGACGGACGAGATCCGAAAGCGCGCCCGGGACCTGATCGAGAAGATCGACACGCTCGGGGGCGCCGTCGCCGCCATCGAAGGCGGGTGGGTTCAGCGGGAAATCGAGGAAGCGGCCTACCAGGCGCAGCGCGAGGTCGAGAGCGGGCGCCGGATCGTCGTCGGAGTCAACGCTTTCCGCGAAGAAGGCGTCACGACCACCCCGATGCTCACGTTGGACCCGGAGATCGAGCGGGACCAGGTCGAGCGGCTGCGGACATTCCGCTCTTCGCGCGCCGCCGGCCGTTCAATGGCGGCGCTCGCGGCGCTGGAGCGGGAGGCGCGGGAGGACCGCAACCTGATGGCGCCCTTGATCGGCGCCGTCGAAGCGGCAGCGACCTTGGGCGAGATCGTGTCTCGGTTGAAGACCGTGTACGGGGAGCACCGGCCGGGATAATCAGGCTCAAGGTTCACCATCGCGGGAGGAGCCCCGCCCCGGGGGAGCTCGAGCGAGCGAGGCGCTCGGTCGAGCCGGGGTTGGCGAGCCGAGCGCCGGTCGCGTCAGCGAGATCCCGAGCGAGTAAGAGCGACGTTAAGTATCGGCTGCAAAAGCTCTTGTCGATGTGGAAAAAAATTGAACGCTCCGTCGCTGCCCATCGTCTGGCGTGAGCAATTCCGCCGATAACGCTTAACTGACTGATGGGACAAAGGGTTGCGGCGGCGCACAGGAGTCGGTGCAAACCGGAGACGAGCCGCGCCGTGTCGCGCTTTTCGGAACCTTTCCACAGGGATTTCGACAGCCTTTTCCACCGTGGTTTCGGAAAACTGATTTGTCACCGTTTTTACTGGGCTTTGACGCCCATCCGACCCATTTCGGAGTGCGGAGCTACCCGCGCGAGGGAGGCTCGAAGCAGCGGCGGCACCGCGCCTCGTAGATGCCCTGCGCCCCGACCACGACGAGCTCGTCGCTGTCGACCAGGCGCTGGGTATTGTTGGCGGGAGAACCGCAGCGAACACAGATCGCCAGCGTCTTCGTAACGTCCTCGGCCACCGCCATGAGCGACGGGATCGGGCCGAACGGCAGGCCTCGGAAGTCCTTGTCGAGGCCGGCGATTATCACTCGCTTGCCCTGATCCGCCAGACGCTCGGCCGCTTCGACCAGGCCGTCGTCGAAGAACTGCGCCTCGTCGACTCCGATCACCTCGGTCCGGTGGTCGACCTTGTCCGAGAGCTCGGCGCTCGACCCGACCGAGATGGACGGCATGCGCATCTCGCTGTGCGAGACGATCTCTGCGTCGGAGCGGGAGTCGATGACCGGCTTGAAAATCTGCACCCGCTGCTTCGCGATGATGGCCCGCCGCAGCCGGCGGATGAGCTCCTCGCTCTTTCCGGAAAACATGCTCCCGCAAATGACTTCGATCCACCCGAGCTGAGTCCTGACTAGAGCCACACTTCCCCCAATGCCATTCTGAGGCCGAAGGTCGAAGAATCTCAGAACCCATCCGAGGGAGAGATCCTTCGCCGATCTTCGGCCGGCTCAGGATGACATAGAACCTCCGAACGTCTCACGCAGCCGGGACTTGAGAGCCTCCAGCGAGTCGAAGACCTCCGTCGCAGCTGAGAGCACCCACCCGGAAGCCTCGGCGGCGGGCATGCCGAGCACGAGGTAAACCGGTTTTCCCAGCCGGTGGGCGAGGGTGACCTCCGCGGCCGTGCCTCCGCCCGCCGCCGCCGCCCGGTCCCAGAGGGCGATCACGTAGTCCGCCTCGTGCTCCACGCGATCGAGGTCCCAGGCGATGATCTTGCGGACCGTTTCGCGGAAGCGCGCCGGGTCATCCCGTTTCCAGCGGCGGAAATTCGTCCGCTCCTCCTCGGTCAGATCCTTCTTCTCGTCGGCCGCGGGGTCGTATACCTCGTGTCGGAGCTCGTCGCACAGCAGACCGCAAAGCTCCCGCCTCCAGCCGATTCCGCCGTTCTCGGCGTGCTCGATCGCTCCGGACAGGTACACCTTCATGCGCGCGACCCGGCGGCGGAACGCCGGGAGCCGGGAGTTTCCGCGGCGCGTCGGATCTCGAGCGGGACACCCACCTTCGGGCAGAGCGGATTCACGGGGCAGATCGCGCAGCGGGGACGCCGCGCGACGCAGATCTGCCGGCCGTGGAAGATCAGCTGATGGGCGGCAAGGGTGCGCCGACCCTTCGCCACGAGCGTGCTCAGGTCCCGCTCGATCCGAACCGGGTCCGTCTCGCGGGTGAAGCCCAGCCGCCGCGAGACGCGCGCCACGTGCGTGTCCACGACGAAGCCTTCGTCCTTTCCGAAAGCGTTGCCCAGAATGACGTTGGCCGTCTTGCGCCCGACTCCCGGCAGCCGGACGAGCGCCTCCAGGGTGTCCGGGACCCGCTCGCCGTATTCGGCGGCCATGACGGCTCCCGCCCGCCGCAGGCTCTTCGCCTTCGAGTTGAAGAAGCCGGTCTGGCGGATGTCGTTTTCGAGCGCTCCCGCCGGCGCCCGCGCATAGTCGGCCGCCGTCCGATACTTGCGGAAAAGGGCGGGCGTCACCTGGTTGACGCGCACGTCCGTGCACTGCGCCGAGAGGACGGTCGCGACGAGGAGCTCCAGGGGACTCGAATAGTCGAGCGAGCATCGGGCGTCGGGGTACGCGCGCGCGAGACGCCGGAGGACGGCTGCCGCGCGGCGACGTTTCTCTTCGATCGTTTCCCGGCGGGACATCGCGCGCGATTGTACGTTTTCGTCTCACCTCGCTGGGTGTAGTTCCGGCGCCTCATCGAGAGGCCAGATTCCTCGTCGCTTCGCTCCTCGGAATGACAGACGGAGTCAGCCGCTGCTGCACACCTTCCGCTGCATTGACGAACGCCGGGTGCGGTGGTATCTACCCCAGCATCTTCCGTACCGGACAAGAAAGGACGACCGAATGACCCGCCGGACTTCCGTACTCCGCTGTCTTCTCGCGCTCGCGATTCTGATTGCGGGTTTCGCTCCGCTCGCGCGGGCCCAGAGCACGACGGGCTCGATCAGTGGAACCGTCGAGGACTCGACGGGCGCACGCCTTCCGAACGTCGCGATCACCGCGCGAAACGTGGACACGGCTCTCGTCCGATCGACCACGAGCGGCGGCGGAGGACTGTTCACGATTCCGCTCCTGCCCGTCGGCACTTACGAGGTCGGCGGCGAGCTGTCCGGTTTCTCCGGCGCGAAGGTCGCGAACGTCGTGGTTTCGATCGGCGGGGACTCGAACGTGCGACTCGTGCTCGAGCCGGCGGGCGTCCAGGCGGCGGTGACCGTCTCGAGCGAGGCGCCTCTCATCGAAACGTCGAAGTCCGCCGTGGACACTGTGGTCGGGCAGCAGATGATCGAGAACCTACCGACCAACGGGCGCAACTTCATCGACTTCGTTCTGACGACGCCGGGCGTCGTCAAGGACAACTTCCGCGTCGGGGACATCAGCTTCGCCGGCCAGCGGGGGACATTGAACAGCCTCGTCGTCGATGGGGCGGACAACAACAACACCTTCTTCGGGCAGGCGGCGGGGCGCACCGGTACGGGCCGCGCGCCGTACCAGTTCAGCCAGGACGCGGTCAAGGAGTTCCAGGTGAACTCGAGCTCCTATTCCGCGGAGTTCGGGCGCGCCGGGGGAGCCGTGATCAACGTCGTGACGAAGTCGGGAACGAACGACCTCCATGGCGGCGCCTTCTACTTCTACCGGGACGACAGCATCAAGTCGATCGACTTGATCGACAAGGTCAACCACCGTCCGGAGGTGCCGTACCACTACGATCAATTCGGAGCGAGCGTGGGCGGCCCGTTCGTCAAGGACCGCCTGTTCTTCTTCGCGAACTACGACGGACAACGCAACGCCGTACCGAACAGCGTCATCTTCGTGACACCGGCGAGCACTCCGAGCGATCCCGACACCCTCGCGGGCATCGCGCGGCTCCAGGGCCTCGCCGGCAGCTGGAACCGTAAACAGGACCAGGACGTCTATCTCTTCAAGACCGACTGGGAGGCTTCCTCCCGGCACCACCTCACGCTCCGCTACAACCGGCAGGACTTCCGGGGGATCGGGTTCGAGAACGGAGGCTCGACCAATTCCTTCGAGCACACGGGCGATTCGCTCGTCAAGACCGACACGGTCGCCGGGTCGCTCGGCAGCTCGATCACGGCGAGCTTTTTCAACGAGCTTCGTGGACAGTACATGAAGGACAGCGAGCCGGGAACGGCGAACAGCACCAACCCCGAGGCGACGATCAACCAGAGCGGCCAGCAGATCCTCGTCATCGGCCGCAACTTCTTCTCGCCGCGCGAGACGACGATCAAGCGGTGGCAGGCGGCGGACACCGCGACGCTGCTTTTCGGAAACCACACGCTGAAGGCCGGCTTCGACTACAACCAGGACGACATCCTGAACTTCTTTCCCGGCAACTTCGGCGGTTCCTACACGTTCGCGAGCATCGGTTCCTTTCAGCGCGGAACGCCCAGCGGCTCGGGGGAGCGGTACGTCCAGGCGTTCGCGGGCCCCGGGACGTCGGGGCCGACGACCCACCCGGACCTGAAGGAGTACGCGGGCTTCCTCCAGGACGAATGGCAGCTCACCCCGACGCTGACGTTGAACCTGGGTGCGCGCTACGACTACCAGGACGTGCGGCAGCCCAACACCTTGAACCCGGATCCGCAGCTCGTCGCGGCGAACCTGCGCACCGACCGGATTCCGATCGACGACAACAACTGGGCCGTGCGCCTGGGCGTCGCGTGGAACCCCATGAAGGACAACAAGACTCTCATCCGCGGCGGCTACGGAATCTTCTACGGGCGGACGACCGCGATCATGTTCGGCACGGCTCACTCGAACAACGGGATCAACGTGCAGACGATCACGTTCACGGGGAGCCAGGTGCCGACCTACCCGAACGTCTTCACGTCGATTCCGACCGGCGCGGCGATTCCAAAACCGACGATCTTCGTCTTCGACCCGAACTTCCAGAACCCGAAAGTCCAGCAGGCGAGCTTCGGCGTCGAGCACGCCCTCTCGAACGACATCGGGATCTCGGTCGGCTACCTGTACGTCAAGGGAGAGGACCTCCCGCGATCCGCCGACATCAACATCGGGGACCCGACGATCGTGGACGTCGCGATCCAGGGGAACGGAACCGTTCCCGTCAAACGCTACACGACCCGGCCGTTCTCGAACTTCGCGCGCATCATCGAGTTCCAGAGCACTGCGGACTCGGAGTACAACGGCGCGAGCCTCGAGCTCGTGAAGAGGTTCTCGCACAACTGGACGGCGCGCATCGCCTACGCATACGGCAAGGTCACGGACACCAAGTCCGATGCGACCGCGGTCGTCCCCCAGGGCACCGACGACGCGAAGTTCATGCAGGACACGTTCGACCTCGCGGGCGAACGCAGTCCGGGAGACCTCGACGTCCGGCACCGTCTCGTTTTCTCGGGCGTCTGGGACCTCGACTACGCCGCCGGCATCGACAACTCGTTCATGCGGTTCCTCGCGTCCGGCTGGACGCTCTCGGGCGTTGTCTCCTTCCAGACCGGCACGCCCTGGTCCCCCTCGATCAACGGGGACCTGAACAACGACGGAAACGACCGGAACGACCGTTCGCCCGGCGCTCCCCGCAACCGCGAACGGCTCCCGAGCGTTTTCTCGGTCGACCCGCGCGTCACCCGGCACCTGCGTTTCGGACCGGTGGACGTCGAGCTGATCGCCGAAGCGTTCAACATCTTCAACAACAGGAACGTCATCGGGGTTCAGACGAATCAGTACCGGCTCGCGACGGTCTCGGGGCAGCTCCAGCTCCAGCCGGTCGCGACGTATCGAAGGCTCTGCGCCGGCGGGAGGGGCTGCACCGCGCAGGCCCCCGCGAGCGCGGGCGCCGGACCCCGCACGTACCAGCTCGCCGCGAAAGTTACGTTCTAGACGGCGGCCGGCCCGCGGGCCTTCCGGCGGAAGCGCCGCTCGCCGGCGGAGACGAGCCGCGCGGCGCGATCCGGTCCGAATCGGCCGAGCACCTTGAACTTGCGGTCCCGGTCTTCGTTGTAAAAGACGAAGAATCGCTCGATCTCGGTCAGAAGCCGCGCCGGAACGTCCTTCATCGTACGGAGCTCGCGGTAAGTCCGCGAGACTTCCGCGACGCCGATCAGACGGTCGTTGCGATTCGTCTTGCCCTCCTGGGTCTGCTTCGCCGCGAGGACGCCGATCGGCCGGACGGAAACGAGGCAGCCCGTGAAAGAGGGCTCTTCCATCAGGACGAGCACGTCGAGAGGGTCTCCGTCGTCGGCGAGCGTCGACGGAATCGACCCGAAATCGAACGGAAAGAACGTCCCCGCGGGAAAGAGATAAGACGCCTCGTAGACCCTCTTGTCCTGGTCGTATTTGAACTTGATCCGGCTGCCCTTCGGGGTGTCGACGACGACGTGCAGGAGCCCGGTCGAGGAGTCCCAGGGGGGCAGCTCGAAGAGAGGGGACGACTCTCGCGAAAGGGTCGACTTCGCGGCGCTCTCCTTCGCTCCTCTCTTCACGTACAACTTCCTCTTTCGCGCTTCACTCGTCCGGGCAGGACCGCCAGGCGTCCCAATAGGACCCGATTCTTCTCCCGAACGCCCGCGGCTTCTCCGCGTAGATCCGCGCCCCGATCGGGCGCGCGGCCGCCTGGAGCCCGGATCGCCGGCGATCGATCAGCTCGATCACGGTAGCGGCGGCGTCCACCGGCGCGATCTTCGGCGACGTCGTCAGCGCGCGGCGCAGGTCGGCGAAGTCGTGGTCGTCGCCCAGCCGGTCGGTCAACTCGTGGAGCGACTTTTCGAGGTCCTTCATCGCCTCCGGCCAGACGGGCTCGAGAAGCTCGACGTGGTAGCGCAGGTCCTTCGCGCGCTTGCGCCACTCGTGGAACGCGTCGTCCTCGCGGGTCGCGTAAGCGTCCGGCCCGGCCTTCCTTCCCTCGCGGTATCCCCGCCGCAGACCCGGCTCGAAACAGGAGAACCCCTCCCGCCGGATCGGCCACGCGCGGACGCGCGCGCGCAGAGCGTCGAGCTCGCGGGAGATCGCGGCGAGAGACGACCCGCGCGTGAGCCGCCCGAGAGCGGCGCGGCGCCGCGCGGCGAGCGTTTTTCGGATCGGCAATACGCGATCGGAGGGAAGTTCTTTCTCGGAGTCGGAACGGAGGTGATCGAAGGCCGACGCACGAACGGAAGCGTCGCGAGCGGCGGCCAGGCGGCGGCCCAGCTCGCGGACGGCGCCGTTGTCGCGCCGGTAAATCTCGTCGCCGACCTCGTCGCGGACGAGCCGGAGGATCGCGCGGATCTTCTTGAAGTGCTTGCGGAGCTCGTGGACGCTCTCTTCGGGATCGGCGTTCTTCCCTTCGAGGATCTCGAGCGCGTCCTCGATCTCTTCGCGCGCGACCCGGCGGATCCCGGCGCCCGCGCTCTCTTTCTTTCTCAGCTTGAAGCCCACGAACTCTTCCGCTGGTCTCCGGCGCGCCGGACGGGACGGCCGGAAGTCGCGCCGCAGTATAGGGTCAGGCGTGCGGGTCCGCGCAGGACGCGACACGTCTACTTCAACAACGATCCGAAACCACCCGCCGCGGGATGCTGTCCGGCTGCGGGAGGCGATCTCGCTAAAGGTTTTCTGAATCTGACCTCCGGCCGTGAACGGTGGTGTCCAATGCCACCGTTCAAGGGAGGGGACCCATGCGCAAGATGTGTTTCGTGGTTCTCGTGCTGGGGATGGCGTCCGCGGCCGCCGGCCAGACTCTGGTTGGGGTGTTGAACGGCGCCAGTGAGTCTCCGGGTCCCGGCGATCCGGACGGCTTCGGACTGGCGGGCTTCCGCTTCGAAGGCACGTCGGTGCAATACAGCATCATGATCCAGCACCTCGCCACCCCGACGGCCTCGCACATTCACCGCGGCGCCGCCGGTGTCGCCGGCCCGGTGGTGATCACGCTCGCTTCGGCATTCCCGAACAACTTCGCCTCCGGAACCGCGACGGCGAGCCCCGCGCTCATCGACGAGATCCGCCGCAACCCCGCGGGCTTCTACGTGAACGTCCACACGGGGGAATTCCCGGACGGCGCGATTCGCGCGCAGCTCTCGAGCGGAGCGTTCTCGGTCGCTACGGGAGCGCAGGAGGCTCCCGGGCCCGGGGACCCCGACGGCCTTGCGATGGCGGTGTTCACGCTCTCCGGCGGCGGCACGACCTTGAACTACTCCGCGCTCGTGCAGAGCATCGGCGACCCGACCGCCTCCCACATCCACCGGGGCGCTCCCGGCGTCCCGGGGCCCGTCGTCATCACGCTCGCGAGCTCCTATCCGGGCGACCGGGCGACCGGGACGGCGGCCGTTCCCCAGAACATCCTCGACGAGTTCATCGCGAATCCCACGAACTTCTACTTCAACGTCCACAACGCCGAGTTCGGAGGAGGCGCGCTCCGCGGCGCCCTCCAACTCGCCCCGTTCGCGGAGACGTACTACTTTCCGGTCGTCGGACACGCCGATGGCGTCAACAACACCCGGTTCGTAGCCGACGTCCGCGCCGTGAACACCGGGACGAGCCCGGCGACGCTGACCTTCGAGTATTTCGCGAGCTCGCCGGCCGGGCTCTCCTCGGCGTCCGCCGCGAAAGGCGTCTCCGTGGCGCCCGGCGCCGAGGTCGTGGTCAATGACGTTGTCGCGTCGCAGTTTTCGGCCACCGGCCTGGGAGCAATGAAGATCGGCGCGTCGAGCGGGATGCCGACGGGCGTCCGGGTCTTTAACGATCTCCGTCCGATCAACGGTGGTACGACCGGCTTCTTCATCCGGCCGAAAGGAATCTCCGGGGCGGCGACGAGCGGAACGCTCCTCTTCCTCTCGCAGGCGAGCGACACCGACATCCAGGCCGCCGTCGGATTCCGATCCAATCTCGGCTGGTTCAATCCCAACCTGACCGCCGCCGGAGCGACCTTCCAGGCCCACCGCGCGAGCGACGGGGCGCTGCTCGGATCCGTCGATGTGGGCATCGCGGGACTCTCCCAGCTCCAGCAGGCGGTGTTCCAGCTCATCTCGTCGGTCGCGGCGGGCGACCGCGCGCAAGCCGATTTCTACGTGACCTGGACCTCCACGGTTCCCATCTACGTCTACGGCGCCGTCGTCGACAACAAGACCGGGGACGTCGTGTACGTCGACTAGCCGGATCCTCTCGAACAATCGAGCCCGGTGCCCGCTCTCGGGGCCGGGCTCGATCCACTTTCGGAGGGCTCGCGCCGTATTCGTGCCGCCGGAGGAAACGATCGAGAGCGGCCGAGAAGGTAGCATCGGTGGACTTGTCGTCCACTCGAGCACGGTTCGACACCCGGAAGGGAGTCGCGGCGACGGCGGCGCTCCTCCTGGTCGCCGCGATCTTCTGGTTCGGCCTCGGCATGCACCGCGGCCTGCTTCTCTCCAACGACGTCAAGTCGATGAGCTGGCCGTGGGCCCCGACCTACCCGGGTCCCCGCATCGCGGCGCCGGCTCTCTCGGATCCGGTCTGGCACTTCGTTCCGTGGCTGACGTTCGCGAGGAATGAGCTCACGGCCGGCCGGCTGCCGCTCTGGAATCCGCACCAGGACGGGGGCGTCCCCCTGCTCGGCAACGCGCAGTCGGGATTCGGGACGCCGCTCGTCTGGCCGCCGCTCCTTCTCGGGGTGCCCGCGGGATGGAACCTCTCGCTCCTTCTTCGAATGCTTCTCGCCTTCGGCGGCGCCTTTCTCTGGTTGCGGGACGCGGGGCGATCCCGATCCGCGGCAGCGGTGGCAGGGTTCGCGTTCGCGCTGTCGGGACCCTTCGTCGCGTGGCTGGAGCACCTGATCTCCGCGACGGCGGCGCCGGTTCCACTCCTTCTCTTCTTTCTTCGACGGCTGGCGGTCCGGCCGACGGTCGGGGCGGGCACCGGTCTCGCGGCGGCGACCTATCTCGTGCTGGCGGGAGGTCACCCGGAGACGCAGCTCATGGTCGCGGTGCTCGCGGCGGCGTACCTCGCGTTTCTCAAGCCCGGGTGGCGCCGTGCCACCACGGCCATCGGTTTCGCCGCGGTCGGAGCGGCCCTGGCCGCCCCGCTGCTCCTGCCGTTCTACGAGTATTACCGGTCGAGCGAGGCGCGCTTCGGGATCGATCGGGAAGCGTTCGTCCTTCCTCTCGCCGACCTGCTCCGGTTCGTCCGGCCGTCACGCGAAGGCTCCAACGTGATCGAGGCCGCGGCGACCGTTTCGATCACCGCGTTACTTCTCGCCGGGGCCGGCGCCACGCGCTGGCGGGAGCGGGAGACCCGGTTCTGGCTCGTCACGGCCGCAGGCCTTCTCCTCGTGACCTACGAAAACCCGATCGCGCGGCTCCTCTCCGAGAGGACGCCGATCTACTGGACTCGCGCGCTCATCCTCCTGCCGCTGCCGGCCGGATACCTCGCCGCTCGGGGCTGGGACTGGATCCGGACGGCCCTGTCGCGGCGCGCCGCGCCGGGAATCCTTCGCCTGGCGGACTTCGCTCTTCCGTTCGCCGTCGCCGCCGAGCTGCTCGCGGCCGCGCGCGGCGTCCACGGCTCGACCGATCCCCGGGACCTCGCACGCACGACTCCGATCCTCGAGCGGCTCAAGTCCGACCGCGACACGTTCCGGATCCTCCCGCTCCACACGTTCCTTCCGCCGAACACCGCGACGGAGTACGGCTTCGACGACGTTCGCGGTTACGACGCGCTCGCTCCGCGCGGTTGGCGGATCCGGCGGGAGGAGATCGGTCACTTCGTGAACGTGCCGACTCAGCGCGGGGTGCTCGAACCCTGGGACATCCGGTCCGGCGGAAAGGGTCTGGACTTCTGGAACGTGAAGTACCTCCTGCTCCACCCCCAGTTCGCCTTCGGCGCGAAGGAGTTGAACGCCCGAAAGGGTCTCGACCTCGTCGAGGTCTATTCCGGAGCGGACGGGAGGCTCCTCTTGAACCGCCGCGCTCTGGCCCGCGCGCGGCTGGTCCGCCCGGGTCGCGTGGCCGTCGTCGAGCGCAGCCCGACGCGATGGGCGATCGACGTCGAGACCTCCACGGAGAACGAGCTCATCGTGGCCAATCCCTACTTCCCCGGCTGGCAGGCCCGGCTCGGGGGAGGGCCCGTCGAACTGACCGCCGTGCCCGGAGATCCCTTACGGGTGCGCGTACCTCCGGGGCGGCATCGCATCGCGGTCCTCTATCGGCCGGCCTCTTTTCGCCTCGGCCTCCTGCTGGCGGGATCGTTTCTCGTCGCGGCTCTTCTTCTCCTCCTGCGATCACGGGCGGCCTCGGGATCGAAGGACCGCCGCGCCGCCGACCCGGCCGAGCCGCCGCCCTCCCTTTCCGGTCAGGCGGAGCGGGCGGCGACGGAGAGCGAGGTCGAAAGCCGTCTCGCGACCTCCAACGCGTCGCGACGCAGGGCGGCGAGAGGGACCTCGAGCGCGCCCGCGAGCTCCTCGAGCTCGGCCGCGAGGCGGACGGCCCCGCGCAGCTCTCCCGCCTTGCGCTCCCGGTCGATCCGTTCGAGAAAGAGGCGCAGGTCGTTCCAGCGGCCGAGCACGTCCTGGGCGCCCTTCTCGCGCGCCGCGGGAAGGTCGAGACCCGTGGTTCCGCAGGCCGCGAGGTCTTCCGCAAGATATCGCGCGCGCTTCACCCGCAACCGGAAGCGGTGAAGGGTCTCGTCGTCGCCCTTCTCCGGAGCGTGCGCCAGCGCCGCCTCGGCCTGCGAGCGCTCCTCGAGGAGCCGTTCCAATGCGTCCGCCTGCGGATGCGCCGCGAGCTCGCGCAGCTTTCGCAGGAGACGTCCCAGCCGGTCGTCCCGGGCCCGGCGTCCGGCCGGAGAATCCGCGGAGCCCGCCGGCGACCTCCAACGGGCCTCGAGCGCGGTGACGCCGTCCGCCGAGAGAAGCCCGAGCTTTCCGACCCGCGCGAGCAGCACGAGGTCGACTTCGAGCTGGCGATCGGGCGAAAGAGAGCGGACGATCTTCTTCGCGCGGCGCTCGAGCTTGCGTCGGCCGAGAGCGCTCGCGGTCGCGGCGACTCGGCGGAGCGCGACGCGAACGTCGTGAAGTCCGTCGGACTCGCCGGCGCGGAGACGCTTTCGCGCGCGAACGAGTTTTCGCTTTCGCAGCGTCCACAGGGGATGCGGATCGGGCACGGGCGCGCTATTATAGGTAAGGAGAATCACTGCCGGTTTCACGCCGTCTTCACACGTCTTTCACGCCGCGCATCGCCGGCGCAGGCAACCTGTCGGGCGTGGCAAAAACCCTCGGAGCCATCGACGTCGGCACGAATACGATCAAGCTCCTCGTCGCCTCGGTCGAGGAGGACGGCGCGCTGGAAGTCCTCGCCCGGGAGAAGGAGATGGTTCGGCTCGGCAAGGACACCCTGTTCACGGGCCGACTTTCCGAGGATGCGATCGAGGCGGGAGTTTCGGCGGTCGAGAAGCTGGTCCGCGAGGCCCGGGCCACGGGGGCGGAGGAGATTCGCGCCGTGGCGACCTGCGCTCTTCGCGAGGCCGCGAACGCCGAAGAGTTCCAGGCGGCGGTCCTTCGCCGGACGGGAGTCTCTCTCGAGGTGATCTCCGGGGAGGAGGAGGCGCGGCTGATTCACCTCGCCGCCCGCAGCGAGTTCCCCTCCCGGCTCGACCCCCTCCTGGTCCTGGACATCGGCGGCGGCTCGACCGAGCTCGTCGTCTCCCGCGCCGGCCGGGTCATCCTGAACGAGTCGATCGCCCTCGGCGTCGTCCGGCTGGCGAGCCGGTACTCGCGAAACGACCCGCCGGACAAGGAGGATCGCCGCGCGATCAAGAAGGCGATCCGCTCGGCGGCCCGCCGCGCCGTCGAAGCCGTCCGGCGCACCGGTGTCCGCACGTGCGTCGGGTCGTCGGGGACGATTCAGTCCCTGTCCTCGGTGTACGAGGCCGCGATCCGCGGAAGGGAGCCCCTGACCGGCGGGCAGCGCACCCTGACCCTCGACGGTCTGAAGAAAGTCAACCGGATCCTCCGCCGCACCACGATGCGGGAAAAGTTGCGCGTGCCCGGTCTCGATCCCCGCCGCCGCGACCTGGCCGTCCCCGGCGGGATCCTGCTCGCGTGGATCCTGAAACGCGTCGGGGCCGACGCGGTCGTCGTGGGGGAGCGGGGACTGCGGGAGGGACTCCTCCTCGACCACGTCGCGCAACACGGGAAGGCGCGGTTCGGCGCAGCCGGCCGGGACGTTCGGTCGCGGAGCGTCGACCGGCTTCTGCGGCGCTCGAACACCGAGGTCTTCCATGCCGCCCAGGTGGCCCGCCTGGCGCTCGAGCTCTTCGACCAGACCCACTCCGTCCATCAGCTCGCCGCCGCCGAGCGCGAGTGGCTCCAGTACGCCGCGCTCCTGCACGACGTCGGATACGCCGTCGGGCGCTCGAAGCACAACCGGCACTCGTACTACCTCATCACGCACGGAAGCCTCACCGGGTTCGCGGCCGAGGAAATCGAGGCGATCGCCTCGATTGCCCGGTACCACCGGGGCAAGGGCCCGAAGGATTCTCACGAGAACTGGAGGGCGCTCGACCCGATCGTCCGCCCGGTCGTCGAGAAGCT
>Ga0114129_10005815_pt1 | contig 17467 bp, 14 predicted proteins | sample RhiMetdeltSRZDD1_FD_80071 | JGI IMG/M metagenome (GOLD analysis project Ga0114129, IMG submission 80071) | Populus rhizosphere microbial communities from Tennessee, USA - Rhizosphere MetaG P. deltoides SRZDD1 (version 2) (version 2) | ecosystem: Host-associated > Plants > Roots > Rhizosphere >... | reverse complement strand
GCTGGGTCCGGTTGACGGCGCTCGCGCTCGCCATCCCGACGGTTCTGCTCTTCTTCGCGGCCGGCTACTACTACGTCAGCTTCGCGCGCCTGCTCGACGCGCGGCTGCACGGCGAGCGCGAGCGCGTGTTTCCCCGCGTGTTCGCGCGGCCGCTCGAGCTTCGCCGCGGTCAGTCGATGACCGAGCGGCAGCTGATCGATCGTCTGAACGATCTCGGGTACGCCCAGCGCGCGACGATCGAGAAGCCGGGCGAGTTCGCGATCGGCAACGGCGCGGTCGCCGTGCTGGCGCGCGGACCGGAAACCAAAGGCCAGATCGTCCGCGTCGTCTTCCAACAGCGCCCGCCGGACGTGGCCAGAGACGCGAAGAGCGCGGCGAGACGGCCGCCGGCGCGCCTGCCCGATCGCGTGCAGCGGCTCGAGCTCGGCACGAAGGTGAGCGAGCGGCTGGTGCTCGACGCGCCGCTGCTGACGGCGCTCATCAACGGCGAGCGTCAGAAGCGCCGCCCCGTCGCGCTCGCGGCGATTCCGGAGCGCATGGTGAACGCGGTTCTCGCGATCGAGGATCGCCGCTACTACGAGCATCCGGGCGTCGATCCGATCGGCATTCTCGGCGCGTTCTTCTCGTACATGACGGGACGGCGGCAGTATCTGGCCGGCGGCAGCACCATTACGCAGCAGCTCGTGCGCAACGTCTTCCTGCCGCAGCTGCGCGGCATCTCGTTGCAGGAAGCGCGCGCGCGATCGTACCGGCGCAAAGCGGTCGAGATCTGGGTGTCGCTCGTGCTGACGAGCCGCGCGTCGAAGCAGGAAATTCTCGAGATGTATTTGAACGACATCCCGCTCGGCCAGCGGGGATCGTTCGCCATCGCGGGCGTGCCCGAAGCGGCGCGGCTGTTCTTCGGCAAGGACATCAGCAACGTGACGCTGGCGGAAGCCGCCACGATTGCCGGCGTCATCCAGGCGCCGGGCGCGCTGTCGCCGTTCACGAATCCGGTGCGCTGCCGGGAGCGGCGCAACGTCGTGCTCGAGGCGATGGTCGATGCCGGCTACATCGAAAAGGCCGCCGCCGACCGCGCGGCGCTCGAGCCGCTCGTCGTCGTGCAGCGCGCGCTCGAAGCCGAAGCGCCGTACTTCGTCGACTACGTCGGCCAGACGCTCGACGAGCAGTACCCCGGCCTGACGACGAAGACGACGCAGGCGGTCGATGTCTACACGACGCTCGATCTGCACCTGCAGCGTCTCGCGCAGGACGCCGTGCGCGACGGTCTGACGAACGTCGACGCGATGCTGTCGCGGCGGAAGCGCGGCAAGGCGGAAGCCGCGCTCATCGCCGTCGACCCGCGCACGGGCGACATCCTCGCCTTCGTCGGCGGGCGTTCCTACAACCAGTCGCAGTACAACCGCGCGATCGTGTCGCGCCGCCAGCCGGGCTCGGTGTTCAAGCCGTTCGTCTATCTCACCGCGTTCGAGGAGGCGATCGAGCGCGGACGCACCGACGTGACGCCGGCGTCGATCGTCAACGACGAGCCGGAAACCTTCGAGTTCGACGATCAAGTCTGGACGCCGGAGAACTACGAGGGGAAGTACGACGGTCCGATTACGTTCCGCCACGCGCTGGCGCATTCGCGCAACCTCGCGACGATCCACGTCGCGCAGGCGGCCGGATACGATCGCGTCGCCGCGATGTGGAAGAAGCTCGGGGTCGGCACGACGCCGAAAGCCTATCCGTCGATCGCGCTCGGCGTGTTCGAAGCGACGCCGTTCGAAATCGCGACCGCGTACACGCTCTTCCCCAACAACGGCGTCGTCCGGCCGCTGAGGCACATCGGGCGCATCCTGAGCGGCGGGAAGGACGTCGCGAAGAAATCGTCGACCGAGGGACGCGTCGTCGCGCGCCCGGACACGACGTTCCTCGTCACGAACATGATGCGCAGCGTGCTGAACGAAGGGACGGCCGCCGGCGCGCGCAGCGCCGGCTTCACGCTCGACGCCGCCGGCAAGACCGGCACGACCAACGATCTGCGCGACGCGTGGTTCGTCGGCTTCACGCCGGAGCTGCTCACGGTGGTGTGGGTCGGCTTCGACGACAACCAGCCGCTCGGCCTCAGCGGATCCCGGGCGGCGCTTCCGATCTGGACGCAGTTCATGAAGGCCGCGCTCGCCGGCCGCGCCAACACAGCGTTCGAGGCGCCGGAGGGGATCACGTTCGTCGACATCGATCCCGACACCGGCAAGCTGGCCACACCGCTCTGCCCGAGGCGATTCACCGAGGCGTTCCTGGCCGGGACCGAACCGACGCAGCCGTGCGATTTGCATCGCGAGGGCGGGTCGGATGGGTCGGGTGGGTCGGGTGGGTCAGGTAGGTAGGTCGCGACCCACCCGACCTACCCGACCCCGTATAATTTCCATCCAGATGAACCGCGAAGTCTTCGCCGCCGTCTCCGATGCCCTCGACCGCGGCGAGCCGGCGGCGCTCGTGACGATCATCTCGACCACGGGATCGACGCCGCAGCGCGTCGGCGCGAAGATGCTCGTGTTCGCCGACGGCCGCATCGTCGGCACGATCGGCGGCGGCTGCTACGAGAACGACGCGTTCTGGAAAGCGCGGGAGGCCATCGCGTCGCGCAAGCCTCTGCTGCTGCATTACGAGCTGTCCGACGATTTCGCGCAGGAGACCGGTCTCATCTGTGGCGGACAGATGGACGTCTACATCGAGCCGATCGAGCCGTCGCCGGAGCTCTACATCGTCGGCGCCGGACACGTCGGCTTCCATCTCGCGCGCCTCGCCAGCGACGTCGGCTTTCGCGTGCACGTGATCGACGACCGCGAGAAGTTCGCGAACAGCGAGCGCTTCCCGTCCGCCGTCGAGATCATCGTCGACGACATTCCGACGTGGATCGGCCGGACGAACCTGCCGTCGCACGCGTACGCGGTCATCGTCACACGCGGCCACACCAACGATTTGGAAGCGCTGCGCGCGCTGGCGCCGCGCGACCTGCGCTACCTCGGTCTCATCGGGAGCCGCGCGAAGGTCGCGCGCATCTACGAGGCGCTGACGGAAGGACAGATGCCGGCCGACGTGCTCAAGCGCGTGCACGCGCCCATCGGTCTCGACATCGGCGCCGTCACGCCGCAGGAGATTGCCGTCAGCATCCTCGCCGAGCTGATCGCGGTGAAGCACGGCAAAGAGCATCCGACCTCGATGCGCTGGACGCCGCCGCAACTCGAACGCGTAGGGGCGGACCCGCATGTCCGCCCTGGGGCCGACGCACGCGCGCAGCCGTCTCTCCCCGGGGCCGACACCTAGGTCGGCCCCTCCATGTCGTCTCTCCTCGTCCGAAGCGGCATCATCATCACCATGAACGACCGCTTCGATATCGTCGACGGCGACGTGTCGATCGCCGGCGGACGGATTTCCGCCATCGGCTCGAACCTCACCGGACCACACGATCGCGTCATCGACGCCGCCGGCGGCTACGTCCTGCCCGGATTCATTCAAACGCACATTCATCTCTGCCAGACGTTGTTTCGCGGATATGCCGACGACTTGCACCTGATGGACTGGCTGCGCACGCGCGTGTGGCCGATGGAAGCGGCGCACACGCCGGCCACGCTCCGCGCCGCCGCGCGGCTTGCAGCGACCGAGCTCCTGTCGAGCGGCACCACCGCCGTGCTGACGATGGAGACGGTGCACGACACCGAGGCGGTGTTCGAAGCCGTGTCGGAAAGCGGCCTGCGCGCAACGATCGGCAAGTGCATGATGGACTTCGACGCGCAGGTGCCGACGCGCTTGCAGGAAGAGACGCAGACCTCGATCGACGAGAGCGTCGCGATTCTCAAGCAATGGGACGGCGCGGCGAACGGCCGCCTCCACGCCGCGTTCGCGCCGCGATTCGCCGTGTCGTGCTCGCGCGAGCTGCTGGAAGCCGTCGCCGGCTTGTCGCAGCGGCATCACGCGCTCGTGCACACGCATGCGTCCGAGTCACGCGACGAGATCGCGATCGTCAAGCAGATGTCGGGTGGGCTCTCGAACCTGGAGTATCTCGCGAGTCTCCATCTCGCCTCGCCGCATCTGTGCGCGGCGCACTGCGTCTGGGTCGACGATCGCGATCAGCAGCTGCTCGCCGATCACGACGTCAAGGTCATGCACTGCCCCGGCTCGAACCTGAAGCTCGGCTCCGGCGTCGCGCCGGTGCCGGAGATGCGCGCCCGCGGCATCACCGTGTCGCTCGGCGCGGACGGCGCGGCCTGCAACAACCGGCTCGACATGTTCGACGAGATGCGGCTGGCGGCGGTCCTCCAGTCGATGCGCCGCGATCCCGGTGCGCTGCCGGCCCGCGAGGTTCTGTGGATGGCGACCCGGGCCGGCGCCCGGACCCTCGGTGTCGAGCACGAGCTCGGATCGCTCGAAGCCGGCAAGCGCGCCGACGTCATCGTCGTCGACCGGGACCGTCCGCACCTGGCGCCGGGGCCCGATCCGTACTCGACGCTCGTGTATGCGGCGCGCGGCAGCGACGTGCGGACGACCATCGTCGACGGAGAGGTGCTGGTCCACGATTTCGCGCCGGTTCGCGTCGATCGCCGCGAAGTCGCGATCGCGGCGCGCGCGGCAGCCGAAGAGCTGGCGAAGAGGGCGAGTCTCTGAAACAATGGCCGGTGTTGTCGAGGTGAGCATGACGCGTCGCCGGCAGTCCGACTCGCCCGCACGCATCCTGATCGTCGATGACGAGCCCGTCGTCGTGGAGTTTGCGCAGCGCGTGCTCCAGTCCGCCGGCTACAAGACGACGACGGCGACGAGCGGCGACGAGGCGCTCAAGCTCTGCACCGAGCGGGGCGTCCCCGACCTGCTCGTCACCGACATGAAGATGCCGCGCATGGAAGGCGACGAGCTCGCGACCAGATTGCGGCAGCGCGAGCCCGATCTCAAGGTGCTCTACCTGACGGGCTTCGCAGACCTCCTCTTCAAAAACAAAGAACTGCTGTGGGAGGGCGAGGCCTACCTCGAGAAGCCCTGTACGATCGGCGGACTGCTCGAAGCGGTCTCGCTGCTGCTCTCGGGAGAGATCTCGAGCGATCCGGTCGATACGTAAGTCATTGTTGTATAATCCCGTTAGCAGTCTCAGGGACCGAGTGCTAATGGAATCAGACCGCTCCAAGCGTGTGCTCGCCGCGCTCGTACGCGAATACATCTCAACTGGCGAACCCGTCGCGTCGTCGCTGCTCGTCACAGCCGCGGGGCTAGGTGTTTCCTCGGCCACCGTGCGCAACATTCTCGTGCGCCTCGAAGAAGAGGGATACGTTCAGCAGCCGCATACCTCGGCAGGACGCATTCCGACGGATCTCGGCTATCGCTTTTACGTCGATCTCCTGCTCGAATCGAGGCGGACGCATCACGCCGGGACGGCCGTCGAGGCGCGGCTGCGCCGCGAGAGCCCGGATCGGCTGATTCATTCGCTCCTGCCGCAGGTCTCGCACGTGTTGTCGCAGGCTTCGCGCAGCGTGGGATTCGCGGTTCGCTCGGCGCCCGAGGTCGCGGTCTTCGATCGCATCGAGTTCATCCCGCTGAGCTCCAACCGGGTGCTGGTCGTCATCGTCGCGCGGGGCGGCCATGTCATTCAGAAGGCCATCGACGTCGACGAGGCGCTCAGCGCCGACGACCTGCGCGAGGCGGCGAACTACTTGAATGCGGAGTTCACGGGCCTGCCCTTGTATCGGGCACGGGAAGCGGTGCTGGAGCGCCTGAACGAAGCCCGCGAGCTCTACGACGCGCTGCGCGCGCGGGCGATGCGTCTGGCGACCTCGACGTTTGCGGATTTGCCCGCCGACCAGACGCTGTACGTCGAAGGGGCGGCGTCGCTGCTGGACGGTGCGAGCGGGCTGACGCTGCAGACGCTGCACGCCCTGATGGAAATGATCGAGGAGAAGCAGAAGCTCGTCCGCCTGCTGACCGAGTACATCGACGGTCCCGGACTGACCGTCGTCATCGGCGCCGAGCACCTCGACCCGGGTCTGCGTCCCTTCAGCCTGGTCTTTTCGACGTACGACGACGGATCGAGCATCGGGACGGTCGGGATCATCGGGCCGACACGGATGCGCTACTCGCGCGCCATCGCGGTCGTCGACGGCGCCGCGCAGGCCGTGTCCCGCGTGCTCCGCGATCCCAACTAGCGTTCGAAGTTCGAAGTTCTGAGTTCCATTCCTATGGCTGATGAACCTGTGACCGACGCGGCCGCCGAAGCGCCCGCCTCGCCCGAGCTCGCCGATCTGCAGCGCGAGCGTGACGACTACCACGACCGGTGGCTGCGCAAGTCCGCGGAATTCGACAACTACCGCAAGCGCATCGAGCGCGAACGGCGCGAGCAGGGCGAGCAGGCGGTCCACGACATGCTCCAGCAGCTGCTGCTCGTGCTCGACGACTTCGATCGCGCGCTGACGGTCGACGCCGGCGAGGGCGGCGCGGCGTACCGCAAGGGCGTCGAGCTGATCCACGCGAAGCTGTTCGACGTGCTGCGCAAGTACGGCGTGAAGCCGTTCGAGTCCGTCGGCGCCGACTTCGATCCGAACCTGCACCAGGCCGTGACACATGAAGAGAGCGACGAGCACCGTGACGGTGAAGTGATCGCCGAGCTGCGCAAGGGCTACATGATTGGCGATCGGCTGCTGCGGCCGGCGATGGTGAAGGTGGCGAAGGCGTGAGCAAACGCGACTACTACGACATTCTCGGGATCACTCGGGCCGCGACCGACGTCGAGATCAAAAGCGCCTACCGCAAGCTCGCGATGAAGTACCACCCGGATCGCAATCCGGGCGACCACAAGGCCGAGGAAAAATTCAAGGAAGCGGCCGAGGCGTACGCCATCCTGGCCGACAGCGACAAGCGCAGCCTGTACGATCGCTTCGGCCACGCCGGCGTCAGCTCGGCGAGCGGGGCCGGCGGCGGCTTCGATCCGTCGGTGTTCTCGGGCTTCGAGGACATCCTCGGCGGACTCGGCGACATTTTCGGCTTCGGCGATCTCTTCGGCGGCGGCCGCCGCCGCGGCGGCCCGCAGCGCGGCGCCGATCTGCGTTACGACCTCGAGATCTCGTTCGAGGAATCGGCGCGCGGCACCGAGACCGCGATTCAGATCCCGCGGCAGGAGACCTGCGCGGCGTGCCACGGATCGGGCGCGGCGCCCGGCTCGTCGCCGACGCAATGCCCGCAGTGCCGCGGCCAGGGTCAGGTTCGTTTTCAGCAGGGCTTCTTCACCGTCGCGCGGACGTGTCCGCAATGCCGCGGCGCCGGGCGAATCGTCACCACCCCGTGCAAGACGTGCCATGGCGCCGGCCGCGTGTCGCACGAGCGGAAGATCACGGTGAAGATTCCGGCCGGCATCGCCAGCGGACAACAACTGCGGCTGCAGGGCGAAGGCGAATCGGGATCGGCGGGCGGTCCTGCCGGCCACCTCTACGTCGTCGTCCAGGTACACGAACACGAGTTCTTCCGCCGCGACGGCAACAATCTGTTCTGCGAGATTCCGGTCAACTTCACGACTCTCGCGCTCGGCGGCGACATTCAGGTGCCCACGCTCGACGGCGCGGACACGGTGAAGGTGCCCGAAGGGACGCAGACGGGCACCACGCTGCGCCTGCGCGGCAAGGGCATGCCCGACGTGAACGGACGCGGACGCGGCGATCTGTTCGCGACCGTGCAGGTGCAAACGCCGAAGAAGCTGTCGCGCGAACAACGCCAGCTCCTCGAGCAGTTGTCGAAAATGCTGCCCAAGGAGAAGTTCGAGCCGCGCACGCGCGAGGAAGAAGAGAACGAGCGGAACCTCTTCGACCGCGTCAAGGACATGTTCGGATAGGTTGAAGACGTATCCGGCCCTCGACGTCTGGTGCACTTCGTCAGACGCGATCCTCGCGCGCGTCGACGACTTCGCCCCCACCGCCGTCGAAGAGCACGACGATTCGCTTCGAATCTTTTTTCAGACGGTCTCGGCGCGAGACGAGGCGCGCGCGGCGCTGGCGCCGCAATTCGACGTTGCGGCGATCGACGTGCCGGATGGCGATTGGGCGCGACGATCGCAAGAGCACCTCGCGCCCATCACGGTGGGCCGCATCACCATCTTTCCGAATCCCGAAGCCCTCATCCCCGATCCCTGCGCGATCGCCATCGTGCCGTCGATGGGCTTCGGGACGGGCCATCACGTCACCACGCGTCTCTGTCTCGAGGCGCTCCAGAGGATTGATCTCAACGACAAGCTGGTCGTCGACGTCGGCACGGGATCGGGCGTGCTGGCGATCGCCGCGGATCGCCTCGGCGCCGCGCGCGCGCTGGGGATCGACAACGATCCGGATGCGATTCAATCCGCTCGCGAGAACCTCGCGGTGAATCCGGCGGTCCACGCCGTTGACTTCGGCATCGCCGATCTGACGACGCATCCGCTGCCGCTCGCCGACGTCGTCACCGCGAATCTCACGGGTGCGCTGCTCATCCGTGCTGCCACTCCCCTGCTTGCGGCGGTCCGATCGGGCGGCGTGTTGATCCTCAGCGGCCTCCTCGCCCACGAGCGCGACGAGGTATGCTCCGCGTTCGCGCCGGCGACAGTCGTGTCGGAACGCCAGGACGAAGGGTGGGTCGGCCTGGTACTGATGAAAAAACGATGACGGTCAACCGTCGGCCGGCACTTCAGGTCTAATAAGACGAGAATGCACCGCCGAACCACGTTCCCGCTTCTCTTGCTCGTCTTCGGCGTTGTCCTTTCGGCACAGCAGCCGCCGCCGCGGCCGCCCGGTTCGCTCGGTGGATCGCAGCAGCCCACGCGCGACACGTCGGCGCAACCGAACAAAGACACGGCGCCGGCGCCGACCGGCCGCATCACCGGCCGCGTGCTCGCCGCCGACAACGGCCGGCCGGTGAAGCGCGCGCGCATCTTCGTCAGTGCCGCGGAGCTTCCTGGCGGACGTGGCGCCCTGACCGACGATCAAGGCGTCTTCGACCTCACCGAGCTCCCCGCGGGCCGCTACACGCTCACGGTCTCGAAGTCCGGATTCGTCTCGCTCTCGTACGGTCAGCGGCGTCCGCTCCAGGCGGGCACGCCGCTGCAGCTCGCCGACGGTCAGCAATTGAAGGGCGTCGATTTTCGTCTGCCGCGCGGCAGCGCGATTGCGGGCCGCGTGCTCGATGAAGACGGCGACACGATGCCCGGCGTCAACGTTCGGGTGATGCGCTATCAATATCTCCAGGGCGATCGCCGTCTCACGCCGGCCGGCGCGGCACAGACCGACGATCGCGGTCAATACCGTGTGTGGGGATTGATGCCGGGCGATTACTACGTCAGCGCCGTCGCGCGAAACTTCAATCTGGGCGGGCGCGGAGGGCCCGGCGGACGCTTCGCGGGTCCCGGTGGGCCTGCGGGAGCGGGCAGGGCCGGTGGGGCGGGCTTCGCGTTCGGCGGACGGGGCGTGGCATTCGGCGGCGATCAGAGCGACGATCCGGACCAATTGGCGTACGCACCGACGTACTTTCCCGGCGTCGCGTCGGTCGAAGAAGCCAAGCCGATCACCGTCGGCCTCGGCGCGGAAGTGCTCGACGTCAACTTCAGCATGCAGCTCGTTCGCGCCGCGCGCATCGCGGGCCGCGTGATCAACCCTGACGGCACGCCGGCGACGAGCGGCAACGTCAACCTGGCCGCGGAAAACGCCGGCCGCGCCGGACAGATCGGCGCGAACTACGGCGGCCGGATTCAATGGGATGGCCAGTTCACGATCGTGAACGTGCCGCCGGGGCGCTACGTGCTGCGCGCGCGCGCCGACGACACCGACCCCGCACAGTTCGCGTTCCAGCCGATCAGCGTCAACGGTCAGGACGTCGACGACCTCGGCGTCGTGCTGTCGCCGGGCGGCACGGTCACCGGGACCGTCACGTTCCTGCCGGGCGGCTCAACGCCGCCCGACTTCACGCAAATCCGCATCGGCGCGCCCTCGACCGATCAGGGCGCGTTCGGTCCACAGCCGAACGCGCGCGTCGACAAGGACGGCCGCTTCGTGCTGGCCGGCGTGCCGGCCGGCTCGCATCTCATTCGATCGACGGGCAACACGCGGGGCTGGACGCTGAAGTCGGTGACGATCAACAGCCGCGACGTCACCGACACGCCGCTCACGCTGCGAAGCGGCGAGGCGGTCGGCAACGTGCAGGTCGTGTTCACCGACAAGATGAACGAAATCAGCGGGACGATCGCCGACACCAACGGCACGCCGATCCCCGATTACACGGTGCTCGTGTTCCCCACCGATGCGTCGCTGTGGCGCCCGCAGGCTCGCCAGATCATGACGGCGCGGCCGGATCAGACGGGGAAGTACCGAATCCGCGGGCTGCCGCCGGGCGAGTACTTCCTCGTGACCGTCGATCCGGCCGAGCAGGGCGAGTGGTTCGAGCCCGCGTATCTCGACGAGCACCGCACCGGCGCCGCGCGCCTGACGCTCGGCGACGGCGACGTCAAGACACAGGACTTCAAAGTCAGCATTCGTTGAGTGCGGGACCACCGGCGCTCAACGCGGAACCCGCAGAAACCGCAGAGAACAGTGCGCTCTGCGTGGTGAGAGACGAATTTGCTCTGCGTGTTCAGCGAAGACTTGCGCTGCGTGTTCTGCGTGTTCTGCGAGTTCTGCGTTGATCGCGATCGCGGCTACAGATCGCCCCACAGAAACTGCAGCACGCTGATTGCGGCGATCGGGACGGCGTCGGCGCGCAGCGTACGATGGCCGAGCGTAACGAGCCTGACGCCTCGCGACCGCGCGGCGGTCCACTCCGGTTCCGTCCATCCTCCTTCGGGTCCGACGAAGATTGACGCGTCCGACGGCACCGGTTGGCCTTGAAGCGCCGAGAGCGTCTCGACCTCGTCCGGGTTCGCCGCCACCCCCGGCTCGACGAGCATCAACGGCAGCGCGGGCGGGGGCTCGTCGAGAAACGTCTCGATGGTGAGCGGCATGCGGATTTCCGGCAGCACCGCGCGCCGCGATTGCTTCACTGACGCGAGCGCCACGCGCCGCCACCGATCGACGCGCGCCGACTTCACGAGCGTCGCGACCGTCGTCTCGCTCCGCCTGGTGACGACCGGCTGAATCGCGGCGACGCCGAGCATCACCGCGTCCCGCACGACATCGTCCATCTTGTCCGCTTTGAGCACGGCCTGCACCAGCGTCAGCGCGACGGCCGGCTCCGGCGGCGGCTCCACGCGCGCCATGAGCACCACGCGTACGTCGCGCCGGACCGCGCTCGCCACGCGGGCGACGAACTCGCGGCCGCGGCCGTCGAACACGTGCACGGTGTCGCCGACGCCGAGGCGCAGCACGCGCATCAAGTGTTCGGCTTCGTCGCGCGGCAGCGCCACGGTCTCGTCGCCGGGATCGAGCGACGGCGCGAAAAATCGATGCACGGGCGAATGTTATACTCCGCGCCGATGTTTTTCCGCGGGCAGATCGTCGGCAAGTACAAGATCCTGTCGACGATCGGAAGCGGTGGATTCGGCACCGTCTACCTCGCGGAAGACACCTGGATCGACAAGAAAGTCGCGCTGAAGGTCCCGCACAAGCAGACCGCCGATTTCGGCGAGATGCTGCGCGAGGGGCGGCTGCTCGCGAGCCTCAACCATCCGAACATCGTCGCGATCCTCACGGCCGAAAAACCGGAGAACGTCTTCTTCATCGTCATGGAGTTCGTGCCGGGAGAGACGCTCGAGACGATCATCTCGCGCGAAGGCGCCCTCGATCTCCCGCGCGCGCTCGACTACACGTGCCAGATCTGCAACGCCGTCGATCACGCGCACCGGCACGGCGTGCTGCACCGCGATCTGCGGCCGTCGAACGTGCTCGTCGCCGAGCGCGGGATGCTGAAGGTCGCGGACTTCGGGACGTCGCGCTTTCTCGAAATCGCCGCGCACGGCACGACCGTCATCGGCAGCCCGCCGTACATGGCGCCCGAGCAGTTCCACGGCAAAGCGGTGTTCGCGTCGGACGTCTATTCGCTCGGCGTGACCATGTATCAGATGTTGACCGGCACGCTGCCCTACGGCACGCCGTCGCCGGCGGATCTCGATCGGCTGATGCGCGGCGAGCTCGTCACGGGACCGCGGCTGAAGAACCCGAAGGTGCCGAAGGCGATCAACGACATCGTGCTGAAGGCGATGGCGCCGGAGATTCCCGCGCGTTACCAGCGCGCCGGCGAGCTGCTCGACGCGGTCCTCGCCGCACGCGAAACCGGACTACGCCGCCGGACACCAGAGAAGGCACAGCCGGCGGCGCCGCCGCGCCTCGACGAGGACATCCAGGTGCGCCTGAAGGCGCGCGAAGCGCCGCAGCCGCGCTTCTGCTGGCACTGCCGTAAGCCGCTGCACGCGCGATCGGATCGATGTCCGTTCTGCGGGGAAGCGCAATGACGCGCCGCGGCGACTGTCGCGGTTTCGCCGAGAAACCGTTAGAATTCGTAGTTTGAGGAGCGACGAATGGGTTTCCCCGGGACCGGCCAGATCTGGATGAACGGCAAGCTGGTGGAGTGGAAGGACGCGACGATTCACATCGCGTCGCACGTCGTCCATTATGGGTCCGCCGTCTTCGAGGGTGCGCGCTGCTACGCGACGCCGAAGGGCTCCGCCTGCTTCAGGCTCGACGCGCACATGCGGCGGCTCGAGCACTCGATGAAGATCTACCGGATGTCCTATCCCCTGGATCTCGCCGGCTGGCAGGACGCCGTCCTCGAGACGATTCGCGCGAACCAGATGAAGGCGTGCTACATCCGTCCGATCGCGTACCGCGGGTACGAATCGCTCGGCGTGAACCCTTTCACCTGCCCCGTCGACACGGCGATCATTCTCTGGGAATGGGGCGCCTACATGGGCCAGGACGCGCTCGAAGAAGGGTGCGACGTGAAAATCGCGTCGTGGTCGCGCATGGCGCCGAACACGCTGCCGGCGATGGCGAAGAGCGCGGCGAACTACGCCAACTCGGGCCTGATCAAGATGGAAGCGATCACCGACGGCTACTCCGAAGGGATCGCCCTCGACGTCTTCGGCAACGTCAGCGAAGGCAGCGGCCAGAACATCTTCATCGTCCGCGACGGCGCCATCGCGACGCCGCCGCTCGCCTCCTCGATTCTCGGCGGCATCACGCGCGACTCGGTCATCACGCTGGCGCGCGACCTCGGCTACACCGTCACCGAGACGGGCATCCCGCGCGAAGCCCTGTATATCGCCGACGAGGTGTTCGTCGTCGGCACCGCTGCCGAAGTCACGCCGATTCGATCGATCGACAAGATGCAGATCGGCAGCGGGCGCCGCGGTCCGGTGACGGCGGCGCTGCAGCGCGCGTTCTTCGACGTCATCAACGGCGAGGTCCCCGACACGCACGGCTGGCTCACGTACGTGTATCCCGAGGAAGCCTCGCTTCGAACCGCAAGCCCCGCATCACGAGTCGCGGGTATCCATGCACGTTAACGACCTCCTGAAGATCGCCGTCGAAAGCGGCGCATCCGACCTGCACCTGAAGGTCGGCAGCTTCCCGATGATGCGCGTGCGCGGCGTGCTGCAGCCCGCGGTCGCCGACAAGAAGCTCGACCACGAGGACGTCGTCGCGATGAGCGCGGCGATCATGTCGACCGCGCAGCGGCAGAAATTCAAGGAAACGCAGGAGGTCGACCTCGCGTACAGCGTGCCGAGCCTCGGCCGCTTCCGCGTGAACATCTTCCAGCAGCGCGGCACCGTCGGCCTGGTGCTGCGCGTCATTCCGATGACCATCCGGACGATCGAGGAACTGGGTCTTCCAGGGGTGATGAAAGCGGTCGCGCTCGAAGAGCGCGGGCTGGTCCTCGTCACCGGCACGACGGGCAGCGGCAAGAGCACGACGCTGGCGGCGCTCATCGATCACATCAACAAGGAGCGCTCGGCGCACGTGATGACCGTCGAGGATCCGATCGAGTTCCTGCACCGCGATCAGAAGTCGATGATCAATCAGCGCGAGGTCGCGGTCGACACGCGATCGTTCGCGCAGGCGCTGCGCAGCGCGCTGCGGCAGGACCCGGACGTCATCCTCGTCGGCGAGATGCGTGACTTCGAGACGATCGAGACCGGCCTCACCGCGGCCGAAACCGGCCATCTCGTGTTCTCGACGCTCCACACGCTCGACGCGACCGAGACGATCAACCGCATCATCGCCGTCTTCCCGCCGCACCAGCAGAAGCAGATCCGACTGCAGCTCGCGAGCGTGCTGCGGGCAGTCATCTCGCAGCGCCTGATGCCGCGCGCCGACGGCCGAGGACGCGCGCCCGCGGTCGAAGTGATGATCAGCACGCCCTTCATCCGCGACTGCATCGTCGACAAGGACAAGACGCACATGATCCACGGCGCGATCGCCGCCGGCACCTCGCAGTACGGGATGCAGACGTTCGACCAGTCGATCTTCGGGCTGTTCGAGCAGGGCCTGGTCTCGTACGAGGAGGCCCTCCGCTGGGCCAGCAACGTCGACGAGTTCAAGTTGAAGGTCCAGGGCATCTCGACCACCGCCGACCTCGCCCGCGATTCCATGGCGAAATCCGGTAAGGCCGGAACGCCTGAGATCACGCGCTTCGGGTCGTGACATCTGCAATCTGAAGTCTGCCGCGACCGCGTCGCCGTCCGTCCCGATGAGCGCGTACCTCGATGGTCTGAAGATGCTCGCCCGGCGCGATCTGTCGGAACGGCAGGTTCGCCAGCGGCTCGTGCGCAAAGGACACGAGCAGGACGCCATCGACGACGCGATCGCGCAGCTCCGCGAGGAGCACGCGATCGACGACGCGCGCGTGGCCCAGACGATTGCGCGAACCGCGGCCACCGCGAAGCATCGCGGCAAGCTGCGCGTCCGCCAGGAGATCGAGCGCGCCGGCATCGGACGCGATACCGCGGCGCGAGCCGTGGACGACGTCTTCGAGACGATCGACAACGACGCGCTGATCGAAGCGTCTCTGCAGAAGCGGCTTCGGGGCCGCAGCACGATTGCCGACGACAAGGAGTTCCAGCGGCTTTACCGGTACCTCACCGCTCAGGGATTCGAGGACGACCGCATCATGAAGGCCCTGACGGCGCGCCACCGGCGTTAGTGGCGTGTCCATGTTGAACACGGACCACCTCATGAAGCGCGGCTGGCCTCTCCTGCTTCCAGCGCTCGCCGTCAGCCATCTGTTCGCGCAACCCTTCGACTTCGCTCAGGGCAGACCTCCCGCTCCACCGTTCGACATCATCCTGCGCCGCGGCACCGTCATCGACGGAACCGGCCTGCCCCGCTCCCGCGCGGACGTCGCGATCGCCGGCGGCTTCATCGCGCGCGTCGGCGATTTGTCGAAAGAGCGTGCCGCGGTGGAGATCGACGTCACCGGGCTCTTCGTCGCGCCGGGCTTCATCAACATCCACAGCCACGCATCGCCGTCGGCGCTGCCGCGCGCCGAGAACATGCTCACGCAGGGCGTCACGACGGAGATTGTGAATCCGGATGGCGGCGGCTCGACGGATCTCGTGGACCAGCTCGCGCGAGCGAGCGCATCGGGGCTCGCGCTGAACGTCGGCGGCTACATCGGCTTCAACGCCGCATGGACCGAGGTGATCGGCCCGGCGGATCGGCGCGCCGCTCCCGAGGACATCGACGCGATGCGCGCGATCATCGTCAAGGGACTCGAGAACGGCGCGTGGGGCGTGTCGGCAGGCCTCGATTACAAGCCGGCGTACTACGCGCAGCTGGAAGAAGTCGTCCGCGTCGTCGAGCCGGCGGCGAGGTGGCGCACGAACTTTCCGAATCACGATCGGCTGACGCCCGAGTCGAACTTCAGCTCGCGCGCGGGCGTGGGTGAGACGATCGCGATTGGTGAGAAGGCGGGCCTCGTCCCCGTCGTGACGCACATGAAGGCGCAGGGGCGCGAGCAGGGCCAGGCCGGCGATCTGCTCGGTGCGATGCAGCAGGCGACCCGGCGCGGCGCCTACACCGCGGCGGACGCGTATCCGTATCTCGCCGGCCAGACCGGGCTCGGCGCGCTGCTCGTTCCGGCCTGGGCGCAGGACGGCGGCCGCCAGGCGATGCTCGAGCGGTTCACGGATCCGCCATCGCGCACGCGAATCGCCACGGAGATCGAGCGGGCGATGAACGCGCGGTTCAACGGCGCAGAGGGCGTGTTCCTGCCGGCGACCAGGCAGCAGCTCGTGGACGTGATGCGGGAGATGAACGCCCCGGCGGGCGAAACGGTGATCAGGATTCTCGAGCAAGGCAACACGAGCGCGATCCTGCGCTTCGGCTCGGAAGCGGACCTCGTGAAAATCCTGAAGCATCCCACGACGTCGATCGCGTGTGACTGCGGCGCCTCGACCGAGACGCGCCAGCACCCGCGCGCGTTCGGCGCCTTCCCGCGCGTGCTGGGCCGATATGTTCGCGAGCAGAACGTGCTGACGTGGGAAGACGCGATCCGCAAGATGACCGCGCTGCCGGCGAGCACGATCGGCATGGTCGATCGCGGCTTCCTCGCGCCCGGCATGGCCGCCGATGTCGCGGTGTTCGATCCGACCACCGTGATCGATCACGCGACGTACGAGGATGCCGGCCAGCTCTCCGAAGGGATTCGCCACGTGCTCGTCAACGGCCGGTTCGCGCTGCGCGACGGCAGGGTGACCGGCGAGCAGGCGGGACGCGTCCTCGCACGCACCGCGCACATGCCGAGCAGACCGATGACGACGACGGCGCGCGAACTGACGGTTCTCGGCACCGGTCGATTGATCACGGCCGCCGGCGATCTGCGCCTGTCGCTCGCGCTCACGCAGAAGTCGCGTGCGCCTCGCGCGACGGGCGGCTTGACCGTCAGCGACCCGGCGACGAACACGACGACGTGGACGTCGACCGAGCTGGGCACCCTGCAGACAACGGACAAGTGGGCGACGTTCACGGCGCGCGTGCGCGGGGTCGACGGCGAGCCGGAGCGCTCGGCGCTCGTCATCGTGGAGCAGGCGGATCCGTTCGTCGATGGCAAACCGGCAACGGTGACCATCTCGATCGACGGCGCGGATGCGATCCGCGGACGGCTCTCGCCGACCGCCGTCGACATCAGGACTGCGGCCCCGGCCGCGCCCGCGCGTCGTCGCGAATAACGGCGCCGCCTTTCATCACGAACACGATTTTCTCCAGGTCGCCGGCGTTCGCGAGCGGATCGCCGTCCACGGCAATCACATCGGCGAATGTCTGCGCCTCGATCGCGCCGGACACGCCGGGCGCGTTCAAGAGCTCCGCCGCGACGACCGTCGCGCTGCGCAGGACATCGGCCGCCGGCATGCCGAACGACGTCTGCAGCGATTCGAGCACGAGGCGCGTCGTCTGCCCGCGCGTTTTTCCCGTGCCCGCGAACCAATTGTCCGACCCGAAGGCGATCTTCACGCCGGCCTTGCGCGCGCGATCGACTTTGGTCCGCTCGCCGGCCACGTACG
>Ga0114129_10005814_pt1 | contig 17468 bp, 11 predicted proteins | sample RhiMetdeltSRZDD1_FD_80071 | JGI IMG/M metagenome (GOLD analysis project Ga0114129, IMG submission 80071) | Populus rhizosphere microbial communities from Tennessee, USA - Rhizosphere MetaG P. deltoides SRZDD1 (version 2) (version 2) | ecosystem: Host-associated > Plants > Roots > Rhizosphere >... | reverse complement strand
TGGACGATCCCGGATCGGAGCGGGGATTCTAGCCAATGCTGCCGCGGGGTGTCAACAAAACCGGCCTTGTTTCCGGGGCGGAATCGACCGCGCGCCTTGCCGTTCACGCCGTTTTCTTGCCGAGATGGTCGATCAAGCGATCGATCCGGGCAAGGCAGCGATCGCGGCCGATGAGGACCAGGACGGTGAAGATCCCGGGGGAGACGGCCTGCCCCGTGAGGGCGACGCGCAAAGGGTGAATCAGCTTCGCCGCGGCGATCCCGAGGCGCTCGGCCGTTTTCCGCAGCGCCTCCTCCGTCGAGGGCTCGTCGAAAGGAGACACCGTGGCGAGGGCCGCCTGGAGCGCCTTCAGCCGCGCCACGGTCTCCGGATCCTTCAAGTGCTTCGCGACCGCCTCCGGATTGTATGGCCAGTCCTCGCCGAGGAACACGGCGCTGTCGCGGGCCACATCGCTCAGCTTTCGCGACCGCGCCTTCAGCGCTTCCAGGACTTTCTCGAACCACACCTTCCTCTCCTTCTCCAGTGAAGGATCCCAGATTCCGGCCCGCTCGAGATCGCCGCGAATCCCCTCGCGGATCTCCGCCGCGGGCATGGCGTTGATGTACTGGCTGTTGAGCCATTCCAGCTTCTGCTCGTCGAAGACCGCGCCCTTCTTTCCCACGCCGTCGAATGAAAAGGCGCGTATCAGGTCCTCGCGGGTGAGGAATTCCCGCCCGTCCCCGGGCGACCATCCCAGAAGCGCCAGGAAATTGAAGAGCGCCTCCGGCAGATAGCCTGCCTCGCGGTACTCGGTGACCGCCACCGCGCCGTGCCGCTTGCTCAGCCGCTTCTTGTCCGGTCCCAGGATCAGGGGAAGGTGCGCGAAGGTCGGGATCGGCTCCTCCAGCGCCTGGTAGAGGAGGATCTGCTTGGGGGTGTTGCTCAGGTGATCGTCTCCCCGGATGACGTCGGTGATCTTCATCTCGACGTCGTCGGCCACGACGGAAAGGTGGTAGGTGGGCGTGCCGTCGGAGCGCGCCAGGACGAAATCCTCGATCGTCTCGTTTTCGAACGAGGTCTCGCCGTGGACCCGGTCGTCCCACCGGGTCTTTCCTTCGGGGACCCGGAACCTCAGGCAGTGGGTCTCTCCCGCGGCGGCGCGGCGGCTCGCCTCCTCGGCCGAGAGCCCCTGGCAGACGCGGTCGTACTTCCAGGCGGCGCCTCGTTTCTCCGCTTCCTCCCGGCGCTTCCGGATATCCTCCGGATCGCAGAAGCAGGCGTAGGCCTTGCCGCTATCGCCGAGCTTCTGCGCCATCAATCGATGCAATCCGCGGCGCTGCGACTGGTAGAACGGCCCTTCGTCCCAGTCGAGCCCCAGCCAGCGCATCCCCTCGAGAATCGCCGCGGTCATCTCCTCGCGGGAGCGCTCGACGTCGGTGTCCTCGATCCGCAGGATGAAGGTCCCGCCGCGGCCGCGCGCGAACAGCCAATTGAAGAGGGCCGTCCGCGCCCCTCCCACGTGCAGGTATCCCGTCGGGCTCGGGGCGAACCGGACCCGAAGCGTCACAACGCCTTCTCCACCTGCTCGGCCAGCGACGCCAGGCCCGCGTCCAAGTCCTTGAGCCGGACTCGCAGCGCCGGGCGGCCGTGGCGGCGCAGCGACCGGAAATCGCCCAGGGCCTGCGCCTGCTCGAGAGTGGAGAATCCGAACGGCTTGCCGGAAATCGGCGCTTCCTCACGTCCCTCCGTCACGATCTGCAGGAAGACGCCGCGCGGCGGACCGCCCTTGTGAAGCTGCCCCGTGGAGTGGAGGTAGCGGGGTCCGTAGCCCAGGGTGGTGGCGGTTTTCCGGGCTTGCCGGACCGCGTCCCGCAACCTTCCCAGATGCCGCTCGGAAGCGTCGCGCGCCGGGAGATAGGCCTGCAGGGCGAAGTAATCGCCCGGCCGGATCGCTTCGAGAAACGACCGGAGGATCGCCCGCGGACTTCCCCCTCCCTTGTCGCCGTAGAACGTGGCGACCTCGTCGCCTCCCAGCGGCTCTTCTTCCTGGAATGCTCCCGTCTTCGCGAATTCCTCCAGCAGCGCCCGGGTGTTGTCCTTGCTTTCCTGAACGTTGGGCTCGTCGAAAGGATCGACCCCCAGGATCGACCCGGCGACGGCGGTGGCCAGCTCCCAGCGCAGGAACTCTCCACCCAAATCGGCGGGACCGGAGATGCGGAGGCGGACGACGGGATGGCCGGCTTCCTCCAGGGCTCGGATCCGGCGGTCCCAATCCTGGGCGACTTTCTCCGGCTCGAGGACCACGAAGAGGCGGTCCTCGCCGTAGCTTTCCGGATCGGCCAACGGCTCGCCGGCGACCGGGATCAGGCCCTTCCCTTCCTTTCCGGTGCTCTCCGCCACGAGCTGCTCCGCCCAGATCGCGAAGCTGTCCAGGGGCGGCGGCCCGAGAATCGTCAGCTTGTCGCGGCCGATGAGCGCCGCCTCGCCGAGAACCGCGCCGAGGATCATTCCGGGGCACTGCTCGAGGGGACTCCCGGCCTCCGAAAGCTTCAGCATCTCACGCGCCCGGCTCAGGATTCCCACCGCGTCCAGCCCGGCGAGCGCCGCGGGCGCCAGCCCGAACAGCGACAGGGCGGAATACCGGCCGCCGATGTCCGGCGGGTTCAGGAAGACTTCCCGGTAGCCTGCGCTGCGGCCCAGCTTCTCGAGCGGCGTCCCGGGATCGGTGATGGCGGCGAAGTGGCGTCCCGTGTCGGCAACGCCGGCGGAGCGTAGGAAGGCGTCGAACCGCCTCTGAAAGCACTCCGTCTCGATCGTCGTCCCGCTCTTGCTGGAGACGATGAAGAACGATTTCCCGGGATCCAGATCCCGCTCCAGATCGAGAATGGAGGCGGGGTCGGTGGAATCCAGGACCCGGAGACGCGGCGCTCCCGCCGGCGCCGGAAGGACCCGGCTCAGCACTTCCGGACAGAGGCTCGAGCCTCCCATCCCCAGGACGACGACGTCGCGCGCTCCGTCCAGGCGGAGAGCCTCCGCCAAACGCTGAGCCCGCGGAATCTGCTCACCCATCGCTTCGACGACGGGAAGCCAGCCGAGACGGTTGCGGATGATCGAGGCGTGCGCCGGATCGCTCTTCCAAAGCGTGGAATCCCGCTTCCAGATCCTCTCCAGGAATCGATCGTATTGCAGCCTGCTCAGCCGGCTGCGGACGGCTCCCTCCAGCGGGCCAAGCTTCATCAGCGCGTTCAACGTCTGCCTCCTTTGCCTTCCAGGGCGAGCACCTTCTCCAGGCGTCTCCGGTGGCGCGGCTCGCCGCTGAACCGCGCCTCCACGAACGCCTCGACCAGCTCCCGGGCGAGCGACTCGCCGATCACCCGGGCGCCCAGGCAGAGCACGTTCGCGTCGTCGTGCTCGACGGCCTGATGGGCGGTGTAATGGTCGTGACAGAGCGCCGCCCGGATCCCCTTCACCTTGTTCGCCGCGATGCACGCGCCCGCGCCGCTGCCGCAAATCATGACGCCGACGTCGGCGCGCCCTTCGAGAAGCGCTTGGCAAAGCCGGAGGGTGTAGTCGGGGTAGTCGACGGGCCGCGTGTCGCGCGTCCCGACGTCGACGAGGGGATACTTCTTCTCGCCCAGGCAGCTCAGGAGGGCTTTCTTGAGATGGAATCCGGCGTGATCGCAGCCCAGCGCGACCCGGGGCCGCCTCGGCCTCTTGGAGGAGGCGACTGCCATCGATCCTCCCTTTGCGCGCCCGCTGCTTGCGCGAGTCCTCGGCATCTTATGCGGGGTTGCCGCGAAGCCGGCCGGCAATCGGCAAACGAAATGGCGGAGAGGGGGGGATTCGAACCCCCGACCCGGTTTTACCCAGGTAACGCATTAGCAGTGCGCCCTGTTCGGCCACTCCAGCACCTCTCCGCAACGTTAAGGCTGGGCCGGGAGCGCCTAGTCTAGCGTGAGATCGCTTTTCTTGTCCACGCATCGAGCCGGTCCCCGGAGCGTCGTCTTGACCCACCCGTCCCGCGCCCTTAGAATCCTGCGAATCGTTCGACAACCGAGCCGGTCGCCGACCATCAGGAGGGATCATGAAGCTCAAGGCTCCGCTGCTCGTCGCCATCCTCGTCGTCTGCGCGGTGGCTGCTCCCGCCGCGCGCGCTCAGAACCGCTCCGAGTCGTGGGAGTTCGGCCCTTACCTCGTCGGCTTCGATTTCGACCGCGACATCGAGATCGAGGACAAATGGGGCGGCGGTTTCCGTTTCGGCTACAACTTCGTCCCGATGCACGAGGTCGAGCTTTCCTTCGAGGGAGTCGAGACGGAAGACGACGTCTTCAACCAGATCGACGTTTCGGTGAGCCAGATTCAGGCGAATTACGTCTTCAACTTCATTTTCGACCGCCACCAGCCGGTCGTCCCCTACTTCACGGCGGGAATCGGGGCGATTCGTTTCGAAGTCGACGATCCGGTCTTTGGCAGCGACGACGAGACCGACCCATTGTTCAGCATCGGGGGAGGTGTCCGCTTCTTCGTCACCAAGGTGTTCAATTTCCGGATCGACGCCCGGGCCGTCTCCTTCAGCGGAGACAACGTCGTGCTCAGCGATCGGGATTTCACCAACCACCAGCTCTCCATCGGCGTGGGATGGGTGGTCGGCGGACGATAACTACCTTTGTTTTCAGGCTGATCCTCCTTTCGCGGCCGCCGGACCCTGCGGCCCCCCCCTTCGCGGGCTTGCGCGGGCCCGGTTTGGCTTCTAAATTCCCACCCAACCGGAGTTTGTCTGGAGTCGGTCCGCCGCCATGCGGCCGGGGACCGAGCGCATTTGCTGAGTTCGCCTGAAGGGGCAGCCGATGAACGGAGAGGAAATCTGCCGCAAGCTCGAGGCCTCACGGGCCGAAGGCGCCCGCTTCGAGCGGCTCCTCGCTCTGGCGGTCGAGCTGCTCCATCAGTCGAATTCGCGCTTCCACTGGACGGGAATCTACGAGCTGTTCCCCGACAACGTCCTCCGGCTGGGGCCGTTCATCGGCGCCCCGACCGATCACGTCTTCATCGCCGTCGGACGCGGGATATGCGGGACGGCGGTGGCGGAGCAACGGAACATCAACGTCCCCGACGTCACCCAGGCTCCGAACTACCTCGCCTGCTCCACGCAGACCCGCTCGGAGCTGGTGGTCCTCATCCGGAGAGGGGCGAAGATCTTCGGTCAGATCGATATCGACAGCCATGAGCTCGATGCATTCGACGGCGAAGCGGTCGCCCAGGTCGAGAGGGTGGCCGATTTCCTCGCCGACGCCTACGAGAACGCCGCCCACGGCGGCTCTCCGAAGAGTTCCGCCTAGTTCACGACGGTTCGCGGAGAGGTTCCTCCTTTGGACGATCGCGCTGCAGCAGAGCCCGAAGAGAGCGTCGAGTCGCTGCGCTACAAGATCGAGGAATACGAGCGCCGTTTCCGGCTGCTGGATGAGCAGATGCGCATCCTGGAGCGGGAGCGCCAGAAGCTCTCGGCCGTCGTCCACCAGACGGACGCCGGCTTCCTGGTCATGGACTCGGCGCCGAAGGTCATCTGGGCGAATTCGGTCTTCGCCCGCCGGTTCCTCGACAGCTCCCATCCCGGCGCCCTCCTCGGCCAGCCGTGCCATCGCGTCCTGTGCGGCCGCGACGCCGCCTGCGAGGAATGTCCCGCCGCGCGCCCCTTCCAGTCGGCGGAGGTCGCGCATCACGAGCTGAAGATCGAGATCCACGGCCGTCCCCGCTATCTGTACGCCACGGCGATGCCGATCAAATCGATGACCGGGGAGACCGATCAGGTCATCGTCATGGTCCAGGACGTCTCCAACCTCACGGTGCTCCAGCAGTCGCAGCAGGCGCTCCGCGCCAGCGAAGAGAAGTTCCGATCGATCGTCCTCAACGCGGCCGCCGGGGTCGTCATGGTGAATCCCGAAGGCCGCCTCCTCATGGTCAACCCCGCCTACTGCCGCTTCCTCGGCTACACGGAAGCGGAGCTTCTCGAGCGCACCGTGATGGACATCACGCATCCGGATGACTTGGAGCGCACCCACAACGCCTTCCCTCAACCGGACGGGAGCTATCCGCGCACCGTCGAGTTGGAGAAACGATACATTCGCAAGGACGGCACGATCGCCTGGGCCCACGTCAGCTCCTCGTGGCTCGTCGACGAGTCGGGCCGCCCTCGTAACGCGGTCGCGCTGATCCTCGACGTCGGGGAGCGGAAGCGCGCGGAGCAGGAGCTGCGGAGCAGCGAGGCCCGGAAAGGCGCCATCCTCGTCACGGCGCTCGACGCGATCATCTCCATCGATCACGAGGGCCGAATCACCGAATTCAACCCCGCCGCGGAATCTCTCTTCGGCTACAGCCGCGAGGAGGCCCTGGGCTCCCGGATGGCGGAGCTCATCATCCCCCCTTCCCTGCGCGAAGCGCATCAGAAGGGTTTCCACCACTACCTCGCGAGCGGCGAGTCCTCTCTCATGGGGAAGCACATAGAGCTGACGGCGCGGCGGAAAGACGGCACGGAAGTCCCGGTCGAGATCGCCTTCAACCGGGTCCCTCTGACCGGACTTCCCGCGTTCACCGGCTACATCCGGGACCTGACCGAGCGCAAGCGCACGGAAGCGGCGTTGCGCGAGCGCGAGGAGCAGCTCCGTCACTCCCAGAAGATGGAGGCCGTCGGGACGCTGGCCGGGGGAATCGCGCACGACTTCAACAACATCCTGACGGGGATCCTCGGCTATGCCGATCTCCTGCAGATCCAGTCGAACCCGGGCGACAAGGTGCACCACGCGGCGGAAGTGATCGCGAAAGGAGCGACCCGCGCGGCGAGGCTCACGCAGCAGCTCCTCGGCTTCGCGCGTAAGGGGAAGAACCAGAACATTCCGGTCGATCTCCACGCCGTCGTCCAGGAGGTCGTGACGCTCCTGACCGGCAGCCTTCCCGCAAACGTCCGCATCCGGGTGGACCTCGCGGTCGATCCGTTCTGGGTGCGCGGCGATCCGGTCCAGCTCGGCCAGGTGATTCTCAATCTGGGGATGAACGCCGCCGAGGCGATGCCCAACGGCGGCGATCTCTCGATCAAGACGCGGCGGGTCGACCCTTCCGAGGAAATACTGCGCCGTCACCCCGGCTTCGAAGCCGGGTCGCGGCTTCTGCTCTACGTGGGCGACACCGGCACCGGCATTCCCGCTTCGATTCGCGGGCGGATCTTCGAGCCGTTCTTCACGACCAAGGCGGACGGCAAGGGAAGCGGCATGGGGCTCGCGATGGTCTACGGAACCATTCAGAACCACGGCGGGTTCATCGAGGTGGACAGCCAACTCGGACAAGGGACGGAATTCTCCATTTACTTGCCCGAAGCCTCGGCGAAGGCCGGCGCCGACCGCCGCCTGCCTCTCGGGAAGCCGATTCCGGGCACCGGAAGGATCCTCGTCGTGGACGACGAGGAAACCGTCCGCGGCGTGGCGCGGGAATTCCTGAAGCGCCTCGGGTATCAGGTCCTGACGGCGTCGGACGGGCTGGAGGCGGTCGAGACCTACCGGACGTCCGCCCAGGAAATCGACCTGGTCATTCTCGACATGGTGATGCCGCGGCTGGGAGGGAGGGAATGCTTCCGGGCGCTGAAGGAGATCAATCCCGAGGTTCGCGCCGTATTGTGCACGGGGTACGGATTCAACGTGGCCGCGCAGGAAATCCTGGATGAAGGGATGGCGGGGTTCCTGCAAAAACCCTATCAGATGAGCCAGCTCTCCGAAGTCGTGGCCTCGGCTCTGAAGTCATGACCTTCTCGCGCTCACTTACGCGACGGTAGCTCGCCGAGTATTTCCCGCTCGAAAGATCAGGCGCCCACGGAGTCAGCTACCCCTTTCCCTGACTCAGGGTCGTTCTCACTCCAGGCGGAACTCGATCCGATAGACCAGATCGCTGGCATTGCGGAGAATCCAGCCGAGAAAGGCCCCCGTGAGCATCCCGTTGGAGCGATCCTTAATCCGACCGCGGAACTTGCCGCCGCTTTGAATGAGCTTGACGTCCCCTTTGTGCGTCACGGTTTGCTTGTGGCGCCACAGGGCCCATCCCTCCTTGCCGCGCTTCCTCTTGTCGATCCAAAAGACGAAGCGCGGATTGTCACGCAGCCGATCGTTGAGGTCGTCCAGCCCTTTCCCCTGCACGAACACCAAGTCGCAATTCACCGAGAGCATTTGTCCACCTCCACGGTTCCGTCCGCCGGGCCCAGCCCGCGATCGATCGCTTCAATTCTACCTCCATGTCTTTGGTTATTCTTTTTTCCGCACTGAAAGACAAGTTTGGCGAATCTCTCGGTCACGCGTGAGGGGCCCTCAAAGTCGCTCATGCCAAGAATTGTGATCGTGCTGGATTTCGAGCACTGCGAGGACTGCCCCCGTCGTGAAGCGGTACGACCGGACCCTGCTTTCTAGTCGGAGGGAGCGGCTCCGCTACGCGCGACGGGAGTGACGTGAAGCGTGATGGACTTCGTCTGGTTCGGAACTCCCGGCCGCATGAGCGTCACCTCAAGGGTGCAGCCGCCGGGGACGAGGAGGTGGGCATCAAGGGCGGTCAGGGATGATCGTTGCCGCACAAGATTGGGGGGATACCGGGCTCTGCGTAGTTGTTACCAGGAATAGTTCCAGGCGAGGCCCACCTGACCGGGGGCCGGGCCGATGATGGGCTGAAGACTGGAACGTGGCGGGTCGGCTCCGTTCCTCCGGGCGAGCACCATTCTTCCCATGCTATTGCCCAGCAAGGCGCCGGCGATGACGTCCGAAGGAAAATGCCGGGCGAGCGCGACTCGGGAGACCCCGATCATGCCGGCCGTGCCGTAGGCCAGCCAGGAAACCCACTTGTGATCAGAATACACGCCCGAGAAAACGGTGGCCACGGCGAAGGCCCCGGTGGCATGTCCGGATGGGAACGAGCCGACGTGCTCCCCTCGCGTCTTATCGTAATCACCGAAATCCCCGGTTCCGGAAGACGAGGGACGGTTCCGTCCCGACACGGCTTTGAGAACCGAGCTCCACAGTCCGGCATTGAGGGCGGCCTCCGCCGAGAGGCTCGAAGCCTCGGCGAACCGGTCGTGTCCGCTCCACCGTCCCGCAAAGTAGCCAACCCCCAGCAGCACGATGCCGGTTCCCGCATCCCCCAAATCCGAAAAGTACCGGGCCCATCGGCTGGACGTTCCCTGGGTATCCAAGTGGAAATCGGCTTCGAGCTGGGCGTCGACCCCGCCGTTCTCGTCCCGGCTGGAGGCGTAGGCAAGCGCGGTCGTCACGACGAACGGGGCGTAAAAAGCCGGGTTCCTGGCCTCCGAAGGGGCCCAGGTCCTGAAGAAGAATCGCTGATCTGCGAAGAAGCGCCGGAAGAAGTTCGTCCGCCAGTAGGGCTTTTCCAGCGCCGGTTCGGAAGTTTCGGCGGCGCCGGAAGGATCCACCGCATCTTGCCTTGGGTTGGCAGGATCGATCGAATCTTCCTGTAATGATCCAGGAGGAGTAGGCGTCACGTTGTCCGGAACGGCAGCCGGTGGCTCCGGGTCTACGGGGACAGCGGCTTCGCCAGAAGGCGGCTCGCCAGCTCTGGCGAAATCATACGGGACGCCAGCCAGCAGAAGGGTCGCAATCAGCGTTGTGACCGAGATTCTTCGACAAGATCGGGAGTGTGGCTTCACAACAGATATTCTCGGCCTCATTTTCGCGGAAAACCAACTTCCAACATTTGTCGAGCGGTGCAGGAGCAGCAGCGCGTCGGTGTGATCAAGCCGGTACCGAGCAGGGGCGACGGAATTTTGACGTGAGCTGAACGGTATACTTCTCGAAGGTCTCAGTTCGCCGCAATCAGGTCCCTTGGTACATCCGGCTCGAGGGTCGCTGTCCCCACCTTCTACATCTGCAGTTTTAGTGGACACCCCTCCACCGGGACCTATATTGACGCTGGGGCTCGGCAAGGGGGCTGAGCTCTTGAAGAGACGTAACCTCTTATGCATGCCGAGGAACATGAAGCAGCAGCATCTGAACGAGTACCTTCTGAGATCCGGCCTCCTGGGTCCCGACGGACTGGCCCGCGTCGTCGAAATCAAATCTCGCGACGGAGGATCCCTCGCCCGGATCGCCGCCGATCTAGGGTTGGCGAAGGAAGAGGCGGTGAGCAAAGCGGTCGCCGCCGCCCTGGGTCTCGAACACGATGAGCTTCAAGGTCCCCCTCCCATTCCGGCCGCCGGAGTAGCCCTCCCACCCGAATTCTGCCGGAAACGTCTCGTCCTTCCGCTGGGACTCAAAGGCAACACGCTCCGGCTGGCGATGGCTGACCCTCTCGATCATTCGACCGTCCAGGACGTCGAGTTTCGTACGAGCAAGTGGGTCGCGGTGGTGGTCGCCCCCGAAAGCTCGATCCTCAGAGCCCTCAAGGCGGCGTTGCCGGAATCCAACGATTCTGGAGCGATGTCGTTCGACCTGTTGACCGATGTCACGCCGGACGGCGAGGTGGAAATCTCCCAGGACGCCCAGTGCGAGGTGGTCGATCCCGCCCAGTTGGCGAAGGACGTGAAGCTTCCGCCCATCGTCCGTCTCGTGAACGTGGCGCTGACCAACGCCGCGAAGGCGGGTGCCAGCGACATTCACGTCGAACCGCACGAGGGGGGGCTGCTCATCCGGCATCGTATCGACGGAATCCTGCAAGACGTTCTGAAGATTCCCAAGCACCTGCAACAGTCGGTCATCTCCAGAATCAAGGTGATCTCGGGGATGGACATCGCCGAGCGCCGGAAACCTCAGGACGGACGAAGCCGGCTGAGACTGGACCAGAGGCGGATTGATTTGCGAGTTTCGTCGCTGCCGACCAGCTACGGTGAAAAGATCGTCATTCGGTTCCTGGACAGCGCCAATGCGGGCGTCAGTTTGGACGGGATCGGGTTCGCCCCGGACTTGCTCCTTCGCCTGCAGGATTTGCTTACGCGGCCGCAGGGGATGATCCTCGTCACCGGTCCCACCGGGAGCGGCAAGACCACGGCCCTTTATGCCGCACTGAACCAGGTGAAGAGCCACGCAAAGAACATCATCACGGTCGAAGATCCGATCGAATACCAGCTCACGGGAATCAGTCAGGTCCAAATCAACCCCAAAGCCGGGGTGACTTTTCCGACTGGATTGCGCTCCATTCTTCGCCAGGATCCCGACATCGTTCTGCTGGGGGAGATCCGAGACCGCGAGACCGCCCAGATTGCCCTCGAGGCTGCGCAGACCGGGCATCTCCTCCTCAGCACGATGCACACGAACGACGCTCCGTCCTCGGTGACCCGCCTCTTGGACCTTGGAATCGAACCGTTCATGATCGCGGCTTCTCTGATTGGAGTCCTCGCGCAACGGTTGGTTCGCAAGGTGTGTCCGCGATGCGCGATCGACCGCGCTCCGGCCGCTGAGCTGCTGGAGAAGATCCCGGCGAGCTTGCTGAGAGAGCCCACTTGGAAGGTGGGCCAGGGATGTCCGGAGTGCGGGCAGTCAGGGTACCGAGGACGCGCTCCGGTCCACGAGTTCATGTTGGTCAATGATGAGCTTCGCGATCGAATGGCGCACGGGGCCGCCGAACACGAGCTGCGCGCCACGGCCCGACGCGCCGGAATGCGCACCCTGATGGAAGACGGAGTCATCAAGGCGGCTTCAGGACTCACCACGCTGGAGGAGATCCTGCGGGTGATACCGCCCGATGATGCGGTCGCGACCCCGGCGGCCGCCCAGGCCGGGCCTACGACCGTGTCGACCGCATCGGATTCCCCCGCCGGGGGGCCGAGAGCGCGCGTTCTAATCGTCGAGGACAGCCCCACGGTCGTCACGGTAGTCAAATATTTCCTGGAGAACGAGGGCTACGACGTGCTGGTGGCGGCGGACGGGCTCCAGGGACTGGAGCTGGCGCGCCAATCGACGCCGGAAATCGTCGTCAGCGACTTGAAGATGCCGGGAATGGACGGAATCTCCCTCGTCCAGGCGCTGCGCACCGATCCGCGGACGCGACAGGCCGGGATCATCATGCTGACCTCCGAGGACAGCGTCGAGAGCGAGGCTCTGGGACTGGCCACCGGCGCCGATGATTACCTGCCGAAACCCGTGGAGCCTCGCCGGCTGGCCGCCCGAATCAAGGCGATCCTGGCGCGAACCAGGGCCCGCCAGGCCGGGACCGCGTGACGGAGAGCCGCTCGACACCCGAAAGCGGTATCGAGGCGATCCGACGACGGGCCTCTGGACTCCTCCACGAATACCAGCATCGAATCTATCGCCGTGCCGATCGGCTCTTCGCGGGCCTGATGGCGATCGAATGGCTCGCCGGAATCGCGACCGCTCTGTTCATTTCCCCGCGGACTTGGGCCGGGGAGTTAATCAAACCGCACTTTCACTTCTGGACGGCGGCGCTCCTGGGAGGGATCTTCGTCGTCCCTGCGATCCTGCTCGCGCTTCGGAAGCCGGGACGGCCGGTCACCCGCCATACCATCGCGATCGGTCAGATGCTGTTTGGCGGGCTGCTCATCCATCTCACGGGCGGACGAATCGAGACGCACTTCTTCGTTTTTGGCTCGCTCGCTTTCCTGGCTTTCTATCGGGATTGGAGGGTCATCCTCTCCGCCTCTCTGGTGGTCGGGCTCGACCATCTGGTCCGGGGAGTGTTCTGGGCGCAGTCGATTTACGGCGTTCTGGAAGCCAGTCCCTGGCGGATGCTGGAATACGCGGGTTGGGTCCTCTTCGAAGACATCTTCCTCATTTCCTCGTGCGCCCAAGGAGCCCGGGAAATGAGCCACGTCGCGGAGCGTCAGGCAAGCCTCGAGAGCGTCAACGAGGAGATTGAGCACCAAGTGACGGCGCGGACGGCGGATCTCAGGACCAGCGAGGAACGCTTCCGCCTGCTTTGCGAATGCTCCCCGGTCGGGATCTACCAGGCCGATGCCGCGGGGCGGCGCGTTTACCTGAACAGCCGCTGGGGGGAGATCGCGGGGATAGATCCGAAGGAAGGCCTCGGGGAGGGCTGGACCCAAACCGTGCACCCGTGGGACCGATCCCGCGTCATCTCGGAGTGGAGGGCATGTAGCGCCGCAGGACGGGATTTCGATGGAGAGTTTCGGCTGCGGCGGACTAGCGGAGAGGAGCGCTGGGTGCACTCATGGGCCTCCGCGGTGAGGTCCGTCTCCGGCCAAGTCACGGAATACGTGGGAATCATGGAGGACATCACGCGCCGCAAGGAAATCGAAGCCGAGTTGGAGCGAGCCAAGGAAGCGGCCGAGGCCGCCGCCCGGGCCAAGTCGGAGTTCCTGGCGAATATGAGCCACGAGATTCGAACGCCGATGAACGCTGTCGTCGGGATGACGGGCTTGCTTCTGAGCACCGACCTCACGGCGGAGCAGCTGGAATACGCTGAAACGGTGCGCCACTCGGGGGAAGCGTTGCTGACCATCATCAACGACATCCTCGATTTCTCCAAGATTGAAGCGGGAAAACTGCAGCTCGAGCTGATCGATTTCGATCTCCATACGTTGGTCGAAGAGGTGGTTTCGCTGTTGGCCGAGCGCGCCCAGGCCAAAGGCCTGGAGGTGGTTTGCCTCGTCCATCACGAAGCACCCGCGGCGGTGCGCGGCGATCCCGGGCGGTTGCGCCAGATCCTTCTCAACCTCGTGGGCAATGCGATCAAGTTCACGGCCAAGGGAGAGGTCATTCTGAGGACCAAGCTTCTGGAACGGAAGGAAGGCGCCTTCTCGCTCCGGTTCGAAGTGTGCGACACGGGTATTGGCATGACCCGCGAAACGATCGACCGCCTCTTCCAGTCGTTTTCCCAGGCCGACGGATCCATGGCGCGCAAGTTCGGAGGCACCGGTCCGGGGGTGGCCATTTCGCGTCAACTCACGGAGATGATGGGTGGAAAGATTGGTGTAGAAAGCGAATTGGGGAAGGGCAGCACGTTCTGGGTGAACGTCTGCCTCGGGCAGCAGTCCGAGGGCATGGAGCTCCTGCCCGCGCGACGCGACACTCTGCGCGGGTTACGGGTTCTCAATGTCGACGACAACCTGGCGAACCGGCAGCTTCTTGGCGCGCTGACCCGCTCCTGGGGAATGAGCTCCGAAGAAGCCGACTGCGCCGAGCGCGCGCTGGAGATTGCGCGTTCCGCCGCCCGTGAGGGACGACCTTACGATGTGGCCATCCTCGACATGCAGATGCCGGGCATGAACGGCCTGGAACTGGCGAAGGCTTTGAAGGCCGATCCCCGCACTGCCGCGCTTCGATTGGTGTTGCTGACTTCGGTGGGATTGCGTGGGCAGGGAGAGGCTTCCAGGGCAGCCGGGATCTCGGGATATCTGACGAAACCCGTGCGCCAGTCACAGCTTTACGATTGTCTGGCAACGGTGATGAGCTCGGGCCTGGCCGTTGGCCCATCCACCCAAACTTCGGCGCCGCTCGTCACGCGACACAGCCTGAGCGAGGCGAGGGCACGCGGCAGAACGCGGATCCTCGTCGCCGATGACAACGAGACGAACCAGCTGGTGGCTGTGCGAATGCTGAACAAGCTCGGCTACCAAGCCGATGTGGCCGCCAACGGCCAGGAGGCAGTGGAAGCCCTGTCGCGCATTCGGTACGGATTGGTGCTCATGGACTGCCAGATGCCGGAGATGGACGGTTATGCGGCCACCCGGGCCATCCGAAAAGCGGAGGCGACCGAGAAACTTCACACTCCCATCATCGCCATGACCGCCAATGCCATGCGCGGCGACCGCGAGGCCTGTCTGGAGTGCGGCATGGACGATTATCTGGCGAAGCCGATCCGTCCGGCGGAACTGGCCAAAGCCGTCGAGCGCTGGCTGTCGACCCGAGATAAGGCGGATCCGCGAGATGATCGGCCTTCCTTCGCCGCCGGCAAGAGGGAAAGGCAAAACCGCGGGCACGGTGGCCGCGCGCGCCGACCAGCGACCCTGCCGACCCTGGACCCCTCGGTACTGCAGGAGATGTGCCAGATAGGAGGCCAAGAGGGCGATGGAGTTCTCCGGGAGATCACCGCCAAATTCTCGGAGGATGCGCAAGCCTGCATCGCCTCGCTTTCCAAGGCGGCCGAGGACGGCGACGCGCCCGCCATAGGCCGGGCGGCCCATCGGCTGAAAGGCGCCGCCTCCACCATGGGCGCCCGCGCCATGACGGCCATCTGTCTTGATCTGGAATCTCTAGGTCGGAGCGGTTCCACCATAGGCAGCGTGGAGCTTATCGCGCGCCTCGAGGAGGAATTCGAACGGGTTGGTAAAGCTCTTCGCAAAGACCTAGAGAGAAGGAGCAGGCGCCGCAAGACCGCTTGAAGTATTCACTTTCCGCGCTTGAGCATCTCTTTCTCCAAGGGATTTCGCCGTCGGCTCAGCCCCGACTTCTCTGATGCCAGAGCCATGCGGTGCCGATGATGCTGTCCAGGTCGGAGAACTCAGGTGACCAGCCGAGGACCTGCTGCGCCCGAGTGGACGCCGCTACCAGCACCGGAGGATCCCCCGCGCGTCTGGGGCGGACTTCCACCCGCACGGTCCGACCGGTCACCCGCTCCACCGCTCCCACAATCTCACGCACCGAATAGCCTCGACCGGTGCCCAGGTTAAGGGCCTCCGACCTGTCCTCTCGGAAGAGTAAATCGAGGGCCAGGCGATGGGCGCGGGCGAGATCTTCCACATGCACATAGTCCCGTACGCAGGTACCGTCAGGGGTCGGATAATCCACTCCATAAATGGAGACCGGCCGGCCGGAGAAGGCTGCCGACAGCAGATTTGGGATGAGATGGCTTTCCGGGTTGTGGTTCTCACCCAAAGCACCATCGCGCGTGGCACCGGCGGCGTTGAAATAGCGCAGGGAAAAGAAGCGCGGACCACCGGCGCGGTGGCACCATCCAAGAGCGCGTTCGAAGGCCAGTTTGGTTTCGCCATAGGGATGGGTTGGGTTCGGGGGATGGTCGTCTGGAATCGGCGTCACCGTAGGCGTACCGTACACCGCCGCGCTCGAGGAGAAGACGAAAGAAGGCACATCTGCCCCGGTCAAGGCTTCCAGGAGAGTCAAGCCGGCGACGAGATTGTTCCGGTAGTAAGCCGTCGGTCGCTCCATCGACTCGTCCACGCGGCTTGATCCAGCCAGATGGACGCAGCCGTGGAAACGCGTCCCGGTGAGCAAGTGCTTGAGCAGGCCGGCATTCCCGACGTCTCCTTCCACCCATTCGATCCCCTGGGTTGGGAGCGCCTGGACCGTCTGTCGCCGGCCCGTACTGAAGTTGTCAAGAATCCAGATTCGGTTGCCGGCCTCCGCCAGCTCCCGGGCGACGATGGATCCGATGTAACCGGAACCTCCCGTCAAGAGAATGTTCATCGAGGCTCCATGGAGCGAACGCTGTCTTTCAACCTATTCCCGCGAATCACAGCCGCAGTCTGACCTGAAAGGTGGCCACGGTCGAGGCAGTGGCATTGTCCGGGAACGCCCTTCCCGGCTGGAAATAACCCCCGGTGAGCCGGAATTCCACCGCCTTCAGCGGCTCGTAACCCAGGATGAGGTCCCACTCCTTGCCTAGGCGCGGATCGAGACCGGACGGATCGATGTCCAGCTCGGCATTCTCAATTCGCGGCGAGGGCACATCCTGACGGTAGGAATGGAGCACGAGATCGAGAGAGAAAGGCGGAGCGGGGCGCAATCCGACCGCCAGAGTCTCGATCCTGACGTTCGTCAGCTCTGGGTCGAGGGCCTCACCATAGTAACGAAACGAAACGACGCCGTTCAGGCTTCCCCGGTTCCTCTGGAAGCCGCTCTGCCGAAAGGTTCCGTCCGCTCCTTGAGGTTCCCCAGCCGGCAGGGCCGGTTCATCATCTCCCGATCCGAGGGCGAATGAGGCGGTAAAGGACGGATCCCATGCGACACGCGGCCGGTAGGTCAGGCCGACGTCGAGCGCGTGGGCCCTCACCTCCCGTACGACGACTTCCCCCGTCAGGGAGTCGAGGTGGCCGCGCGTCCCTCCTTCGTACGCCAGGTCCGCCCAGAATTCCAGATGGACTCCGGGATCTCCGAGAAATCGCACTCCGAGAATCCTGGGGGAGTCCTGCAGTTCCGTGCGGTCCTCCCGGTCCAGGTAGAATGCCCGGAGCGCAAGGTTCCTTTTGAGATCCCAATTCAGCTCCGCGATCCGGTTTGTGGTGTCCCGGTCCCGTAGATTTCGTGTCTGATCGAAGAGATCGCGGCTGATGGAAGCCTGAAACGTGACAGGCCCATAGTTCCCGAACAACCGGATGGCGTCGAGATTCTTGTTGTCGTAGTACCACCTTCGGCTCTCGAAGAACTTCTGCCGGCCGATCTCAAGAGAGAGGCCTCGCGCGGGGCAATCGGCTATCCCGATGTAGGCCTGACCTCCGCGAACGTCTCCCGACTCGTACTTGGTGCTGCCGTCTCCCCGAAAAGCGTGTTCATGCTCACCGATGGCCTCCACGTAAGCGAGGA
>Ga0114129_10005812_pt1 | contig 17469 bp, 17 predicted proteins | sample RhiMetdeltSRZDD1_FD_80071 | JGI IMG/M metagenome (GOLD analysis project Ga0114129, IMG submission 80071) | Populus rhizosphere microbial communities from Tennessee, USA - Rhizosphere MetaG P. deltoides SRZDD1 (version 2) (version 2) | ecosystem: Host-associated > Plants > Roots > Rhizosphere >... | reverse complement strand
TGATCCTGCTCACCTCGCGCGACGTGTGCGAGGCGACCGGCAAGCTCTTCGAGTACCTGGGCGCGGGCCGCCCGATCCTCGCGCTGGCGGCCGGCAACGAAGCGGCCCGGATCGTCGAGGAGACGAACACCGGCATCGCGGTCGATCCCGACGACGTGGAAGCGGTGGCGACCGCGGTCGCGGCGCTAGCGCGCGGAGAGCTGGGCCAGCGGTACGCACCCCGGGACCTCGAGCGCTACGTCTACCCCGCCCCCGCCGAGGCGACCGCCGCGGCGGTCGAGCTGGCGATCGAAAAGCACCGATCCGCTTGAGCACGCCGCGGATCCTCCACCTGCTGCCGCATCGCGGCGGTGGCGGGGATATATACGTCGGCCTGCTCGAGCGGCTCGACGGCTACGCGCATGACCGGGAGTACCTCAGCCGCCACGTCCGCGCGACGGCAGCGTTGCCATCGCTCGTTACGGGATGGCCGCGGGCGGCGCGGGCCGCACGCCAGGCGGACCTCGTGCACGTCCACGGAGACACGGGCACGCTCCTCGCCCTGCCCTTCGTGCGCGGCCGGGCCTGGGTCTGGACGACGCACGGGCTGCACATGCTGCGGCGCAGCGAAGGTGTACGACGCAGACTGGTGCAGGCGGGCCTGCGGCGGGCGATCAAGTCCTCAGCGATGACCGTCTGCACGTCGGCGGCCGAAAGGGACGAGCTCTCTGCGCTGGGGCTCGTCCGGGCGAGTGCCGACCGTGTCACGGACGTCCCCGTCGGGATCCCGTTCACCCCGCCCGGGCCTGACGTGCGCGGTGCAGTTCGCGCCGAACTCGGCGTCGACGACTCGACCACGCTGTGCGCCTTCGTCGGGACACTCGAGCCGCGGAAGGCGCCGCTGCTGGCGGCGCAGGCGGCGATCGAGGCCCGCGACGCCGGCGCGCCCGTCGTGCTGCTCGTGGTGGGCGACGGACCCCTCCGCGGCGAGCTGGAAGCCCTCGCCGGGGAGGCCGTTCGGCCGCTCGGCTTCCGCGATGACGTCGACCGGTTGATGGCCGCGAGCGACGCGTTCGTCCTGCCGTCGACGCGCGAAGGCCTGCCGTTGGCGCTGCTCGAGGCGATGAGCCACGGCCTGGTCCCGATCGTGGCCGACGACCCGGGCAGCCGCGAGGCCGTCGGAGACGCCGGGATCGCCGTCCCGGCCGGCGATGTCAGCGCGCTCGCGCGGGCGATCGCGGAGCTCGCGGAGAACCGGGGTGAGCGCGATCGTCTTGCGGTTGCCGCGCGCGAGCGGTACGGGGAGCGGTTCCGACTCGACCGGTTCCTCGCGGCGATGGACGCCGTCTATGGAGAAGCCTTGAGCCTGTAGGCCTGGATCCGCCTGGCGACACTCCAGCCTCCGAGTGCGGCTGCGGCCGCCAGCGGGCCGAACACCGGGATCGTGAAGCGCGCGTTGTAATAGAGCGTCGCGATCGGAGTGATCATCAGGACGAGCGTCACGAGCGCGAGCAGGACCGTCGTCCGGCGGATCCGGCCAGGTGGTGCCAAGAAGGGCCCGATCATCATCAGGGCGAACGCGGCGAGGAAGACGAGGCCGTCGATCCGAGTCGCGCGCTCGAAGTCGCGATAGACCGTGAGCGGCCCCCACCTCTGCTGCAGTCCCGGATTCGGGTAGTAGGGCCGGAAGTCCACCGGCTGCGGCCCCTGTGTGAAACCGGCCGGGATGCGCTCCGGATTCGTCTCGGCGCCGACCAAGAGCTCCGTTGTAAATCCCTCGAAGTTCAGTCCTCCACTCGAGGTTCTCGAGTGACCGATGACGTACCGAAGCATGTCTTGCCAGACGTCACTCAAGTAGTCGAGCGGCTGGTGCAGGATCGCGGCACGCGCGAACGACCCAACCTCGTCCCCACCGCTCTCGGTCGGAGCACCGACTCCGGAGAACTCGCGCAGTCCGGGACTCCGGCTCTGGTCGTACACGTAGTGAGCCGGCCCCGGCCTGTCGTCCGAGGGTATGTCCTCGCACAACACCTCGGTGCCATCCGGGGGCGTGAACTCGTTGCAGTCCGCAAACGGAGCGGCGCGCCCGTACAGGTTCCAAATTCCCGTGCGGCTGAGGCCCGTGTAGCCCGTCACCGAGTGCTGAGCAACCACGTACGTGCCCAGCACCACGATGACCGGCACCGCGTATGCCGCCGCCCGCAGGGCACGCGCTCTCCAACGCTGGCCGGGCTCGAAGATGAACCAGAGCAGCAGAAGCGGCACCAGGGTCGAGCCGCTGGTCCGCACGGTGGGAGCGATCCCGATCGCGACGCCGACCGCCGCTGGCCACCACGGGCGCGGGTGGTCCATCGCTCGAACGCACGCGTACAGCGCGACGGCGACGCAGAACACGAAGAGCGTCTCGGAGAGCGGCGCGTGCTCGATGAATATCTGAAACCCGCAGAGGAAGATGACGCCGGCGGGCAACAGCCCGAGCCAGGGTGGCCCACCGGCTCGACGCACCGTCGCGTAGAGGAGGAGGCCCGATGCCAGGCCGAGGATGTGCTGAACCAGGATCAGAAGCCGGAGCTTCGCTCCGAGGAAGTGCACGAGCTCGATGAAGATCGGGTAGCCATTCGGCTGGTGCTGTGATGCGAACCAGTGGCCGGCATCCAGCCGCTCGGCCGCGTACAGGTAGACGTGAGTGTCCGAGTAGCCCAAAAACGCCGGGCGCACGGCGTACATCAGGCCAAGCCTCAACAGCACTCCCGCTGCGAACAGTGCCGCGAGGATGATCAGGGTTACCCGCTCCGCTCGCGGACGTGCCGCGAACCGATCGCGTTCCGCTCTCAGACGCTCCCGCAACTGGCCGAATCGCCGGTTCAAGCGGGCGAGGTTATTGGGTCCGCTGCTCTAGCCTGCACGCGCGTGCAAGCGAAGGCGACCGCGCTCGAGGGCGCTCTGCTGCTCGATCCCACCGTCCACGGTGACGCACGCGGCTTCTTCCAGGAGACCTACCGCGAGGACGCGTTCGCCGAGCTCGGGATCGAGGCCGAGTTCGTCCAGGACAACCACTCGCGCTCGCAGCGCGGCGTCCTACGCGGCATGCACTTCCAGGTCGGCGACGGGCAGGCGAAGCTCGTGCGCTGCGCCAGCGGGGCGATCCACGACGTCATCGTGGACCTGCGCCGCGGGTCGCCCACCTACGGCGAATGGGAGGCGCACCAGCTCGACGACGAGCGCCACCTCCAGCTCTACGTCCCGGTCGGATTCGCGCACGGCTTCTGCGTGACGAGCGACGTCGCCGACGTGATCTACAAGTGCTCGACCTACTACGACCCCGAGCTCGAGCGCGGCATCGCGTTCGACGATCCCGATCTCGGGATCGAATGGCCCGCGATCGACGTGGTCGTGTCGGAGCGCGACGGGCAGGCTCCCCGGCTGGCCGACATAGCCGACGAGCTGCCGTTCGAGTACCGGGCCGGGTGAAGCGGATGCGCCTAGCCGGGCGCCCCCTCGGACTGATCGTCCGCAACGTGTTCGCGCCGGCGAACTACCGCGCCCTCTTCGCGATGCCCCGTTGCTACGTGCGCCCCCTCGATGCCGGGCGCCGGTATTTCTCCGGGCGCGGGACATACCCGGCGACCGTCCCCATCCGGACGCCGCTCGGCCGCGTTGCACCAACCCTCTGGTCGCGGCACGACATGTTCACCGTCCACGAGATCTTCGCGCGCGAGGACTACGAAGCCGGCGCTCGCGAGAGGCGCGTCGTCGACATCGGATCGAACATCGGCATCTCGGCGCTCTACTTCCTCACACGCTCGTCCGAGGTGCGATGCCGCCTGTACGAGCCGGTGCCGACGAACGTCGATCGCCTGCGCGAGAACCTCGCGGGGTTCGCCGATCGATACTCCCTCGAGCAGGTGGCTGTGGCGGACTTCGACGGGGACGTCGACTTCGGCATCGACTCGAGCGGCCGCTACGGCGGGATCGAGGTCGCCACCGGCCGCACGGCGCGGGTCGCGTGCCGGGACATCAATGGGATCCTCGAAGACGCACTCGCTACCTGGGACGCGATCGACATCCTCAAGCTCGATGTCGAGGGCATGGAGGCTCGCCTGCTGGGCGCGATCCGGCCGGAGCTGCTCCGTCGCATCAAAACGGTGTACGTCGAGGGGCGGCGCAATTTGCTGCCTTTACCGGACGGGTTCGCGGCCTCAGAAAGCTGCGAGACGGTGCGTCTGGAGTCCCTGGCCACGGATTTGCGCTGAAAAACCCCCTGCAAATCCCGCCGCTGGCGCGGCAACGCTTAGACTCGTGTGAGTCGGGCAGGGACTTTTACGGATCCCGCCTGTTGTAGCTCAGGCAGGGCGATGACACCTTCAGAGCGACAAACCCTCGACTACTCCTCGGTCGCGCAGCACGAGCCGCTGCCGCAGCTGCATGCGCGCCCGCTTCCGCGCGCGGAGGAGATCCCGACGCGCGAGGTCCTCGGCATCCCGGTTGCGATGACCGACTACGACCAGACGATGGACTTGATGGACGGGATGATCGCCCGCGAGGAGCGGGGCTGGGTCTGCGCCGTCGCCGTCCACGCCGTGATGGTCGCCCAGGGCGACCCCGAGATGCGGCAGGCGTTGATCGACTCGACCCTCACCGTTCCCGACGGAATGCCGCTCGTGTGGGCGGCGAACGCGCTCGGCGAGAACCTCGAGAACCGCGTGTACGGCCCCGAGCTCATGTCGCGCTACAGCGACCGCTGCGCCGAGTCGGGGCATCGCGTCTGGCTGTACGGCGGCCGCGACCAGGGCTCGCTCGTCCAGCTGGCGCTGTCGCTGCGCCACAAGCACCCCGGCATCAGGATCGTCGGCGGCTACTCGCCCCCGTTCCGCGACCTGACTGAGGAAGAGGAGAACGCGCTTGTAGCGCAGATCAATGCGCACAAGCCTGACGTCCTCTGGGTTGGCATCGGCGTGCCGAAGCAGGAGAAGTGGATGGCGCGGATGCGCGAGCGGCTCGACGTGCCGGTCATGTGCGCGGTCGGCGCCGCGTTCGACTTCAACGCGGGCAGGATCTCGCAGGCACCGAACTGGATGCAGGACCGGGGCCTCGAGTGGACCTACCGGATCGCGCAGGAGCCGCGCCGGCTGCTGCCGCGCTACCTCTACTACAACCCGCGGTTCATGGGCGCGTTCGCGAGGCAGCTCGCGCGCGAGCGCCGCCGCAACGCCCTCTCCGCCTAGGCTACGCCCATGTCAGCAAGCGTCGCGGTCGTCGGCCTCGGACGGATCGGGCTCCCGCTCGCCCTGTCGTTCGCGGATCACGGCTGCGAGGTGATCGGGATCGACCGCGAGCCGTCGGTGCTGGACGGAATCCGCACAGGGCAGATGCCGTTCAAGGAGACCGGCACGCAGGAGCTGCTCGAGCGCGTCGGCGACAGGCTTGAGCTGAGCGATCAGATCCGCGACGCGAGCGACGCCGAGTACATCATCCTCACCCTCGGCACCCCCGCCCTGGCGCAGATCGAGATCGACGTGTCGCAGATCCGCCAGGCGGTGGACGACCTGATGCCGGTCCTGCGCGAGGGGCAGACGATCATCCTGCGCTCGACCGTCGGGCCGGGTACGACCGAGTGGCTCGCCGGCTATCTCGAGCAGCTGCGCGGCTTCCGGATCGGAGAGAACCTGTTCGTCGCGCACGTGCCCGAGCGAATCGCGGTGAACCACTTCCTCGAGGAGATCGAGACCCTGCCGGCAATCGTGGGAGGCGTCGGCGAGGAGTCGGGCCGCCGCGCCGCAGCGCTGTTCGAGGTCTTCGGCGCGCCGATCGAGCACACGACCCCGGTGCAGGCGGAGCTGGCGAAGATCTGGACCAACATCCTCCGCTACGCGACGTTCGCGCTGCCGAACCTCCTGATGATGCAGTGCGAGCGGCACGGCGCGAACGTGTTCGAGGTGATCGAGCTGATCAACCACGACTACCCGCGCGGAGGCATGGCGATGCCGGGTCTGACGGCCGGCAGCTGCCTGCGCAAGGACTTCACCTTCTCGGAGGAGAGCTCGGCCGCGCCGGGCATGCTCCTGGCGGTCTCGCGCGTGCACGAGACGGTGCCGCACTTCCTCGTCGAGGGCGCAAAGCGGCGGCTCAACGGCACGCTGCGCGACAAGAAGATCGCCGTCCTCGGGCTGACGTTCAAGCGCGACACCGACGACCCGCGCGACTCGCTCTCGTTCAAGCTCATCCGGCTGCTCGAGCGCGAGCTCTGTCAGGTCGCCCGACACGACCCGTATTTGCCCGACCAGTCGGACCCGCTCGACGAGGCCCTGTCGGGCGCCGAGGCGGTCATCGTCGCCACGAACCACTCGGCGTACGAGGGCGTCCTGTCCCAGCTTCCGCCACACACGCTGCTGTGCGACCCGTGGAACGTGACGGGCGCCGGGCAGGTGTTCGCCTTCACTGACGAGCTGGTCCCGGCCGCTCGATGAACCGCGTCCTCGTGACGGGCGGGGCCGGCACGATCGGCCAGGCGCTCGTGCGGCGGCTCGTGCCCGACCCGGACTGGGAGGTCAGGGTCGCCGACCAGCGCACGCCGCCGCAGTGGATGCGCGAGACGTGCGAGCTCGAGGTCGGCGACCTGCGCGACCAGGCCGTCGCCGACCGCGCGGTCGCGGGCGCGAGCCACGTCGTCCACCTGGCCGCGATCGTCGGCGGGATCGGCAACTTCCACAAGCTCCCGCACACGCTCCTCGAGGTGAACACGGCGCTCTACAACTCCGTCTTCCGCGCCGCGCTCGTCCAGGGCGTCGAGCGGCTGGTCTACGTCTCGTCGTCGATGGTGTTCGAGCGCGCGACGCAGTTCCCGACTCCGGAGGAGCACGTGCACGACGTCCCGGCGCCCCGCTCGGCGTACGGCTTCTCGAAGCTCGCCGGCGAGGTGTACTGCCGCGCGCTCGCCGACGAGCACGACCTGCGCTACGCGATCGTGCGCCCCTTCAACGCCTACGGTCCCGGTGAGGCGCCCGAGGCCGAGCCCGGCATCGCCCACGCGGTCCCCGACCTGATCCGGAAGGTGCTGGCGGGACAGCGGCCGCTGCAGATCTTCGGCTCGGGCGAGCAGACGCGCACGCTCACCTACGTCGACGACATCGCCGAGGGCATCGTCGCCGCGATGGCGCACCCGGCCGCCGAGGGCGAGGACTTCAACATCTCGGCGTCAGACGAGCTGACCGTCGCTCAGATCGCGCGCCTGATCTGGGAGGCGTGCGGTGAGGACCCGGCCGAATTCGAGCTCGAGCACCTGCCGAGCTTCGAGGTCGACGTCCAGCGCCGCTGGCCGTCGGTCGACAAGGCGCGCCGCGTGCTCGGCTGGGAGGCCGCCGTCCCGGTCGAGGAAGGCCTCGCCCGGACCGTCGAATGGATACGCGAGCAGGAGCTCGTGCCGAATGAGTGAGCGGCGCGCGCTGATCACGGGCATCACCGGCCAGGACGGCTCCTACCTCGCCGACCTGCTGCTCGAGAAGGGCTACGAGGTGCACGGGATGGTCCGGCGCGCCTCGACCGAGAAGTTCGACCGGCTCGAGCACATCCGCGACCAGATCACCCTGCATCAGGGCGACCTGCTCGACCACCGCTCGCTGGTCGACACGCTCAGGGCGTCGAACCCGGACGAGATCTACAACCTGGCCGCGATGAGCTACGTCCACGTCTCCTGGATCCAGCCGGTCCTGACCGCCGAGTTCACCGGCGTCGGCGTCACGCGCATCCTCGAGGCGATGCGCGAGGTATGCCCCGGCGCGCGCTTCTACCAGGCATCGTCGAGCGAGATGTTCGGGAAAGTGCGGGAGGTCCCGCAGAACGAGACGACGCCGCTGTACCCGCGCTCGCCGTACGGCGTCGCGAAGACGTACGGCCACTACATCACGGTCAACTACCGCGAGAGCTACGACCTTTTTGCCTGCTCAGGGATACTTTTCAACCATGAAAGCCCCCGCCGCGGGCTCGAGTTCGTAACGCGCAAGGTCACGAACGCGGCGGCCGCGATCAGCCTCGGCCTGCAGGACCAGCTCCTGCTCGGCAACCTCGACGCCGAGCGCGACTGGGGCTACGCGAAGGACTACGTCGAGGCGATGTGGCTGATGCTCCAGCAGGACGAGCCCGAGGACTTCGTGATCGCGACAGGTGAGACGCATACGGTGCGCGAGCTCGTCGAGCGCGCGTTCGCGCGCGTCGGCCTCGACCCGGCCGACCACGTCGGAACCGACCCGCAGCACTACCGGCCGGCTGAGGTAGACCAGCTGCGGGGTGACTACTCGAAGGCCAGGGAGCAGCTCGGCTGGGAGCCGCAGACGAGCTTCGAGGAGCTCGTCGACCTCATGGTGGACGCCGACCTCGAGCAGCTCCAGACGATGGGGACGGTCGGCCGCCTCGAGAGCTGACGGGATGCCGGGACGAGCACTCGTGACCGGTGCCGGCGGCTTCGCCGGCCGCCATCTCGTCCGCCATCTGAGCGATCGGGGCGAGGAGGTCATCGGACCGTCGAGCGCCGACGTCGACCTGCGCGACGCCGACCGCACGCGCGCGCTCGTGCGCGACACGCGTCCCGACCGCGTCTTCCATCTCGCGGCGCTCGCGAGCGTCAAGCGGTCCTGGGACGAGCCCGAGCGGACCATCGCCGACAACCAGGCGATGACGCTCGCGCTGCTCGAGGCGGTGCGACACGAGGCACCCGACGCGCGCGTCCTGCTCGCCGGGACCGGCGAGGTCTATGGGGCGCCCGCGACCCTCCCCGTGACCGAGGATGCGCCGCTCGGGCCCCAGAACCCGTACGCGCTCTCCAAGGCGAGCTGCGACCTGCTCGGCCAGCTGTACGAGCGGGCGTGGGACCTCGCAGTCGTCCGCACGCGCGCGTTCAACCACGCCGGCCCGGGCCAGTCGGACGACTACGTCCTCGGCACGCTCACCCGGCAGGTCGCGGCCGCCGAGGTGGCGGGCGACGACTCCGTCGTCATCCACACCGGTAGCCCCGACAGCGCGCGTGACTTCACCGACGTGCGCGACGTCGTGCGCGCGTACGACGCGGCGATCGAGCTCGACAGCGGGGCCTACAACATCGCGTCCGAACGCAGCGTGAGCGTGAACGAACTGATCGACGCGATCCGAGGACAGACGAAGCTGGACGTCCGGCACGAGGTCGATCCGAACCGCGTTCGCCACCACGACGTCCGCGAGATTCGCGGCTCCGCCGCGCGCCTCCGTGAGGCGACGGGCTGGCAGCCGGAGATCCCGCTCGAACGGACGATCGCGGACGCGATCGCGTGGTGGCGCGACGAGCTGGCGCAGGCCACATGACCTGCCCCGTCTGCGGGAGCGAGGCCACGACCTGGCTCGCCGCGCCGGGGAGCGAGCCCGGGGACATGGCGCGCTACGAGATCGCGCGCTGCGCGTCGTGCGGGTCGGGAATCACCCTCGGCCGCGAGCCGCGCGCCGAGGCGTATTCGAGCGGGATCTACGGCGCGGGCGCGCCGCGCTTCCCACGCTTCGTCGGCCTGCTGCAACGACTGGCCCTGCGGCTTCCGCTCGGCGCACTCGAGCGCTTCGGCGTGCGGCCCCCGGCACGCGTGCTCGATGCGGGCGCGGGCCGCGGGCGGCTCGTGACCGCGCTCACCGCGCGCGGATACGCGGCCGACGGCATCGATCCGTCGCCGCGTGCGGACAACGTCCGCCGCGCGGGCATGCTCGAGCACACGGCTGCCGACCTCGACGCGGTGGTCATGTGGCACGCACTCGAGCACGTGCCCGATCCCGCCCCAGCGCTTCGCCGGGCCGCGGGCTGGCTGCGCCCCGGCGGCGTCCTTTTGGTCGCCGTCCCCAACCTGGCGTCGCTGCAGGCGCGCATCGGCGGGGCTGAGTGGTTCCACCTCGACCTCCCCCGGCACCGCACGCACTTCACGCCGGCCGGCCTGCGCGCGTGCATGCGCACCGCCGGGATCGAGCCCGCCCGGACCTGGCACCTCGTCCCTGAGCACAACTTCCACGGCATGTGGTTCGCGCTCTTGACCCGGCTCGGCATGACGCCCGGCTTCCCGTTCCACGCCCTCAAGCGCAACGTACCCCTCCGGGCTCGCGACCTCGCGCTCGTCGCGCTCGCCGGCCCGCTGCTCTTGCCGGTCGCGCTCGTGCTCGAGCTGGCCGCATGTGCCGCTCGGCGCGGCGGCACGATCGCGATGGCGGGCCGAGCGTGACAGACCCGTCGGTCCACTTCGTCATCGCTGGGTATCCGCCGAGCATCGGCGGCGCGCAGATCCAGACGCAGGTGCTCGCACGCGAGCTCGCGCGCCGCGGTAGCGACGTGCGTGTGTCCTGTCATTGGCGCGAGACGCGGACGGACTGGGTGCTCGGCACCACCGTCCGGCTCCCGGACGGCAGGCGCAGCGAGACCGACGACGGCGTGCCCGTTGACCAGGTCGGCCTGCGCGACGGTCGCCGGATGACCGACGTGCTGCTCGCACCTCTCTACTACCCGCTTCGATCGCCGGTGGCTCGCCGGTTTGCGTCACGGCTCGACTTCGACGACGGTGGCGAGGCGATCTGCCACATCGTGCGCATGGGACGCGAGCACCTCGCGCTGCGCGCGATGCAGGGTGCGCGAGCCGCCGGCCGCCCCGTTGTCGTCACGCCGTACCACCACGAGCGCTGGTCGCGCCGGCCCGACCCCGTGTGGCGGCACGTCTACCAGCGCGCCGATCTGGTCGTCGCGATGACCGCGGCCGAGGTCGAGCTGCTCGCCGGCGTGGGGGTTGATCCCGAGCGGGTGATCGTGACCGGCGTAAGCCCGGTCCTGTCCGACGGCGCCGACGCCGGCGATACGCGAGCCGCGCTCGAGCTTCCCGACGGCGAGCTCATCACGTTCCTGGGGCAGCAGTACCCGTACAAGGGCGTTGACATCGCGATCGGCGCGTTCGAGCGCGTTGCCGCTGCTCGGCGCGACGCCACGCTCGTGATCGCCGGACCACCGACGGCGCGTACGAAGCGACTCGTCTCGCGGTCGCCGCAGTCCAACTCGATCCGGGTCGTCGGGCCCTTGACCCTCGCGCACAAGACAGGGCTGCTCGCGGCGAGCAGCGCGCTCGTCCTCCCCTCGTCCCAGGAGTCCTTCGGCGGCGTGATCCTCGAGGCCGTCGCGATGGGATGCCCGTACGTCGTCTCCGATCTGCCGCAGCTGCGTGAGGTTCACGAGGCGATCCGCTTCGGCGCGGTCGCCGCGCGCGACCCGGCCGCGTTCGCGGAAGCGCTCGAGGCGCTGCTCGAGGCACCACCGGCCGATCACGACGCGGCCCGCGAGCGCGTGCTGACCCGCTTCTCGGCGAACGCGCTCGCCGACCGCCACGTCGAGGCGTACGCGCGCTTGACGCGCGACACGCGGGACTAACCTGCGCTCGTGACGGCCGCCGCCTCGATCGTCGTCCCCACGCGCAACCGCGCCGGCTATCTGCGCGTCGCGCTCGATTCGATCCGCGCTCAGGACGTCGCCGCGCCGTTCGAGGTGATCGTCGTGGACGACGGCTCGACCGACGCGACGCCGGCGGTTGTCGACGACGCCGGCGCGAAGCTCGTCCGCACGCCGGCGCGCGGGCCGAACGCGGCGCGCAACGCTGGCTTCGACGCGGCGGAGGGCGAGCTCGTCGTGTTCGTGGACGACGACATCGAGGCGCCGCAGGGCTGGCTCGCCGCCTACCTCGACGGCGCAGACCATCACCCCGACGCGGACGCTTTCGGCGGCCCGATCCGCGCGCGCTTCGAGGGCCGCGCGCCGCGCTCGTGCGGGCGCGAGCCGGCGCCGATCACGACGCTCGACCTCGGACCCGAGGATCGCGACGCCGACCTCGTCTGGGGCGCGAACATGGCGATCCGCCGGCGCGCGTTCGATCGGATCGGGCCGTTCGACGAGGCGCTGCCCCAGTTCGGCGAGGAGGAGGAGTGGCTCACGCGGCTGCGCGATGCGGGCGGCCGGGTCGTCTACCTGGCGGACGCGCGCATCGACCATCGCCGCGAGGACGGCGACGCGCGGCTCGGCGTGCTCATGCGGGGCGCCTACGTGCGCGGGCAGCGGCTGCGACTGCACGACGTGCGCCGGGGATCGGCGCCGTCCCTTGCGCGCGAGCTGCGCGTGCTCGCGGGTTGCGGCTGGCACACCGCCCGCCATGCGTGCCCGCAGGGCCTGGTGATGGGTGCGCACTCGCTCGGGAGGGTGCTCGCGACGGTGCGCGCGCGGTGACCGACCCGCGCCCCGCGTGCTTCGTCACGAACGTGGTGTCGCACTACCGCGAGGAGCCGTTCGCGCTGCTGTGCGAGGCGGAGGACGTCGAGGTGATCGCCTGGGCTCACGAAGGCCCCGCGCCGCCGGGCGTCCGGCTGCGTGTGCCGACGCAGCGCGGTGCCGCGCGGCTCGCCGCGTCGGGGCGCTACCGCGCAGTGATCTGCGGGATGAGCGGCCGGGTCGCGCTCCCCGCGAGCTACCTCGCGGCGCGGCGGGCCCGAGTGCCGTTCGTCCTGTGGGCGACGATCTGGGCTCACCCGCGCACGGTCGCGCACGCGCTCTCGTGGCTCCCGACGCGCCACCTGTACCGGCACGCCGACGCCGTCGCCACGTACGGGCCGCACGTGAGCGCATACGTCGCCGAGCGCCGGGGCCGCGACGACGACGTGTTCGTCGCGACCCAGGCCGTGTCGCAGCGCTTCGCGGCGTCGGTCCCGGACGCGGACCGCGAGGCGGCGCGCGCGCGTGCCGGCGCGACCGGCGACCAGCCGCTCCTCCTGTTCGTCGGCCGGCTCGAACGTGAGAAGGGGCTCGACGTCCTGCTCGCGGCGTGGGAGAGCGCCGGCCTCGGCGAGAGCGCCACGCTTGCCGTCGCGGGCGACGGGCCGCTGCGCGGTCGCGTGGAGCGCGCGGGGGTCACCGCGCTCGGCCACGTGGAGCAGCGCGAGCTGCCCGCCCTGTATGCGGCCGCGGACGCGCTCGTGCTGCCCTCGGTCGCGACGGCGACGTTCCGCGAGCCCTGGGGGCTCGTCGCGAACGAGGCGATGCACCAGGGCACGCCGGTCGTGGCGAGCGACGCAGTCGGCGCGGTGGCGGGCGGCCTCGTGCGCGACGGGCGGAACGGGCTCGTGTTCCCCGCCGGAGACGCGGACGCGCTGGCGCTCAGGCTGCAGACGATCGCGCGCAACCCCGAGCTGCGGCAGGCGCTCGGCGCCGCGGCCGCGGGCGACGTCGCGCCGTACACGCCCGACGCATGGGTGCGCGGGATGCAGCAGGCGCTCGCCGCGGCCGGCGCGAGCCGCGCTGCCTGATCAGGCAAGCCCGAGCGCGGGGACGACGCGCTCGGTGACGAGCGCCTGCACCGCCGCCGGGCGGTAGGGCGCGAGCTCGGTTGCGGCGGCGCCGCGGTAGCGCTCGAGCTCCGAGTCCGAGAGCGCAAGCCCCGCGACGAGCGCGTCCGCGATGTCGCTCGCGACGAGCCGCGGCTCGAGCCGGCGCGCGAGCGGCAGCGCCTCGTACGGGCCCGGGGACGGCACCGTGACGAGTGCGGCGCCCGCCGCCAGCGCCTCGAGCTGCGACAGGCCGTAGTCCTCCCAGCGCGACGCGTTTGCGAAGAGCCGCGCCCGTTGGAGCGTGTCAAGCCATCGCTCGCGCGAAACCCTTCCGATCCATTCGACGCCGGCGGGCTCGGCGACGCCCTTGCGCGCGAGCCAGGCTCGCGCGCGATCCGGCTCGATGCCTCCGACGACCAGCCGTGCGTCGCCGCCCACGGCCGCCCACGCGCGGCACAGCAGGTCGAGCCCCCGCTTCTTCGGGTCGCCGGCATACGCGAGCACGTCGATCTCACGCGCGGCGGCCTGCGGCAGCTGCTCGACCGGCACCGGCACGACGACCCGCGGCGCGTCGCCGGGTGCCGCCCGCGAGGCGCTCTCGCTCTGCGGAAAGAGGCATCGGGCGCCGGCGAGCGCGCGCCGCTCCGCACGCCGCTGCCATGCGCCCGCCAGACCGGGCCTGTTGGCGGCCGCGGGGGAGTCGAAGCGCACGGCGTACGGCGCGGCATGAGACTGGAGCAGAGCGGTCGTGACGGTCGAGAAGACGACGATGCGCGCGCTCGGTCGCGGCGTCCGCCTGGCGGCCAGCGACTCGACGAGGTCGGTGATGGCGGGATGACGCCTGAGTGCGCCGGCGGCGCCGATCTGCACGTGCGCCACCTCGCAGGCGACGCCGGCGTCGCGCAGCTGCTGGGCGAACACCTCGTCGACGCGCCGCAAACCGGGCGTCGTCCCGAGCGAGACGAGCGCGACATCCGTGAAGTCGGGCACCACGCGGAAGTTAACCTCCATGCGGGTGTCAGCCGACGACTTCCTCTCCGGCGAGTCCGGTCTCGTCGCCGGCGTCCGCGCCGTCACGACGACCACGCTTGCCGACCGCTTCCTCGACTTGCGACTCGCGCTCGGCTCCGCCGGGCGCGCCGCACGCGCAGCATCGGGCCCCCCGCGTCGCGTGCTCGTGGCGGGGATCTACGGCGGCGACACCGCGCTGATGGAGCGCGCGGCCGGCGAGCTGCGGCACAGCAGCCACGACGTCGAGCTCGCTCTCGGCGCGCGCGGGGCGACCGCCCCGGCGCTTGCCGGCGTGACGGTGGCGGATCACCTCGAGGGCGGCAAGTTCGAGAATCTCAACGCGATCCTCGCGGCAAGCGACGTCAAGAGGCACGACTGGCTGATCGCGATCGACGACGACGTTGCGCTCCCGCACCGGTTCCTCGACCGCTTCGTCGCGATCTGCGAGGCGCTGGGATTCGCGATCGCGCAGCCCGCCCAGACGCGCCGCAGTCACGCGGGCTGGCGCGTCACGCGGCGCCGCGGCGGGCTGGTCGCGCGCGAGACGCAATTCGTCGAGACGGGGCCCCTCACCGCGTTCCGGGCGGACGCCGCGGCCGAGTTCGTCCCCTTCCCCCCGCTGCGCTACGGGTGGGGGCTCGACGTCCACTGGTCGGCTCTCGCTCGCGAGCGTGGCTGGCGCCTCGGAGTCGTCGACGCGCTGCCCGTGCGCCACGACGCGGTGCCGGTCGCGTCGGGCTACTCGCGGGAGGCCGCGGCCGCCGAGGCTCGCGAGTTCCTGCGCGACCGCCCCTACGTCCCGGCGGCGGAGGCGCAGCGAACCCTGGCGGCGCACACGGACCTGTCGCGGTGAACGTCTGCGTCGTCGCCGAGTACTACCCGCGCCGGCGCGACCCGGCGAGCGGCGTATGGGCGCACGAGCAGGCCCGGGCGGCGCGCGACGCCGGCGCCGACGTGCGGGTGCTCGCGCTCGAGCGGCCGGTGCCTCCGATGCGAGCGCTGAGGAGCCCGGCGACGCTCGCCGGCTCGCTGCGCGCCATCGCGACGCAGCCGCGGCGCGAGGTGCGCGACGGGATTCCCGTCGAGTACGTCCGCTACGTCGCGCCGCCGCGCGGGCGCTCCTACGACGCCTGGGGCGACTGGGCGCGGCGTCCGCTCGAGCGCGCACTGGCGAACCTCGAACGCGACTGGCCGATCGACGTCGTGCACGCGCACTACGCGGTCCCGGGGGGCGCCGCCGCGCGCGCGTGGGTCGCTGCGCATGACAAGCCGCTCGTGGTGTCGGTCCACGGAAGCGACGTCTATGCGCAGCTACTCGCCACCGAAAAGGGCCGCGCCGAAGTCGCACGCGTCTTCGGGGCCGCCGAGGTCGTGCTGTGCAACAGCCGCGAGACCTCCCGCCGCGCGGCCGAGATCGGCGGAGGGCCCGAACGCATGCGCGTGGTCCACCTGGGCGCGCGCACTCCCTCGGAGATACCGGAGAAGCACTCCCGGCCGACCGTCGCCACGCTCGCCGCCGACCTCGTTCCGCGCAAGCGGCACGAGGACGTCCTGCGCGCGCTCGACGACGAGCGCCTGAGCGAGGTCGAGTGGGTCGTGTTCGGCGCCGGCTCGGAGCGTCCGCGGCTCGAGCGGCTCGCGCGCGAGCTCGGCATCGACGGCCGAATCCGGTGGACGGGCCGCCTCGATCACGAGGCGACGTTGCGCGAGCTCGCGCGCTGCCACGTGATGGCGCTGCCGAGCGTCGACGAGGCGTTCGGGGTCGCGTACGTGGAGGCGCTCGCGTGTGGAGTACCCGTCGTGGCGGTGCGCGGCGAGGGTGGCCCGGAGGAGATCGCCGAGCACGTCGAGGGCGTGTCGCTCGTACCCGCGCGCGACCCGGACGCGCTCGCAGACACGCTCAGCCGGCTGCTGTCGGACCGCGCGGAGCTCGCACGTCTTTCGACTGCGGCGCGGGCGGGCGCGAAGGCGCAGTTCAGTTGGTCGCGGACAGGCGCCGAGACGGTCCGCGCGTACGAAGATGCCCTGCAAATGAAGCCGAAATAGGCTCCCAAACCGCTCCCCGGGACAGCGCTTGCTAAGTTGCCGCGCTGCGGCGTAACCGGTGTTTTCGCGCGCCGCACATCGGGAAGCGCTACCCCTTCGCCCCGCAACTGTTCTTCATTTCGATGATCCGTTTTTCAATGCTCACAAGACTGATCACGCTGGCGCTGACGCTCGTCGTCGCGCTCGCCCTGCCCGCGCTGGCACAAGCGAGCGGCGACGACGTGATCCGCGATTGCGCCCAGGACGGCGACCTCGACCACGACTACTCCGACAAGGAGCTCGAGGACGCCGAGCGCAACATGCCCAGCGACATCGACCAGTACTCGGATTGCCGTGACGTCATCCGCCAGGCGCAGGCCGGCGGCCGCGGCAGCACGGACGGCAGCGGTGGGACCGGCGGCGGCAGCGGTGGCGGCGGCTCCGACGGCGGCGGCTATCGCGGCAGCGTGACCGGCGACGACGTCACCGGCCAGGGCGGCACCGCGAGCGACGAGAAGGAGCTCGGCCTCCGTGAGCAGCAGGCGCAGGACGGGATCGCCCCCGAGACCGCGACGCCCGCGGGCGCGGACGTCGGCAGTGACGACTCGGGACTCCCAACGGCGGCGCTCGTAGCGATCGCCCTGCTCGGACTCGCGGCTGTCGTGGGAGGCGTGTACCTCCTGCGTGACTACCTCCCGCCCGGTCTGACCTCCCGGCTTCCGGGCGGCGCGAGCAGATAGCCGGACGCGCTCGAGTCGCGACGGGCATCGCCCTCGCGGCAGCGCTGGCCGCGGTGGCATTCGCGGCGAAGGGCGGCAGTGAGCTGGAGCGGACCTCGATCACCGAGGTCTGCCTCACGATCGGCGGCGGTATCGCCTGCGCGGTCGGGATTCTGTTCACGACACGCAGCCGGCCGCGCGGCGCGATCACGGTGGCGCTGTTCGTGGCGCTCGCACTCCTGACGGCGCTTTCGATCGACTGGTCCGTCGTCCCCGGCGAGAGCTGGATCGAGACCAATAGGACGCTGACCTACCTCGCCGTCTTCGTCGGCGCCGTCGCCCTCGGCAATCTCGGGCCCGCGGCGGGCGAGCTGGTCCTGAGGGC
>Ga0114129_10005811_pt1 | contig 17469 bp, 17 predicted proteins | sample RhiMetdeltSRZDD1_FD_80071 | JGI IMG/M metagenome (GOLD analysis project Ga0114129, IMG submission 80071) | Populus rhizosphere microbial communities from Tennessee, USA - Rhizosphere MetaG P. deltoides SRZDD1 (version 2) (version 2) | ecosystem: Host-associated > Plants > Roots > Rhizosphere >... | reverse complement strand
TTGACACCCCAGCGCCGCCCCCCGATACTTCGACGACATGTTCAACGGACTGTGGCGTCCCGCGTGGCTCGGCCGGGGCCGGGATCCGCTGCGGGCGGCCTTCGGGCACCTCGAGCGCGAGGTGATGGAAGTCATGTGGCAGGTCGAGGCCGCGAGCGTGCGCGACGTGCAGCAGCGGCTGACGCGGACGTCCGCGTACACCACCGTCATGACCACGCTCGATCGCCTGTTCAAGAAGGGATTCGTCGGCCGCGTCCGGAAGGGACGCGCCTTCGTCTACACGGCCGCGCACTCACGGGAACAGGTCCAGGCCGCGGTGACGGCCGGACTTCTGACCGGGTTCCTTCAGGAGAGCAGCGGCGCGCGGCCCTTGCTCTCAAACCTCGTCGACGTTGTCGCCGAGCGAGACGAGGCGCTCCTCGACGAGCTCGACGCACTGATCAAGGAGAAGCGGCGAAGCGCCGCCCGTGGTGACAGGAAGGTGGGGCGGTGACCGGACTTTCCTGGGAGATCACCGCGCCTCTGCTCGGGCTCGCCTGGTTCGCCGCGATCAACGCCATCGTGTCGGTCGTCTCCCTCATGCTGTCCCGAAGATTCGACGACGGCGTTCACGCCAGCGTGTGGAGGGCGCGGCGGCTCCTGGCGGTGCGGCTCGCGCCGGCAGCGCTGTCGATCACGATCGCGCTGATCCTTTTCCTGCCGGCCCACGTGTGGCTCGAGCCGGTTCGCCCCGACGAGCGGATCGGCGTCGTACCGATGGCAGTGGCTGCGGGCGCGCTGGTCCTTCTGTTGAGATCTGTCTGGCGTACGGCCGCGGCCATTCGCATGGCATACCGGCTTTCCGCTCTGAGAGCGGGCGCCAGGACCCGGCACGCGACGATGACGCTCGCGGAGGTTCCGGGCCTTCGCGGCATCGCGCTCGCGGGCATTTTCCGGCCTCGCATCCTGATCGGGACGGGCGCCCGGGAGATCCTCACGCCGGGCGAGCTCGATCTGGCCATCGCGCACGAGCGCGCGCACCATCGCGCCTGGGACAATCTGTCGCGAACGGTAATGCAGTGCGCGCCCGATTTCTTCGGGTTCTCACGGGAGGCGCGGCGGCTCGAGGCGCTCTGGGAGGCCGAGGCCGAGTGTCTCGCCGATGCCGCGGCGGTCGCCGGCAGCGACGCCCGCGCGACCCGTCTCGCCTCCGCGCTCGTCAAGGTCGCCCGGCTGGCGTCTGACGAAGACACGTGGCTGGCCGGCTGGAGCACCTTTCATCATCCCGCGCTGCTCGAGGCACGCGTCCGGCTGCTCGTGTCGGACACGCCCGTGCGGCCCGCGAGGGTCTATCGTGGAAAGACGGCCGCGGCGTTCGCAGTCACCATCGTCGCGGCCGCCTGGACTGCAGGACTCCCGCAGCAGATCCACCGGCTCACCGAGAGCCTCCTGGCGCTGCTGCCCTGAGCAGAACTACCGGGGACCGAAGCCTTCGCGGTACCCGCGCCGGAAGCCGTCGCGATACCCGGCCTGGTAGTCGGTCCTGGAGCCGAATCGCGACTCGTATCCGGAGTCAGCCGTCTCGAGCTCGCGCTGACCCTCCAGGTCCCACGCGTTCCGCAGCTGTTTGTCCTCCTTGCCGGCCTGCCGTCCTTCGATCAGGCCGCGATCGCGACCCTGAACCCATGCCTGGCTCTGCGTGCCGGTCGTGCCGGTCGTCTCGCCCGAGAACTCGGCGCGTGTGAGCACGCCGTCGCGATTGGCGTCGCGGCCGTTGAAGCTGGCCGCCGACCAGTGCCACTCGTCGCGGGTGATGCGGTTGTCCCGGTTGATGTCGACGCTGCTGAAGAGATCCGGAGGCGGCTCGTTGGTGCCACGCATCTCGGCCTTCGAGAGGAAGCCGTCGCGGTTGTCGTCGAGCGTATCGAACCGCTCGGCCGTACCATGCCATTCCGCGCGCGAGATGCGGCCGTCCTGGTTGTTGTCGAGATAGTCGAACCGGTCCTCGCGATCGTCGTCCATCGCGTCCTCGCCGAGGAACTCGGCGCGTGACAGCACGCCGTCACGATTGTGATCGGCGCGCCGGAACGTCTCGACGTCGAAGTGCCACTCGTCGCGGCTGATACGGTTGTCGCGGTTGTGATCGAGCGCCGCGAAGCCGCGGGCGGTCCAGTCGTTGAACCCGTACTCGCGCTCGGAGGAATCGAAGGTGTCTTCGTCGCGAACCTCAGGACGACGGGCGCCCTGGCGGACTTCCTCGCCCGAGAGGATGCCGTCATGGTTCCAGTCGTGGACCTCGAACGATCGATCGCTGCCGTTCCACTCCTTGCGAGTGATCACACCGTCGCCGTTCCTGTCCATCGCCGCGAACCGCATCGTGCGCTGATTCTGCGCGAGCGCGGTGCCGGAGACGGCGGCGCCAAGGATGAGTGCCAACGCGGCGCGCCGAGCCACAGTTGTGCTCGAAAAGTCCATATTGCCCTCCAGATGAGGGAGAGTGCCATATGCGTACCAGCGAAACACCCCAGCCGGGTGTGGCTCAGTCAGGGGCCAGCTGCGCCAGAGCTGCGGCAGCCACGGCCGCGCTGGACCAGGCCCACTGAAAGTTGAAACCGCCCAGGCGGCCGTCGACGTCGAGGATCTCACCCACGAGGTACAGGCCCGGACACCGGCGTGACTCCATAGTTGAGGGATGGATCTCGCGCAGATCGACGCCGCCCGCTGTGGCCTCGGCGAAGTTGTAGCCGCGAGAGCCGGCGATCGCCAGCGGCCACTCGGTGAGCGCGCGGATCAGCCGCCGGCGATCGTCGCGGCGCAGCTCGGCGAGCGTGGTGGCGGGCGCAATCGCGATCCTTTCGAGGATGGCGTTCGCAAAGGACGCGGGCAGCTGCTCGCCGAGCGCCGCGGCGAGAGAGCTCTGCGGACGATCCCGCGATCGGTCCAGCCAGAAGCGCTCCGAGTCCTCGTAGCCGAGACCACCGACGAAGTTCGCGGTAACGGTGGCGGGGCGCGCTTCGAGGACGGCCCGCAGGAAATGGCGCGAGACGTCCAGCGCCACGGGACCGCTGATGCCGAAGTGCGTCCACAGCAGCGATCCGCGAAGGCGCCTGACGGCGCGGCCGTCGACCCACAGGGTCAGCACCGTCTCGAGTGAGACGCCGGAGAGCTCCACGTGCATCGGGGCGCCTGCCCTGAGCGCAGTCGAAGGGCCATCTTCTGGGATCAGCAGCGGCGAGAGCGCGGGTGTGGTCGGCACGATCGTGTGGCCGAGCGCGCGCGCGATCCCGAAGCCCGCGCCGTCGCTGCCGCTCTTCGGCAGCGATTGGCCGCCGGTGGCGAGGACGACGTGGCGGGCGGCGATGGGCCGCGCCGGCGAGGTTGCGAGGAAGCCGTTCCCGGTCCGGGCGACGTCCGAGACGCGGTGCGACCAGCGCTGCTCCACGCCGTGGCGCGCCGCCAGCGCGAGCAGCGCATCGAGCACATCGCGGGCGCGGTTGGAGTCGGGAAACAGTTTGCCGTCGTGCTCTTCATGAAGAGAGACGCCGGCCGACTCGAAGAAGCGCACGGTGTCCTCGACCGGGAGACCGCGCAGGATCCGTCGGGTGATGGAGGAGGGGCCGCCCCAGTAGTCGCGTTCGGACACGATCCGGTTCGTGACATTGCACCGGCCGCCGCCGCTGACGAGGATCTTCGCGCCCGGCCGCCGCGCCCCGTCGACCAGCCACACACGGAGTGCGGGGTTCCGGATGCGCGTGAAGATTGCCGTGGCCAGACCGGCCGCGCCGGCGCCCACGATCAGCACGTCACAGTCCGAATCGATCACGCGCCTCACGATAGCGCGGTTGCGTGATAATCAATCGAATGGGCGATGTGAAGAATCCCGGGTTGGCCGCGGTGCTGAGCGCGCTCATACCCGGGATTGGCCAGTTCTACAACGGCGACTTCCTGCGCGGGATCTTCTGGCTGATCGTCACGCCGGGGCTGTGGATCGGCAGCGGTGGAATGCTCGGCTGGATCTGCCACGTGATTGCGGCCATTACGGCCTACAACCGGGCCAAGAGGAAGAACCGGCACGTGCTGGCCGTGTAATTCCTTCTTGAATCCAGCCCGGCAGTAAGCGATAATAAGCATTCCCCAGCCCAACTGAATCTCCATGTCCCAGCAATTCGTCTGGACATGCCCTTCGTGTGCGCGGGCGGTCCCCAAACGGCTCGGCGTCTGCCGGTGCGGATTCACGCGAGCGGCGGCCCCGGTCGAACCGGCAGCACCGCACTCGCCCGCCGACGCGCCCGCCGCGCCGGAGTCCGCCGAGCCCGTTCCATCGACATCGAAGATGTCCAGCACGCAGGCCGTGCTGCTCGCGCTGGGGGTAGCGCTGTTGATGGCGGCGGGTTGGCTGTTCTTCGGCCGGACGGCCGCTCCCGCGAGCAACGACCAGGAGTCCGCGCCGCCGTCCTCGTCTCGCTCCGCGGCCGCGCCCCGGCCGACGCCCGTATCCACGCGCGCCGCGCTGGCGCCGGAGCCCTTGCCGGAAGCCATCCCCGCGCTGCCCGCGCCGGAGAGTGACGACGCGCCGCTGTCGATCGAGGAGATCGTGTCGCGCTCGCTTCCGGCCGTGGTCACGATCGAAACGCGCGGCGGCAGCGGCAGCGGATTCTTCGTCACGCGCGACACCGTGCTCACCAACCACCACGTCCTGCAGGGCGCCCGCGCGGTCACGCTCCGCACGAACACCGGCGCATCGACCGCCGCGTCGGTCGTGACCTCGTCTCCCGAGCTCGATCTCGCCGTCCTGAGGGCGGACATCGTGAACCACGATCAGGCGGCGCTGCCGCTCGGCGAGCCGTCGGACGTCCGCATCGGCGCGGAGGTGCTCGCCATCGGCTCGCCGCTCGGTCTGCGCAACACCGTCACGCGCGGCATCGTCAGCTCCGTTCGCGAGGTGAGGGGCGTACAGATGGTGCAGACCGACGCCGCCATCAATCCCGGGAACAGCGGCGGCCCGCTCATCGATCGCACCGGCCGCGTGATCGGCGTGAACACGCTGAAGGTGACCGACGAGGCCACCGAGTCGATCGGCTTCGCGGTGTCGGTGCAGCACACGCGCACGCTCCTCGGGAGCGGATTCACGGCGCCGTCGGTGACGCAGCGCAATCGCGACCTCGCGCTGAGGAAGTACGACAATCTGATCCTCCGCCTGGCCAAGCTGGCCGACGGCGTCGAACAAAACTGGCGGACGTTCAAGCCGCAGTGCTATCACGGCAGCGGCGAGGTCGCCGCGGATCGCGAATGGCTCGCGCTCTCGGACGGGCCGCCGCCGATTCTCAAGTCCCTGCCCCGGTGCAAGACCTGGATGCCGTACTTCAGCGAGTGGTCGCAGCGCATGCAGACGGCGCTGAGCCTCTACGAACGCAACGCGCTCGAGGCCGGCGTGAACGCCGCGCGGCTGCGCGAAGTGCGCGAGAAGTACGGCATGACCCTCCCTCAATCCAACTGACGAACGGCGCAGCTCGCCGAGCTCAACCCTTGTCCTCCTGAGCGGCGCCGCCGCGCCACAGCGTTCATCGTGCGCGCCGATCCGGCACCGCGATAAGATGTGCAGTCCGAGGAGGCACTGATGACACGAGCAGGGGCGGTTCTCGTCGCGTTGACGGTCGGCATGGGACAGGCGGCATTCGCGCAGCCGCCGGCGGCGCCGGCGCCGCAGGGCCGAGGCGCGTCGCCTGCGGCATCGGTGGTCTCCCCCGAGATCGCCGCGGACAGGCGGGTCACGTTCCGGATCTACGCGCCGAACGCCCAGGCGATCCGCCTGGCGGCGGGCGACATCCCCGGCGTTGGCCAGACCACGCAGCTCACCAAGGGCGAGGACGGCATCTGGCAGGTCACGATCGGCCCGATCGACCCGGGCGCCTATCGCTACAACTTCAACGTCGACGGCGTCTCCACGATCGATCCGCGCAACCACCTCACGAGCGAGTCCAACACGAACGTCTGGAGCCTGATGTACGTGGCGGGCTCGGACTTCATGGACACGCGCAACGTCCCGCGCGGCGCCGTATCCGAGGTGACGTACTACTCGACCGCGCTCCAGACCTTCCGGCGGATGCACGTCTACACGCCGCCCGGGTACGAGAACAAGAGCGACAAGTATCCGGTTTTCTATCTCCTCCACGGTGCGGGCGACAGCGACGATGCGTGGTCGACGGTGGGGAGGGCGGGCTTCATCGTCGACAACCTGATCGCGGACCGGAAGGCCAAGCCGATGATCGTGGTCATGCCGGCCGGCCACACGCGGCGCGGGCCCGGCGGCGGGGGCGGCCGCGCCGGCACCGAGGAGTTCGTGAACGACTTCGTGACCGACGTCCAGCCGTACGTCGAGAAGCACTACCGCGTGCTCACGGATCGCGCCAACACGGCGATCGCGGGTCTGTCGATGGGCGGCAATCACACGCTGCAGATCGCGTTTCCGCATCTCGACAGGTTCAGCTACATCGGCGTCTACAGCTCGGGCCTGCTCGGCAGCTTCCCCGGCATGACGGGACGGGGCGGACGCGGGGCGGCGCCGGCCGCCGCACCGGCTGCGGCCGCTCCGGCTGCCACCCCACCCGCGGGTCCGGCGCCCGCGCCGGCGATGACCGCCACCGATTGGGAGACCGCCAACGCGAAGATGCTCGACAACGCGTCGCTCAAGAAAGGTGTCAAGCTGCTCTGGTTCGCGACCGGCAAAGAAGACGGGCTGATCACGACCACGCAGGCCACGGTGGACCTGTTGAAGAAGCACGGATTCACGCCGGTCTTCAAGGAGTCACCGGGAGGGCATACCTGGATCAACTGGCGGAACTATCTCAACGAGTTCGTGCCGCAGCTGTTCCAGTAGGCCGGTGCGTTGCCCCTGGGCATCCTTCCGCCGTATGGCATCGAACCGCCCGGATACCGCCTGCCTGACGAGACGCGGCTAGGTGCGGTCCGCCTCCAGGTCAGGAACCTTGCGCGGTCGGTCGATTACTACGAGCGCGTGCTCGGCCTCCGGCGTCTGCCGATGCCGGAAGGCGAGGCGGCGCTCGGGCCGGAAGGCGACGATCGGCCGCTGGTCTGGCTGAAGGAGCACGAGGACGCCCGGCCGGTGCCTCCAGGCGGGCGTCTCGGCCTCTACCACTTCGCGATCCTCGTCCCCGATCGCGCGGCGCTCGGCCGCTTCGTGCGGCACCTCGGCGAGCTCGGCGAGTATGCGGGCAGCGCCGATCATGCGGTGAGCGAGGCGCTGTATCTGAACGATCCCGACGGCCTGGGGATCGAGGTCTATGCCGATCGCCCGCGCTCGTCCTGGCGCCATCAGAGTCGGCAGCTCTACATGACCACCGAGCCGCTCGACATCCGGGGTGTGATCGCGGCCGGCGGAAATCGCGGCTGGACAGGCATGCCGAGCGGCACGGTGATGGGTCACGTGCACCTCCACGTCGGCGATCTCGATCGCGCCGCCGCGTTCTATCACCAGAGCCTCGGTCTCGATAAGGTGGTGTGGAGTTACCCCGGCGCGCTGTTCCTCTCTGCCGGCGGCTATCACCATCATCTCGGGACCAACACCTGGTCGTCCGGGCCTCCGGCCGGCGATAGCGACGCGCGGCTGCTGTCCTGGACGATCGTGTTGCCGGCGGCTGGAGACGTGGCGGCCGCGGCGCGCAGCCTCGAGGCTGCCGGGTATGCGGTGGAGCGCGAGGGGGATCGCGCGACGGTCGCCGATCCGTGGGGGACCCGGGTGCGGATCTCTACTGAATAATGTCAAGGGACAAGGGACAAGGGACAACTCGCTGACAATCCTGCCCGCGCGCTGACGACAACCGTAATCGACCGGCCGCGTCTCGTCGCGCTGCAGGCCTCAATCACGGCCGATCGCTGCCGGAATGGTCCTTGCCTCGGCCGTGGCATGCGGATCCGGAGACGGCGCGAACGGCTGCTCTGGTGCTTCATCTTTCTCCTCACCATCTTCGGCGCCCGCCTGGGCGCGCAAGGCCAGGAGCTGCCGGCGCCTGAAGCCTGGACGGCGCTGAACCAGGGCGACGCCGCGCGCGCCGCGGGGCTGTTCAGGGAAGCCCTCGAGCGGAGCCCCCGCAATCCGATTCTTCACTTTGGCGCCGGCTGGGCGGCCTACGCCCTCGGCCGCAACGATTCGGCGATCGCCTCGCTCAAGAAAGCGCTGGAGCTCGACGCGTCGTTCCTGCAGGCGGCCACGATGCTCGGCACCGTCGCCTACGCGAACAGCGATCTCGACCTGGCGATCCGGTCGATGGAGAAGGCGGCGGCGCTCGCCCCGCGCGATCCGCGGATCCGGCAGCAGCTCGATCAATGGAAGAAGGAGTCGGCGCTGCACGCGCGGTTCGACGAGCGTCCGGGCGTCCGGTTCCGGGTGCTGTTCGAGGGAGCGGAGCAGCAGGCGCTCGGCGCCCGCGTCCAGCAGGTGCTCGAGTCCTCCTACTGGACCATCGGCAAGACGCTCAACAGCTATCCGGCCGAGACCCTGATGGTGGTGCTCTACACCAACAAGCAGTTCCAGGACGTGACGCGGGCGCCGGCGTGGGCCGGCGGCGAGTTCGATGGCCGGATCCGGCTGGCGGTCGGGGGCGCGATGCGCACGCCGGCGGCCCTCGATCGCGTCGTGAGGCACGAGCTCGTGCACGCGGTCATCCAGCACGTCGCCCCTCGCAACGTGCCGACCTGGGTCAACGAGGGACTCGCGAGCGTGCTCGAGTCGGCCGACAAGACCTGGGTGCGGCAGGTGCTCGCCCGCACCACCGAGGTGTTTCCGCTCGAAGACCTGACCGAAGGCTTCGGACATCTCGAAGGCCGCGAGGCGGTCGTCGCTTACGCCGAGAGCGCCGTCGCCGCGCAGCTCCTGACCGAGCGCCTCGGCCCCAACCTCGGCGTCTTCCTGCAGATGGTCGGCGGCGGCCACACGGTCGATCAGGCCCTGAGCACGCTCAACGTCCGTCCCGAATCGTTCTACGCCGAGTGGCGCAAGCGGGTCGGGGCGGAGTAAGGTCGCGAGCCCGCGGCGCTATTCCCTCCTTCGATAGATCCTGATCGTCGGTCCGGGGCGCTCGACGTCGCCGAAACCGGAGAAGGGCAGGAAGAACGCGTCCTGCCGGTCGTAGGCGTCGGCGGTCGACTGAGACCCCGCCCCCTGCACCATGAACGCAAGGTCGTAGCGGCTCGCCACGAGCCCGCGCACCCCCTCGTCCGCGCCGGCGTAATGGCTCAGCGGCGAGTCGCCAATCACGATCCAGTCCGGCGTCAGGCCCGCGGGGTGCCCGAACGACTGGGTGACGGGGTTGAAGAACCACTCGTGATATCGCTCCTCGCGCAGATCGAGCCTGGTGTAATCGCTGCCGGCATCGTAGACCGAGTGATCGGGCCTGAGCTGCGAAGCGAGCCAGCGGCCGGCGATGACCCGCGTGTCAGTACGAGCCAGCAGCGCGTCGAGGCGCAGACTGGTCCATGCCGAGGGTGCGGCAACGACCCCGGCGAGCAGCGTTGCGATCGCCAGCTCCGAAACGCGTCGTGCCGAACGGGCGTCGTGCGATAGCCGCGCCGAGACTTCGCGCACGGCCAGCGCGGCGAAGACGCAGACGACCGGCACCAGCGGCATGACGTAGCGGAAAAACGCCGTGTAGCCACTGCCGATGACCGCGTAGTACGCGGCCGCGAAGGCGCCGATGATGAAGGTGTGCTGCGGGTACCGGCGCGCGCCGGCGACCAGCCCAACTGCCGCCGCGGCAAGCAGTAGAGGACCGCAGCCGTACGGCAGCGATCGAACCGCATGGGCCGCCCAGCCGCGTCCCACGGGAACCGCATGGCCGCCGGACAGGTGGGCAAGGTCGTAGCCGAAGTCGGCGGCGAATGCCGGCGCGTCGAAGATCGCGAACGGCGTGCCCGCGACGAAGCCCGCGATCAACCCGGCCACGAAGACGAGGAACGGCATCGCCGTTGGCCAGCGCGGCCGGAGCCGGGTCGACGCCAGCACTAACACCTGCGCGGCCGCCATCGCCGCGACAATCGCCGCCGCGTTGTACTTCGTCGAGATCGCCAGCCCTCCGATGAGTCCCGCGGCCGCAAAGCGTCGCAGCGATCGCCACCCGAGCGAACGGGCGGAGTCCTGAGACGGTGTACCGCCCGGGCCTTCAGGCCCCGGCGAACGCGCGCGATCGTACGCCGCGACCAGCGCCGCCAGGCTCGTCGTCAGCAACAACGTCATCAGCACGTCGGTCATCGCAAAGTGCGAGTCACGCACGTGAAGCGGCGCGACCGCCAGGAAGGCGGCCGCGATCAGCGCCGCGGTCTCGCCGGCGACGCGGCGCGTGAGGCGGAACAACGGGATGACGGTCAGACTCCCTGCGACCGCGACCACGGTGCGGGCGGTGATCAGCGCCACGTCGCGAGGCAGGACGTCCTGCATCCCCATGAGATCGCGGATCGCCGAGACGGCGCCGAGCGCGAACGCAAACAGGTAGAACGTCAGCGACGGCCAGTGGAAGAAGTGCGGATTCGGATCCCCGGCGAGCACGCCAACCGCGCCGCTGATGGCCTGCGCCTCGTCCGGGCGCGCGTAGGGATATGGCAGGCCGAACCAGACCGGAAACACCCGCAGCGCCGCGGCGACCAGCACGATCGCCCACAGCGGGCGGCTCGGGAACATGCGGGGATTGTAACGTTCGCGGTCCGCGGACCGCGGACCGCGGACATGAGTATCATCCCCTGATGCGAATCGGGATTCTGACGAACGAGTATCCACCCAACGTCTACGGCGGGGCCGGGGTGCACGTCGAATACCTGACGCGGGAGCTTGCGGCGCTCGACGAGGGGCGGCACCTGGTGCGGGTCCTGTCGTTCGGGCAGCAGGCGGAGCGGTCGCCGTCGCTGGTGGTCGACGGCGTGCAGCCGCCGGTGAAGATCGCGGCGCAGGATCCGCGGCACGGCAAGCTCTTCGACACGCTCACCCAGAACCTGGTGATGAGCGGCATGGCCACCGGCCTGGACATCGTTCACTGCCACACCTGGTATTCGCACTTCGCCGGATGCCTGGTGAAGTACCTGCAGGACATTCCGCTGGTGCTGACCACACATTCGCTCGAGCCGCACCGGCCGTGGAAGGTGGAGCAGCTCGGGACCGCGTATCACGCCTCGAGCTGGATCGAGCGAACCGCCTATCAGAACGCCGACGGCGTCGTCGCGGTGTCGGTGGCGATGAAGAACGACGTGCAGTCGATCTACCACGTCGACCCGGCGCGCGTGCGCGTGATCCACAACGGCATCGACCTGCAGCAGTACCGCCCGCGCCCGGACCCGTCCGTGCTGGCGCAGTACGGCATCAAGGGCGATGCGCCGTTCGTGCTCTTCGTCGGGCGGATCACGCGACAGAAGGGCATCATTCACCTCGTCAACGCGATCCGGCACATACGGCCGGGGGTGCAGATCGTGCTCTGCGCCGGGGCGCCTGATACACCCGAGATCGCCGTCGAGATGACGCAGGCGGTCGAGCGGGCCCGCGCCCGGAGCCAGCACGACATCGTCTGGATCCAGGAGATGCTGCCGAAGGACAAGGTGATCGCGCTCTACACGCACGCGGCGATCTTCGTGTGCCCGTCAGTGTACGAGCCGTTCGGCATCATCAACCTCGAGGCGATGGCGTGCGAGACGCCGGTCGTGGCGTCCTCGGTGGGCGGCATCCCGGAGGTCGTGGAGCACGGCGAGACCGGCCTGCTGGTGGCGCCGGAGGCGATCAGCGCGACGGACGTCGAGCCGAGGAACCCCGAGCAGTTCTCCCGCGATCTCGCGACGGCGGTCAACGTGCTGCTCGACGACCCCCCGCTGCGGGCGTCGATGGCGGAGAAGGCGCGGATGCGAGTGGAGCGGAAGTTCTCCTGGACCAGCATCGCGCGGCAGACGCTCGAGTTCTATCAGGAGCTTCTCCGGGGCAGGCTAAAGTAGGGCGCATGGTTGCGATAGTCACGGGAGCAGGGACCGGCGTCGGCCGCGCGGTGACGCTGGCGCTGATGAAGGAAGGCTATTCCGTGGTCCTCGCCGGCCGGCGTGCCGAGCCGCTGGAACGCGTGGCGCGGGAAGCCGACTCCGGCGGCTCGCGGAGTCTCGCGGTGCCCACCGATGTCGGCGACGAGCGGGCGGTGATCGACCTCTTCGCCCGCGCCGTCGAGAAGTTCGGCCGGGTCGACGTGCTCTTCAACAACGCCGGCCTTCCCGCGCCAGGCGTGTCGCTCGAGGACATCACCCTCGATCAGTGGCGCGCCGTCGTCGACGTCAACCTCACGGGCATGTTCCTGTGCACGCGCGAGGCGTTCCGGGTGATGAAGGCGCAGTCGCCACGCGGAGGCCGAATCATCAACAACGGCTCGATCTCCGCGCACGCCCCGCGCCCGAATTCGGCGCCCTACACGGCCACGAAACATGCCGTGACCGGCCTGACCAAGTCGACGTCGCTCGACGGACGCCCCTACGACATCGCGTGCGGCCAGATCGACATCGGCAACGCCGAGACCGACATGACCGCCCGGATGACCGCGGGCGTCCGCCAGCCGAACGGCACCTTGATGCCCGAGCCGCGGATGAACGTCGATGACGTGGCGAGAGCCGTGGTCTATATGGCGAGCCTGCCGCTGGAATCGAACGTCCTGTTCATGACCGTGATGGCCAACAAGATGCCGTTCGTGGGAAGAGGTTAGAAGACGGGGTTGTCCCTTGTCCCTTGTCCCTTTGTCTAGTCCCGTCCGTGAGGCCCCCACCAGCCGTCATTCTTGAGCTGTTCCTGAATCTCGAGGAACCGCGCGTGGGCCTCGTCCGAGGTCGTGAACGTCTCCAGACGTTCGTCACCGTTCGGCTCGGTCATGATGACCTTGTAGCCGGTCTTCTGATCGCCGCTGATTTCGCACCGGACGAATTCGGGGCCGCGCTGGAAGAAATAGAACACGAGACGAAGCCGTACGAGGCGGACGAGGCATCGGCCCCGCCCGCCTGTGGGATTCAGACGTTCTTCGGTACGACGTAAGGGGCGCGGTAGTCGCGGGTGAGCATCTTGTTGGCCTCGTCGTCGCCGATGCACTTGAGGGTCTTCGCGTCCCAGTGAACCGTGCGGCCGAGGCGATAGCTGATGTTCGCCAGGTGGACGAGGTTGCACGACAGCGCGCCTTCTTCGATCTCGGCGTTGAGATCCTGCCGTCTCCGGCTGCGGACCGCGTCGATGAAGTTCTCCCAGTGCGTGTCGGGTGCCGTGGCGGTCGGTCCCGGCTGCTGATCGCGGCCGAGGAACGTGTAGTACTTGTTGTAGTTGTCCATGACCAGGTAGCCCTTGGAACCGTAGAACTGGTTCCCGATGGTGTTACCCGGCTTGGGCTCCTGGATGCCCGCTTCGTGCGGGGAGATCCAGTGGCGGACTTCGAAGGTCATCATCTTCTTCTTGCCGTCGACGTCGAACTCGTAGCTCGCCGCGATCGTGTTCGGCGTCTCCTGGTCGTCGTCGAACATGAACTTGCCGCCGATCGCGGTGACCTTGGTCGGGTGCGTGACGCCCAGGCCCCAGCGGCACTTGTCGATCTCGTGAATGCCCTGGTTGCCGATGTCGCCGTTCCCGGTGTCCCAGAACCAGTGCCAGTTGTAGTGGAAGCGATTCTTCGTGAACGGGCGCTTCGGCGCCGGCCCGGTCCAGAGGTCGTAGTCGACTCCAGGCGGCACCGGCTCGACCGGCGTCTTGCCGATGGTGTCGCGCCACTTGTAGCAGAGGCCGCGCGTCATGTAGACCTCGCCGAGCTCCCCCTCGCGCATCTTCTGGACGGCTTCCCGCAGGGCGGGTGACGAGCGGCTCTGGCTGCCCTGCTGCACGATCCGGTCGTACTTGCGGGCGGCGGCGACGATCTGCTGCGATTCGAAGACGTTGTGCGAGCAGGGCTTCTCGACGTAGACGTCCTTGCCCGCCTGGCAGGCCAGGACGGTCATCAGCGTGTGCCAGTGGTTCGGCGTCGCGATCGAGACCGCGTCGATGCTCTTGTCGTCGAGCATCTTCCGGAAATCGACGTACGTCGTCGGCTTTTTCGTTCCCCGGCCTTCGAGCAGCTTGAATTTCTCGCCGATGTGCGACTCGTCGATGTCGGAGATCGCCACGATCTCGACGTTCTTCATGCGCGACCACGCGTTGACGTGGCTGCCGCCGCGGCCGCCCAGGCCGATTACGCCCACCCGGACGGTTTCGTTCGGGCTCTGGGCCAGGCCCTTGACCGCGGAGCCGGCCGCCATCACCGCCGTACTCATCAGAAAATGTCGTCGGTTCATCGGTGCACCTGTGAATTGCTGTTACGGGCCGTCGCGGTGACGGCGAATCGAGGAGCCCCCGGACCGCGGGGGGCGTCAGCGGCCGAATTGTGCCATAGGTCGAGGCGTTTGGGGCGCCGGAGGCTCATGGCGGCGGATGGCCGCAGGTGGCCTCGACCGCGTCGATGATCGAAGGAAAATCCGCGGGCTTCGGGATGCATCGCAGGCCGAGCTTGCGGGTCACCTGCTCGGGATCGAAGAACGCGGTGACACAGACGACCGGGATGTGCCTGAGGCTGACGTCCTGCAGCTGGCGCTCCCTGAATTCCCAGCCGTCCATCCGGGGCATCTGGAGATCCAGCAGCACCAGGCAGGGCTTGCGCTGGCGCATCTTCGCCAGGGCTTCCTCGCCATCGCGCGCGGTCATCGTGTCGTACCCGGTAGAAGAAACCAGCAACTCCATGAACTCGCGGACGTCATCGTCGTCTTCCACGATGAGTACGCAGGGCTGCTTCGCCGTCACCGTGCCATCCTCCAGCCATCGATTGTCCGCAAGAGGTTTCGAAGGTGTCAAGGAAACATCGTCCGGGCCCGCTCGGCCTTGCAGTAGACTGCCGGCTGTCGAAAGAGAGCCCATGCGAACGATCCTGAGCTGCCTCCTTGTGATTCCCGCGCTCCTCGCCTCGGCCGGGCCAGCAGACGCCCGCCAGACGGCGCCGATGCGGCTGGCCATCGCCGGGCTTGTGCACGGCCACGTCGGGTCCTTCCTCTGGGCCGCCCAATCCCGCAAGGACGTACAGATCGTGGGTATCTTCGAGGCGAATCCCGAGCTGCTCAAGAGCTACGCAAAGCAGCACGGCTTCGCGGAAGATCTGCTGTTCACCGATCTGGCGGCGATGCTGACGAAGACGCAGCCGGAAGCGGTGGCATCGTTCACCAACACCCTGGATCACCCGAAGGTGGTCGAAGCGGCCGCGGCTCGACGCATCCACGTGATGATGGAGAAGCCGCTGGCGGTGAGCAACGCCGACGCGCTGCGCATCAAGCGCGCGGCGGAGAAGGCCGGCATCCAGGTGTTCGTCAACTACGAGACGACGTGGTATCGCAGCCACGCGGCGATGTGGCCGATGATCAAGGAGCGGAAGGAATTCGGCGACATCCGGAAGATGGTGGCGATGGATGGCCACAACGGTCCGACGGCGATCAAGGTCCAGCCGGAATTCCTCGATTGGCTGCGGGATCCGGTCCGGAACGGCGCCGGCGCGTTGTACGACTTCGGCTGCTACGGCGCCAATCTCATGACCTGGATGATGGACAACCAGCGGCCGATTGCGGTCACCGCGATCACGCAGCAGTTCCAGCCCGAGAGCTATCCGAAGGTCGATGACGAAGCGACGATCGTGGTCGAGTATCCCAGGGCGCAGGGCATCATCCAGGCGTCATGGAACTGGCCGATCGGCCGGAAGGACTTCGAGGTCTACGGCGAGCGCGGCTGGGCGATCGCCACGGCCGGCAACAGCCTGCGCGTCGCGCAGCCCGGAAAGTCGGATCACCCGGTCACGCTCGATCTCCTGCCCCCCGATCAGACGACGTCAATCTCGCATCTGATCGCCGTCGCCCGGGGGACGGTGAAGCCGAACGCGCTGTCGTCGCTCGAAAACAACATGATCGTGACCGAGATTCTCGAGGCCGCGCGGGAGTCGGCGCGGACCCGCAAGCGGGTCATGCTCGGCAAGTGAGCAGGTGATGTTTTCAGGAGGCCGTTCGATGAGAAGCCGGATGCTGACGCTCGCCGGCGCCGCGCTCGCGTGCGCGGCGCTCGCGCCGACTGGGTATGATGGCGCGGTGAACGCGCAGACACCGGCCAAAGCCGGGCGCCCGAGCCTCACCGTCCGGCCGGTCGCGGATTTCGAGGTCAACGGCGCGGGCGACAACGCCGCATGGAGCGGCACGGAGTGGACCCCGCTGCGGCGGCGCCAGCCCGACGCGCATCCCTACGAGACGCGCTTCAAGGCGGTCTATTCGAAGACCGGGATCTACTTCCTCATCGACGGCACCGACCGCAAGCTCACGGCCACGATCAACGAAGACTTCATGGATCTCTGGAACGAGGATGTCTTCGAGGTGTTCCTGTGGACCGACGAGCGCTATCCGGTCTACTTCGAGTACGAGATCTCGCCGCTGAACAAGGAGCTGCCGATCATCATCCCGAACTTCAACGGCCAGTTCCTGGGCTGGCGGCCGTGGCATTACGAGAAAGACCGCCAGATTCGCAAGGCCACGACCGTGACCGCCGGATCGAAGACGCCGGGCGCCGCCATCCAGGGCTGGCGCGCCGAGTTCCTGATCCCGTACGTGCTGCTCCGGCCGCTCCAGAACGTCCCTCCCAAGCCGGGCAGCAGCTGGCGTCTGAACGTCTACCGCATGGATCACGACGATGGGAAGAGGACCCAGTGGGACTGGGCGCCGGTCGGCAATTCCTTCCACGAGTTCGAGAAGTTCGGCGATCTCCACTTCGCGGAGAAATAAGATTACTCATTGCCAACATTGCCAGAATTGCCACCATTGCCAACACTGACTAACGGCACGGTGAGCGCTGGTCAGGGCTGGTTTCACTGTTGGCAATGGTGGCAGTTTTGGCAATGTGCGTGGCGAGTTTCACCCTAGCTTCTTGAGGAGCGCTGCGGTCTTCCGGAACCACGGGCGTTCGCGCCGGCGCATGTAGGCCGGCATGGTCGGCTTCTTCGCGAGCACCCGCTGCGCCCACTCCTTCGCCTCGGTCGTGCGGCCGCTCGACGCCAGCAGCGCCGCGTAGTTGTATTGGGTTTCCGACAGCGTGGACGTCTCCGTCACCGCCGCGAACTGGATGAGCGCCTCCTCGGTCCGGCCGACGACCCCGAGCTCGTGTGCCAGGAGGCCGGCGGCGCGCTGATAGTCGTACTTCGGATCCAGCCGGATGACCTGCTCGAGATCCGCGACCGCGGCGGCGTGATCGCCCAGCGCGATTTCCGCCAGCGCCCGCCGGTAGAAGGGATCCGGCGCATCGGTGCGCGGCGAGATGACACGGTCGAAACACGCCCGCGCATTCGCGAACTTCCCGTCGTCCAGATACAGATCGCCGAGCTCCTCGTAGTTGCCGATCGACGGGTTGTCGACGACCGCCGCCTCGAGATAGCGGAT
>Ga0114129_10005810_pt1 | contig 17470 bp, 15 predicted proteins | sample RhiMetdeltSRZDD1_FD_80071 | JGI IMG/M metagenome (GOLD analysis project Ga0114129, IMG submission 80071) | Populus rhizosphere microbial communities from Tennessee, USA - Rhizosphere MetaG P. deltoides SRZDD1 (version 2) (version 2) | ecosystem: Host-associated > Plants > Roots > Rhizosphere >... | reverse complement strand
GCGGGAGAGCCGGCCGGCTGATCGCGGCGCGAGGGCCGGCGGGGCCTTGACGGATGCGCCGGCCGCATGCAGGGTACGGGCGCCGGATCGAGACGCGATCCGTCCAGGAGCCCGCCATGCGCCGAATGCTCGTCATCGCTGCGCTGTGCGTCCTCGCCGCCAGCGCGGCGCCGCGGCCGCTGTTCGCCCAGGCCAAGCCCGACGGAGAGATGCGCTGGGCGCTCTACATCACCGTCTCCGCGCAGTGGTTCGATCCCGGCGAGACGGTCGGACAGCTCACGCCGTTCTGGATTCTCTACGCGCTGCACGACGCGCTGGTGAAGCCGCTCCCCGGCAATCTCCGGTCGCCGAGCCTGGCCGAGTCGTGGACGGCGAGCGCCGACCAGCGGGTGTTCGAGTTCAAGCTGCGCGAGGGGCTGAAGTTCCACAACGGCGATCCGTTCACCGCCGAGGACGTGAAGTTCAGCTTCCAGCGGGCCAAGGGCAAGCTGCTGCACGAGAAGGTGCGCGACGTGACCGTGGTCAGCCCCTTCCGGGTTCGCTTCACGCTCCACGAGCCGTGGCCGGACTTCATGAACTACTACGCCGGTATCGTCACCGGCGCCGGCTGGGTGGTGCCGAAGAAGTATCTCGAGCAGGTCGGCGACGAGGGCTTCAAGCGGAATCCGATCGGTCTGGGGCCGTACAAGTTCGTGAGCCACACGCCCGGCGTCGAGCTGGTGATGGAGGCGTTCGAGGGCTACTGGCGCAAAGTGCCGAGTGTGAAGCGGCTCGTCTTCAAGATGGTGCCGGAGGCGATCACGCGGGTGGCCATGCTGAAGCGCGGGGAGGTCGACGTGGCCTACCTCCTCGAGGGACCGCAGGCGGAAGAGATCAAGCGTGACCCCACTCTGAAGCTCGCCTTCTCCGGCGGCATCGCCACCTTCTTCCTCGATTTCTTCGACCAGTGGGATCCCAAGTCGCCGTGGGCCGACCGGCGCGTCCGCCTCGCCGCCAGTCTCGCCATCGACCGCCGTGCCCTTTCGGACGCCGAGACGCTCGGCGCCTCGCGACCGGCCGGCAACTTCATCCCGCGTGGCTTCGAGTTCGCGCTGCCCGTGGACCCGCACCCATACGATCCGGCGCGGGCCAAGCAGCTGCTGGCGGAGGCCGGGTACCCGAACGGCTTCGATGCGGGCGAGTTCTATCAGCTGCCGCCCTATTTCTCGCTGGGAGAAGCGATCGTCGGCTACTTTGGCGCCGCCGGAATCCGCGTCAAGATGCGGCCGATGGAGCGCGCGGCGTTCTTCGCCGCCGTGAGTTCGAAGAAGCTGCGCGGGGTGTGCGTGTGCACCAGCTCGCTGTACGGCAACGCCGCCTCCCGCATGTCGGAGGTCATCCCCAGCGACGGCGCCTACGCGTACGGCGGCTACCCCGACGTCGATGCCCTGTACAAGCAGCAGGCCCGCGAGGTCGATCGCGGCAAGCGGGAAGCGCTCCTCCACCAGATCCAGCGGCTCGTGTACGAGCGCGTGCGCATCGCGCCGATCTACGAGTACGTCTGGCCGAGCGGAATCGGACCGCGTGTCGAGGAGCCCGCGCTGATGCTCATCGATCCGTATCCGTGGTCCGCCCCGCTCGAAGACGTTCGCCTGAAGAGGAGGACACCATGAGACTGACCCGGCTGCTCTGCGGCGTGCTCGCCGCCGTCCTCGTGCTTGGCGCGTCGGAGTCCGGCGCTCAGGGCAAGAAGCTCAAGATCGGCGTGATCTACGACTACAGCGGGCCCCTCGCGGGAGGCGGCTCGGATCTGCACGCGCTCGGCGCCAAGATCATGATCGATTACTTCGTGAAGAAGGGCGGGGTGGAGGGCTACCAGATCGAGGCGCTGTACGCCGACGCGCAGAGCAAGCCCGAGGTCGCCATCAACGAGGCGGTGCGGCTGATCGAGCAGGAGAAGGTCGACATGCTGCTCGGCTTCTATTCGTCCGCCCAGTGCGTGCCGGTGGCCGCGCGCGTGGAGCAGCTCAAGAAGTTCATGTGGATCACCACCTGCATCTCCTCGGCCGTGCTCGAGAACCGCAACATGAAGTACGTCTTCCGGGTCCAGCCGAGCGGCCGGCAGTTCGGGCTGATGTCCACGGACTTCATCGCCAAGCACGCCAGGGAGAAGTTCGGCAAGGATCCCAAGGATCTCAAGGTCGCCATCATCCACGAGGACGGCGCCTATGGCATCGACGTGTCCAAGGGCAACGAGGAGGGCGCCCGCAAGGCCGGCTTCAACGTCGTGATGAAGGAAGGGTACTCGGCGACCGCCCCGGACCTCTCGGCGCTGGTGACGAAGCTCAAGCGCGGGCGCCCGGACGTCGTGTTCCACACCGGCTACAACCCGGACATCGCGCTGTTCCTGCGCCAGGCGCGCGAGCAGGGGCTCAGGTTCAAGGCGCTGATCGGCCACGGAGCCGGCTACGGCGTCTACGACAAGCTGAAGGAAGCCATCGGCAAGGACGTGAACTACTTCTTCAACGTCGACCCCATTTCCATCTGGCTGGCCAACGACAAGGCCCTGCGACCCGAGCTCGCGCCCCTGATCAAGATGGTCGGTGACGAGTACGACAAGGCGCGGCCGGGCACCGTCGTGCGCTCCGCGCACGTCGGAATGGCCGCCAGCAACACGTATGTGTTCATGAGCGAGGTCCTGCCGCGCGCCATCAAGAAGTACGGCGGTATCGACGCCGACTCGCTGCGCAAGGCGGCCCTCGAGGTCGACGTGCCCGAGGGGGGCACCATGCTCGGCTTCGGTGTCCATTTCCTCGGCGACGGGGCGATGGCCGGCCAGAACGATCGCGCGTTCCCGATCATCGTCCAGTACGTCGACGACAAGCCCTACGTCGTCTGGCCGAAGAGCCTGCAGCTCCGCGAGCCGGCGCTGCCGCTGCCGTCGTCGTCGCCGTACGCGGCGAACTAGGTGTGACGGAAGCGCGCGGGCTCTTTCGCGAGGAAGGCCCGCGCGCCCTCCCGGCTGTCGTCCGTCCGGAAGACCTCCGCGCTGAGGGCGAGCGTCCGGCGCTCGGCCTCGGCCTCGGGGTGCTCGAGCCCGATGGCCACCGCGCGCTTCATGAGGGTGAGAGCACGGCCGGGCAGCGCGGCCAGTGAGACGGCCAACGTCCGGGCGGCGGTGAGGGCCTGGCCCGTCGGCACCACGCGGTTGACGAGGCCCCACGCCTGCGCGGTCTCGGCGGAGATCGGCTCGCCGGTGAACATCAGCTCCTTCGCTCGCGCCTCGCCGATGCGGCGGGGAACTCGAATGGTCCCGCCGCTGCCGGGAAAGACGCCGAGCTTCACCTCCGGCAGCCCCACGCGGACGTCGGCGGCGGCGACGATCAGATCGCAGCACACGGCCAGCTCGAGCCCGCCGCCGAATGCCAGCCCGTTGAGGGCGGCGATGGTCGGGCGGGGGAAGGCCGCGAGGGCGGCGAAGGCCGCGGTCTCCGCCCCGAGCTTCTTGCCCACGACGTCGTCGGCGACGGCGCCGAACTCGTGGATGTCGGATCCCGCACAGAAGGCGCGCGTTCCCGCGCCGGTGACGACCAGCGCGCGAACGTCCGCATCGCCGGCGAGGCGGCCCAGCGTCGCCCCCAGCTCCCGGGTGAGGCCGAGGGTGACGAGGTTGAGCGGCGGGTTGTCGAGCGTCAGCACGGCGACGCCGTCGGACACGATCACGCGGATCGGCTCGGTGGCCATGGCGGCGACGATGATGGCCCGAAGGCGGCGGGTGGGGCAAGCGCGCCGCGCCGCCGCGTTGCGTGATGGCGCTTTCCGATGACTTCTGCTATCGTCCGCGGACTCTCGCTCCGTTCGGTTCGGTCCGCTCCCAACCTAGCGACGACGCCAGGAGGCAGTGAGATGAAGGATCCGTATTCGGAGAGCAAGCCAACCCGACTCGACCGCCGGTCATTCCTGAAGCGGACGGGTGTCGCTGGCGCCGCCGCCGTCATCGCGTCCAGACTGCCCGCGCCCGGCGCCGCCTCCGCCCAGGACGCGACGCTGCGGCCTGATCCCGCCGCCAAGCGTGGCGGCACCCTGCGTTACGCCGTGCACAACGCGCCCGCGCACTTCGACGTGCACCAGTCCGGCACCGTGGCCAACATCGGCCCCCAGAGTCCGATGTACGACACGCTGCTGCGCCGCAGCCCCAAGGACGGCCAGACGATCATTCCCGACCTGGCCTCGAAGTGGGAGATCTCGCCCGACAACAAGAAGTACACGTTCCATCTCCGCAAGGGCGTCAAGTTCCACGATGGGGCGGACTTCACCGCCGAGGACGTGAAGGCCACCTACGAGCGCATCGCGCGGCCGCCGAAGGGCGTGGTGATCCCGCGCACGCCGCTCTTCGCGACGGTCGGCGACATCGTCGTCGTGAATCCCCACACGATCGAGTTCCGGATGACCGAGTCGCGCCCCAAGGCATACATGCTGGGGGCCTTCGCGAGCGGCTGGAACATCATCGTGCGCAAGAAGACCCTCGACGACAACCAGGGCAACCTGCGCCAGGTGATGAATTATCCCGGGACGGGACCGTTCAAGCACGTCTCCCGCAAGGACAAGGAAGTCTGGATCATGGAGCGGAACCAGGACTACTGGAACAAGGGCCTGCCGCTCGTCGACAAGCTCGAGGTCTACCACTTTCTGCCGTTCACGCCGGAGCTCGGCGCCTCGTTCCTGTCCGGACGGGTGGACTATGCGCGGCTCCTGGATCCGGTCTCCTGGCGCAAGGCGAAGGAGATGCAAGGGGTCACCGCCGCCTCGTTCAACCAGAGCGTCATCCAGGCCTTCTGGACCAACATGCAGAAGAACAAGGCGCTGGCGGATCCGCGCGTGCGTCGCGCCATCCATCTCGCCATGGACCGGCACACGCTGGTCGAGGTCGTGAAGGACACGGCCCCCATGCAGGTGGGCGGGTTCGTCTATCCGTTCCACGAGATGTCGACACCGCGCGCGGACCTCGAGAAGAAGCTCGGCTACCAGAAGGACGTCAAGCCCGCCGTTCAGGAAGCGCGCCGGTTGATGAAGGAAGCGGGCTACGGCAACGGCATCAAGAACCTGGACTTCGTCGTGCGCGACATCGCGACCTTCAAGCTGTGGGCCGTCGCCATCCAGGCCATGCTCAAGGAGCACATCAACATCGAATCGAATCTGCGTGTGGTGCAGACCTCCGTCTGGTTCGACGAGGCGCAGGCCGGCAACTTCGACCTGGCCATCAGCGCGATCGTCTCCACGCTGATGGATCCCTCGGACATCTTCAGCGCGTGGTACGGCAAGGACGGCCCGCAGAACTACTCGCGCTGGACGAACCCCGCGTTCCACGACATCGCCAGCCAGATCGAGCGCGAGCTCGACGACAACAAGCGGCGTCAGCTGGTGCGCAAGGCGGAGGACATCCTCGAGAACGATCCGCCGCTGATCCCCGTGTCGTACGAGCAGATCTACGACGCGTACTACAACAAGGTCAAGGGACAGAACCCGTCCACATACTTCGGCATCTACGACGTGGTGCGATGGGATCAGGTCTGGCTCGGCTGAGAGCCAGCCGCTAGTCGCTCGTGAAGAAGTACCTGGCGCGCCGGGCAGTGTACGCCGCCGTCACACTGCTCGGCGTGTCGCTCAGCATCTTCGTCATTCTCCGGGTCCTGCCGGGCGATCCGCTCGTCGCCATCCTCGGCGTGGAGGGGCACGCGCGGATGACGCCGGCCGATCGCGTGCGGATCATGGCGGATCTGGGGCTCAGCGATCCCCTTCCGATTCAGTATGTCCACTGGCTCGTCGACATCGGCGCCGGACGTCTGGGCAAGTCGTTCTTCCGGGGCGACACCGTGGCCGAGCTCATCATGCATCGCGGCCCCATCACCGCCGAGATCGGCGTCCTCGCGCTGGTCGTCTCGTGGCTGGTCGGGCTGCCCGTCGGCATTCTCAGCGCGTTCAAGCCGAACAGCGTCCCCGACGGGATCGCGCGGACGATGTCGGTGCTGTTCATCGCCATTCCGGGCTTCTGGCTCGGCATGCTCATCGTGCTCGCGTTGCTGTTCTGGTTCGGCTACAAGGCGCCCTTCATCATCGTGAACATGTGGGAGGACCCCTGGCAGAACCTACAGATGGTCATCGGACCGGCGATCGTGCTCGGCCTCGCGCAGGGCGCGTACATCGCGCGCATGTCGCGCTCGTGCCTGCTGGAGGTCATCGGTGAGGACTTCGTGCGGACGGCGCGCGCGAAGGGCCTGCGCGAGGGCTTGATCGTGATGCGCCACGCGCTCCCGAACGCGTTGCTGCCCGTCATCACCATCTCCGGCGTCCTGCTGGGCTTCGTGCTCGGCGGCTCGGTCGCGGTCGAGACGGCCTTCGGTGTGCCGGGGCTCGGTCGTTCGCTGGTCACGGCCGTGATCGAGCGCGACATCATCGTGGTGCAGAACCTCGTGCTGCTCTATGCCGTGATCTTCGTGCTCGTCAACGTGCTGGTCGACCTCAGCTACGCGTGGCTCGACCCGCGAATCCGGTACAGCTGATGGCCGTGCGTGCCGCTGATCATCCCGTGCAGACGCCCGACGCCCCGTCGGTCGGCGGCCGTTCGTCGATCGGGGCCGTGGTGCGAGAGCTCGTCCGCTTCTCGCGCCGCAACACGCTCTCCGCGATCGGCGGCTTCGTGGGCGTGCTGATCATCTGCGTGGCCCTGGCGGCGCCGCTGCTGGCGCCTCGCGATCCGCTCAAGGCCGACTTCCGCCGCATGAACAAGCCGCCCGACGCTCAGAGCCTGCTCGGCACCGACCAGGTCGGGCGGGACACCTTGAGTCGCGTGATCTACGGGGCGCGCACGTCGCTGTTCGTCGCGTTCTCGGCCGTCATCCTCGGCACGACGGTGGGGTCGCTGTGGGGCGTGGCGTGCGGCTATCTGAGAGGCCGGTTCGATCTCTACAGCCAGCGCGTCATGGAGATCCTCCAGGCGTTCCCGGACCTGATCCTCGCCATGGCGATCTCGATGGCCATCGGGACCGGTCTGCCCGCCGTCATCTTCGCCATCGCCATCACCCGCATTCCGTTCGGCGGCCGCGTGATCCGCTCGGTGGCGCTGTCGGTGCGCGAGATGCCGTACGTCGAGGCGGGACGGGCAAGCGGCGCCTCCGCGCTGCGCGTCATGATCTTCCACGTGCTGCCGCAGTGCCTGGCGCCCTACCTGGTGCTGGCCACGACCCATCTCGGAGTGGCCATCGTGATCGAGGCCGCCCTCGGCTTTCTCGGCGTCGGCGTGCCGCCGCCCACGCCGACCTGGGGCAACATGCTCGCCGACTCCATCACCGCGCTCGTGCCGCCTTGGTGGCTGGCGTTTTTCCCGGGGCTCGCGATCACGGTGACGGTGCTCGCCTTCAACCTCCTCGGCGACGGCATCCGCGACACGCTCGACCCGCGGCTGTCGCCCGCGTTTCTCCGGATGATGGCCGGAGGCCGGAGGGGCTAGGCGGGCTGCAGCGTCTCGCGCAGCGCGGTGGCGATGGAGCGCGACAGCGTGGGGAGGTCGGGGTCGCGCGCGCCCATGATGAGCACGGTGTCCCCGGCCCGCGCCTCGGAGAGCACCCATCGCTGCACGGCCGCGTGGTCCGGCGCATACGCACACTCGCGCGCGGAGCGCAGATCGTCGGCCAGCAGGCTGCTCGAGATGTCGCGGGCGACCGTGCCGCCCGCGTAGAAGATCTCCGCGTAGCAGAAGCGGTCCTCCTTGCGCAGCACGCGCGGCAGCAGCTCGCGGAGCTCGGGGCGAAGGAAGCGCGCGGGCCCGTAGCCGTGGGGCTGGAACACGGCGACGACGCGCGCGCCCGCGGCCTGGGCGGTGGTGAGGGCGGCGCGGAGCTTGTCGGCGTTGTGCGCATAGTCGTCCACCACGCGGATGCCGGAGCCGGTGATGTCGACGACCTCGAACCGCCGGGACACGCCGGGAAAGCGCGGGATCAGCCGCTGGATGGTGGGCATCGAGAGGCCGAGCCGCAGCGCCACCAGGGCGGCCGCCGCCGCGTTCTCGAGGTTGTGCAGGCCGGGCTGTGGAACGTCGAGCGTGAGCTCGCGTCCCTCGACGCGCAGCCGACCGCGGGCGCGATCACGGCCGAGCCGATCGACCAGCAGTGGCGCGTCGGCGTCGGGTCCCACACCGTAGGTGAGCGTCCGACCCTGATCGAGGGTGCGCGCCTCGGCGGAGGCGGCATTCACGAAGAGCGTCTGGCAGCGCGTGGCGAACGCGGTGAACTGCGCGCGGAGCGCGGGCAGCTCGGCGTGGTCACGGCTGACGTTGTGCACCAGCCCCAGCGTGGGCCGGTAACCGACGAGCGTGCCGTCCGATTCGCACGCTTCCGCCACCACGGGCCCGTTCGGCGGCCCCGCCACCAGACAACCGCCACGACCCTCGCCGACGAGCGCCGCACCGCCGATGACCGTCGCCGGCATGGCCGCCTCGCGCAGCAGCCAGGCCAGCATGCCGGTGATCGTGCTCTTGCCGCTGGTGCCGGCGATGGCGACGCCGGGCTGACCCGCGCCGACGATCTCGGCGAGGAGGGCCGGTCGCGTCAGCCGCGGCAAGCCCAGCGCGTCGGCAGCCCGCATCTCGGGGGTGGAGGCCTCGACCGCCGTCGAGTGAACGAACCGGTCGATGGTCGGCGTCACCGCGCTTCCGTCGTGGGGATAGAGCTCAACGCCGAGCGCGCGAAGCGACGCGGCAATCTCGGCGTTCTTCCCGAGATCGAGCGAGCGGTCGGAGCCCTGGACGGCATAGCCGCGCCGCCGCATCAGGGCGGCGAGCGGGCTCATACCGGCCCCGGCGATGCCGGAGAAGTGATAGCGCAGCGAGGACGAGGCGGGGATCGGGGTGGTCATCGCGGTCGCCCTGTGCAGCGAGAATGCCAAGCTCGACTCCGCATTTTCCGCGCTCACTCTACGCCGTCGTGCCGCCATTCCGGCACGATTTCGATCGCGGCTGACATCCTGGCGTCACGACGCAGACGCTCAGCGCTTTGTTGCAAGGATCACGACGCTGCTGGCCACCGCGCGCGCCGGGGGGAGTTGCGCCGCCCATCGGTCCACGGCGCAGAGCCCGGCGTAGATGCGGGCGAGGCCGCGCGGCAGCCGTGGGCGGTGCAGGATGGTCGAAGGCAGCAGCCCCGTCGCGCTGTGGACTCCCCACGTCCGCGTCGGAGTCAGTCCCGCCGGCAAGAGGAACCGTCCGATCTCGGCGACCGTGAAGAGCCGGAGCGCTCCGTAGCCCGGGTACGCGATCACGCAGCCCTCGTCGAGCGGACGGGCCAGCGCGCGCCAGAGCGCGCCCGCCGAGACGCCGTAGCCCAGACGACCGCCGGCGAGCGCGCTCGCCGCCATCCAGACCAGGTCGGCGCTCCACTTGTGCTCGACCTCCAGCAGGAGCCGGCCTCCCGGGCGCAGCACCCGGCCGAGCTCGCGGAGGGCGCCAGCCGGATCGGGCACGAAGCTCAGCGTGCTGCCGCAGCAGACGGCCGCGTCGAAGCGTCCGTCTGCGTACGGCAGGGCCTCGAGTCGCCCGCGCACGAACGTCGCGCCCGGCAGACGCGCCCGCGCGACGGCGAGCGATCGCGCGGAGACGTCGACGCCATGCGCACCGTAGCCGAGCCCCGCCAGGACCGCCGTCTGGAAGCCGGTGCCACAGCCGGCATCGAGAGCGGCGAGCCCGGCCGCGCCGGGTGGCGACGCGAGCGATTCACGCAGGATCGCGTGCACCCGCGCGTAGAGGTGCTCGTACCAGGGCTCGAGCTCATCGTACGCGCCGGCCATGGCGTCGAAGAGGCGCTCCACGTCATCCATGCGCACGGTCTCGAGTCAGTCTAAGGTGGAGCCGCCGCCTGGCGGGCGGGATCAACGCACAGAGGAGGCCGGCATGACGAGCGGGTCCACCAACGGGACGGCGGGATCAGCGCCGGGGCCTCGTCGCGAGCCGCTTCGACTCGAAGCCGGCGCGCCGGTGAGCGCGCTGCTCGCCCGCATGAGCCGCTCGGCGTTCCAGGGCCGCAAGCTCGGCGAGGCATTCGAGACCTGGAAGTGGATGATCGACGGAGACTCCCTGATCTGTCTCGGGCTCGCCGGCTCGATGGCCAGCGCCGGCCTCTGGCCGCTGGTGACGTGGCTCATCGAGCGCGGCTACGTCGACCTCGTCGTGTCGACGTCGGCCAACGTCACCGAGGACCTGCTGGAACAGCGCGGCGTGCCGTTCTTCCGGCTGGAGCCCGAGCGCGCCGACGACGAGCGCCTGTGGCGCGACGGCTACTACCGCTTCTACGACCACGTGGTGGCGAAGGACGAGTACGACCGCATGGAGGACTTCACCGCCGCGTTCTTCACGGACCTCGCCACGCGCTGGCCGGCCGACGCGATCCCTGGCGTGGTCTTCATGCGAGAGTTCGGCCGCTGGCTCGAGGCGGAGGGCCTCGGTCGCTCGGTGGCGGCCACCTGCGCGCGCCACGGCGTTCCGCTCTTCGTGCCGGCCGCGCCCGACGGTCCGCTGGCGGAGGGCTACCGGACGGCCGGGCGTCGGCGTCCGGTCGTCGACTTCTTTCGCGACTACGAGCTCGCCCTCCGGATCATGGATCGGCACATGGCGCCCGGCCGCGGCACGTCGGCCGTCTTCGTCGGTGGCGGCGTGCCGAAGGACTTCATCCAGATCACCGCCACCAGCGTCTGCGCCATCCGGGGCGGCGTCGAGCCGAGTCCCCATCGTGCGGCGATCCAGATCACCACCGACAACGCCGTGTTCGGCGGTCTCGGCGGGGCCAGCGTGGCCAGCGAGAGCATCTCGTGGGGCAAGGAGTCGGCGGCCGGCCGCAACGTCATGCTGTTCGCCGACGTCACCATCGCCTTGCCGCTGCTCTGCCAGGGCTTGCTCGACCACTACGGTCGGGACCACGTCCGCGCCGCCCGCCGCCGTATCGCGGGCGACGTGACGGCGCTCCTCGACGATCCGGACCGCGCGCCCGCGACCTAGGACCTAGGCCGCGTCCCGCACCAGCTCGGGCACGGGAATCGGACGCGGATCTTCGGGGCCCGTGATCTCGCCACGTCGGCAGGCGGCCACGATCTCTGCGATCCCGTACGCGACGTCGAACTGCGGGGCGAAGCCGAGCGCCGTCCGGATCTTCGAGAAGCTCACGCGGTAATCGCGCGTGTCGGCCGCGTGCTCCTCGACGCGGACGTCGGTGCCGGGCAGGGCGGCCGCCACGAGCGCGGCGATCTCCCGGATGGTCTGGTTCGCGCGCTGGTCGCCGACGTTGAAGCGCTGACCGCGCACGAGCGGCTCCGGCGCGTCGGCGGCGAGCACGATTGCGGTGACGGCGTCCCGCACGTGAAGCTGTGGCCGCCACTGATCGCCCCCCGGGACGCTCATGTGGCCGCGGAAGTACGCCTGCGTCGTCAGCGCGTTCACGAGCAGGTCGAGGCGCATGCGGGGCGACAGCCCGAACAGCGTTGGCAGCCGGAGCGTCACTGCGCTCACGCGGTCGGCGAACGACTCGACGATCCGCTCGGCGTCGACCCGCGTGCGCGCGTAGAACGAGCGCGGATCGAGCGTCGACGTCTCCGCCAGCGGATCGCCGCCGACGCCGTAGACGCTGCACGACGAGACGAAGACCAGGCGTCCGACCCTGGACGTGACGCACGTGTCCGCCAGCAAGTACGTTGCGTCGCAATTGACGGCGGCCATCGCGTCGCGATCGAAGCTGGCCTCTCCGCCGCCGAGGGCGGCCAGCGCGACGACCGTGTCGCTTCCGGCCATGGCGTTTCGCACGGCCGCGCCGTCACGGACGTCGCCGGCGATCAGCGTCAGGCGCGGGTCCGCGGGCAGTCCCGCGAGGCCGTGGTGACCGTGGACGAACGCGTCGAGGACCCGGACACGGTCGCCGCGCGCCAGGAGTCTCCGCACGAGGTGCGAGCCGAGATAGCCGGCGCCTCCGGTAATCGTGATCGTTCGCGGGGCAGCTGCTGCGGCATGTGGAATCATGCCAGGATGGCGTAGCAACCCCCGTGCCCCACCCGGCGTCTCCATGACGGGAAATGTCACCGCCCGAGCGCCCGGGCTAGGCCCCGGGGTCGTTCATCTAGGTAGCGACGTGCAACATCCTCGGGAAAGCCTTTGCAGCAGAGGCCGGAAGGGGCGTTAATCCCTGACGGAAGCGGCGGGCCAGGCGACGTGCTCGGACATGGTGGACGTCCGCCCGCCGGGGAAGAGCGCAGGCCGCTCGATCTGCAGGCCCAGCTCAGTCAGACGCGCGCACGGCCGGCCGTTCAGATCTGCCGAGCTCACCAGCCGATCGCGCAGCGCCTCCTTCAGCCGGTAGGTGCACGCGACCTCGTGCCAGAGCTCGGCTTCCGCTCGCTGGCGATAGGCCCAGACGACCGGCATCAGGACGGTCGTCAGCATGATCACGGCCAGGCCGAGCTTGAGACACAACTCGACATCGGGCCGGAAAACCTTGAGGCCGCTGAGTCGAGGGGGCATCGGAGTTGGAAGGGTAGCACCTCCTGGCCATTACGCAAGCCATGGGGGTCTGCACTAACTTCTGCGCTGCCGAAAGCGTGTGATCAGGGCGTTCGTCAATTCGGCGCCGTCGTCGGCAGCGTCTTGCAGCGCTCGCCGTCCCAGACCAGCACCGTCGGCGCCATCCCGACGAAGAGCCCGGTGCCGGCCACGCCGGGCATGGCGCGCAGCGTCGCCTCCAGCCCGCGTGGATCGCCGATGGATCGCACCCGGCAGTCGAGGATCAGGTTGCCATTGTCCGTGATGAACCGGCGTCCGGCGTCCTGCCGCACCTCGGCCGGATAGCCCGCGGCCTCGAGCCGGCGCTGGCAGGAGCGCGCCGCGAACGGCACCACCTCCAGCGGAAGCCGCCCGCGGCTGCCAAGGATCGGCACCAGCTTCTCGGCGCCCACGAGAACCACGAACCGGCGCGCGGCGGTGGCCACGAGTTTCTCGCGCAGCAGGGCGCCGCCGTAGCCCTTGATGAGGTCGGCACGGGCGTCCACCTCGTCGGCGCCGTCCACGGCCACGTCGATCGACTCGATATCGTCGAGGCTCACGAGCTTGATGCCGAGCTGCCGCGCCAGCTCCGCCGTCGCCTCGGAGGTCGGCACGCCGCGGACGTCGAGCCCGCCGGCGACGCGCTGGCCCAGTGCCCGCACGAACGCGGTGGCGGCCTGGCCGGTGCCGAGGCCGACGATCTGGCCGGAGCTGATGAGGCGCAGCGCCTCGGCAGCGAGCGCGGCCGCGCCCTCCGCGGTGAGCCGGGAGTGGTCCTGCACGTGCGTCAGCATCGCGCACGGCCGCGCCGTCGTCCAGCGCGCGCTAGAATGCGGCGCCATGGGCGCTGACCCCATCGAGGAGCTGTTCGCTCGCGGCGTGACCGACGGCCTGCCGGTGGTGCCGCCGACGGCGGAGCGCGTGCAGGCCGCCGTCGACGCGAGCGGACGCGCGGGCGACGAGCTCATCGGCCTGGTGGCCCCGCAGCACGGCCGGGCCACCGTCCAGCGGGTGGCCGTGAACGCCGTCATGGCGGGCTGCCGCCCGGAGTACATGCCGGTGGTGCTCGCGGCGGTGGCCGCCATCTGCGATCCCGGCTTCGCGCTCGAAGGCGTCTCCGGCACGACGGACGCCGTGACGCCGCTGGTGATCGTCAACGGCCCCATCCGCCTGGAGCTCGACATCAACTGCGCGGCGAGCGTCTTCGGCGCCGGCTGGCGCGCCAACGCCACCATCGGCCGCGCCGTGCGGCTGGTGTGGGTGAACGTGGGCGGCGCCCGGCCCGGGCTCATCAGCATGTCGACGTTCGGCCAGCCTGGCCGCTACAGCTACTGCATCGGCGAGCACGAGGAGGTGAGTCCGTGGGAGCCGCTGCACGTCGAGCACGGCTTCGCCGCCACCGACAGCACGGTGGCCGCGCTGGCCGCGGAGGCGCCGCAAGTCGTCGCCAATACGACCGGACGGACGGCGCGCGAGGTTCTCTCGACGGTCGCGCGCGCCGGCGTCGCCATTGCCAACCCGGATCTCGCGCCGCTCGGCGACACGCTGCTGGTCATCGGGCCCGAGCACGCCAAGACGATCGCCGCGGACGGCTGGTCGAAGGCCGACGTCCGGCAGTTCGTGTGGGAGCAGGCGCAGGCGACCGTCGACGGGATCCGCGTCCCGAAGTTCCGCGAGCCGGCGTCGCTGAAGGTCATCGTCGCGGGCGGCACGGCGGGGCGGTTCTCGGCGTGGGTGCCCGGCTGGCCGTTTCGCGGCTCGCCGTCGAGCCTGGTGCTGAAGCCGATCGTTACTCCATGACCGTCGGCGGCGCGCTGCCCGGCGCCGGCTCGGCGATCCTCGGCCGTCCGGTGACCACGATCGGCGCGCTCGGCGTGACGGGATGCAGCCGCTCGAGGCGCCAGTTCCAGGCGCCGAAGACCAGGATCACGACGCTGGTCGTGATCGACACCCAGAGGCTCGACGAGATGGCGGCCAGCGAGACGGCGGTGAGGAAGGCGCGCTGCAGCCAGCCGAGCGGCGTGAACATGTGGCCGGCGAGCGCCGCGCAGAGCGCGCTGATGCCGATGACCGCCGACACGAAGCTGATCACGATCTCCGTCCACTCGCCTTTCATCAGCAGCGCCGGCTGGTAGACGAAGAGGAACGGCGCCAGAAAGCCCCCGATCCCGATCCGCGTCGCCTGCCAGCCGGTCGTCATCGGCCGCGCGTCGGCGATCTGCGCGGCGGCCACGGCCGTCACGGCCACCGGCGGCGTCACGTCAGCCAGCACGGCGTAGTAGAAGACGAACAGGTGCGCGGCGACGATGTCGACGTTGAGCTTCGCCAGGGCGGCGCCGCCCACCGTCACCGCCAGGATGTAGGACGGCGTGGTGGGGATGCCGGTGCCGAGCACGGAGACGACGGCGAAGATCAGGAGCAGGGCGACGATGAGATAGCCGCCGGAGAAGTTGACGATCGTGCTCGAGAAGGCCAGCGCCACCCCCGTGCGGCTCATCGCCGCCACGATCAGGCCCGACGCCGCCAGCACGGCCGCGATGATGACGCCGGACCGCATGGCCTCGGTCATGGTGTCGAAGATGCGCCGCGGCGTCATCGGCTGGTCGCCCGCGAACCACGACACCACGATGGCGGTCAGCAGGCTGTAGAGCGCCGCCTTCGACGGCGAGTACCCGGCATGCAGGAAGTAGAGCACGGTGACGAACGGGCTGAAGAGTAGCGCGCGTCGGAGCAGACTGGTCAGCGGTGGCAGGTCGGCCCGCATGGTGCCGATGCCGTGCTTCAGCGCCTCCCAGTGCACGGTGGCCATGATGGAGAGGTAATAGAGGATGGCCGGCAGCGCGGCCGCCACGATGATCTTCTGGTAGGGCACGCCGGTGAGCTCGGCCATGATGAACGCGCCGGCGCCCATGATCGGCGGCATCAGCGGGCCGCCGCAGGACGCCGTGGCCTCGATGGCGGCGGCGATCTCCGGCTTGTAGCCGATGCGCTTCATGAGGGGGATCGTGAAGGTGCCCGTCGCGTAGCAGTCGGCCACCGACGAGCCGCTGATGGTGCCGTAGAGTCCCGACGACAGCACGGCCACCTTGGCCGGGCCGCCGCGAAAGCGCCCCGCCAGCAGCACGGAGATGTCCATGAAGAACTGGCCGACGCCCGAGTGCAGCATGAAGGCGGCGAACAGGATGAAGATCATCAGCAGGTTCGACGAGATCCCGGTGAGCGAGCCGAGCACGCCCTCGTCGGCGTACAGGAAGAACATCTCGATGAGCTGCGGAAAGCTGTACGCGCGCGGCGACTGGAGGAAGCCCGGCATCCACGGGGCCACCACCAGATAGGCCATGAAGATCAGCGTGGTGACGAAGAACCAGAAGCCGACCGAGCGCCGCGAGGCCTCCAGCACCGCCAATACCAAAATTGTGCCGAGGATCACCTGGGCGGTGGTGACCGGATGCACGCCCTCCCAGCGCTCGGTCAGGGCCTCCGCGTTCCGGATGACGTAGACGCACGGCGCCAGCGACAGCACCACCCAGATCCAGTCGACGAGCGTGACGCGATCCTGGGGCGAGCGCTTGCCGGCGGGAAAGAGCAGGAAGGCGAGCGGGAGCAGGAACAGCAGGTGGACGGCGCGCATCTCGCGCGGCTCCCAGGCGCCCGCGTAGGCGGTCCACACGTGGAACAGGGCGGCGGCGGCGGCCCAGCCGCCCACCGCCCAGCCCACGGCGCCGTGGAGCGCTCGCATCGGGCTACTTCAGGAGACCGGCTTCCTTGTACGCCTTCTCGGCGCCGGGATGAAGCGGCACGTTGCCGAGCTTCACGGCGTCCTTTGGATCGAAGTCCTTGAAGGCGGGATGCACCTTGCGCACGCCGCTCAGATCCGAGAGCAGCACCTTGGTGAACTGGTAGACGACGTCGGGCGACGTCTTCGCGTTGGCCACGATCGTGTTGGCCATCGCGATGGTCGGAATGTCCTTGTCGTTGTTCGCCACGTCCTTGTACGAGCCCTTCGGGATGACGCCGCGCGAGAGCCCGTGCGACTCGAGGAACTTGATGAGGTCGTCGTCCATCGGCAGGATCTTCATCTTGCGCGCCAGCGACGCCTCCTGGATGGCGGCGCCGGGCACCGCGAGGTTGGCGAAGAAGATGTCCATGTTGCGATCCCGGTACTGCGTGGTCAGGTCGCTGTACGACACGAGGATGACCTTGCCGCCCTTGTTGCGGATGTCGTTGTAGGTTGTCTTGTAGAACTCGAACACCTTGCGCATCACCCACTCGTCGGAGCCGCCCGGCGGCGTGGTGCCGATGGTGATCGCCTTCGTCTTCGCCAGCTCGAACACGTCCTTGACGCTGTTGGCCGGATAGTCCACGGGCACGCCGACCTGGATGTGGACGAAGCCGAGGCCGTTCATGACCAGCCGCATGTCCGGATGCTTGTCCTTGTAGGGGTCCTGGCCGTTGTACGAGGCGGCGATGAACGGCGGCAGCCCCCACGCGATCTCGGTCTCGCCCTGCTGCAGCTTCGACATGTTCTGGATGCCGGCGCCCGGCACCACCTTGATGTTGAACGAGGCGTCCCGCGACTTGATCAGCTCGACGAAGCCGCCGGCCTGCGTGTACCAGCCGCCTCCGACCTGCCCGGCCGTCCACGTGAGATTCTTCTGCTGGGCCGTCGCCGGCAGCGCCCACGCTGCCATCGCGAGGACCATGACCGCTCCCATGATGCGTCGCATGCCTGCCTCCCCCTTTTTAGGTGGGGGCCCCGATATGGCCCCCACACCCCCAACGCTCGGCGCGCCCCGGCGGAGCCGTGGCGCGCCTCGATATCGCGGCCCCCACACCCCCAACGCTCGGCGTGCCCCGGCGGAGCCGTGGCGCGCCTCGATATCGCGGCCCCCACACCCCCCAACGGTCGGCGTGCCCCGGCGG